>Ga0326727_10003201_pt1 | contig 53178 bp, 43 predicted proteins | sample MB2enrmetagenome_FD_207643 | JGI IMG/M metagenome (GOLD analysis project Ga0326727, IMG submission 207643) | Lab enriched peat soil microbial communities from McLean, Ithaca, NY, United States - MB29MY | ecosystem: Environmental > Terrestrial > Soil > Wetlands > Peat | place: USA: New York...
GCACATGTATACGGCCTTTGATTGGAGGATGACCTCCTGGCCTGGATGGAATGCGCCGCGCCCTCGTCCTATTTAGTTACACGGCCTTTGAAGGCTTTTGACGGGTACAGGTTTCGAAAGCGCCGGGGTTGGCGAGCGATGAAATCATATCGCGTGCTTTCCCCTGATGAGTTCGAAGAGACGTTTTCGCTGGCACCACCGGACAAGGAGTTTGAACCCTATACAGTTGCGCATCTCAAGAGGGTGAAGTAACAGGCTTCCTGCACAATACAAGCAGACACTATCGGGCCTAAGGGGGTAAGCAAGCGCATTAGGAGACTGAAACTCATTGGTTGTTTAACGCGCCGCAGCACACGGCGAGGAGTTCTATCGACCACTTCTTGCGGATTCTGAGTGGATGGTGGGCATTTCGGCAATATTACGATCGCCTGTCGCTTAGAAAGCAATTGCCGGGTGGGCGGTTATCCAGGCACAACGTACCGGAGAGCACACGGTTCTCAATTCTGATGCGGCTGCAACAACGCAGAGTCGATAGTCCGCTTCAGCGCGAGATCTCCATCATCTTGATCACGCTCTGGCGATCGTACTGTGTGTAGTAGATCGTCCTGCCGTCTGCCGTGGCACTCAGGCTGGGATAGAGCCTTGGTGACTTCTTCTCAATTGTGAGAACCGGCGATGTGCGTCGCGTCGCAAAATCATAGAACTCGATGCGGGGTTTTGGGTCAGCTTCAATGTTCAGCAGATACAGGCCGGTTCTAGTGACTGCCCAATGTCCCCAATATCCAACCTGCGGCTTGTCTGCCACGACCAGCGACTCCATTCCGCCACTCGCCGGAGAACTCCAGATCCCAGCTTGGTCATACTTGGAAAAGTAGATCGTTCGCCCGTCATACGATTCGAAGGGATCGAAGCCGCCTTGCTTCGTCACTTGCGCATCCGATCCATCCTCCATTGAGTGCTTCCATACTTGCCAACTTCCTGTGCGTATTGAAGCGAAATAGATGGACCTGCCATCGCGAGACCAGCTGGGCACGCCGTTGTAGTATGGCCCATCTGTAATCGGATGCAGATTTCTGCCTTGTGAATCGACCACGAAGATCTGGGAACTATTTCTGTTGAATACATCAAACGCGATCCATTTGCCATCTGGCGACCAGCGCGGTGAACCTGCATAATCGAGGTGAGTCAATCGAAAAGGGTTTCCGCCTGTCGCACTGCTCATCCATATCTCCGCAAAACCGCTTCGTTTTGACATCCACACGATCTTGGCGCCATCCAAGGAAGGCTGTGCGTCCGATTCCATGTATTGACTCTTGATTAGCACCTTGTTGTTCAACACAGGACCGCCTGCAGTGGCCAGGTCTGCTCGCCAGATCGCTGGGCCCTCAACGCTGGTTTGATCCGAGTAGACAAGACGCCGTCCGTCCTTTGAGAACCTTCCAATGGCTGGATAGGCTGCCTCGGGTTGTATCGGCCCGCCGTTGGCTGAAACCCGCCACAACGAAGGAAGCGTGCTCCGATTGGATGTGAACGCGATCGATTTGCCATCGGGAGACCACATGAGATCGGCGAAGCAGTGACCTTCGGCCGTCAGTTGATGTAGTGTTCCGCCAGAGATGGGGATCGTATAGATGTCGCCAAAACAATCGACACCGGGCGAACCGTTGAAGGCGATCGTTTTGCCGTCCGGTGAGAGCGAAAACTGAAATACTCTGCTAATTTCAGTCGGAGCGCTAGAGTTCGTGAGGCATTGCTTCTCACCAGTCGCTAGGGAGAAAAGAACCACACCGAACCTCGCCCCCGCCGCGCAGCGGTCGATCATCAAGATCCCCTTGCCATCGGAAAGCCAGGCGAGCGGGCCCGGGCTGAGATTCTGACAATCAACACTGGTCAACTTGCGTTCGGAGCCTCCGAGCGTGGGCACGACATAGACGCCGTCATTCTTCCCATCGCAAAGACTGAAGGCAATCTCCCGCCCATCGGGCGACCATGCGGGTTCGCCGGGACGACCGCTCTTGATGTCGGTAATGCGGAGCGGCGAGTCGGACCCTATCAACTGGAGATAGAGGTTGTAATACCTGCGCTCAGGACCGTCCCAGATATAGGCTACCCACGTTCCGTCCGGCGAGATCGCGGGCAGCACAGCGTGGCCCGGTGCGGTCGTCACGGGCACAATCTGGAAAGCCGGTGAAGCTGCGTTGCGATCCGGCCCTGTAACCGGCAGGTGGCGTGAGCGGACAAAGATCAGAAATCCTGCTGCGACGAGAATTACCAGTCCGACAATGGCAGAGGCAAGTCGAAGCCGGCTCTGGCGAACAGGTGTTTCAATCGTCGAGGAAGCGGCCTGCGCTTTCGCGCGAGTTCTATCCATCGCGGGCGGAGCCGAACTGCCGTTCTCATTTGCAGGCCCGTTTCGTGGATCTTCCATCTGCGTAACGGGTGCGATGAACCGATAGCCGCGCTTGGGGATGGTCTCGATATAGAGCGGCGTTTCGGTCGAGTCGCCCAGTACCTGACGGAGATGCAGCACCGCCATGTTCAGACTATGGTCAAAGTCTACGAAGGTGTCGGAAGGCCAAAGAAGCTCGCGTAATTCTTCGCGTGCGACGATCTCGCCGGCATGTTCAAGCAGATAGACCAGGATGAAGAAGGATTGTTCGCGGAGCTTGACCGGTGTGCCGCCGCGGCGCAGTTCCACCCTGCGCGTGTCCACTTCAAAGACACCGAAACGCCAAGTCTGGGTCGTGCTTGCCGGCGCCGCCACGGACTCACCCCTTCCAGGGGCCTTGGTGCTGAAGTTTAGCACAGCCGAAGTGTCTATCCCGCCTGATGATCACAGAAGCGTGTGATGGCGCTAACTGCCTACTGCTCTGTCACCTAGGCGCAGGTCAGCAATTGACTCTGAAATGACTTCCAAAGTATGGCCAAAACCGCGGCAAGGGTGCAGATTGCGGTGCATCGAAAGCGGGGCTCAAACCCTGTTTACGAATCTTCAGGAATCAAAGGGGGGACACTATGCACACCAATCCAAAGTTACACTCAAAATCCGACAGTTTACCGCTGTGGATCGCCATGGCGGTGATCGCAGCGCTGGCGTTTGCGGTTCAGGCTTCCGCACAGCATGTCGCTCTCATCAATGTGACGAAGGGCACGGGCACAATGCCCGCCGCAGGCACAGGCGCCTGGCAAGGCACCGTGCCCTGGTACATCAACCTGGAGGGGACGGTCTCGGGATTTTACATTGACGGGAGCTACCTATATCACGGATTCCTGCGCACTCCCGACGGCAAGATCATTACATTTGATGCTCCGGGCGCGGGCACAATTTCCCCGGGCGCGGGAACTGCCGCCTATGGCATCAATATATGGGGCACGATCACGGGAAACGTCACCGAGGACAGTTACGCGACCCACGGCTTCGTGCGCGCTCCCAACGGCACTATGGCCACGTTTGACGCTCCAAACGCATACCCGTACTATGGCACCTACCCCGAGGCGATCAACGATCGTGGAGAGGTCGTGGGATGGTTCTGGAATTCAAATGGCGTGGCTCACGGCTTCCTGCGCAGTCCTGAAGGAAACTTCACAACGTTTGATGCGCCAGACGCGGGCACAATTGCAATGGCTTACCAGGGCACCTTCGTGAATTATGCCAACAGCATCAACAATGCCGGGGAGGTCGTGGGGTACATCCATGACAAGAACAACTATGGACGCGCTTGGCTGCGCACTCCCGACGGCAACATCACCACATTTGACGCTCCACTCTCAGCGCAAAACGAATACTTTGATCAAGGCAGCATGACTCAAGGCAGTGGCAGCCAGAGCGTCAACTCGGTGGGGGACATCATAGGATGGACCATCGACAAGTACGGCGTGTGGCACGGCTTCCTGCGCACTCCCCAGGGCAAAATGTCCACCTTCGATGCGCCGGGCGCAAGCACGGCCCCCGGCGGGGGCACCCCTTGGGGCTGGGGCACCGTCGCTCAGAACATCAATGATCTCGGCGAGATCGTAGGAAGCTTCACTGACGCGAACGACATCTTTCACGTATTCGTGCGCACTGCCAACGGCAACTACACCACCTTTGAGGATCCGGGCGCGGGGACAATCAACACGGGTGTACCCCCGCAAGGCACCTTCGCCTTCAACAATAACCTGGGAGGAGTGGTCACGGGATGGTACCTCGACTCGGACAACGTGTACCACGGCTACCTGCGGTATTAGGTAGCCCGGCACGCAGACACGTCCGTCGGACTGGTGCGATTGCACGTCCGGGAGCAACGGCCCGTTGAAGCCCACCAACAAGGGTAAAGCCGCAGCGTCCGAAACGGGCACGGGCTGAGAGCGAAGTAGAGCAGCCGATCATTCACGCCAATAAACCTGCGCGTGCAGGATACAGGTGGCGCCTCAAATCCGCATTGGATCCGCGTCGCCTGCATCGTGCCCCCCGGGAAAGCGGGCCTGGCGTATGCCAGGCCCGCTTTCTCGTTCGCAGCCAATCGATCTGGTTGCGCGTCGGAAAAGGAGCATACAACGCGTTTGGGCAACAACGTCGCGAGCGCGTCAATCCGTTTCGCGGCTCAAAACCAGAAAAGGAGAAGAGATGCCATGAAACGTATCGCAATGGCATATCGACGAACTGCTTGGCCTTCAGGAACTCGCTCAGATCCCGTTTCCTGCAACACTCAGCGGTTTGCGTCCTAACGCGCTTCCGTTTTCAGCGCGTTCATCACGTGCATTGAAGTCTTGTAGTCCTGTCCAGTCGCTTGATGGTAACGGTCGGTGGCGGTGGCGGTTTCGTGCGCTCGAAGCAAGCCCAGGAGTTCCGACCGCAGCGGTTCCTTGATCTCTGATGCGAGGGTTTTATAGTGCGCGAGCGCTGCTTCATTCGCGGCCGCATTGTCGCGATACTCTTTTATTGCGGCATCCGTCGCGCACGGATAATCATAGAACCAACGCCCGTTCTCGTGGATCAGGTAGACGACGTAACCACCCACGTCGTTGCCCTGCTGATAATCGATGTGCAGTTCCTGAGCGGGCTTCACCGTCCAGCGCTGGCCCATGCTTTCGAGCGCCTTCAGATTGCCTTCGTTGACCGGCATCACCGAGAACTTGTAATTCGGCGGAATCGGCTCTCCTATATGACTTGCCATTGCGTCGTAGTAGTCCTTGTTCTCGGGGGTTATGCACGCAAGTGATTTCGGGTAAAGAAATGACCGCTGCCGCACAATGTCCCTGGCGTTCGTCGCCACTACAAATTGCGTAACAAAGTTCTTCAGGTCGCCGGGAACTCCCTGCGTGGACTGCGCGTCTGCGGAGCAGATCACAAAAAGTCCTATTGTGCATGCGAAGGCGGTTCGCAACATGTTCGTCTTCTCCTCCATTCACGATGACACGCGCCATCGCAGGCAGCAAGGAGACCGGAATTTCTGATTTGGACGTCTCCCTCGCGCATCATATGCCCCTCCTACCCTGGACACAACCAATTTGTCGAGGACGACTCCCGCAACGCTCTCGCGGCTTCAGAACCAGGTCGAGACCGGCGAACCCAATGAACGAATTTTGAAAGAGTGCCTCGCATATCTGAAACGGTTCAAGTCGCAGGCTGCCTAAGCTAAGCCGAGAATTTCCTTACTTCCGAGTTGGCGGTGACTCGCTCGGAACGACTCATTCAACTGCTTCATCGCGCAGTTTTGGCATTAAGTTGATCTCTTGTCACACTGCACAGTGCTCATGATCACTGCGCGCTCCAGCCTTTACTGCTCCGCTTTGAGCGGATTGTCCTGCCTCCCCGAAGCGCATCCCTCCAGTTCCGCACACCCCCTGAGACAGAATCCCGACGCTTGTCCCCCAACGCGCCGTCCCAAGCTTTTCAAACAATCATCTGCCGCCCGACGTCTGGCGGCTGTCATGGAGATGGAGGTAAACAATGAAACGAATCGGCATCCTGCTACCGGTTTTGTGCTTGTGTTTCGCTCTGGCTGCGTGGTCGCGAGTGCAAGCACAACCTGATTACCACCAATACAAACTTTACGACCTCGGCACACTCGGCGGTCCCAACACTTCAACCTCCTATTTCGGGATGAGCCTATCGCGCAAAGCGACGATTGGCGGATCGCAAATCGCCGTGCACGATCCCTTCGATCCGAACTGTCTGGGTGACGTTTATTTCCCCGGATGCTACGTGATGCATGGATTCCAATGGAACAACGGTGTCCTTGCCGATCTGGGCGCACTGGGAAAGAAGGGAAATACGAACAGCAGTTTCGCCTCGGCGGTCAATGATTTTGGTTCAATCTCGGGCTACTCGGAAAATGGAATTGTAGATGTCAACACCGGCTATCCGGAAGCGCATGCTGTCGAATGGAAAAACGGCAAGATCGTTGACATCGGCACGTTCGGAGGCACGCAGAGTGCGGCCATGGACATCAATGATTCTGGTCAGGTCGTGGGAGGCTCACTCAACAACATCGATGATCCGTGGTCGAAGGTATTTGTGACCGGCTTCGGCGCCGTTGCCTATCCGGGCACAACCCAAATGCGCGCCTTCCTGTGGCAAGACGGCAGGAAATACGATCTGGGCACGCTGGGTGGCCCCGACGCGTTCGCGTATGCGATCAATTCCTTCGGACAGATCACGGGCGAATCGTATACGAATTCGACACCAAACCCGACAACGGGAATCCCGACGGTGGATCCGTTTTTGTGGACAGACGGCAACATGATTGACCTTGGTAGTCTCGGAGGAACGATTGGCTGGCCGGTCTGGCTCAATGAACGCGGACAGGTAGTGGGATTTTCCAACCTGGCGGGGGATGCCGTAGAACACGGCTTCGTCTGGAGTCAAGGCAAGATGAACGACTTACCTCCTCTGAGCGGTGGAGACAACTCTTGGGCACTGTGGATCAATGACCGTGGCGATGTGGTCGGTGGATCGGACCTACCCGGCGACCAGGTATTCGACGCCACACTCTGGAAAGCTGGATCCCCTATTGACTTAGGCGTATTGGGGCAGGATTCGTGCTCCGAGGCTTGGAGCATCAATAATCTCGGGCAGATCGTCGGAATCTCAAATTACTGTGGATCCGCCATGCGAGCCTTCCTTTGGCAAAACGGCTCGATGGTCGATTTGAACCTGCTGCTCGACAAACCTTCAAGCCTGTATCTCTACCTGGCCTCGTACATCAACGATATGGGCGAAATCGTCGCTCAGGGCTCGCTCCCCAGCGGCGACATTCATACCGTTCTGCTCGTTCCCGATGGCTACTGCCGGGGAGACTGTCAGCAGCGGATTGGCGCCGGCGAGGACACTCGGCAGGTGCGGGCAAACGCCAGCGCGATGAATCGGGTGTTTGGCGACCAGACGAGGTGGTTTCACAACCATATGAAACGTTAATTAGGGGCTGTTTGTTGGCATCAACCCTGACAGGCATTCAACAAGTGCCGCCCGACGTATGGGCGGCATTCTTTTACAACATTCGCTGCGGGTGTGTTGTGGGCTACTCTTCCATTTGCCGAGTTTTCGCCTCGTGTGCTGCCAGGGCCAGAGTTGGCGGTCGAACAACAACTGCCCAATGACAAGGGCCACGGGACCGAAAACGAGTGCAAACGCCGTCACTCCCATGGAACTCTGCGAGGCGTGGTGGTTCCTGACCACGGGCGGGTTCCGGGGCACCCGGACCTCGGCTAGCTCCCGGTGACCGCCTGGCCGATCTGCTCGTCGATCACGCGCTTGAGATTGGCGGGTGAGTAGGTCGGCGCTTTGATGAACTTGCCGTCTTCGCGCTTGTGGACCTTCAGAACCACGCTCCACTCGCCGTTGTGGGCGGCGGCGGTCTCAGGGTGCACCAGCTCGGTGGCCGCGCCGCGCTCGAGCACCGCGTCGCAAACGCTGCAATGCGGCCACGCCTTGCTCATGTTGCTGCGCTGCACCTCGTCCCATGCCGGCTCGACTTTCACGCCCGCCGCGTTCAGCGCGCCATAGGTGACGACGAGCTGATCGACGCATCCGTCCACGTATTCGGTCAGATCGGGGTTGCCGTTGACGTCGAGCACCACGCTGATCTCGTCGATCACGACCGCTGCTTCCTCTCCCTCCGACGCGCCGCTGGACAGGGCGACGGTGCATCCGCAGCCTTTCACGAATTCGAGGGCCTCTTCAAAAACCAGCCGCGCGCGCAGAAGACGCGTCTTCTCATCGGGCATCTCCGGAGATTCCTTGACTTGCTGGTCGAACTGTTTCATCAGGGTAACGATGTCCTGCTGCGGGCGATAGGGCTTGTCGGTCATTCCATCCTCAATTGACCCAATGTAATTGATTGGGGCATGGCGCCGAAACTGCTCCACTGGGCGCTACAAACGGCGAGGGATGGTGCCCAAGGGGCTGTCTAGTCGCTGTTCTTCTGCTTGTCGGCGAAGTAGCCGGTTTTGTGGCGGATGTTGAAGGAGTCGGCAGCCGCGCGGGGAATCGTGACCTCAACACGGTGAAAGTTGCGGCCGGGCTCCTGGTTGTGCGGATAGTAGCCGAGCAGGTACTGTGTGCGCAGGTCGTCGCTGACCCGCTCGAAGGCCTTGTCGAGGCCGCCCGTATCCACGTAGAAGTGCTTGCCGCCGGTCTGCTCAGAGAGCGTGATGAGCGCGTGCTCGCCGCCGATGTCGCGCCCGGCACTGGCCGCGATGGGCACATCGATGATGGAGTAGATCATCACTTCGTTGCGCAGGGCCTGGTCACGCGCCTCGGGATAGGTGGTGCCTTTCACCGTGTCGCCGCCGTCAGAGATGAGCACCAGCACTTTGCGGCCTTCCTTTTTCCCAAGCTCCTTTGAGGCGAGGTAAATCGCATCATAGAGCGCCGTGCCGCCCGCGCCCCGCATGCGATTGAGGCCGTGGTCGATCTGCGCGATGTTGTTGGTAAAGCCGTTGGTCAGCTCGGTGACGTATGTATTGAACTGGATGACGCTCACCCGGTCCTGCGAGCGAATGAGCGCGCGCACAAACTTCTTCGCCGCCTCCTGCTCGATGGAACGGTCCTTGTAGGTGCTGGAGCTGGTGTCGATGGCGAGCGTCAGATTGAGCGGCAACTCCGACTGGCGCTCGAAGACGGAGATCTTCTGCGGGCGGCTGTCTTCAAACACCTTGAAGTCGTCCTCCGTAAGGCCGCCGACGATGGAGCCGTTCTTGTCGGTGACGTTGACGAAGAGGCTCACCAGCTTTACATCGAGGCGCAACGGCTTGTCTTCCTGCGCGGCGAGCCTGGGCGCAAAGGCAAGTGCGGTGACCACAAGTGCCGGGATTACGAATCCGAGTCTTGCAGCGCGATGCAGGAATCGAAATCCAGAGAGATTAGAACCCACATCTATTCTCGACGCTTTGCGGCACGACTGAAGTCGTGCCCTTTCAAAACCGGACTTTCGCCGCAGGCGATCAGGACGCAGAGCCATCGGTACCCTCCACTGCGTATCCAGGCGGGAATGGCTCGCCATCGGCCCAGACTGCGCCGTCGGCGAAGGTTTCCTTCTTCCAGATGGGCACGGTCTTCTTGAGTGTGTCGATGAGCCAACGGCTGGCCTCATAGGCCTGCGCGCGGTGCGCCGAGGCCACGATGATGAGCACGCTGGTTTCGCCCACATGCAGGCGGCCGAGGCGGTGAACGATGGTGACATGGCGAACGCCGAAGCGCGTGATGGCTTCGCCGGCCAACTCGTTCATCTGCCTGGTCGCCATCTCCTCGTATGCCTCGTAATCGAGATAGAGCGTCCGGCGGCCGCGCGAGTTGTTACGCACGATGCCATCAAAGACGACCACGGCGCCATCCTCGCCCTGCCTGGCGGCGGCGACGAGGGCATCGGCCTGGATGGGATCGCGGGTGAGCAAGACGGCGGGCTGAGATGTTTCGGTGCGCGAAGCAGCGCCGCCGGAGACGGGAGGCAGCAGGCCAACTTCGTCGTTTTCGCCCAGCACCTGGCTGCGTTGGGCGTATTCGGCGTTGACGCTGACCGCGATGCCGAGCGTCTCGACTGCCGGGGCCTGCACGCCGAGACGGGCAAGCAGGTCGGCGACGGTGGCGCCGCCAGGCAGGTCGAGCGCGAAGAAGTCAGAGCCCAGAGACTCCTTGAGAATTCCGAAGGGACGAACGCGCACATGCATATTGAAGAAAGAATAACCGCCTTTGGGAGTTAGACGCAGGAGGCAGGCGGGCGGTGTGAGGGGACGTGTTACCCCGGTCCTCGCAATCTGGGCGTTTTTGTTCGGGCCCTGGCGCCCCCATCCAAGCCGCGCTTTTTGCGGCCTAGGTGGGATAGCACGAACCAGGGTCCATCCGGCAGCGCCTGCCGTCAGGCGGCAGCAGAGGTGCCGCGTTCGGCCGCGATCGGGGTAACTTCGGACTGGGCTTTCAGCAGGGGCAGAGCCACTGCCAGCACGTCTTCGATGCGGCTGGCGTAGTGGATCGAGACCCCTTCGATCATCTCCGGTGTCAGGTCTTCCTCGACGTCCTGGCGATTCTCCGCCGGCAGGATGATGGTTTCCACTCCGGCCCGGCGGGCTGCCAGGAACTTCTCCTTGATTCCGCCCACGGGAAGCACGTTTCCACTCAGCGTGATCTCGCCGGTCATCGCGGTAAGCGGACGAACCGGGCTATCGGTCAGCAGCGACGCGAGCACAGTGGCCATGGTGACGCCGGCCGAGGGACCATCCTTCGGGATCGCGCCTGCCGGCACGTGAATGTGCAGGTCGAGATCCTTGTTGAAGTCCTCGGCGAGGCCGAGGAGCGACGAGTTGGAACGCACCCACGTGAGCGCGGCCTGCATCGACTCCTGCATCACCTCGCCAATCTGGCCCGTCATGGTGAATCCGCCCTTGCCCTTCATCTTGTTGGCCTCGATGAAGAGGATGTCGCCGCCGGCCGGAGTCCACGCCAGGCCGATGGCCACGCCGGGACGCTTGACGCGCTCGGCAACCTCGGTCTCGACGCGAACCTGGATGTTACCCAGGAACTCCTTCAGCACGTCCTTGTCGACGACAAGCTTCCCGGTCTTGCCCTCGACGACGCGGCGCGCTTCCTTGCGGCAGACCGTGCCGATGACCTGCTCGAGCTTGCGGACGCCGGCCTCGCGCGTGTAGTGGCGCACGATGTGGCGAACGGAAGCCTCGGAGAATTCGATCTGCTCCGGCGTGATTCCGTTCTCCTTGATCTGGCGCGGAATCAGATATCGCCGGGCGATGTGCACCTTCTCTTCCTCGCTGTAGCCCTGGAGCGGGATGATCTCCATGCGATCGATCAGCGGCGGCGGAACGGTGTCGAGCATATTCGCCGTGCAGATGAACAGCACCTTCGACAAGTCGAACGGCACGTCGAGGTAGTTATCGCGGAACGTGTAGTTCTGCTCCGGATCGAGCGTTTCGAGCAGTGCCGATGCCGGATCGCCGCGGAAGTCGCGTCCGAGTTTGTCGACCTCGTCGAGCATGATCACCGGGTCGTTGGTTTCGGCGCGGCGGATGCTCTGGATGATCTGGCCCGGGAGCGCGCCGATGTAAGTACGGCGGTGACCGCGGATCTCGGCCTCGTCGTGCATGCCGCCCAGCGAGATGCGCTGGAACTTGCGTCCCAGGGAGCGCGCGATGGAGCGGCCAAGCGAGGTTTTGCCCACGCCTGGAGGTCCGACAAAGCACAGGATCGGCCCCTTCATGTCGGGCTTGAGCTCGAGCACCGACAGGTAGTCAAGGATGCGTTCCTTGACCTTTTTCAGCTCGTAGTGGTCCTCGTCGAGGATCTCGCGAGCCTTGTTGATGTCAATCTTGGAGCGGGAGCTCCTGGCCCACGGCAGTATTGCGAGCCACTCGATGTAGTTGCGCGTGAGCGAGTAGTCGGCGGCCATGGGGGACATGCGGCCGAGGCGCGACAGTTCCTTCATCGCCTCTTTCTTCACGTCCTCCGGCATTCCGGCTTCTTCGATCTTCTTGCGCAACTCTTCGATCTCGCGCTGGCCCTCGTCCTGCTCACCGAGTTCCTTCTGGATGGCCTTCATTTGCTCGCGCAGGTAGTAGTCGCGCTGCGACTGCTGGACCTGGTCCTGGACCTCGCTCTGGATCTTGGTGCGAAGCTGCTGGACTTCGAGTTCCTTGGCGAGATGCTTGGTAAGCAGTTCAAGCCGCGCGGGAACGCTGGCGGTTTCGAGCAGAGCCTGCTTGTCGTCGGTGGTAAGGAACGGCAGCGACGAGGCGACAAAGTCGACCAGCCGGCTGGGATCTTCGATATTTCCGGCGATGGTGCGCAGCTCATCTGAGAGTGTGGCCGATTCGGAGACGATCTGCTGGAACTGGCCCACGACATTGCGGACCAGCGCCTCGACGGAAGCCGTAGTTTCGGCATCGGCGTCTTCGACGGTCTCGATCTCGGCGATCATGAAGGGCTCGGTCTGCACATAGCCGACCAGGCGCACGCGCTCAACGCCCTCGGTGAACACAAAACGGCTCTGGTTTGGCATGCGGACGACCTTGTGCACAGTGGCTAACGTGCCCACATCGTGCAGATCGGCCGGCCTGGGCGCATCCAGGCGGGGGTCAAGCTGGGCGGTGACGACGATCGAACGTTCCTCCCCCAGCGACTCAATGAGCTGGATGGAGCTCTCGCGCCCAACCGTAAGCGGTAGAACAGCATGCGGGAATAAAACGGTATCGCGGACGGGTAAAACCGGGATTCTGCGGACCCCGGAGACTTGCCGCTTCTGGGGGTTTTCGGGGGGCAAAATGGAAGGCTGACCTGGCATTGAGTGTCCTCTTATCAACTTTCCTTATTAGACAACACAGAGCATCAAAAGTTTCAGGAAAGTCTGGCCCTCTGAATCCTTCTCGAGCCTTGTCGCGTGATGCGGTTTACGTACTTTTCCTTGTACGGGTTCCTGCCCTCGAGGGACCGAGTTAAGCCGCGCCCGAACGCACGAGGTTCACCCGCTTTATCGGCCAAAGCTCAAAAAGGCTGAGCCTGGTTTTTCGGGACCCCCTGGAGATTCGAAGCCACGCCAAGCCGAGGTTATTCCCATTCGATGAAACCGTCTTCTCTTTTAATTGCGGACTCGATGCGGTCCCAGAGGTTGTCCTCTGGCTGCCGGTCTGGGAATAGCCGCCTTGCGGCCTCGGCAATGGTTTCGAGTTCCCGGTAGAGCTGCTTGCAGATCTCGCAATCCCTGAAGTGTGGATGGTTTTCAAGGTCGACGCCGGAGCCGACGAAATCGGATAGCTGCTCCTGGAACTCCTCGCAGCTCATGGGTTTCGGATCGATGGTCATTTAACGTCCCCCTTCCGAAGAGAGAGACGAAGCGCATCGCGCAATTTGAGACGAGCTTTGTGGAGTTGAGACTTGCTGTTTCCAACGGAACAATCAAGCATGGCCGCTATCTCATTATGCTCAAAGCCCTCCACATCGTGAAGGACAAAAATGAGGCGGTAACCTGCGGGTAAAGCAGCGACGGCGCGTTCCAGGACGAGGCGGTCGATGGACCCGGTCAGCGACAGATCGGGAGCGCCGAAGCTGCGCCCGGGGCCTTCGTCGCAGGAGGGTTCCATGGCCTCGTCGAGGGACATCTGAGGCAGGCCTTTCTTGCGCAGGTGCATGAGGACCACGTTGATGGAGAGCCGATGGAGCCATGTGGAAAACGCCGAGTCGCCCCGAAACGTGCCGATCTTGCGATGCAGTTGCAGAAACGCCTCCTGGGTCAGGTCTTCGGCTTCGGCGACATTGCCGACCATGCGCAGGCAGAGGGAGTAGATACGCCGCTTGTGCAGCGAGTAGAGATGGGCAAATGCCTGGTGGTCGCCTGCCTGTGCTCGAGCCAGAATCTCAGCTTCTGGAGTGATCTCTGGCGGAGGGGGAGTGCCCTCGGGAGCAGGGTCCCGAAGCTCGAGTGTATTTTCCTTATCCGGGGCCGTTTCCGACGCAGAGGCTTCGGATGTCTGCTTTTGAAACCTGGGACGTGGCATGCGCTTCCTTTGGGAACGGGAATCGTGAGCAGTAAGCATCGTCTGATGCTGCGCCAAGCTTCTTTCCTCGTTAGTATAAGGTGCAGCAGTTGAAAACCTTTGAGCTGCGGCAAGAAGGAACCGGATCGGCTCTCAAGTTATTTGGTTGGTGCAACCAAACCGCTCCGCGGGGGTCTATACCGTCGATATCTGGGAGACATGGTGCGTAAGAGAATGCCGGCATGGCAGCTGGGCTCGGTTGTGAAGCAGCGGATTCTGCCGACATGTCTATTTCTCTTTGTCTCTTCTGGACTTTCCTGCTGGCCGCAGACCGGGAAGAGCGTGCCCGGGCCCGGCAGCCGGGGTCATATTACGGTGATGGCCGCCGACTCTCATGGTTCGAGGGTCGATGCCGCTGACGCGGGCGATCCCGCACCGAAGGCCTGGTGGCAGGGACTCCCGGTCAGACGAATCGAGATTGAAGGCGTTCCTGCGGACCGGCTCCAGCCGCTGGCGGGTCATCTGCCGCAGGCTGTGGGAGTGCCGCTCGACCGCGAGAACATCGCAAATAGCATTCGCGAACTCTACGCAACCGGCCTGTTCGACGCCATCGAAGCGAACGTGACCCGCGAGGGCGATGGCGTGCGGCTCACCTTCAAGGCTGCTCCGCGCGATTTTATCGGAACGGTCAGCGTGACGGGCGCAAAGGGCGCGACCATCAACGCGCAGTTGCAGGCTGCCAGCCGGCTCACTGCGGGAACGCGGTTCTCCAAGACGCGGCTGGAATCGGCCATCGAGCGCATGCGCCAGACGCTCGCCGATAACGGCTTCAACGAGCCGACGATCACCTACACGCTCGAGCAGCACCCAGAGGAACAGCTTGTGGACATCGCATTCGATGTGACTTCAGGCGTGCAGGCTCGGGTGGGAAGCGTGCAAGTCTCGGGCGACCACGGGATGACGCCGGACCAGTTACGGCGGGCAGCGCATCTGCGGGCCGGATCCAAAGTCGATCATGATACGAACGATCGCGCGCTGAGCGGGGTTCTGAAGCACTACCAGAAGGAGGACCGGCTCGAGGCGGACGTGAAGCTCGAGTCGGAGGTCTACAACCCCGAGACCAAGCGATCGAACTTCAGTCTCTCAGCCAATCGCGGCCCGGTGGTCAACATGCGGATCGAGGGAGCAAAACTCGACGCAGAACGGTTGAAGCGGCTGGTTCCCGTGTTTGAAGAAGGTACCGTGGATGAGGACCTGCTGAACGAGGGCAACCGCCGGCTGCGCGACTACTACCAGCGGCTGGGCTACTTCGACGTGAAGGTGGACCACAAGGAACATAATGTCGAAGGCAGCACGGTGACCATCGTCTACGCGGTGGACCTGGGAGCACGACGGCGCGTGCAGAAGGTTTCCGTGACCGGCAATCATTACTTCGATGCACAGACGCTGGAAGAATTGCTGAGCGTGCACGCGGCCGATTACCTCGACCGGCACGGAGCATACAGCCAGGCCCTGGTTGCCGCCGATGTGACCGCATTGCAGACGGCTTACCGGAACAACGGCTTCTCGAAGACGAAGGTAACGCCCGAGACGATCAGCGGCACAGATGTACCCGGGACGACCCAGGCGGCTGCAGCCCGCAATTCAACGAAGCCGATTTCGGTGATCTACCACATTGATGAAGGGCCGCAGCAACACGTGGGGCGTCTCGAACTCGATGGCGTTGTGAAGTCGGACCAGAACAAGATGCTCGCGCTGATGAACACGGCGCCGGGCCAATTATTCTCGCCGCAGAACCTAGCCGGGGATCGCGATGCGCTGCTGACCGACTACCTGAGCCGCGGCTTCGACCAGGTCCAGATTGAGGTGGAGGAGGAGACGGAAGCGGCGGATCCGACCAAGGTGGACGTAGTCTTCCACATCCACGAGGGGCAGCAGATCTTCGTGCGCAAGGTGTTGCTGTCAGGCCTGCACTACACCCGCCCGGACACGGTGGCGAAGGCTATCACGCTGAATCCGGGTGACCCGCTAAACCAGACAGCACTGGCCGAAACGCAGCGGAACCTCTACGACTTCGCCCTGTTCAACGAGGTAAACACGGCGATTGAGAATCAGGCGGGCCAGGAGCCTTACAAAACCGTGCTGGTGCAAACAACAGAGGCCCGGCGCTGGACGCTTTCCTATGGTCTCGGTTTCGAAACGCAGACCGGCCGGCCGCAGAACAACTGCCGGGGAATTGCCACCACCGGCGCGCCTTGCAGTCCAAACGGCAAGACCGGCATCAGTCCCCGCGTACTGGTCGCCGTAACGCGAAACAATCTGTTTGGCCGGGAGCAGTCTGCGTCAGTTCAAGCCACGTACGGCCTACTCGAGCAGAACGTCAATCTGCTGTTCCAGAGTCCGCGTTTCCGGGGGAATCGCGATATCGGGTTCACGGTTTCAGGTGGCTACGCAAGCAGCAAGGATGTCACGACCTACGTTGCGTCAAAGCTAGAGACCGGCGTTCGCTGGACGGAGCACTTCACGCAGCCTGGATCGTTCTTCTCCAAAGCCAACACGTTTGTTTACTCATTCGATTTTCGACGCGTGAAGGTGTCGTTAGACAGCCTTCAGGTTGGACCGACCGAGCTTGAAGCGCTTTCAACGGCGGTCCGTGTGGCGGGCCCAAGTGTCACGTGGATTCGCGACACACGCGACTCACCGCTTGATTCGCATCGCGGCACGTACGCCACTTTCCAGGGATTCCTTTCCAACGAGAAATTTGGGGCACAGGCGGAGTTCAGCCGCCTCGATCTTTCCCATGCAAGTTACTACGGCTTCGATAAGAATCGGGTCGTCCTGGCGCGCAACACGCGCTATGGCCAGGAGCGGGCATACGGTTCGCCGTCTGATGCCCTTCTTCCTCTGCCGGAGCGTTTGTATGCAGGTGGACCGACGTCGCATCGGGGATTTGGCATCAATGCGGCCGGGCCACGGGATCCGGAGACGGGGTTCCCGATCGGAGGCGCGGGAGCACTGATCAACAGCACCGAGATGCGGTTGCCGCCGCCGATGCTTCCCTTCTTCGGCGATACTCTGAGCTTCGTGCTATTCCACGACATGGGCAATGTGTTCGCAAATGCGGGTGACGCCTGGCAAAGCGCAGTGCGCATCCATCAGCCGGATCGCGACAAGTGCAAATCGCTCGCGACGGTCGGAGATCCGAAGACCTACAATCCGAGCGGGCCGTCGAACTCGACCGGGCCAGAGGGCGCCTGCAGCTTCAACTACTTTTCACACGCGGCGGGGATGGGTCTGCGCTACCACACGCCGGTCGGGCCGATTCGGTTGGACTTCAGTTACAACATGAATCCGCCAATCTACCCAGTCAACATCAACTACTCACTTTCTGATCCATATTCCAATCCGCATGTGGGCCAGTCGCCGCACTTCAACTTCTTCTTCAGCCTGGGGCAGACGTTCTGATGACTACGCAGCGCACAATTCAAACGGCGATGGCGCGCATTGCGATGCTGCCAGCCAGCATGGCCGCGTTCGTGGCTATCGCGCTGCCCGTATTTGCCCAGGACAAAGATCAGTCTGCGCAGAGCGGGACCGCGACCACCATCGACCGCGTGGTTGCAGTGGTGAACCGCCAGGCGATCCTGGAAAGCGATATTCATGATGATCTGCAATTGTCGGTCCTTGATCCGAGCACAATTGGACAGGAGAAAATAACCGAGCAGCAGGCGCTGGAGCGGCTCATCAGCCGCACCCTGATCCAGCAGCAGATCCGGCAGGAAGATTTTCAGGCGACGCAGCCAAAGCCGGAGGAAGTTGCATCGCGCGTCGCGGAAATTCGCACCGAATTGCCGGCGTGCGTTCGCGTCGATTGCACGTCCGATGCGGGATGGAAGAACTTCCTGGCGAGCCACGACCTGACCCCGGAACGTGTGGAAACCTACATGCGAAACCGGCTCGAAATCCTCAGTTTTATCGAGATGCGATTCCGGCAGGGCATCCGCATCGCGCCGGAAGAGATCGAGAAGTACTATCGCGAGACGCTGCTGCCGCAGTATCCCGAGGGGCAGAAGCCTCCGTCGCTGGATCAGGTTTCGTCGCGGATCGAGGAAGTTCTTTTGCAGCAGCAGGTGAACGTGCTGTTTGACAACTGGCTCGCAAACCTGCGCAAGCAGGGCCAGATCGAGGTGCTCGACCCGGCTCTGGAGACGTCGAGTAAGAGCGGAAGTGAAGGAGCAAGGAAGGAATGAGCGAGACCGACAACGTTTCGCCCGCACCGCCTGATTCTCCCCGAGAGAACCAGGAGCAGCCGCGTATTTCGAGGTGGAGATACCTGCGCCATGTGCTTTGGGGCGGGACGGGGCTGGCCCTTCTGCTCGTCGCGGGCACCGTGGGGTTGTACTTCTGGGCAAGCACGTCCAGCTTCGAAAACATCATCCGCAAGCGCCTAATTGCGCGTATCGAAGCCGCAACCGGCGGCCGCGCGGAGATTGCCTCGTTCCACTGGAACCTGATGAAGCTCGAAGCCGAAGCCGACGGGCTGACGCTTCACGGCCGCGAAGCGGCGGGCGAGAAGCCTTATGCGCAACTGGCGTCTTTGCGCGTCGCGGTGAGCATCATGGGGATGTGGAGTCCGCGTGTTCTGCTGCGCGACCTTGAGCTTGATGGGCCGCAAATCCACCTTATCGTCTATGCCGACGGGACGACGAACCAGCCACAGCCGCGCAAAAAGACGGAGACGCATCCGATCGACACCCTTTTCGATCTCGAGGCCGGCCACATCGAGGTCGAGCATGGCGTCTTCGACTACGACAATCGCGCGGACCAGAATGATTTTCAGGACCGGCACATTCCCCTGGACTTCGCGGCAAATGACGTTTCGCTGCTGATGAAGTACGTTCCGAGCGGAGTGAGAACGCCTGAGAGCTACCACCTCGACGCCGGCGTGCACGATCTTCGGCTGACGCGCGGACCGGCAGATCACCCCGAGGCGCCGCCGGTGCAGGGATACATCCAGGCCGCGGTCGATTTCACGCGCAATGCAGCTTATCTGCGATCGCTGCGGCTGACCGCCTACAGCAAGGGCGCGACGGATCGCGTGCTCAATGTCACGGGCGAGCTTGCAGACTTCGGCCATCCCCACTGGAAGGCCAACGTTCAGGGCGAGCTTGATCTGAAGCTGATAGAGCCCGTGACCGGCTATCCGGACACGCCGGAGGGCATTGCGCGGCTGAACCTGGTTGCGGCGGGTCAGGACGGTGAATTCAGGATTGACGGCACGGTGCACGCAGACAACGCGTCGTATATCGGAACGGGCGTTGTGGCGCCCGGCGTGGGGCTCGATGCGCGCGTTCACGCCGACGCGCTGCGGCTCGAGATCACGAATGTAACGGTGCGTCTGAAACCCGGCGGGCAACTCGAAGGCGAGGTCCTGCTGGACCACTGGATCTCGCCGCTCGCGGGTGCGCCGGTTGTGCAGGCCGCCGAACCGGTGAAGCGCGAAAAGAAAGGCAGGAGCCATGATGAAGCCGCGCCTGTTGCCGCTGCACCGCGTCCGGTGGACACCGGCCTGCCCACCAACGGAAAGGTAAATGCGTATTTCCGCAACGTCACGCTCGACACGCTTCTCGATATGGTGAGCGAGGCGCCTTTCCAGCGCCTGGGACTCGATGCGCGCCTGAACGGCCCGTCGAACGCGATGTGGAGTAACGGCGACGAGAATACGCTGGCTGTTTCGACGAGCTTGACTCTGAGCCCGTCGTCTGCCACTCCGAGCGGCGAAACGCCGACCAGCGGCGCGGTGGACGCTACCTACCTGCAGCGCAACGGCGCCGTGGACCTGCGCAATCTCGAGGTGACGTTGCCGGCAAGCCAGGTGACCGCGCGTGGCAAGCTTGGCGCGTTTCCCATGTCCAGCCCTACCGGCCTGGCGATTGAGTTTCACTCGCACAATCTCGGCGAGTTCGACACGCTCCTGCGCGACCTCGGGGTTACGCACAACGAGAAGAATGGAACGGCAGCACTGCCGATTGCGCTCGGCGGGCAGGCGGATTTCCACGGAGCATGGGCCGGTTCACTCGTCGACCCGCACCTGTCGGGCGCGCTGCAGGCGAAGGATCTGTCGGTGGAGATTCCCTCGAAGGAGGGCCAGGCGCGGCTCGTGCATTTGGATTCGATTGATGCAGCCGGCAGCTATTCGGCTGCGCGGATTGCGATCAACCATAGCTGGCTTCAGCACGGGAACACATTGATCAGTCTCGACGGCACGCTGACTGCCGCGGCGCCGCAATCGAAAAACTCGCCGGGAGTTCCAAAGTTTGATGCGAAGTCGCTCATCCATGCAAACCTGCGCGCCAGCGAGGTGAACGCGGACGAACTGGAGCCTTTCTTCGGAGAGAAGCTTCCGGTATCGGGGCTCGTCAGCGCGCAACTGGCCATCGAAGGACCGTTCAATGCGATGAACGGCAGCGGCTGGGTGGACCTGGAGAAAGGCGCCGTCTACGGCGAACCGCTGACGCGGGCGCGCGCCCAGGGGAAGATCGTCGGCCAGGTGGCGCAACTCGCCTCGGTGACGATCAGCAGCGCGGCCGGCACTATCACGGCATCCGGCAGCTACGACCTGCACTCGAGACGATTCCAGGTGGACGCGCACGGAAACGGTCTCGACCTCGCCAAAATCGATCGCCTTCACAAGGCGGGCGCAGAACTGGCGGGAAGCTTCGGATTCTCGCTGTCAGGATCGGGCACCTTCGATGATCCGCACCTCGACGGGCACGCTACATTTTCCAACCTGGAGGTGAGCGGGCAGCGACTCGGATCCGTCAATGTTGCCGCTCATTCCGCCAATCGCACAGTGACCTACGACATCACTTCGCGCCTGGAAGCGGCAGAACTGGTTGCGCACGGCGAGACCGCGCTGCACGGCGACAACCAGACGCAGGCAACGTTGAACTTCTCGCGATTCAACATCGGCGCGCTGCTGGCGATGTCGCACATCCGCGGATTGAAGGGGGAGTCGGACCTCGAAGGCACGGTGAGCCTCGCGGGACCACTGGCGCATCCGGAGCAGATGCGCGGCGAGGCACACATCAAGGAACTCGCCGTCACCATTGCCGGAGTGCATCTGAGCAGCGAGGGCGGATTGCACGCCAGCATGGGCAACTCGCTGATCACCCTCGATCCGCTGCACGTGACCGGCGAAGAGACCGACATGCGCCTGCAAGGCGGCCTGAATCTCGCCGGCAAGCGGCAACTCGATCTCGCGGCGAACGGGTCAATCAATCTGCGGATTGCCGAGACCATCGATCCTGACCTGACCGCGCGCGGCACCACGACATTTCGCGTAGAGGCGCACGGCCCGCTCGACAACCCAAGCCTGTCGGGGCGCATCGACTTCGAGAATGCGTCGCTGGCTCTAGAAGACCTGCCCAACAGCCTGAGCCAGTTGCATGGCACGCTCGAGTTCAACCAGAATCGCCTCGAAGTGAAATCGCTCACGGCTATGAGCGGCGGCGGACTGCTGAGCGTATCGGGATATCTCGCCTACCAGCACGGCATCTACGCCGATCTCGCGTTGCAGGGCAAATCGATCCGCATCCGGTATCCGCAAGGCGTAAGTTCGGCGGCCGACATCAACCTGCAGTTGCAGGGGCCGCAGAACAATCTGCTGTTGAGCGGAAACGTGATGATCACGCGCTTCACAGTAAGCCCGGAGATGGACTTCGTCGCGCTCGCCGCGCAGGCCGGCAAGTCTCAACCGATCGCGCCCGCAAACGTGCCGTCAAATCACATCCGGCTCGACGTGCGCATTCAATCGTCGCCGCAGTTGAATTTCCGCAACGCCTACGCCAAGCTCGCGGGGGACGTCGATCTCCGGCTGCGCGGCACCATTGCTTCGCCGTCGCTGCTGGGGCGTGTCTCGATCACCGAGGGCAGCGCCACCATCGCGGGAACACGCTACGAACTGCAGCGCGGCGAGATCACCTTCACGAATCCTGTGCGCATTCAGCCGATGATCGACCTAAACGCCACGGCGCGCGTGGAGGACTACGACATCACACTGGGCCTGCACGGGTCGATGGACCAGATGACCGTGACGTATCGCAGCGATCCGCCGCTGCCCGAGGCTGACGTGGTTGCGCTGCTGGCGCTGGGGCGCACGCAGAATCAGCAGCGGCTCTACACGCAGCAGCAGGAACAACTGGCGACCAACCCCGCAACAGATGCCTTGCTCGGAGGCGCATTGAACGCCACGGTGAGCAGCCGCGTGCAGAAGCTGTTCGGCGCGGGTTCGGTGAAGGTCGATCCCAACTATCTTGGCGTGCTGGGCAACTCCACCACGCGCATCACCGTGGAGGAGCAGCTCGGCAAAAACCTCACCTTCACCTACGCAACCGATGTGGACACCACCGCGCAGCAGTTGCTGCAGGCCGAGATTGCAATCAATCGGCACGTTTCGCTGCTTGTATCACGCGACGAGTCGGGCGTGTTCTCGATGGTGTTGAAGGCGACGCGCAGATTCAAGTAGCCGCACGCCTGGGCCGGCTCAGTGCCCCTCTGGCTCGCAGCTACCCGCCGCCGCAACCTGCGAAGAAGATGATTTGATGACAGGCACAACCCTTCAAGAAATTTATTGAATCTGTGTCTATGCAGTCTGAATCAATTTTCAGCGGACAATTTGGGAGTAATGGAATACTTTGTCTGCGGGCTCCCAGAGTGGCCAGGGTGGTCTGGTTGCACGGTTATTTGCTACCTGACCGCCTGCCGGTTTCGGCCCCGTATCAAACAGGCATCGCGCAAAAGGAGTCAGATAATGGCCAGAACAAACCATGCTTCTCTCGCCGCGGTTGTAGCGCTCCTGCTGACCGCCGGCGTTATCACTGTTCCACAACCATCGCTTGCGGCAGCCGGCTCGGGAGCCGCAGCAGGCTCGGGTGCCGGCATCGGAGGGCAGGCTGACAGCGACGCTCAGGCAAAACTGAACAAGTCGCAGTTCAAAGATGTAAAGGCCTCCGTGGAGGGCGGCATCGCCACCCTGACCGGAACAGTGAACCTTTACGAGTACAAGAGAGACGCCGAGAACCGAGTACGCAAGGCAAAAGGAGTGATGGCGGTTCGCAACGAGATCCAGGTAGCCGGGCCAAACGTGCCAGACAGCGATCTGAAGGCAAAACTCGCGGAAAAGCTGGCCTATGATCGCGTGGGGTATGGGACCACGCCGTTCAACGCAATCACCGTGAATGTTGAAAATGGTGTGGTCACGCTGGGCGGACACGCCTACTCGGACGTCGATAAGGACTCGGCGACCGCGCTGGTGTCGACCTACCCCGGCGTGAAGGATGTCATCGACAGTATCGAGGTCGATCCCACGTCGATCATGGACGACCAGACGCGGCTGGCCGTCGCGCGGGCAATCTACGGCTACCCGACGCTCAACAAGTACGCCATCGATCCTGCCAAGCCGATTCGCATCTCGGTGCAAAACGGCCACGTTGAGTTGTATGGCGTGGTCGATTCCAAATCCGACAAGGACATGGCATACATTCGCGCCAACGGCGTGCCGGGCGTGTTCAGCGTGAAGAACTACCTGCAGGTGGCCGGCCAGCCGGCAGAAAGCGAAAGGCCGAGCCAGCAGCAGCAAAAGTAACCTTCGGTGTTGCGGGCCTCCGGCCGTGCTTTGGCAGGGGCCCGGCAGCGCCGCATCCTGGCGCGTTGTAAATTGCCTCCATGTCATCAATTCGCTCCACAGCGGCACCCCCTTTTTCGCTGGACTCCGCTGCGGCCCGCATGCGACATTTACAGAACTGTAATCATTCAGGGCTTCCCATTTCTTACACTTAACACGCTATGTTGAACGACGGCCCGCTGACGATTGACCGGAAGGAAGGCAAGAATGCCGGAACACGGGTATTCTGCCTGACTGGACCACTCACGTTGCGCAACCTGTTCGAGTTCCAGACGGAGCTTCGCAGTTCGACTCCTCCTCCGTTGACAGTGATTGACCTGACCGGGGTGCCCTACATGGATTCGGCGGGCATGGGACTGGTGATGAACCACTACGTCCGCTGCCAGACAAACGGCACCAAGCTGGTTGTGGCGGGCGCGAACAACCGCGTGCTCGATCTGTTCAAGGTGACAAAGGTCGATACTGTTCTTCCCCTGGTGCCGACCGTTGAGGCGGCCGAGTTGTAACCGCCGCGCACTTCTCCTCCCAAACGCGAAGAGGCGCTCCATTACACTGGGTGATGGGACTGCCCGCGATGGGATTGCTTGCGAAAATCCGCACCACGCTGGAGATGATCAAGTGGGAACACTCGATCTTCGCTCTGCCGTTTGCGTTGACGGCCGTTCTGCTGGCCAGCCACGGCGCTCCCGCATGGCGGACACTCGGCTGGATCCTGGTAGCGATGGTCACGGCGCGCTCCTGCGCCATGGCCTTCAACCGCTGGGCCGACGCCGACCTTGACGCCGCGAATCCTCGCACCAGAAGCCGGGCCATCCCGGCCGGCCAGCTTTCGCGCGAGTTCGTGCTGGGTTTCTCGGTCCTGATGGGGCTGGGATTTGTGGTCGCCGCCGCAGAACTGAATCGGCTCACGCTTTACCTGGCCCCATTCGTCCTGGCAGTGCTGCTCGGCTACAGCTACATGAAGCGCATCACGCGCTGGTCGCACCTGGTGCTTGGGCTCGCGCTTGGGCTGGCGCCCACCGCTGCCTGGATCGCCGTGCGCGGAACCCTCGATCCGCGAATCGTGGTGCTGACAATCGCGGTGATGCTGTGGGTGGGCGGCTTCGACGTGCTTTATGCCTGCCAGGACTTTGAGCACGACCGCGCCGCGGGTCTGCACAGCATTCCGCAGGCTTTGGGAATTCCGGCGGCGTTCCTGGTGGCGCGGATCATGCACCTCGCCATGCTGGGACTGCTGGTCTGGTTCGGATACCTGTTCGGCTTCGGCCTTGCCGGATGGCTGGGTGTAGCCGCCGCCGGCGTGCTGCTGGCCTACGAGCACGCAATCGTATCGCCGCGCGACATGGGACGGCTGAACGCTGCATTTTTCACCATGAACGGTGTGATTGCCATGGTTTTCCTGGTGTTTGTCGCCGCCGATGTGTGGCTGCGGAGATAAGACCGCACCACCGATGAAGAACGCGTGCCAGGACCTGTAGTATGGTGCGTTCAGCGGGCAGCGCGATTCTTCGTCGCGGTAAGCGCCGTACCAGGGCATAGGAGAAGCCGGCAGAAGCATGAGAATCGCGATCCAGGGAGAACCAGGAGCTTTCAGTCACGAGGCAACGCTCGCCCTCATACCGGAAGCGGTCATCGAGCCGTGTCCCGTCTCAGCCGACGTCTTCAAGGCGCTGACCGAAGGATCGGTCGATGCTGCGGTGATTCCAATTGAAAACAGCCTTGCCGGCTCTGTACTGGAACACTTTGACCTCCTGCTCAGTCATGACGTACGGGTGGTCCGCGAATCGCTGCTGCGCATCCGGCATAACCTGATTGCGATCACCGGCGCATCGATGGACAAGCTTGACCGCGTGTATTCGCACCCGGTGGCGCTGGCCCAGTGCCGGCGATTTCTCAGCGAGCACCCCAAGATGCGGCCGCTCGCCTTTTACGACACCGCCGGCAGCGTAAAGCACCTCGTGGAGTCGAGCGACAGCGGTGCGGGCGCCATCGCCAGCGAGGCTGCGGCTCATTACTACGGCGCTGAAATCCTGCAGGCGGGAATCGAAGACAATCCCGAAAACTATACGCGCTTTTTTCTTGTTCGCCGCACCGCAGACACGAAGACCGACCCGGGCGCGAACAAGATCAGTGTGGCGTTCTCAGTCGAGAACCGGCCCGGCTCTCTGGTCGCCGCACTCAACGAGCTCTCGGCGATGGGAACAAACCTGACCAAGATCGAGTCGCGCCCCGTGCACGGCAAGCCATGGGAGTACGTGTTCTACGTGGACTGCCAGCTTCACTCCGCCGAAGAAGGCTCGCGCGCCATCGAGGTGTTGAAACCCCATTGCGCCATGGTCAAAGAACTGGGCAGATATCGAGAGGCGGAAAGAACAGGGAGAAGGGAGTGACAGACCCGCTTCGATTTGTGCCGGGCGAAAGATGGGCTGCCACATCCAGCCGGGCAAGTGCGGACGACGAAACGGGGATGGCCGAAGCCATCCCCGTTTTTGTGCCCGCACTATGCGTGTGCTCGTGCTTGTTGCTCCCTATTCCCTGCTCCCTGTTTTTAGAAGTGGTACGCCACACCAACCGTCGGGTTGTAGACGTTGTACCACTTGTTCGTGGTGAACTGGGAATCGCTGAAGGTGGGAACCTTGGTGACCACACCGCGATACTCCATCCGAATGTCGAAGCTTGGGCTGATCTCGTAGGCGATACCGGCGCCGTAGATGCCGCTGAAGTTGGTCTGCCGCTTCGCGTCGAGCGTCGTAGTTTTGGAATCGCGGAGGGGTGAAAAGATGAGTGCACCCAGACCCGCCTCAACGAACGGGTTGAATTTCCTGAAGGTGAAGCTGCGAACATACGCGAACGAGATTTCCTGGTTGCGGGTATACACCTGGTAGTGGTTCGGATTCACGTAGTAGTTGATCTTGTTGGGATGGACACTGATTCCATAATTGGCTTCCAGCGCGCTCGACGGGGTGAGCATGTAGCGGTAGCTCGCTAACGCTCCAATTGCGGTATTGGAATGAACCTGAACGTCAGTGGATGATGAAATAAACGGCTCGATCAGTCCGGTCCCACTTAAACTGATATCCTGCCGGCTCTCCTGAGCGCGACCCGCTGCCACGCACACGGCCAGCAGAAGGGCAATAAGGGCGATCTTCTTCATTCGGTCTTGAACCTCGCGACTGCTCAACCATCCGGCTGGCAACCAGGTTGTTGATTCCGGCGCGCCGGTTTTCGTCCGGGCCCCGCTCTGAGTATTGTAAATGCCCAGAACGGGTTGCGGGCGAAACGGGCTGTTTCGGAGTGTTCTGAGTGAATAGACGCAGCGCGGGGAAAATGGGCACTGCGCCTGAGTCTGCGATTTAGACGGCACAAGCGGAAACACCACACGCGTACCTGGAGCGGCTTATCCGGCTCGCTCCACGTGGTAGTAGTAGGGAGGTCCCTGCTTCTCCGCAATCGACCGCACCGTGCGCAGAAACGCGCGCGCCGCGTGGGAGAGGGTCGACTGGCGGCGATGGACCAGCCGCAGCACGCGCTTGAATTCCAGTTCATCGACGGTGATGCGCACCAGTTCGCCGGCTTCGAGTTCATGGGCGATGGTCAGGTGCGGCACCAGGGCCACACCGTTGCCCATGGCCACGAATCGCTTGATGGCCTCGATGGTGGGCAGATCAATTCCCATATTCAGCGGCGTACGGTAGCGCTGAAACGCCTCGATGACCTTGCGCCGCAGCGGCGACGTAACGTTGTGCGCGATAAAGTTCTCCCGGCCCAGGTCGTTGATCGAGACACGCGCTGCCCTGGCGAGGCGATGGCGGGGGCTCACGATAAGCGCCAGACTGTCGTTGTAAACGGCAATGGTGCGGAAGCGCTCCGGGTCGAGCCGGAACGAAATGACCCCGATCTCGAAGGTACGCAGGCTCAGCTCCTCGGCGATGCGGCTGGCCAGCATGCGATGCACGGAGACGCCGATCTCCGGGTACTGCTTTCGGAACTGGTCGATCGCCGAGAGCAGGTACATGCAGGTGTACTCGTTGGCGGCGAGCTGGAGGCGGCCGCGATCGAGACTCTTCAATTCATCGAGGGCGCTGGAGGCCTCGCGACGAAGCGCAAGCAGGCGCTGGGCATAGTCGCGCAGCAACTCACCGGAGGCCGTCAGAGACCCGTCTCGGGCGGCCCGATCGAACAGGGTCTCGCCCAGCGAAGCCTCAAGCTTGCGAATGACCTGGCTGATGGCTGGCTGGGTGCGGTGCAGGCGGACAGCCGCCCGCGAGAAGCTGCGCTCCTCGGCCACGGCCAGAAAGGTTTCCAGTTGAGAGAGTTCCATGGCGCCTCCGGCGCTTCATAAGCAATTGTAATAGGTTCCCCAAAAAGAATAACTTTGCCTTATATTGGCTTGTGCGAGAGACTTAAGAGGCTGACAACGTCTTCCCCTGGCAGGCGTGAACATGATGAACAATCCAAATCACGTTGCATTCTTCGACACCACCCTGCGTGACGGCGAGCAGTCCCCCGGCTGCAGCATGACCACGCAGGAAAAACTCACCATGGCCCATGCCCTTGAAGACCTGGGCGTGGACATCATCGAGGCAGGATTCGCGATGGCCTCGGAGGGCGACTTCGCCGCGATTGCCACGATTACCCAGGCAATCCGCAAGCCGCGCATCGCTTCCCTCGCCCGCGCCAAGACCGAGGACATCGAGATGGCGGCCCGCGCGCTGCAGTTTGCGGAGCGCTCGCGCATCCACGTCTTCCTCGCTTCGAGCGACCTGCACCTCGAGTACAAGCTGAAGATCAGCCGGCAGGAGGCACTGGACCTCACGGCAGAGTCGGTGCGGCTGGCACGCACGTTTGTCGAAGACGTGGAGTTCTCGCCCGAAGATGCGACCCGGTCGGACCGCGAGTTCCTGATCGAGATGGTGCGCGTGGCCATCGAGGCCGGCGCCACCACCATCAACATGCCTGACACGGTTGGCTACACCACACCCGAAGAGTACGGACAGATGTTCCGCGAGGTGCGCGAGCGCATCCCGGCCATCGATGCCGAGGGGATCATCCTTTCTTCGCATTGCCATGACGACCTGGGCCTAGCGGCGGCGAATTCGCTGGCTGCGATAACCGCGGGCGCACGGCAGGTGGAGTGCACCATCAACGGCATCGGCGAGCGCGCAGGCAATGCATCGCTCGAAGAGATTGCGGCTGCGCTTCACGTGCGCGGCGAGCGCTATGGCGTGACGACGAGCATCAAGCTCGACCAGCTCTATCCCGCCAGCCAGGTGCTCGGCCAGATCATCACGTTCCGGCCCTCGCCGAACAAGGCGATTGTCGGCGCGAATGCATTTGCGCACGAGTCGGGCATTCACCAGCACGGCATGCTGGCCAACCCGCTGTGCTACGAGATCATGACGCCGACGCTGGTTGGTGTGTCAAAGACGCACCTTGTGCTCGGCAAGCACTCAGGGCGCGCGGCGCTGCGGCACCGGCTGGAACAGCTTGGCTACACGCTTTCGCGCGAGGAACTGCAGCAGACGTACTACCGCTTTGTGGCGCTGGCCGATCGCAAGAAGAACATCTACGACCAGGACCTGGTCGGAATTCTGCCGGACAACATTCGCGACCGGAAACAGGAGCCGGTGGCGGAGCTGGATTGATTCTTCGCAAGCTGCTGATGACTGACAACCGATAACCGATCACTGGAAGCCGAATGAAGCTGAAGATACTTGTCACTGCCGGAGACGGCATCGGGCCTGAAGTTACCGACGAAGCCGTTGCGGTGCTGCGCGAAGTCGCGGAGCTGGGTGGCCACACCATCCACTTTGATGAAAAGAGGATCGGCGGCGTGGCGATTGTGCAGGATGGATCGCCGCTGCCAAAGGAAACGCTGGATGCAGCTCTTGCCAGCGATGCCGTGCTGCTGGGCGCGGTGGGCGGAAACGAATTCAATTCCATGCCCCCTGACAAGAGGCCCGAAGCCGGGCTGCTGCAGTTGCGCGCCGCGCTGGGCGGATTTGCGAATCTGCGGCCGGCTTTTGCGTTCAAGGAACTTGCAGTGAACAGCCCGCTGCGGCCGGAGATCGTGGACGGCGCAGACATCCTGTTTGTGCGCGAGTTGCTGGGCGGCCTCTACTTCGGCCAGCCCCGGGAGTGGAACCGCCTGACCGGTGAGGCCTGGAACACAATGCGTTATACGCGCGACGAGGTGGCTCGCGTGGCTCGCGTTGCATTTGACCTAGCATCGAAGCGGCGCAAGAAGCTGACCAGCGTCGATAAGGCGAATGTGCTCGAAGTCTCGCAACTGTGGCGCGCAACGGTGAACGAGGTAGCCGCGGAGTTTCCGGGCGTGACCGTGGAGCACCAGTACGTCGACGCGATGTCGATGCACCTGATGAATCAGCCGCGCAACTACGATGTTGTCCTCACGGAGAATCTTTTCGGCGACATTTTGAGCGATGAGTCGGCGGTAATCACGGGATCGCTGGGCATGCTGCCTTCGGCGACCATCGGCGGAAAGGTGAATCTGTATGAACCGGTGCACGGCTCGGCTCCGGATATCGCGGGCAAGGGGCTGGCGAATCCGCTCGGCGCAATCCTGACCGCAGCGCTGATTCTGCGGCACTCGGGCGGGCTTGAGGCAGAGGCCGCAGCGATTGAGTCGGCGGTGCGCAAAGTGTTGGAGCAAGGCTTTCGCACGCCGGATTTGGCGCGCGCGAATCCGCAGGGTTTCCCGGTCCTGTCGACGAAGGAGATGGGGGCGAAGGTCAGGGAGACGGTGAAGAGCCAGCTATTAGCTGTCAGCTCCTAGCCATTAGCTCCATCACGCAAGAACAGCAGCAGTTGGATTGAACCCAGGCGAAGTTGAAACCGCAACGGTTCGCATTTCTGAAGCTAAGAGCTAATGGTGAACAGCTAAAAGCTTCTTTGAGGAGTCAATGAGTATCGCACCCAAAACGCTATTCGAGAAGGTATGGGAGCAGCATGTGGTGGCTGAGCCGAAGGGCGAGCCGACGCTGCTCTACATCGATCTGCAGTTGCTGCACGAAGTCACTTCCCCACAGGCGTTTGAGGGACTGCGGCTGGCCGGTCGCAAGGTGCGCCGCCCTGACCGCAGTATCGCCACCGTGGATCATAATGTGCCGACGACGATTGAAGGCCGGCTACATATCGTGGATCAGATTGCCGCAACGCAGATCGAGACGCTTCGCAAGAATTGCGCCGACTTCGGCGTTGAACTCTACGACGTCGACAGCCGCGAGCAAGGCATTGTGCACGTGATCGGGCCGGAGCTGGGCATCACCAAGCCGGGCATGACGATCGTCTGCGGCGACTCGCACACGTCCACGCACGGAGCATTCGGCGGACTGGCGTTCGGCATCGGCACGAGCGAGGTGGAGCATGTACTGGCCACGCAGACGCTGCCGCAGTCGAAGCCGAAGACATTTCGCATAGCGGTCGAGGGCAAGCTGCCGCAGGGCGTAACGGCCAAGGACATCATCCTCGCCATCATCGGCAAAATCGGCACCGATGGCGCCACAGGCTGCGTCATCGAGTACGCAGGATCTGCCATCCGCTCGCTCTCGATGGAAGGCCGCATGACGATCTGCAACATGAGCATCGAGGCCGGCGCGCGTGCAGGCATGATCGCCCCCGATGAGACGACGTTTGCATACCTGGAGGGCCGCAGATTCAGTCCAAAGGGTGAAGCCTGGAAGACGGCCGTGCGCGAGTGGAGCAAGCTGCCCAGCGATCCGGGTGCGAAGTTCGATCGCGAACTGGTGATTGATGCGTCGGCACTGGTTCCCTACGTGAGCTGGGGGACGAGCCCGGGCATGGTCGCTCCGATCACGGCGTCAGTGCCGGATCCGGCTGGGGCCGCGACGGAGCAGGAACGGAAGTCGCTGGAGCGCGCACTCGAATACATGGCACTGAAGCCGGGAACGCCGTTGGCCGAAGTTGAAATCGATCGCGTGTTCATCGGGTCGTGCACCAATTCGCGCATTGAGGATCTGCGCGCGGCGGCGCGCATCGCGGCAGGCCACAAGGTGTCGAGCCACGTGAGCGCAATGGTCGTTCCGGGTTCGCAGCAGGTGAAGGCGCAGGCGGAGAAGGAAGGTCTGGATCAGATCTTCAAGGAAGCGGGCTTTGACTGGCGCGAGCCGGGCTGCTCGATGTGCCTCGGCATGAACCCCGACATTCTATCGCCGGAGGAGCGCTGTGCTTCCACGAGCAATCGCAACTTTGAAGGACGCCAGGGACGTGGTGGTCGAACGCATCTCGTCTCGCCGGAGATGGCGGCGGCTGCGGCGATCGCGGGGCATTTCGTCGATATTCGAAATTGGCCAATCTCTGAATTTGCCCGTGAGGAGGTAAGAGCCTGATGCAATCGTTCAAGACTCTGACAGCATTGGCGGCGCCTCTCGACCGGACCAACGTCGATACGGACCAGATTATTCCCAAGCAGTTTCTGAAGCGCATTGAGCGCACTGGTTACGGCGACTTCCTGTTTTTCGACTGGCGGCGCACGGCGGCGGGCGATCCGAATCCGGATTTTGAACTCAATAATCCGCGGTACACGGGAGCGCAGATCCTGATTGCGGGGAAGAACTTCGGCTGCGGATCGAGCCGCGAACATGCAGCATGGGCGTTGAGCGACTTCGGATTCCGCGTTGTGATTGCGCCGACATTCGCGGACATCTTCTTTTCGAACGCCGGGAAAAACGGAATAGTCCTGGCTCGGTTGACAGAGAGCGAAGTTGAAACTCTTCTCCAAAACGCGCAGAACATTCCGAATTACAAGCTGACCGTTTCGCTCGAGGAGCAGACGGTTACCGATGATCGCGGATTCAAGGCGACATTTGAGATGGATCCATTCCGCAAATTCTGCCTGCTCGAAGGTCTCGATGACATCGGCCTGACCCTGCGGCATGCCGCGGAACTGGACGCGTACGAAGCACAACACGACAAAGCAGGTTGGCTGAAAGCGAAATAGCAGCTTCCAGCTGCCAGCTTCGAGCCGCCGGCTCATAAGTACAGATGCGAACTCATCAGCTGTTGAACAAGAAAGATCTGAGCGAAACGAAGAGCGAATGACGATCGAAGGCAAGCGACAGAGTATTCCATTGACTGAGGGCCCAAGCCGCGCGGCTGCGCGTTCTTATTTGCGTGGGTCTGGATATTCCAAAGACGATCTGCACAAGCCGATTGTCGGCATTGCAAATACGTGGACCGAGATCGGCACCTGCAATGTGCATCTGCGCGAGGTGGCCGAGGCGCTGAAGGAAGGCATTCGCGAGGCCGGCGGCACTCCAATGGAGTTCAACACCGTTACGATCTCCGACGGCATCACGATGGGCACTCAGGGAATGAAGGCGTCGCTGGTCTCGCGCGAGGTGATTGCAGACTCGATCGAACTGGTAGCGCGGGGAAACCTCTTCGATGGGCTCGTGGGCATCGGCGGCTGCGACAAGAATATGCCGGGGATCATTATGGCGCTGTGCCGGCTGGATATTCCGGGAATGATGCTCTACGGCGGATCGATTGCCCCGGGCAAGCTGAACGGCGTGGACATCACAATCCAGAACGTATTTGAGGGGATCGGCGCATACGCCGCGGGGAAGATTGACGACGCCGGGTTGGAGGCACTGGAAGCGAATGCCTGCCCAGGCGCCGGCGCGTGCGGCGGGCAGTTCACCGCGAACACCATGGCAATGAGCGGCGAGATCCTGGGCATTTCACCGATGCAGCTCTCCGGCGTCCCCGCAACCGACAAGGAAAAGCACGCGGCAACACTCGAGGCCGGGCGCATGCTGATGGAAGCGGTGCGCGCGAACCGGCGGCCGTCGCAAATCATCACGAAGAAATCGATTGAAAACACGATTGCCAGCGTTGCGGCGAGCGGCGGCTCGACCAATGCCGTGCTGCACCTCATCGCGATTGCGCGCGAGATGGGGATTGAGCTTTCGATTGATGAATTCGATGCGATCTCGAAGCGGACGCCGTTTATCTGCGACCTGGTGCCGGCGGGCAAGTACATGGCAGCGCATTTCCAGGCTGCGGGTGGATCACGGCTGCTGGCGAAACGGCTCATCGGCGCGGGACACGCAGACGGATCAACGCTCACGATCAGCGGGCGCACGCTGGCAGAGGAAGCCGCACTCGCCGTGGAGACGCCGGGGCAGGTGGTAATCAAGACCTTCGAGCAGCCCATAAAGCCAACGGGCGGCCTCGTGATTCTGAAGGGCAACCTGGCGCCGGAAGGCTGCGTAATGAAGATTGCCGCCGCCGATCGCGTGGAGCATCGCGGGCCTGCACGCGTGTTCGACTGCGAAGAAGACTGCTTCGCGGCGGTCCAGGGCGACAGGATCAAGCCGGGCGATGTGCTGGTGATCCGCTACGAAGGACCGAAGGGCGGGCCGGGCATGCGCGAAATGCTCCAGGTGACGGCGGCGGTGAGCGGCCATCCGGACCTGAGCTCGACGGTGGCGTTGCTGACCGATGGACGCTTCAGCGGTGCCACGCGGGGATTCACCGCAGGCCACGTGGCGCCTGAAGCATTTGTCGGCGGACCCATCGCTGCGGTCCGCGAGGGCGACATCATTGCATTCGACATCAAGAACCGGACGCTGAATGTGGAGATCAGTGCGGAGGAGATGGCGTCGCGACTCAAGAACTTCAAACCGCCGGCGCTGCGCTGGCCCAAGGGCGTGTTCCGCAAGTACGTCGATCGCGTGACGAGCGCGTCGCAAGGGGCCACGACGTAAAGGCAATGAACAGTGGACAGTGATCAGAAAGATCTGATCAGCTCGAAGGAGAACCACATGGGACGCAACGCAAAGGCACAATCCGCAGAGAGCCACCTCGCCACGCCGGCGCGCCTGACGGGCGCGGAGATTGTCTGGGCCACGCTGGTGGGCGAGGGCGTGACGACGGTCTTCGGTTATCCGGGCGGAGCGATCCTGCCGGTATACGACGCGCTGCGGAAGTTTCCCATTCACCACGTCCTGGTGCGGCACGAGCAGGGTGCGGCGCACATGGCGGACGGATTTGCGCGCGCTTCGGGCAAGGTGGGCGTTGCGATAGCCACCAGCGGTCCGGGCGCGACAAACCTCGTGACCGGCATTGCCACGGCGATGCTCGATTCCATCCCAATGGTGTGCATCACCGGCAACGTATCGAGCAGGGTGCTGGGTACCGATGCTTTTCAGGAAGTGGACATCACAGGCATAACGCTGCCGGTGACGAAGCACAACTTCCTTGTGAACAAGGCGGAAGATATCGCGCATGCGATCCGGTACGCCTTCCAGATTGCCCAGAGCGGTCGGCCGGGGCCGGTGCTGGTCGATATCACCAAGGATGCGCAGCAGGCCTCGGCGATCTTCGACTTTGAAGCTGCAAAACCGCGCGCGTATCGCCCGCATCCCATGCTGCGCGTGGAAGAGAGCGGCTTGAATCATGCAGCCGAACTGATCCGCAACGCGAAGCGGCCGGTGATCCTGGCAGGACACGGCGTAATGGAGTCGGCCGCGATGGAGCAGATTCGCACGCTGGCGGAGCGCGCGGAGATACCAGTGGCGCTCACGTTGCTGGGGCTGGGCGGCTTCCCTGCTTCGCATCCGCTGAACCTCGGCATGATGGGCATGCACGGCGAGTCGTGGGTAAACCATGCGATCCAGGACGCCGATCTGCTGATTGCGTGCGGCATGCGCTTTGACGATCGCGTGACCGGCACGACGAGCACCTACGCCCTCAAGGCCAAGAAGATTCACATCGAGGTCGATCCTTCCGAGGTGAACAAGAACGTCAAGGTGGACGTGGCGCTGGTCGGCGATCTGCGCGCGGTGCTCGAAGACCTGCTGCCGCGAATCTCGGGGCGCGACGGATCGGCGTGGCTGAAGGAAATTGAATCGAGCAAGGGCGCGGTTGCGGTGCGCGATATCAAGAACCTGCCTGACTCCGGCCACCTCTATGCGGCACACGTGATGCACGATCTGTGGCGCATCACAAGCGGCGATGCGATCGTCGCCACCGATGTGGGCCAGCACCAGATGTGGGAGGCACAGTACTTCCATCATGAAAAGCCGCGATCGCTCGTGACCTCCGGCGGACTGGGCACGATGGGCTTTGCGCTGCCGGCGGCGATCGGCGCCAAGATGGCGTGCCCGGACAAAGAAGTATGGGTAATCGCAGGCGACGGCGGATTCCAGATGACGTCGGCCGAGCTTTCGACCATCGTGCAGGAGCAGATCAAGATCAATATCGCGGTCATCAACAACGGCTATCTCGGCATGGTGCGGCAGTGGCAGGAGTTTTTCTACGAAAGCAACTACGAAGCCACGCCGCTGGCCAGTCCCGACTTTGTGAAGCTCGCGGATGCGCACGGCATTCGAGGACGCGCGGTGCGGACGCGGGCCGAGCTCGCCGATGCGGTGAAAGAGGCGCGAGAAGCAAAAGGCTCGTTCCTGCTGAATTTCCTGGTGGAAAAGGAAGACTCGGTCTACCCGATGATTCCTGCGGGCAACGCACTGCATGAGATGATTCGCCGTCCGGGCAAGAACCCGCTGATTGAATCGGCGGAAGACGAGTAAGACAGTGGACAGTTCCGAACGCCACTGCTTCACGGCTGCGTTCAGGCCGTCGAACAAATCGAGAGGATCCACTCTCCGCGCCTGATATTCAATGACCACTGTTCACTGGAAAGGCATTTATGTTGCACACATTCGTAGCGTACGTTGAAGATTTGCCGGGCGTGCTGACGCGCGTGGCTTCGCTTTTCCGGCGGTTGAATATCAACATCAGCTCGCTCACCGTCGGCCGCAGCGAGCGTGCAGGCCTGTCGCGAATGACGCTTGTCTGCGAGGCTTCAGCGGAGGCCGGATATCGCATTCGCGCCAGCCTGTTCAAGCTTGAGAATGTTGTTGACGTGGACGATATTGCAAAGGCGCCCAACGTCACGCGCGAACTGGCGCTGATCAAGGTGGGTGCAACGGCGAAGAACCGCTCGCAGATTTTCGAACTGGCCGAGGTGTTTCGCGCGCGCATCGTCGACCTTACGTCCGAGTCACTGATGATCGAAATGACGGGGGTGGAAAGCAAGATCGAGGGACTGATCGAGATCCTGCGCGAGAGCGAGAGCCCGATCCTCGAGATCTGCCGCAGCGGCAAGATGACGATGCGGCGAGGCCATCACATATCAAGCGTGCTGAAGGCGATGGGCAAGGGTCCGGACGAAAAGCCGCTTGCCGAGGACGAGCCGGAAGAGGAACCAGAGAGCGCGAACATCGAGCCGGCATAGATGTTCACTTCAGCGTCGCCGAATTGCGTTATCCTGACGCGGAAGGAGCGCACCATGGATGAAGATTCAAAAGCATGCCCGGTTTGCGGCGAGATGATCAAAGCCGTAGCGCTCAAATGCCGTTTTTGCAACACTGACCTCGCGGCCTATGCCGCATCCAAAGAACTGGAAACAGAGAAGACGTTCTTCTCCGGAAGTCCCGCTGTTTTCTACAGCATTGTGCAGTTTATGCCGTTTCTGGTGATCGTGCTAGTCGCCGGTACTGCGATCTACTTTCTGAAAACGCGCGAGCAGATCATGTACACAATTCTGGCGGCCCTGATTCTCTGCGCAATCATCCTGCTGCGGTATTACGTGAGGAGCCGTGCGATTCACTACACGATTACGACACAGCGCATCAAGCTGGAGCGAGGTGTGCTCTCGAAGGTCCAGGAATCGCTCGAGCTCTTCCGGATTGACCACTTTGAGCTGCGCGAGCCGCTGGGCAGTCGGCTCCTCGGCCAATCGTTTTTGCATCTCTACTCGTCGGACGCGGAGCTTGAGAACTTCTCAATCTACGCGATTCCCAACCTGGCAGCGCTTGCGGATCAGTTGAGAGAATGCCAGCTTCGCGAGCGCGCGAGGCGCAGTTTGACAACGTTTGTGAAGGCGTAAGCCCGCGGGGCTGAAGCCCTCAAGGGAAGAGCGCCATTTATGCACGACTGATGTCGTGCCCTTTCAAAAAACAACTAATCGTCTTTGATAAACACACAACGAACGCAAAGGAAGATCAAGATCATCATGGCTAAGACTTATTACGATCACGACGCCGACCTTTCCCTGATTCAAGCAAAGAAAGTTGCCATCATCGGCTATGGCTCGCAGGGGCATGCGCACTCACTCAACCTGAAGGACTCCGGTGTGCAGGTGAAGGTGGGGCTCGCCGCGAATTCGAGATCCATCGCCAAGGCACAGAAGGCCGGCCTGGAAGTCGACACCGTTGCCAACGCCGTGAAGTGGGCTGACGTGGTGATGGTTCTTGTCCCCGATCAGACCGCAGCCAAACTGTACGCCGAAGAAATTGCGCCGCACATCAAGCCGGGCGCACTGCTGCTCTTCGCGCACGGCTTCAACATCCACTTCAAGACGATCACACCGGCAGCGGGCATCGACGTGGGCATGGCCGCTCCGAAGGGCCCCGGGCACCGCGTTCGCGAAGTGTTCACTGAAGGCGGCGGCATTCCCGGACTGATCGCGGTGCATCAGGACGCGACCGGCAATGCGCACGCGCTGACGCTGAGCTACCTGAAGGGGATCGGCTGCACGCGTGCGGGAGTGCTGGAGACTACGTTCAAGGAAGAGACCGAGACCGATCTCTTCGGCGAGCAGGCGGTGCTGTGCGGCGGAGTAAGCGCGCTCATCAAGGCCGGCTACGAGACGCTGGTCGAGGCTGGATATCAGCCGGAGAGCGCATACTTCGAGGTGCTGCACGAGCTCAAGCTGATCGTCGACCTCATCTATCGCGGCGGACTGGCGTACATGCGCTACTCCATCTCCGACACGGCAGAGTGGGGCGACTACGTGAGCGGACCGCGCGTGATCAACGAAGAGAGCCGCAAGGCGATGAAAGCGATCCTCACGGAAATTCAGGATGGCAGCTTCGCCAGGCGCTTCCTCGCCGATCAGAATTCGGGACGCAAGGAGTTCCTGGCCTTCCGCGAAGCCGAAGCCAAGCACCCGGTCGAGATCGTCGGCAAGCGGCTTCGCGCCAGCATGCCCTTCCTCGATCCGGTGACGGTGGAGGAAGTAGCGAAGACGCGGTAAAAGCAGAGATAGCTGTCAGCTTTTAGCCTGGCCCTGCGGATGCGTGACCCGGTGGTTGGGGTCAGAGCGTCTGCGGGGCCATCGATTTTGTGGCGTGCTAAACAGGAAAGATGTATCCGCGTTCGTGGAACAGGCGAACGCACGCGTCCACGACTTCGGCATCATAAAGGACTCCACGCTGCGAAGTGATTTCATCAAGGGCGGTGGGGACCCCCCTCGACGGCCTGTAGGGCCTGTGCGAAGACATGGCCTCAACCACGTCCGCGACCGCCAGAATTCGCGACTCCAGCAGGAGTTCATCCGCCTTCAGCCCCCTGGGATAACCAGAGCCATTCAGCCGTTCATGATGCTGCAGGATAATGTCGGCAATGGGCCACGGAAAGGTGACTTTTTTTAACAATTCATAGCCAAGTTGCACGTGCTCTTTGATCAGGTTGAATTGCATCTCGCTTAACCGGCCGGGCTTGGCAAGTATCTCGGCCGGGATGCCGATTTTGCCCAAATCGTGGATGCGGGCAGCGAGATTGAGACCGTGCGCGCGCTCATCGGGGAGCCCAAGTTCTTTTGCAATGTGGATGCACAGATCCGCGACCCGGCGCTCGTGGCCGGCGGTGTACGGGTCCCGCTGATCGACCGTGTCGGCAATCACCTGAATCGTCTGCTCCAGGCTGGCACGAAGATCAGCCTGGAACTTCGCCTTGGCATTCGCGGTTTTCAGCGTCTGCACGCCGAATCCGAGGTCCGATGCGACCTCCTTCATCAGGTCCTTTTCAGAATCGGAGAAGCGATGATCAATATCGGCATAGGCCACCAGGCAGGCCATGCCCGATTCGGAGGTTTGAAACGGCATAGCAATTGCCGAGTGGAAGCCGCGCTTCAATGCCTCCGCGCGCCATGGAGCCATGCGCTCATCGAGGTACATATTCGCTGAAAGCTGGACTTTCCTGGTTCGGATGGCGCAACCAACAATTCCCTGCCCAGCCGGGGATTCGTCCCAACGGATGTCCACAGCCTGCAAATAGTTCGCATGGGTACCAAAGGAGGCAAGCGGTACCACGCGCTTGTCAGGACCGTCCTGGGCCAGCCCAACCCAGGCCATCAGATAGCCCCCAGTTTCCACAATGATCTGGCAGTACTTGCTGAACAAGGTTTGCTCGTCTTCTGCCTCCAAGCCTGTCAAAGCCCGGTTGATTGTGCTGAGGAGCCTGAGCTGTCGATTGGTTGCACTCAGATCGGCCTCCAAACGCTTCTTTCCAGTGATGTCTTCCATGAACCCCTGGTAGAAGAGCGTCTGTCCATCCGCACCCGCTACTCTCCGCGCGGTGAGTGAGACCCAGACAGGCGTCCAGTCCTTGCGCCGGAATTGACATATGAATCCCCGGATGATGCCCTCTTGCTCGAGCCGCTCGACATATCGTGCGCGCTCCTGTTGATCGATCCACACATCGTGGCCCGAGTCCCTGACTCGAGAAACCACCTCTTCCGGGGAATCAAAACCCAGAACCTTCGCGCCGGCCGGATTGATGATCAGGGAATTTCCTTCTTTCGATGTCTGGAAGATCCCTTCCGGTGCATCCTCGAAGATCGTGCGGAATTTCTCCTCGGCTTTTTCAAGAGCAAGCTGAGCAGCTTTGGCGCCGGAGATATCGCGCCCGATGCTCAGCACACACGGAGTACCTTCAATATCGATGATCGATGAAGAAATGAGAATCCAGATTCTCTCACCGTTCTTCCTTTTCAATTGAAACTCGAGATTGCCGCACCTGCCCTCGCGGTGCAGGATTTCCATCAGCTTCTCTCGATCGCGAATATCGAACATGCCGAGTTCCAGCGAAGTTCGTCCGATGAATTCCTCGCGCGCGAAGCCGAAGGTATCGACAGCCGCCTGATTGACATCGAGGAAGACCCCGTCGCTCACGCGGGAGATAACCATGGCATCCATGCTCGTCTCGAATGCGATGCGATATCGGGCTTCGTTTGCTGTGCTCTGAACCAAGGCAAGGGAATGACCCGAAGCGTCTGCGTGCGACTCTCTATGCGGGGCCCTGATCCGTATTTGTCTGCTTGCCTGCATCCTGTCAATCGAAGAATTGAGCGGCGGGAAAACCCCTTCCATCCTTTTCGGCCATGGGACCAAAGTCAATTAGCGATAATGCTCAATCCTGGATCTCACTGAGACTGCGGTCAATAGCACTATCCGGGCGTTACCATCTCCAGGAACAGAGGACAACCGCCGGGTGAAACGCAGGATCGGCGCAGACAAAACCGGTTAAACGCATTGATTCCAAACGACATACTAATTCGCACTGCCGGAAAGGCTGAGCGGGCATAAGCTTGGAACGTAGTCGAAGTTCACAAGGGGGATGCGCAGTGAAAAGACTGTTGGCAGCGATCTTGTTTTTGGCGGTATTGAACGTGCCAAAGCTGTGCGCGCAGGATCCACTGGATGGATTGTGGCAGGGGTACGACGGCGAGTGGCGTCATGTCTCAAACCAGCTCATCGCCCTGGCCGAGGCCACGCCGGCAGAGAAGTTCGCGTGGCGGCCGGCGCCCGGGGTGCGCTCCACGAGCGAAGTCTACATGCACATCGTGATGGCAAATTTCTATCTGCTCAGCGTCACCGGTCCAAAGATGCCGCCCGGATTGAAAGAGGACGCGGAAAAAACGGTGACGTCGAAGCCCGAGGTGATCGCCTGGCTCAAGCGCTCGCTCGATGCGGTGAAGCAGGCGCACCTGGCAGAGGATCCCAGGGACATGTCGCGCAAGGTGAAGGTGGACGGGCACGATGCCACGGTGGACGGAATGTACCTGCGCATCATCATCCACGCCAACGAGCACATGGGTCAGCTGGTAGCCTATGCGCGCATGACGGGCGTGGTGCCACCGTGGTCGAAGTAATTTGCGTAGCTGCAAGCCGGGCGATTACCTCTTCGGTGCTACGAGCGCCAGCAGTGGCAGGCCGGCGCAGATGACGTAGACCACGATCAGAGCCCAGCTCAGCAGCTTTTTGCCGGGGTGGTTGATCCAGTAGCAAAGCAGCGCCGCGAGCAGCAGCGCCTGCGGCACGATCTCAAGGTATCCGCGTACTTGGATTAGGAATGGAGTGGTCGTGTAGATGAATCCTTCCAGCGACCCGGCCGGCGCGGCGAACGTTCCCAGGATGCCGATGCCGATCAGCATCCACCCCATCAGCAGCCAGCCGTTTCTGCGGCCGAACAACTGCTCCCGGAAGGGATAGAAAACCGCCGCGAACAGGATGCCGCGAAACACCTGCAGCGCCGGGCCCAGCATCACCCATGTGCTGCTTGTCGGCCTCATTCCGGAGCATGGTTGGTTGATGAAGTCTTCGTAGTGCAGGAAGTGATAGGCCAATACGCCCATGAAAAAGTAGGTAACGGTGTGGCAAACCACGGTCTTGGCAGCCAGCGGCACAAAGCGAACCTGCGAATCTTGCATACGCACGTCCTTGAATTCTTCAGGATGCGTTGCAGTATACGCCGGCCGTTCCATCTTCAAAGTGACATGAATCCAGGTTCGCCTCGACCGGTGAGATCTAATCCAGCCGATAAACGAGATTGTCGAAGATCAGGCCTTCGCCGTTTTGGAAATCGAATGCGACGCTGGAACTTGGATCGGGCCAGTTGGTCCGCAGACGTCGAAGTTCGCCGGGTTTGACGGTGAAGTTCACTTCGCGCATCTCAGGGCAACGAATCGTAATGGTGGCCTCGGCCGGTCCATTGTTATAAACATCCACGCCTACAAAGATGCGGGGCCAATAGAAGCGAAACTCCGCGGTTTTTTCCCCGGGGTCGGCCAGGCCCAGATTGAATGTTCCGAATTTGCCCTGGGGAACATGCATGGCCCATTGACCTTCTCCCCATTCGATGGCCCCCGCGGGATACTCGCCCTGGAGGACAGTCCCTGCGGGGAGATGTGGATCGTCGAATGTGATCATCCGCACCGCCGGCGAGCCGTCTTCGCCCTGGATATCGATGCTGCGTGCGCTGTCGTGCCGGATCCGCAGGACGCGCGTGGTGTCATCGAAGGTATAGCCAGATTCGTTCAGATCCTTGCGCCGCGTCATCGCCTTTCCGTCGGCGGTAACAAACTGCGGGACGAAATCGAGGCGCAACACGTCGGAACTCTCCGGATCAAAGGTCGAGTAGGTGACCGAACCCTTGCCGTAGCGAATGCTCGTGACCACGGAGCTTGATCCGAGCAGGTGTGATTCGTCCGCAGGCGCCCATTCAGGCACTGCCCAGAAGGCGTCCATCATGCGGCGCGGGCCGTCGGCGAACTGATCTGTAAACCACCACTGTCCGGCGAAGGGGCTGTGCGCCGCGGAAGAGAGGCCTTGAAAATAAGTCACCCAGTTATAGGAACGATAAGCCTCCTCGCGATAGGCGACATCGCCGGTTTTGGCGTAATAAAGCGCCTCCACTGCAGCGAGTCTGGAGGTATGGCTGTCGCAACACTGGCCCGGATCGTTACAGCAGTAGTTTTTACCGTTGCCTTGTTCGGTCGTAATAGTCGCGCCGTGCACGATGTACTTCGGCCATTTGGGGGTGGTCTTGACCCATTCGATGAGTTTCCGGGCGTGTTCGCGCCAGTCTGGGTCTTTGTCGGGATGCAGCAGAACATAACGGGCGAATTCAAGCGGGATCACCTGGTTCATGTTCTCCATGCTGGGCACGGTGTCTTCGAAGTAGCCCACCCAGACGTTGTTTGCCAAAGGATAAGTCTTGAACCACTCCCAAACTGCAGCGCGCACGCGTTGATAATCGGAGACGTTGCCCTGCTTCAGACGGATCAGCTCATCGAAAAGCATGATCGGTTCAACGACGTTTGCCGAGTATGGCCCCATCGGACCTCCCGGTGCCTTGCCGTCACGCGCATAACAGCGCACCGGCCACGGTGAATGATCTGCATCGCCGGGCGTCCAGTTCTTCACCAGGGCTTCAGCACATCGAATGGCAGCGCGCAGATACCTGGTGTTGCCGGTCATCTCATAGAGCCTCAGATAGGCATAGCCGTCTTCGCCGACTACATGCGGCTCGATGTAGTCTTCGCCGAGATTGCTCCAACCGCTGTATCGCACCGCACCCGGATTAGCCGAGGCATACGGCACCTGCGACCACGCATAACCTTCAGGCGTAAGTCCGTGCTCCAGTTCATATTCAACGAATGACTGGAGAAACGTTAGCGTCTGCGCGTTTCCCGTGTAGGGATAGAGGCGCTCGATGAAGCCTTCCATCATTGCGCGCAGATAGCCGGTTGAGTTGGCCCAGTGCGGGTCAGGCTGGAGTTCGAAGGTGGTTCGGTCAAAATCGAAACAGCAGTAGAAGTAGGGCAGGCGCTGGCGATTGTACTGATCCCACAAGATCGTCCACTGGCTTAGAAAGTAGCCGGAGTAGGAGTAGCCGGTATTGTCAGGCATCGGCCAAGGCAGCAACTTGCCCTTCGCGTCCAGTTCCACCGGACGCCCGGCAATCGTTGGCGAATCGAGGATCGATACCGGTCGAAAGGGCTTGTCCTGCCCTTCACCCGCAGCCATCGCCATAAACAGAGCCATGCACACCGCCAGAACGCGGGTCTTGAGTTGCATAGACTCTCCCTTCTCCTGACGAAATCCTGGAGTACGGATCACAGGGTAATTTCAACAGCGGGGCGCTGGCTATTGATTAAAGTCGCAACTCACCGGCGAGGCATTCTTAAGCGCAACGTGATTTGCGGAGCGTTTGGGACATTCCGTTTGACTGTTGCTTGCCGCCCCGCGTCCTTAGGTCCGCAGCGCCTTCAGCACCTTCGCCGTGGTCACCACCTGGCCCACGTGGCGCATGGTGTGATCGGCCACGTGCACGAGCGCGCCGCCAATCGACGTGGGCAGTTGCTTGCGCCCCACGCTGCGAAACGTGTTCATGTCCGCCCCGGCCAGCACGCGCACCCGTTCGGCCGCATTTGCAAATGAGGCCTCTACCTCGGTCAGCAGCGCGGCCAGCGTCTCGCGCTCGTCGTGCCGCGGTCCCACCTCTTCGGCCCTCAGCGACGCCAACTGCGCTGTCGAAAGCTGGTTACCCTCGGCATACGTCAGCAGACGGTCAACAGAGCGCGCAATGTGGCGCAGATGAAACCCTACCGGCGGCAACCCCATCGGCAGGGTGTGAATTTCGAGATCCGTCAGCCCCTCGGTCCACTTGGTCAGGTCATCCAGAGCCAGGTCGAATGCATGCAGCACCGCGCGCGCAACGGCCGGAACTTCCGCATGCGTCCCGCGCAGCCACGGCTCAATGTACGGAACAGAAGCAGCATGAGTGCTCATTGGGAAGCCTCCTATTCACCGCGGGCAACGAACTCCAGGTCTTCGTAGTTTTTCAGTTGATCGACCGGGATAAACGTGGATCCTGAGACAGCGGGGTCGTTCACCATCACCCCGCCTCCATATTGCCGGACGAACCAGCCGTTTTGAGGATCGTTCAGATCAGCGGCTGCAAACTCAATCTGCGCCGGATTCCCATGGAACCGGATGCGATCGCCCTTTCGGATCTCTTCGCCGGACACGTACTGGAGCGGCTCAGGCATCGCAACCCCATGATGAGCCCTAGCTATCCCGCTTCACTCTGACCACCGTGATCTTCGAGAACCCTTCTTCGAACACCGGCGGCTTCAGCTTCTCGGCCATTTTGCGCATCACATCTTCGCTGACCATGCGGTCGCGCTGCCGGTTACGCTCCAGGCAAACGTCCAGCGGCACGTCGAAGAAAACCGCCTGCACCTCGTAGCCGAAGCTCTTCGACATCTTGATCCACTGGCGCCGCTCGTGGACGGACAGGTTTGTCGCGTCCACATAGTTCCAGGGCATCTTGGCGATCAGCCGCGCCCGCAGCAGCGAACGCAGCGTCGAAAAAACGAGTCCCTGGAATTTCTGCTCCTCGACGTCATCGAACAGAATGTTCCGCAGCAGATCGCTCGACAGCGGGGTCACCCCACGGCGCCGAAACCAGGTGGTTTTGCCCGAACCCGGCAGCCCGATCGCCAGCACCACATATCCCTTTGGGGCCTGCGGAGACCGCTCGGCCGGTTCCACCTCCGGCGGAGGCATCGACGGCATCTCGGGCTGGGTCTCCATCTCCAGCCGGCCCGAGTCCACCGGCTCATTCCACTCCGGACGCGGCCGGCGCTCCTGCTGCCGGTGCTGCGGCGCCGGCGCGCGTTCCTGCCGCGGAGGTCCTGATTCAGATTTGGCCCCGGATCCTGCCTCAGGCCTGGCCTCGGACCTGGCCGCGGCGGTCCGGACGGGCGCCCCAGGCTCGTCAAGATACGAAGGCACCAGCGGGCGCTGTTGATTCTGCGGGATTTCCCGGCCAGTTTTGCCGGTTGACTCTGAATTGTTTACGCCGCGCTTCGACCGTCTTCTCATGCCTCGTTCTGCACCTTACGTACCGGGATAACACACTTGCCGGAGGCACTGCAAACAATGCAAAACACGGGGCATATCATAAGTGATCCAAAACACCCCCACCGTGGGCCTTTCATCCGGGGCCCCAGCGAACAGGTCTTCGTCTCTGGGGCGGCGTGGGGTGGCGTCCGTCACATACAAGGCTGCGCTCGGAACCACAAACTAGCGAAGAGCGCATTTTGGTACGAGGACATTTTGCTGAGCGTTCATTTGGTTCTCGTTGACAACAGTGTTAGCCTTATGAGTTTGGTGGAACTGCCTGGTGCGTGTCTTGCTACCGCCGCATACCATCACTCACAACCGAAAGATATCCACCCATAACGAAGGAGAATACACATGGCAGTTAAGGTTGGCATCAACGGCTTTGGCCGAATTGGCCGCAACGTTTTACGCGCCGCCCTCGGCAATCCCGAGATCGAATTTGTTGCCGTTAACGACTTGACCAGCCCGGCAACTCTCGCCCATCTGCTCAAGTACGACTCGATTCTTGGCAATCTTAAGAACGAAATCACCGCCGGCAACGATTTCATCTCCGTCGACGGAAAGAAGATCAAGGTCTGGGCCGAGCGCGACCCCGCCAAGCTGCCCTGGGCCGATGTAGACGCGCAGATCGTCATCGAGTCCACCGGCCACTTCACCGACGCTACCAAGGCCAAGGCGCACCTGGGCACGACTGTAAAGAAAGTCATCATCTCCGCTCCCGCCTCCAACGAAGACATGACCATCGTCCTCGGCGTCAACCAGGACAAGTACGATCCGGCCAAGCACAACATCCTCTCCAATGCCAGCTGCACCACCAACTGCCTTGCGCCGGTCGTCAAGGTGATCCTGGAAACATGCGGCATCGTTAGCGGCATCATGACCACGATCCACAGCTACACCAACGACCAGGTCATTCTCGACTTCCCGCACAAGGATCTGCGCCGCGCCCGCGCCGCTGCTCTCTCGATGATTCCGACCTCGACCGGCGCAGCCAAGGCCCTCAAGCTGGTCATTCCTGAGACCGCCGGCAAGCTCGACGGCTTCGCCATCCGCGTCCCAACACCCAACGTCTCAATTGTCGACCTGACCTTCATCGCCGAGAAGCCAACCGATGCCAAGACGCTCAACGACGCCTTCAAGGCCGCTGCTGCGGGCAAACTGAAGGGCATCCTCGGCGTCGACGAGAACCTGCTCGTCAGCTCCGACTACAAGGGCAATGCGCTCTCCTCCATCGTCGACGCTCCCCTGACCAAGGTCGTAGGCCAGAGCGTAAAGGTGCTGAGCTGGTATGACAACGAGTGGGGCTACTCCAGCCGCGTCGTCGACCTCATCAGCTTCCTGGCCAAGAAGGGCCTGTAAAAGCAGTCAACAGTGAACAGTGCACGGTGATCAGAAACATCCACCGTGCTCTGTTCCGCATTTCTGTTCACTGCCCACTGTCCACTGTTCACTTCTATGCGCCAGAACATCAGCGGCGGATCACCCTTCGAGCCCATCATCGGGTTCTCGCGCGCTGTACGCGTCGGCAACACCGTCCACGTTGCGGGAACCGGGCCCGTCGGGGCCGACAACGAAGACGCCGCCGGCCAGACTCGCCGCATCTTCGCCATCGCCGAAAAAGCTCTTGCCGAAGCCGGCGCATCGTTCAACGACGTCGTCCGCACACGCATCTATCTCACCCATGTTGAAGACTGGGAAGCCGTCGGCCGCGTGCACGGAGAGTTCTTCGGCCGGATCCGTCCCGCCGCCACCATGGTCGTCGCCGCCGCCCTGCTCAATCCTGCCTGGCGCGTCGAAATCGAGATGGACGCCGTGATCTCTGACTCGCTCGACAATCACGAACCCGGGAACAAGGGGGATTGGCCAGTCCCGCCAGACTGGCGCGACAAACCAACCACCAAGCAATGAAGACTGAAAACTGACAGCTGATCACTGTCCACTGTTCACTGTTCACTGTCCACTGCCAGAAAGGTTTTGCATCATGTCCAAGCTCTCCATTCGCGACATCGAACTCAAAAACAAGCGCGTCTTCATCCGCGTCGACTTCAACGTGCCGCTCACTGAAGACGGCTCGACCATCACCGACGACACCCGCATCGTCGCAACGCTGCCCACCATCGAGTACGCCCTGCGCCATCATGCCAAGGTCATCCTCGCCTCGCACCTCGGCCGGCCCAAGGGCAAGCCGAATCCGAAGTACTCGCTGCGGCCGGTTGTCGATCGCCTGCGCGAACTCCTCGACAAACAAATCGGCGAATCCATCAACGTGGCCTTCGCGCCCGACTGCATCGGCGAAGTAGCCGAAGAGATGGCCCGCCAACTCGAGTCGCGCCAGGTGCTGCTGCTCGAGAACCTGCGCTACCACCCCGAAGAGGAAGCTAACGATCCCGAGTTCTCAAAGAAGCTCGCCTCGCTTGCCGAAGTCTACGTTAACGACGCATTCGGCAGCGCGCACCGCGCCCACGCGTCAACGGAAGGCATTACGCACTACCTCAAGCCCGCCGTTGCCGGCCTGCTGATGGAGAAGGAAATCACCTACCTCGGCAAGGCGCTCGAATCGCCCGAGAAGCCCTTCGTCGCCATCATCGGCGGCTCCAAGATCTCCGGCAAAATCGACGTCATTCAGAACCTGCTCGACAAGGTCGATACGCTCGCCATCGTCGGCGGCATGGCCTACACCTTCTACCGCGCCCTCGGCGTCACGACCGGCAAGAGCCTCGTCGAAGAGGACAAGATCGACATGGCCAAGGAAGCGCTCGAAAAAGCCAAGGCAAAGGGAGTCAACCTGCTGCTCCCGGTCGACAACATCCTGGCCGACAAGTTCGCGAACGACGCCAAGACCCAGGTTTGGGACAGCTCGAGAGATTTCCCCGCCGACTGGCAGGGTCTCGACATCGGTCCCAAGTCCGTCGTGGCCATCGAGGATGTGGTTTCCCGCGCCCGCACCATCGTGTGGAACGGCCCGGCCGGCGTCTTCGAGTTCCCCAACTTCGCCAAGGGAACCAATGCGATTGCCCACGCCGTGGCAGCCAACAAGGCGGCCATCTCCATCATCGGCGGCGGCGACTCCGTCTCGGCCATCAATCAGGCCGGCGTAGCCGACCAGATCACCCACATCTCCACCGGCGGCGGCGCCAGCCTCGAGTTTCTCGAAGGCAAGAAACTCCCCGGCGTCGAAGCGCTGACGGACAAGTAGGCACCTTCGGCGCAGCCACCTCGCCTTCGACGCGAGGCGTTTGACGAAACTGATTGAAACGCAACGAATGAGTGCGCCAGGCCTCAGAATCGAGGCCTGGCTCACTCGGCATCATCGCAAGGAGATACCTCTTCGACAGCTGACCCGCATTTCCAGCAACTTCTCTCCGGACCGAAGCAGATCGTCCCCGACGTCGATTCCGACAACTGCCTGCCCCTTAAACCCGCGCGTGCAGTATCCCTAATTGTTGTTTATATTCGAGTGGCTTTTCACCCGCGCCCAGTCAACCACTTCGCCGGCGCCGTCGCTCACCTTCACAACGAGCGCAGTTTTGCCGTCAGATGTGAACTCAATCGGCGCGAGCTTATCGGCTGAAGCCGCAGACAGCACATGAGTGATCCTGCCCTCTACCGCGCCGCTGATCTCCACATGCAGCTTCCCGGGCGTGGAACTGTGCGCATTTGCGGCACTCAAGGTCACGGTGTATTTGCCCTTTGGCCACACGCCAAAGTTGACATTCCCGCCCTCGTCGGAGTTCCTTGCGGCGCAGCCTCCGCCAGGATTCTTGCCCAGCTTCACGTCGATGCCCTTTAACGGAGCACCGGCAAAGACACTCTGCGCGCTAACCGCAAAGACCAAACCCGCGGCAAGAGCCATCCACACTCGCTTCATTCGAACCTCCAGGCCGATTTCAAAGCATGGCCAATAATATGGGAGAAACCGGCCTCGGCGAGGAAAGTTCCTTATAACTCCGTATCCCCCGTCACTTGCCCTCCGCCTGAAACAGGACCATAATTCTGAACCGGAATAGAGGTGTCGATGCGAGATGTGCTGCAAGCGGCATCTCCCTCCAGGTCTGCGATGACGCGTCAAGTCCTGGTTTTTATCGGTGTAGCGCTCCTCTCCTTCGGCGGAGCCGGCATCATCATCGGCCTCGGCTGGCTGACCGCGAGCCATGTTCATGGAAGCCTCCCCTACATCTTCGGCGAGCGTGCCGAAGCGCTGGTCTACATGCTGCCGGCCCTGTTACTCGTGATCGCACTTCTGGGCGCAGGGTTTATCGCTGCCGCACTCTCCACCCCGACAAAGGAGGAACGAACCCGCCGCACCCTTCGCACCCATACGCGCTTCCACGTGTAAGGCAGTTCTTTGCCTTTTATTCCCTGCTCCCTGTTCCCGGCTCCCTGTGTTTTCCGTCACCCGGCACCTCAGTTACCGTCCGATAGAATCAGCCTGAGGACTTTACACAAAATGTCACGCAAGAAACTGATTGCTGCCAATTGGAAGATGTACAAGACGCCTTCCGAAGCGAAGGCTTTTGTCGACGCTTTCCTACCCCTTGTCGCCGGCCACACCCGCGACGAAATCGCCCTTTTCCCATCGCCGGTTCTGCTGCCCACCGTGATTGAAGCTGCCAGGGGCTCGAACGTCGCCGTCGGCGCGCAAAACATATATTTCGCCGAGGAAGGCGCCTTCACTGGCGAAACCTCGATCCTCCAGCTTAAGGCAGTCGGCGGCACGCACACCCTCATCGGCCACTCCGAGCGCCGCCAGTACTTCGCGGAGACCGACGAGATCGTCAACAAGAAGCTGCACACCGCGCTCAAGCACGGCATCGTTCCGGTGGTCTGCATCGGCGAGGTCCTCGCCGAGCGCGAAGCCGGCAAGACCGAACGGGTGCTCAAGACGCAGGTCACAGGAGCCTTCGCCGGTATCACGCCCGAGGCCGCCGCACCCATCGTCATCGCCTACGAGCCCGTTTGGGCCATCGGCACCGGCAAAACCGCAACACCCGAGATGGCGGTTGACGCGCACAAGATCATCCGCGCCGAGGTCGCCAAGCTGCTGGGCGCCGACGTCGCTGCAAAAATGCGCATCCTCTACGGCGGCAGCGTCAAGCCCGACAACGCCACCGCGCTCTGCGGCCAGGAAGAGATCGACGGCGCACTCGTAGGCGGCGCCAGCCTCAAACCCGACTCTTTCACCGCCATTGTGAAGTACTAGTCTTTCGTCCAAACTTGGTTGCCCCAGGTCTCGCTCCTGAGACCTGGGATTTTAGATTCCACTGAAGGAACTTGGTGCCCCATCCATTTCGCGCGGTTTGCGAAATGAGTGGGATCGCACGAACCCAGATTTAACGAACCAAATTCAACGGCCGTCCGTATCATGACTCATGCCCGGAACCGCGGACGCTGAATCCCTCAAAGCGGCTGAGACGACGACGATCGTCACCCACGCCGCACCGCCGCGCGACCTTTACATCGATCGTCTGCGCAGCGTGATGACGGCGTTCGTCCTCCTGCACCACACCGCCATCACATACGGTGCAATCGGCGGCTGGTTCTGGTACGAACTCAAACCATCGGCCGCGCTCTCCAGCCAGATCCTCATCCAGTTCTGTACCATCAACCAGGCCTATTTCATGGGCTTCTTCTTCCTGCTGGCCGCTTACTTCACGCCCGCCTCGATGGAACGCAAAGGCTACGCCAGATTCATCGGCGACCGCTTCCTTCGCCTCGGCGTCCCCCTGCTGGCATTCATATTCATCCTCGGCCCCCTAACCGCCGCAATCGCTCACGCAGCCGACACCGGCCGCTTCTGGGAGGTCTTTCCCTACCTCTTCCAGCACGTCATCATCATCCCCGGTCCCATGTGGTTCGTCGAGGTGCTGCTCGTCTTCTCCCTCGCCTATTGCGCCTGGCGCGCCCTCTTCGGGGCGCCAATGAACGCGCGCGAACGAACGCCCCGGCCCGTACCGCCCGGCGGCGCATGGCTCCTCACAGCGTTCCTCACCGGTATCGCAGCCCTCGCCATCCGCCAGCTTTTCCCGGTCGGCGTCATCGTCGTCTCGTTCCAATTCGCCTATTTCGCGACCTACATCGTCCTCTTCGCACTCGGAATCGCCGCATGGCGCTACGACTGGCTCCGTCAGCTCAACTGGTCCAACGCCAAATCCGCCATTCTTACCGGGCTTATCCTTCTTCCTGCCATGCCGATCGGCGTCCTGATTACTAACATCACCGCTCAAAGGCGCGCAGGCATCTTCACCACCGGCTTCTCCTGGCAAACCATCCTCTATGCCCTGTGGGAGCCCTTCGTCGCATGGGGCCTCATCGCCGCATGGTTATTGATTGCGCGCGCATACATGAACAAGCCGTCACGATTCTGGTCGTGGCTCAATCGCCGCGCCTACGCGGTCTACATCATCCATCCGCCGATCCTCGTCGGCATCAGCGTGCTGCTTCATCCGTGGATCGCGCCCGCACTGCTCAAGTTCGCCGTGACCGGCACGCTTACGTGCACCGCAACGTGGCTTATCGCCGATCCGCTGGTGCGCATACCGGGCCTGCGGCGCATCGTGTAGGCGATCCTGTGGGGCAAAAAGTCCCCGCCCGTGGCGCCTCGTGTCGAGTGCGTACCCTGAGCTATAACCTCGCGCGCAGTTCGCCATTCTCCACCTTTGCCTCGAGCACCTCGGCATTTACGTCCGGGTCCTCGTCGGTCGCGCCCGTCTTCACATCAAACGCATACGCGTGCCACGGACAGACCAGCTTTCCGCCCTCAATGGAGCCCTCGCCGAGTGGACCGCCCTCGTGCGGACACGTGCCGTCGAGCACGCAGACAGCTCCGTCCACGTTGGCTACGCAAATCGCGCGCCCATCGACCATGAACTCTTTCACCTTGCCCACTGCAGGCAACTCTCCCTGTGAGCAGATCCGCACGAAATCTGACATGGCAGCTCCCTTGAATTTCGGATGCGATCCTCGCCGACACCGCGATGGTCCAATTAGCATAAATCTGTGCAGCCCCCTGGG
>Ga0326727_10003202_pt1 | contig 53172 bp, 42 predicted proteins | sample MB2enrmetagenome_FD_207643 | JGI IMG/M metagenome (GOLD analysis project Ga0326727, IMG submission 207643) | Lab enriched peat soil microbial communities from McLean, Ithaca, NY, United States - MB29MY | ecosystem: Environmental > Terrestrial > Soil > Wetlands > Peat | place: USA: New York...
TGCGCCACTTCCAGCGCATCCACGCGGCGGATCTTTGGCGGGAGATATTGGATTCGCTGGCCCAAACCGGCCAGCCCTGGCTCGGCTTCAAGGACGCGGCCAATGTGCGCTCGACGCAGGACCACGCCGGCGTGGTGCATTGCGCCAGCCCCTGCACCTCCGTTCTGCTCAACACCTCGCCCCTGGAAGCGTCGGTGTGCAGCCTGGGCTCCATCAACCTGGCCGCGCACCTGGCCGGGGACCCTGCCGTCACGCTGGACCTGCCGCTGGTGCGCGCCACCGTCCGCGCCGCCATGCGTATGCTGGACAATGCCATCGACATCAGTTCCTATCCCGGCGCGGCGGCCCGGGCGGCCAGCCGGGAACACCGCCCGGCGGCCCTGGGGATTCTGGGCTTCCAGGACGCGCTGGACCGGCTCAAGGCCGGGTACGCCAGCGCGGCGGCGGCGGATTTCGCCGATCGGAGCATGGAGATCATTGCCCATTGCGCCATCCTGGCCTCCGCCAGCCTGGCCCGGGAACGGGGGCCTTACCCCGCCTTTGCGGGATCAAAATGGAGCCACGGGCTGTTGCCGGTGGATACCCTGGCCCTGCTGGCCGCCGAGCGCGGCATGGCGCTGGACCTCGACCTGTCCATGACGCAGGACTGGGAGTTGGTGCGGGAGGCGGTGCGGCGCGACGGCCTGCGCCATTGCACCACCACGGGCATCTCGTCCACGGAGGCCGGCTCAAGGATCACCGGGGTCAGCCCTTCCATCGAACCGGCCGGCCCGGAGAAAAAGGGGAACGAGGGGGCGGCGTTCGAAATTGGGGCGCAGTGGCTGATCGAATGCGCGGCCCGCCGGCAGAAATGGCTGGATCTGAGCCAGACGCTGACCCTTTATGCCGCGGACGTTGATCTGGCGGCGCTGGCCGAAATTTGCATGCGGGGATGGGAAAAAGGACTCAAGACCATGCGCCAGCTTCATTCGCCGCCGTCCCTGCCGGGCGGCGCGCCGCAAACTGCAGCCGCCCTCCAGACGGGCCAGCGCCGCGAACCCATCGCCTCTCCACGACCGGTCCGGGCGGATCGGGCAGGCGCCGCGGCTGGGTGACACCGCGCCAGGGGCTAATTCTGGCTCGGACCCGCCACCAGCATCATGCCGATCTGCTTTGAAATCTCGGCGGCCGTATCGACGTCGCCGGCCATTTTGCCGCGGGCCTGCACGGTGACTTCGCTGATTCTGCCGTCGATGTCGGTGACTTTCACCCAGACGGTGTGCTCGTTGACCTTGGCCTCGAAGGTATTATTGACAGCATTGTCCACCAGCAGTTTGCCGTTGCGATTGAGCACGGTGCGGGTGGCGGCGGCCAACTGTGAGACGGGCCGCGCGTAGCGGCTGGTGATGTGGTCCTTGTTGGGCCAGCCCGCCACGCTGTGGCCGTCCTGGGTGCCGATGCAACCGGGCAGCAGGACCAGGCAGGTCGAAAGGGCCAAAAACGACAACAATTTAATCTTCATGACGGTCAATATGCCGCCCTCCCGTCCCCCCACGTCAAGCTTTTTGCGAGTTTTCGGAGAGCGGAGTCATTATCCTGATTCGCAAGGATTTCTCCCCGGGCGCTTCAACGTCCAGCAGGGTCGTTCCGGCGGAATTTCGCCCGGACGCCAACCCCGGTCAAATCAATTTGCCGAAAGCCGCAGCGCAGCGCCGGCGAGGCGGGCTGCAACCGGAAATCCCCGCGGTCCGGCGCGACCAACAAAGGATCGGCAAAGAGCGAGTGAATATCATGGCCGCTTCTCTGCCAGGCGCGCAGCGTCTCCCGGCTCCGGCTCGCGCCCTCCCTGGCGCGGGTGTCGAAATAGACGTTGCGGTCCAGTTCCAGGTCATGGTCCATGACGCCTTCGAAAAGCCGGCCGGAGTTGAAGCAGACAATGTTGTTTGTAAAGATGAACGACAAACCGGGTTCGACGCGCGTGCGGGCGAACTGGGCGTCCCGGTTGAAGGCCAGGATGTTGTTGCGGAGGACATTGGCGCGGCCGTAATGCTGATCGAACCCGGCGCTTTGGCAGCGATAGACGACGTTGCTTTCCAGCACGATGCCGGAACTGCCTTCATCGGCGTAGAGCCCCCAGCCGCCATAGATGAAAACGTCGATGTCGTGGATCAGGTTGTTGCGCACGATTGTGCCCGGCTGGACGCCGAGCGTATAGACACCGCCCATGTCGCTGAGCATGCCCTGGCCGATGTCATGGAGATGATTGAACTCGACCAGATTGTCCCGGCAGGGAGTGGCGGCGTAACCCCAGGACCAGCCGATGGAAATGGCGGTGTAGCAGGTGTGATCGATCTCGTTGTGCGCGATCCGGTTGCCGCCGCTCAACTGCACGAGAATGCCGGCGGCGGGCGCGTTGACCAGGCCGATGTGATGGATGTGGTTATCGGTGATGACATGCCGGCCGCAGGGAGAAGCCATTGCCTCCTCCAGCGTTTCTTCTCCCACGCGGATTCCCCCCGCGCCGAGATCGTGCAGGTCGTTGCCGACGATTCTGTCCCGCTCGCAACCGCGGCCCAGTTCCAGCGCATAACCCCCCAGCCGCTCAAACTCGCACTGCTCGAACGCGCAGTCGCGCGCGAACTCCGCCCGGATGGCGCCCGGCGTTTCCTCCGCCGCCTGGCCGTCGAGGTCGCTGCCGCCCTCCAGCCTCCAATCGGCGTCGGCGAAGGTGATTCCCCGAAAGGTGATGTCGTGGGCCGGTTCATCGGGCCGGCCCCGGATCTGCGCCAAGTCGTAGAGATGCGGCGCGGTAATGGTGGCGTTGGGAACATCTTCCCCCGCCTCCGGCCAGTAGGTGAGGAGACCGTTGGCCTGGTCCATATGCCATTGGCCCGGACGAAGCTCCACCGGCGCGTTTTCGATGTAAAAGCGGGCGTTGGTTTCCATGGCCGTGGGCATGGCGCGGCCCGCCAGCGAGACAATATCGGACCGGGCAAACACTTCGCGGATTTGATTGCGCGATTGCGACCAGCCCACCAAAACAACCAATTCAACATCCCCCGGCCGCGCCCAATCCGCCTTGACGTCGCCGCGGTGAAACCGCACTTCGGTCGGGCGGCCCGCCACGCCCGGCCCGATCATGCGATAGAAACCCCGCGCCGGCGCCCGGGTGCGTTCGGCGCGCCGCCCATTGACGCAAAGCTCATGGAAAATCCAATTCCCATGGCGCGCTTCCGGAAGCTGCGTTTGCCAGACATTGGGATTGAGCCGGGAGCATTGCCAGCCGCGGAGGACGGTCCGGCCGCTGAGGACGGGCCTTTCATGGGGCCAGGCCGCGAGGACGAGGCCGGAATCCTCTTCTGTCAATACCAAAGGCCGGCCCAGCTCGTAAGTCCCGCCGCGCAGCACAATCCGGAGATCAGCCGCTCCGAGGCGGCGGGCCAGCCGGGAGCGTTGCAGCGCCGCGGACAGGGAGGCCAGCGGCCCGTCAGTTCCCTGCGGGTTGGCGGCGGGTTGGGCGCCCGACCAGTGGTCGTCGCCGTTGGTGGCCACGTAGAGGACCTGGCGGCCGGTGGAAGAACAGGGCGCGCAAGCGCCGCACAGCAACAAGACGCCCAGGCCCAGGCAGCAAAGCGCTGGGGCGGGCCTTGTCAAGACACCCTTTGCCGGGACATCAGCCATGACTAAAGTGCCGCCGGTAGAGTTGGAAAGCCCACGCCGACCGGCCCGGCAGGTAGTTCAGAAGCGATTCCGGTTCCGCGGCCAACCCCTCCACGATCTGCAAGTTATGTTCGTAGCCGGGATATTCGTCCCGCAAGTCCTGCACCAGGTCATGAGCGTTGCGCTTTTGATAAACCGAGGCCTTGTTGTAAACCACCTTCGCGCCTTTGGCCTGGAGATAGTAGGCGCCCCAAATGTCGTCCATGCGCCCGATGTGCGGAAAAAGGAAGTAATCCTTCAGCAGGTCGCCGCGCAGAAAGGTGTTTTGCGAATCGAACGGCCCCATTTTGTTGGCCGCCATCGGAAACCGCCCCGGATCAAACTCGCATTCCGGGGCGTGTTCCATGCGGCAAATCGCGTCGATGTCCGGGTCGCCGTTCCAGAAATCCGCCTGCACGTCCGCCCGGACCTTCCGGCGGCTCTTCCGGTCATAGCGCCGTTTGGGGAGAAGCTGGAGCGGGAACCCGCGGTGCCACAAATGGGGATAATTGGTGGCGCCGACCGGGTCGAAGGCCGGCAGTTCCGTTTCATAATAGTTGACTTCCACTTCCCGGCCCACCAGGAGGTTCCCGCCCCAGCCCGGCAGCGGGATGTTGTCGTCATCGACCAGCGCCACCATGTCCGCCTTCATGTCGTGCGCCCAGAGCAGGCCGAAGCTGCGGCGCCGGATCGAGTTCCAGCCGATGGCCTGGGACAGCGCCGGGTCATATTTCTCCTGCTCCACCGGCGTGACGTAGTGGCCGCGGCCCAAATGATAATCCCGCGGGGTCTTCTTGTCCCCGATGACGACCAAATCCCAGTCCCGCATGGCCTGGAAGGCCTCGATGGCTTCGGTGGGCGGATTGATGGTGGTGGTGACGATGACTTTTTTCATAACTTGGATTTTAAAAGGGAGCGCCGCGGGGCGAACCGGGTCAGCAGGCCCGTTCTGAAGTATTCGAAGTTGCGGAAGAACGGGTTTTGCGACTCGCCTTCAATGCGGGCGTGCCAGGTGGTGGAAATCTCCCTCACAGGCACTCCCAGCCGCAGCGGCTTGACGATCGTTTCCAGATTGAACGGATGCCGCACTTCCTGCCATTGGATGGCCTGGACGAGCTTGGTCGGCAGGATGCGGTAGCCGAAGGTCATGTCCGTCAGGCGCGTGCCGTAGAGAATGGAGAAGAACCGCTGGAACAGCCAGTTGCACAGCAGTTTGATCTTCGAATAGCCGTGGAACTGGCCGGGCGCCAGCCAGCGGGACGTGGCCACAATGCCGCCCGGATTCTGGCGCGCCGCCTCGATCAATTCCTTGACGTATTTGGGATCGGTCTCCAGGTCGCTCGCCATCATGATGACATGACTGCCGCGGGCCGCGTCGAACGCGTCTCGCAAGGCGCCGCCGAGGAAGGGCAGTTTTTGATCCAGCACCACCACCAGCCCGCCATGTTGTTTCTGGAGCTGGCCAATGACGGCCATGGATTCGGGGATGGTTTTGCGGCAGACGACAATCAGGATTTCCCGAATGAATGGCCCGGGCACGTCCCGCAGGATGATGTCCATCGTTTGCCGCAACGACACCGTCTCGTTGATCACCGGCAGGATGATGCTCACGGATGTCAATTGCGCGGTGGCGGGATAATCACACATGGCCGACCAAGAGAACCATCGCCGCCTCGGCCCAGGCAAGCAAAAACGCCTGAACCCTCTTGACAACGCCCCTTGCCCTAAAGACAATCGCCTCGCGTATGAGTATGAGCCTGGCAGTCATTCCGCAATCATGATCTCTGACTCATCCGCCTTCTTTTGATCGCGCCGTGTATGACTAATGTCCCTCAAAAGCCGGGCCGGTGGTTCTGCGCCATCCCGATGGCTTACGATGAAAACGGGGGCTTTTGGGAGCGGGACATGGGCCTGGTATGCCAGGGGTTCCGCAAGCTGGGGATGGATTCCAAATTCATTGCTCTTGGGCAGCCGTCCCAGCGGGAGGATGTGCCCCTAATCTTGAGCACTCTGGAGCAGTTGAAGGACCCGGACTGGTGGCGGCAGTGGAAACTGGAAGGCGTCCTCCTCAACGCCTGGGCGCTGCCCCGCTATGAACCCATTGCCCGCGCCATAAAGACTGTCGGCCTCAAGCTCAACCTCACTCTTGATTCCGACGGCCTTGTCAACCCGCACATTTGGCCTTGGCGATACCTGCAAGAGAAGTACTACGCCGAACGGGACCGCACGAAGTGGTTTCCGGCCGGTTGGGCGCTCCTCAAAACTTGGGTGGCCTCCTTCCGGGCGCGTCACGCCGGGATGTTGCGGCACTTGGAGCATGGGGACTGGTTGACCCTGCCGTCGCCTTTGGCCCAACAACGTTACCGCCGCTGCCTCCTCGCCTTGGGGCGTCCGGATTTGGCGTCGCGCCTTAGATTTGTGCCGTATGCCGCGACCCCGGACATGATCTGCAACCCTTCGCTTCCCAAACTGCCTCTCCTCATCGCCGTAGGCCGGTGGCAGACTTTCCAGAAAGGCACTCCCGTGCTGGTGCGGGTTTTGGAACGGGTCCTCTCCGAACAGCCCGCCTACTCCGCCCGCGTCATCGGCGGCGGCGAAGACCGCGTCAGGGAGTTGACGCGACCGCTGGACGATGCCGTCAAAGCGCGCATCCAGATTCTGGGCCGGGTCAGCCACCCGCAACTGCCCGGCCACTATCAGTCATCCCGGATTCTTCTTTGCACCTCCCGCTTCGAAGGCTTCCCCATCGCCGCCTGCGAGGCCTTGTGCTGCGGCTGTTCGGTGGTCAGCGACGTCAGAATGTCCTGCATGCCCTACATTTGCTCGGAAAGTTCAGGCACGCTCTCCTGCGACTTGTCGGTGGGTAATCTCTGCGACGCCTTGCGCGCTGAGATTGACGCTTGGGAACGCGGCGATCGCAACCCAATGCTGATCAGCAACACCTGGACCAATAGACTGCACCCGGAGAAGGTCGCCGCGAAGTTCCTGAGCCTCTCCTGACCCGGCTGCCGATCAATCGCGGTAATTCTCAAAATGCAGCGCCACAGGAAAGTCGTGTCCCCGCACCGCCGCGATCACGGCCTGTAGATGGTCCTTGCTTTTGCCGCTGACCCGGATGGCGTCGCCTTGAATCTGCGCGGCGACTTTCAATTGGGTGTCGCGAATAAAGGCGGTGATTTGCCCGGCCACAGGCTGGGCGATCCCCTGTTTGATTCGAATGACCTGGCGGGCGTGGCCGAGCGGCGAGACCTCCGGCGGCAGCGACTCCACGTTTTTCAAGCTGACCTGGCGTTTGGCCAGCCTGGCGACGACGATTTCGTGCAGCGCCTTGATTTTGAACTGGTCCTGCGCGGTCAACTTGATTTCATTTTTCTCCAGCGCGATTTCGGCCGGGCTGTTCTTGAAATCGAACCGGTTGGCCAGCTCCTTCCGCGCCTGGTTGACGGCATTCTCGACTTCCATGGGACTGACTTCTGAAACAATATCAAACGACGGCATGACTGGAATCTAAATGAATGCCCCTGCGGATTCAAACGGATCTTCGGGCAACGGCGCCCTTTCCGCAGGTGACAGAATTGCGTCCTGGCCCCTTCTCCGCATCGCAATGTCAGTGGTCAGAGTGCCCTCCTCCAGGATGAGTTTTAGCCGGGAGCCGTCCGGCGGTTTCTCTCGTGAAAATCTCGGCCACTCGGGCGGGAGAGAATGAGGACATCCCGTTGAATCTATCCCGGAAGTCCTGTTCAGTCGGGCGCAATTCGAGCAGTCTCTTCATGGCGCCGGCGATGGCCACGGGGTCCTCTTCCACGCGAATGACTGTCTCCGGGAACCGGGCTGCGAGTTTGGACCCGGGACTTGAGGGCGGGCTGACCAGGAGCACTTTGCGGTTTGTGTTCAAGTACTCGATCAACTTGGTGGTCAGAAAAACGGGATGCTCGTCGCTGGCATCCGTAGCCACCAACACTTCGGCCCGGGCAAAATGAGGCTGGGGTTGCTTCGTGAAAGGGAAGAGTTCGACGCGGCCCTCCAATTGGAGTTCCCCAATCAGAGGCTGCAGCAAGTTCATTTGGTCTCCAAGAATATGAAATGCCACGTTCCGATTTTCGCGCGCCAGGAGTTGAAAGCCTTTTAACAGCAAATCCGGGCGGCGCGGCCCATAAAACCGGCCGGCGTAGAGGAAGAGGGCTTTCTCCGTTGATGGGGGGCAGATCGTCACTTCCGGCGCGACGTGCGGCAGGACAAAGGCCTTGCCTTCGAGGGGAATGTTGAGTTGGTTTTCCGTATATTTTATTGCTTCATCAGTGACAAACGTCACAAATGTGCTGCTCTTTATTATTTTATCCACCGCTTTGACCTTCGAACGAAAAAGGCGGTCCCGGGCCTCCCAGGGATTGGGAATAGGGTCGCTAAAGTGCAAGCCCAATGGTTTGTTGAGCTTCCGGGCCAGGGCGGCGGCGGCCAGCAGCCCGCCAAACGGAAGAGCCCGACCGTAAATGAAGTCCGCAGTTTTCCCGGGAGCGGCCTGCCGCAGCCGCCAACGCCACGATAAGCGGGGTTCGAAATGATATCCGAGCCTGGCCATGAGCCTTTCGATGCGCGCTGTGCAGGGCCAGTCGGAAAATGAGAAAACATCCAACAACGGGTCAGCCAGAGAAGGCCTGGCATAATTCGAGACAGCGGCGGCCACGCGCCACTGTTGCTGGAGCAGAGCTTTGACGAGCCGTTGCGTGCAGATGCCTTCCGCCCCGAGGTTGCCGCCGAATTCCCAGCAGCACAGCAGCATCGAGGGAGAGTGACCGGGTTTATCCAGTGGTTGCATGTGGATCGGGTTCCTGGCCGGTCTTTTTTAGCAGATAGGAAGCAAAGGCGAGCGTCCAGATGGTATGCGCGATGTAAGCGAGCAGCCTGGCTGTGGCGAAGCCCAGCGCCCCCCAGCGAACCAACCACCAGGTGGCGAGAAGGAAGCACACAGCCCAACCCAGGTTCATGAGGCCGCCGAGCCACATTCGTCCGGAAGCGGCAATGATCTGGCCAACGGGTGTTTGGATCGCCACCAGACCCCCCGTCAGCAAAACAGCAATCAGGGTGGGCCAGGATGCCGCGAAGCCCCTGCCGTACCAAGCCATGATATAAGGGCTGGCCAGGCTGCCCAGCAAGACGAGCGGAACGGCCGCCAAGGCGCTTAATTTAATGCATACAGCCAGAATGCGGGCGGACTTCAGCGTGTCCTGTTGCCCAAGCCTCTCGCTGAGCAGGGGCAGCGCCACCTGGCCGAGAAGGGTGGGGAGCAGGAGAAGCGCGATGAACCATTGGTTGGCCGCATTGAAGATGCCCATTTGCGCATAACCCTCAGGCTGGTTCACGAGCAAAGTGCTGCACAACCAATAGACTGGCGTGGCGAGAACCCCGCTCAGCAAGGAAGGCAAACTGAATCTCCAGACCACGGCCAGTTCACCATACCACCCTGGAGGTCGAAGCGGCACCCGGGCCTGGCGGGCCTCGCTGCGGATGGCAAGATAATTCAATATTGTGTTCAACACCTGGGCGATAATCAGGCCCCAAATCACGCCTTTCAACCCCAGCAGCAAAACGCCTCCCACCATGAGCGGGAATGAGGCCAAACCGACCAGGGTGTTGATTTGGGCAATGCGCTTGAAGGCCTCGAAACCCGCCAGTGTTCCCGTCTGTGCGCCGCTGACGGCAGTCAGCAGAAGCAGAAGGGAAGAAAGCGTCAGAAGCCCGGAAAGTTGCGGAGCGGCAAGCGTATGACTCGCCAACCATGGGGCAAACAGCGCCAGGAAAGCTGACAGGGCCGCGCTCGATCCCCAAGCCACCACGCTCGATAGTCTGATGATGCGTCCCGCTTTGGCAGGATCCTTGGCGCGAAATTCGGCTACAAACTTGGTCGCCGTAAGCCCCATGCCGAACCCGGCGAAAGCGCCAAACATCCCTATGGTGCTTTGGATGATGCCGAGTTCTCCAAAGCCGCTCTTCCCCAACATCCGCGCCACGATGATGGAGGAGACAAGATTCAAGCAGCGCGAAATGGCCGTGCCGCCCAGCGACCAAAACGCGCCCCGCGCCAATCGATAGCCAATCGGCGATTCCATGACCCTCGACAAGTAGGGCTTGAGGAAGCCGGGCGAGGCGGAGAAGAGTATGCTCTTTAGGCTTGGCCTCGGGGCTGACATGAAGCGCTTTTCAGGAATTTTCCACAAATTTCGACAATCCTCCGCGCGGCCTTGCCGTCCCCATAGGGATTCGTCGCCCGGGACATCGCCTGGCGGGCGGACGGACATCTCAGCAGCTTGGCGGTCTGGTTTACGATCCTGGCCCGGTCGCTCCCGACCAGCATGACGGTGCCGGCCGCAACCGCCTCCGGCCGCTCGGTCGTTTCCCGCATCACCAATACGGGTTTGCCCAGACTGGGCGCCTCTTCCTGGACCCCGCCCGAATCGGTCAGGATCAGCGTGGCCCGATTCATGAGCGCCACGAAGGGCAGATAGGAAAGAGGCTCAATGAGGTGGACGTTGGGATGGGGGAAGCCCAGACCCCGGCCTGCAGAGGGTGAACCAGCGCGTATCTTTCGGCCGAGTATCCGGTTGACGGGTTCGCGAACGTTGGGGTTGAGGTGGACGGGATAGACGAAATGCGTATCCGGGAAGGATCGAGCCAGATCCTTGATGGCCTGACAGATGGAGCGGAAGCCGTCGCCGAAATTCTCGCGGCGGTGACCCGTGATGAGAACCACGGGAGGCTCAGCGGAGGCCAAGGGGCTGGGCTTAAGGCAGGCGGCGGCCGGCTGGAGGAAGCCGGGGAGCCCGGGAATTGCCGGCGGCCCCGCCTTGACCTTCTCCAAGGCGAACAGAAGCGCATCAATGACGGGGTTGCCGGTGACATGGATGTTTGAAGCCGACAGCCCTTCTTTCAGCAGGTTGGCTCGCGCCGTCGTTGTTGGGGCGAAGTGCAGCCGCGCGAGGCGCGAAAGCATAACTCGATTGGCTTCTTCCGGCCAGGGCGCCTCCAGGTTCCATGTGCGCAATCCTGCCTCAACGTGTCCCACCGGAACGTGGTGGTAAAACGCCGCCAGGGCCGCGCAGAACGCTGTGGTGGTATCCCCCTGCACCAGAACCAAGTCAGGCCTGTCGTCGCCGAGGTAAGAATCAATTGCGGTGATGGCGCGGGAGGTGATCTGGCCCAAACTCTGGTTGGTGCGCATCAAATCCAAATCACTGTCCGGCTGGATGCCGAAAACCTGCAAAGCCTGGTCGAGCATCTCGCGGTGCTGTGCCGTCACGCACACCCGGCAGTCGAACCCGGCTTCCTTCTTGAGCGCCAGGATGACGGGAGCCAGTTTGATGGCTTCCGGCCGGGTGCCAAAAATTGCGGCGATCTTAAAAGGAATGCGCGCCATTAAATGTCTTTGCCCGACTTGGGACAAAGCCGGGACTCATGGTTATGAGCGGCGCCGGGCATCAGATGGCGCTGACCCAAGGCAAGGACCATATGCTTTTTGCTTTTTCAGCCATCAATAGACGCATTGGGGCATCGTGCCTCAAATAAAGGCCCTCGTCGCGGTTGCCGGCTGATTGCATTCGCCAAGGGTGTATATCGGCAAAATCCAGATGTTGCCGCGCATTAAATTATTCTATTACGAAACCCCGCGGATAAAAGCAAGCGAATTTGACCCGACTCCCCAATGATTGTTAGTCTCATCCGTGGCTTCGACCAAAGCGCTTACAGGTTCAACACTTTGCGATACGCGGTTTCAAAAAGCCGGGCCATCCGCACCGGGGACAAGTATTCACGATGTTTTGCCAGCGAGGCAGCCGTGACCTCGCCGCGGGAAAAGAGGGGGTGGGCGGCGGCGGCCCGGATCATCGCGACAAATTCCGCCTCGTCGCCCGAGGTGAACAGCAGCCCGTTCTCGCCAGGAACGACGTAGTCCGGGATGCCGCCCACCTTGCTGCCGACCACCGGGACTCCGGCCACAACGGCTTCCTTGACCGCATTGGGACTGGTGTCGGCCCGGGTGGGAAAGAGGAAGATCGTGGTTTTGGCCAACTCCTCCGCAATCTGCGGCTGTTGCAGATTGGATTTGAAAGTCAACCGCTTCCATAACTGCGGGGACAATGACGCTCTCAATGGAGCGAGGAATTGTTCGTTCGGTTTTCCGATGATGACGCCTTCAAACTCGCGTTCCGAGGCCAATTCGTTAAGAGCCAGGAGCAACAGATCGGTTCCTTTCCCATAGCCGAGCGTGCCGTATGTCAAGAAACGAATCGGACCCGTCGCCGGCTGGCGTTTGACCTGGTGAAACACCCGGTTGGGCGCGTGCTCGATTTGGTGAAGAGTCAGATGCGGGTATCTTGCTTGCAGATAGCCCACCGCGAACCTCGATTCCGTGCTGACATTCTTGGCCTTGGACAGACACCGCCTTTCGCCCCAGGCAACGAGCTTGTCGTGGGCTGTGGTCCTGGGAAACAACTCGGCAAACCAGTTGAAAAGCCCCTGCATGGTGACCAACGCGGGATAACCCAGCCGCGTGGACACCAATCCCGCCCCCCTCTCCATGCCCCAGGCGTGGACAAGGTCCGGTTTAATGCGCCGCACGACGCGCCGGATGAGCAGGGTATCGAGCCAAAACAGCGTGGGTCCCCGTGTCCCGCCCAGGTATTTCAAGAGATGGAACGTGACGCCGTTGCGCTGGAACGAGAAGCTGCGGGCAATGTTCTTGCGCAAGATGACGACATGGACGCGGAGCGAGGGGTTCTTCTCAAATTCCGCCAGAAGCACCATTTCCCACGTGGCCGGATGCTGGCGGGGAAGGCCGCGCAGCGGCTCCGGAATGTCCGGGAGCCATTCGATCGGGAAATCGGAAATCCAGGCGACAGTTAATGGGCTTGGAAGCGGCATCACATTTCTGGAAAAAGAATGTGGCTTGCCGCCAAGGCCGTAAAGGCAAAAACAGGATTGGCTTGCGGGAGGCTTTTGGGTGACAATCAGCGCGTGACAGGCGGTATTGCGAGGTGGATCGGGTCGGGAAGCAGCGTCGTGCGACGCTCCCTTTCCGGGCTGTGGCGTTTGGAAGCCCAACTCAAAGGAGTCCGGTTCGAAGGCCGCGTCATGTTGGCGGGACGGCCCTTGCTCAGCGTGGCGCCCAATTCCACTTTCATCGTGGGACCCGACGTTGAAATAGCCAGCGCCGTGCGGGCCACCGTGCTGGGCTGTTTCCAACCCTGCGTTTTGCGCACCCTGGCGCCGGGGGCCCGGCTGGTCTTCGGCGGGAAGGCCGGCATGAGCGCCGCCGTGATTTGCGCGGGACTGTCGATTGAGATCGGCGGCGGCACGCTCATCGGGGCCGGGGCGATGATTATTGACAATGATTTTCACGCCTACTCCCCCCAGGGCTGGCGCGGCGAAGTGCAAACCAACGCCCGGCCGGTCAAGCTGGGGCGGGAAGTTTTCGTGGGAGCGCGCGCCATCATTCTCAAGGGAGTGACCGTCGGAGACCGGGCCGTCATCGGCGCGGGCGCGGTGGTGACCAAGGACGTGCCGGCCGATCACGTGGCCGCCGGCAACCCGGCCTCCATCTTCCCGAAACGCAGGGCGTTTTAGCACTGCGAAAAGGCTTGACAATCCGTGCGGTGGGAAGAAAATCACGCAAGGGGGCAACAACGGCTCATTAACGCCATGGACAACAAATTGAATGGGAAATCCCGGATAACACTCAACACACCCTTGTTGCCAGCCGCAATCAGTGGAACGATGAAACCCTCGTCCGCTCTTGAAGCCAACCGCTGCGTCCCAAACAAATTCGCGGGAATCACTTAAATGTATCTTCTACGCCAATACCATGAAACAGTGGATGCCTTTATTGGCTCGCGCTCCCGGAGGGCGTTCGTTTTCGCCTGGTTGTTCTTTGTGGCGGCGCTGGCGGTATTCGAGGGTATTTTCCTTTGGTTGGGACCGCTGCCAATAAACTGTTGTCCCGGGGACAATGAAATTTATCTTGGCGGGGCCTGGCGGATTTATAACGGGCAAATCCCTCATCTGGATTTTTACAATCAATATGGCGATTTGGCGTTTTATGTGCCGTATTTGGGGATGAAAATGGGGCAATTCGGCCTCACGTCAATCGTCTATGGCGATGTGATTGTGATGGCGCTCGCAGGCGTGGCATGCCTGGCCATACTGAGCCGCCGGACGAGCGCCTTTTACGCGGCCGTCTTCACCCTGTTTCTGTCGTTGCTCGCGGTGGCGCCCAGGCCGCTGGGTTTGGGTTGGACCTCCACGTGCTACGGGGGTATCTACAACAGATACGGGGAGGTGGTGTTGGCGCTTCTTGCGCTGGTCCTGTTCATTAAACCGGCGGCGTCGCTCAAAGCAGGATGGATTGATGGCGCTGAACTGGTGTTCGCGGGTTGTTGTCTGGCGCTCTTGATTGGGTGCAAGTTAAATTATTTTGTCGTCGGGGTCGGATTTTTTCTAGTGGCCTGTTTGGGAGGATTCTTGAAGATCCGGGAGGCCGTGGTTTTGCTCCTCGGCGCGGCGGTGTTTCTGGCTTTGGCGCTGGCGCTGACTGGCATTCCACTTGCCGCCCTGTACCAGGATTACAGGATTATGGCGGCGGCTCAGAACATGACAACCCGGTTGGGAATGCTCGCGCGTACATTCTGCAAGCACATTGTCCTCCTGCCCGTCCTGTTGGTGTTCGCATGGGAGGCGGGCAAGACACGGATGGGTCGCGCCTTGCCCTGGCGCCACTTTGTCGTAGTCGGAACATTGTTCGCCGGCGGTCTGACCGCCATTTCGGGAAACACGCTGAGCGGCGAATTGCCCATTGCCGCGGTGGCGGCGCTCTATTGCGCCGAAGCCATTCGGAGAAACAACATCGAGGCGGCGGAAGAGAGCTTTTTCACTTCCACACGAAGCGTGCTTTCGGCCATTCTGGTCGCCATTTTCCTCGCTCCGATATCCCAACTTGACGTCAAGGTGGTGTTCTGGGGGGCCTATCACGGTTTCATGCGACATTGGACTACAATCGATGAATATCGGTCCACTAGCTTGAAGGACTTTCACGTTTTTGGATGGGCGGACCATACGACTGACCTGCAACCCTTCATGGATTTCTCCAACGAAGTTATGGCAATGTTGCGCCGACACGCGGACAGCCGGATGAGGCTGGCGGTGTTCCTGTATGCCGATCCATATAATATGGCACTTCGATTACCACCCCCAAAGGGCGGCGCGGGATCCTATTGCTGGTACGGCCTCAACCGCCGCTCCCATCCGCCACTGAAGCGGATGCTCGGCGACGCCACCCATCTGCTGGTGGAGCGGAGCTTTCTTGACACCAACAATGCAACGGCCGTTTCTGACTGGTCAGTATCGCCGAGGGACGTTTACGGCCCAGACTGGAATGCCGTCCATCTGGAAGTTGTTGAGAAGACCAAGAACTCCGTCCTGCTCAGAATCATTAATAGCGGGTCCGATCCCGAACCGCACTGAAAGGAATGGAGCGGATAATCTCGCCTTGTTCAAAGTTCCGGAGCGAGGGGCGGGGACCGTTGGCCAAGACCAAGGAGCCGGCGCGCTCGAGAAAGGGTTTCCCGGCGCAACTCGATTCTTCAGTTGGTCAAGTTCGAAAGCCGGCGCGCAACTTCAGCACCGGCTTCTCCAAGCCGTAGTAAGAAACAGCGGCCACCCCAACCGCCGCCAGTGGCCACCAAGGAAACGACATCCAGAACATGTTGGGCCAACCAAACGTCGCCGGATCGACGCAGAAAATCTCCTGCCAGATATAAATGGAATAGGAAAGCACGCCGATCCATTGCATGAACGGCCAGTTCAAAAACCGGAATTTTTCCGGCATTAAAATGCTCAGCAACAGCAGGACCCCAATCCCGGCGGCTTGAACGGCGCGACCCAAGGGAACAGTCAACGCGCTCAGGAGAGAAAGCCTTTCCAGAACGAAGGGCGCCGCCAGCAGCAAGACCGCGGAGCAGAGAAGCACCCGCCTGTGGCGCAGCAACAGGGCCGAAAATTGCTCCGTATCCGCCGTCAACAGCAGCGCCGCCAGGCACCCCACCGCGATTGAGTCAAAATAGGCGAAAAAAGAGTACACCTCAAAGAACGGTCCCAGGAATGCCGGGTAAAGGAGCTTGTAAGCCATGATTCTGCAAACAGGGGCAATCACCAGCGGCAGCGCCGCCGCGCAATAGGGGAAACAACGCCATCCCCTGCGCCAGGCCAGGGCAAAGAGGGTCGGCCAGAGAAGATAAAACTGTTGCTCGACCGACAGCGACCAGAGATGTCCGGTGGTCAAACTGCCGGGCAGAAAATCGGTCGTAAAGGTCCAATTGCCGATCCATGCGGAAGGAGACTGGCGGAATTTGCTGAAAAGCGCCAGACCGACCACGAACATCATGAAGGCATAGTAAACCGGCAGGATGCGCAGGGCGCGCCGGATGTAAAACTTCTTCAAACTGACGTCCCCTTTGCGTTGGCGCTCCTGCACGAGCAAATACGTAATCAAAAAACCGCTGATGACGAAGAAGAACCGGACGCCGAGATCGGCGTCAAACAGCCATGCGAATGCGGAAGTCCATTTGGGGGGGAACCCAATGGCGCAACGGCAGTGGCCCCCCAGAACCAGGATGATGCTGACCGCGCGCCAGCCGTCAATCGAAGAAAGGTGGGAACTACAGAGCCGGTGGCTCTGGCCGGGCACCTCTCCGGGTGTGAATGGTTTAACCGCCATGGTTCTGTCCTGAATCTCGTTTCACGATGTTCTTGCCTCACCATGCCGGATTGAGGCCGTTGTTGATGAACAGAGCCTCAAGGATTTTGCCGGCCGCCGCAAGGAAAAATCAGCTCAGGCATGCGGGAACGCGCCCCGGGCGCCCGCCGGGAGAGATTATCGTTGCGACCGCCATTCCCTGCGCCTAAATTGAGGAACAGATGGCAAGCCATGTTTAAATTGTCCCGACTGGTCATTGTTTACGCAATTGCGGCCCCGTTGGCCTTGATTCTTGGCTTGCTGGTGGTATGGCCGGGGCTATTCCCGGTAGAGGTGATCGGGGCGGTCGTGCTTTTTTTGGTGTTGCCCATTTTCCTGCAATGGCACCACATTTTGTTGATTGTCTTTTGGAACACGGTGTTGAACGCCCGTTTTCTGCCCGGCCAGCCGGATTTTTGGCTTGTCATGGCCATTTTCAGTTTCACGATATCGTTCCTGACGCATATTATTGCCGGGAAACGGTTTTTGAGGGCGCCGGCGATGACCCGTCCGCTGCTTTTTCTGGGGGCGGTGGTGCTGGGCACGGCGTGGTTCCGAGGCGGCATTGGCCTCGCGGCTTTGGGAGGATCCACTTTTGGGGGCAGGTACTATGTCTTCCTGATCGGGGCCATTCTCGGCTATTTTGCCTTCACCTCGGAGGCGATCCCGCTTGCCAAGGCCCAGAAGATGTCGAGCCTGTTTTTCCTTTCGGGGTCAACCAACGTCCTGAGCAATCTGATTTATATGGCGGGACCGTTTTTTTTCATCCTCTATTTGGTGGTGCCGACGGGCAATGCCTTGAGCCAGTACTACGCCGAAGGCTCGTCCACAGAGATGGCGCGCATCGGGGGCATGGGGATGGCCAGCTTCTTCGTCATGTGCTTTTTGTTTATGAAGTTTGGCCTTCGGGGGCTGTTTGATTGGTCAAAACCGTGGAGATTTATCGCGATGTTCCTGTCCGTTGCGGCGTGTGGCTTGTCAGGATTCCGCTCGTCCATGTTGTCCTTGATTCTGCTTTTCGTCATTCAGTTCTATCTCGAAGGATTATTTCGCACGCGAATGTTACCCATTGTGGTCGCGGTTGCCATCGCGAGCTTCATTCCCGTCCTGTTCTTCGCCAAGTCGATGCCGGAGCCGGTGCAGCGCGCCATCAGTTTTCTGCCCATCGAGGTGAGTTCCGACGTGCTGTCAGGGGCCAAATCCTCGGAGCAGTGGCGGTTTGACATGTGGGAAGAGGTGTCGAAGATGGTGCCGAGGTACCTGCTCATCGGCAAAGGGTATTCAATTGATCGGGACGAAATTTTTGCGTTGACTGAAGCCGGGCGTGTGGGGGCGGTGGTCAACTCGTATGAAGGCTCCATGCTGGCGGGGGACTATCATAGCGGGCCGCTCTCTGTGATCATTCCATTTGGACTCCCGGGCGTGATAGGATTTCTGTGGGTGCTGGTGAGCGGTTATCGGGTTCTCTCCCGCAACTATCGTTTCGGAGATGTCCAGCTGCGCCGGATCAACCGGCTCTTGCTGAGTTGTTTTCTAACGAGATGTTTTTGCTTTTTCTTTATTTTTGGCGCCCTGAGCACGGAATTGTGCGTTTTTACGGGGCTTTGCGGATTCAGTGTCTGCCTCAATGGCGGAATCAGAAGAAGGGCGGCGCCCAAACCCATGCCGGCGCCAGTGACACGCGCGCTGGCGATGGACCCGGGCTGAACCAATGCCGGAGCGCGACTCATGTTTAATCGCTACAAAATCTTCGCCGCCTACCTGCTGGCCATTCCGCTGGCGTTAGTCCTTGGCGTTCTGGCGGCGTCGCCCAACGAGCTGACCTTCATGCTGATCGCCATGCTGATGTTTTTTCTGGCGTTGCCCATCTTCATCAAATGGCATCATGCCTTGCTGATTGCTTTGTGGAACTCCGCCTTCAGCGCTTATTTCCTGCCCGGCGAACCGTCTTTTTGCCTCATGGTCGCCGTGTTAAGTTTTGGGCTGTCGATTCTGAACCATATCATGGGACGCAAGCCTTTTTTGTCCGTCCCGGAGATGACCCGTCCGCTGCTTTTCTTGGCGTTGGTGGTGGCGGGCACGGCGTGCTGCCGCGGCAGGTTGGGCATCCGGATCCTGGGAGGGGCGGTCCACGGCGGCAGGAATTACATCTACGTCCTGGGGGCCATCATCGGCTATTTTGCGCTCACGGCCGGGCGGATTCCGATTTTCAAGAGCCGGAAAATGGCCGGCTGGTTTTTCTTCTCCGGCACCAGTGGAGTTCTGAGCAACGTCGCCTACACGCTCGGGCCGGCGTTTTACCCGTTGTATTTTGTGGTGCCGGCGGTTTACGCCGCGGGCCAGGCCCAAAGTGATTTTGGCACGACGGCCATGGACCGCATTGGGGGCCTGGCCCCGGCCTGTGTCGCGGGCACGTGCTTTTTGCTCGTGCGCTACGGGATCCGGGGACTGTGCGATTGCACCAGACCCTGGCGGTTTCTGTTCCTGGCCGTGACGTTGGGGGCGAGCTTTTTCGCGGGGTATCGCTGGATTTTCGCGCTGCTCATTCTGATTTTCGTCTTCCAATTCTATTTTGAAGGATTGCTCCGCACCCGTTTGTTTCCGGCGCTGGCGGCCCTGGCCATCCTCGCCTTTGTGCCGCTCATGCACTACGCCAACAAGCTGCCCTTCTCCGTGCAGCGCACCATCAGTTTCCTGCCGGTCAACGTGGATTCCGGCATCCGCGCGGAGGCGATGGCGACGATCGACTGGCGTTTTCAAATGTGGTCGTTGGTGTGGAAGGATGCGCCCCAATATTTCATCCTCGGCAAGGGTTATTCCATTGATCCGACGGAAATGGAATCGACCCTGGAGGCCATCCAGATGGGACTCCTCAACAATTATGAGGAACAGATCCTGGCGGGGGACTATCACAGCGGCCCTTTGTCGGTCATCATTCCATTTGGCATCATCGGGGCGGTGGCGTTTCTGTGGGTGATCGCGGCGGGATTCCGGGTCCTCTACCTGAACTATTGCAATGGCGACCCGAGATTGCGCCTCATTAACAGCGTGTTGTTGTCGTATTTTGCGGCCGAGTGCGTTTGTTTTCTCCTGCTCTTTGGCTCCTTCAGCACGGACCTGTTTGTGTTTCTGGGCCCCGTGGGATTGGGGATCAGCCTGAACGGCGGCGTGCAGAGAACGCCCAAGGCCGATCTGGAACGCCTGCGCGATCTGCAGCCGCAGGTCTATGCCTTGGAAGTGGAATGAGGACCGGATGCGCTTTTCCATCGTCACCCCCAGTTTCAACAGCGCGGCCACCCTCCGTGAAACCATCGAAAGCGTTGTCAAACAAAATTATGCCGACTGGGAGCACCTCGTCGTCGATGGCGGTTCCAAGGATGGGACGCTGGACATTCTGCGGCAGTACCCGCATCTCAAGTGGACTTCGGAAAAGGACGAGGGCCACTACGACGCCATGAACAAGGGCCTCCAGCGCAGCACCGGAGACGTGGTCGCCATCCTCAACGCCGACGACTGCTACCGGGAGGGCGCCTTGCGGAAAATCGCCGCGGCGCTGCAAAGCCATCCGCAGTGGGACGGTTTGTTTACGGACGTGGTTTACGTGGACAAGGACAGCCGGGTGATTTTCAAGCGAAAGGAGGCGGTGTTTGATTACGATGTCCTCCGGTTCGGCGGGGTTTGCTACGTCATCCATCCGACCTTGTTCCTGCGGAAATCCGTCTATGACCGCCTGGGCGGCTACAAACACAAGGAATACCTGAATTGTTGCGACGTGGAACTGATCCTGAGGCTGGGCCGGAATAAGTGCCGCATCGGGCACGTCCCCGAGTTCCTTGTCAATTATCGCTTCCACGAACACGGCCAGTCGGCCGACCTGCGCGTGAGGCGCAACATGGCGGCGGAGAGCGAGCGCATTCGGCGCGAGCACGGCTGCCCGGCAGGGATGCTGGGGAAGGCCGCCGCCGTTTATGCGCGGGTGCGGCGCCAGGCTCAAAAGCTCTGCCTCCGCGGCACCTGCGACCTCATCCCGGGCCGGTGGCTTCTGAAGAAGCACATGCGCGACAAAACCGCCTTTTCTTCCAATATCGAGATCGACCGCCTGGAAGAGGGCCGCTAGCCCGATTTCGAGGCCTTATCCCCGCGAAGACTTTTCCGAGGTCGCAACCCGGGTGTCGCTGCTCGGCTCATTCCAATGCCGCCGCACGTCCTCCTTCTCGCCAGCGTTGGCCATAAGCTCAGACTTTCCAATACGCCAGCAGGCGGGTTTTGGGATGGACCTTCAAGGAGGCGTATTGCGGCCACGGACAGCACAGCACCGCCACTTTCACGTCGGCGCGCTGCGCCAACGCCTCCGGATTCTCCAGGATCTCAAACTCGAACAAACTTGGATTGTTCGATGGCTGGGCCGCGAAGTCGTGGACCAACACCCGGCGTCCGTGTCGCTGGAGGTTCTGCGCCAGGTGCAGGCCGGCGGACTCCTCGACCAGCCAGGTGTCCGGCTTGTAGGCCAATCCCAGCACGGCCACGGTGTCGCCGGGTTGGGTGGCGGCGTTGACTGTTTCCAGCAGATTCTCCTTGGTTAATTCGTTGACCTTGTCGGAAGCCTCCGCCAGCGGCGCCTGCAGTCCCAATTGCCGGGCGGCATAGGCCAGCAGCCGGTTGTCGCGGGGAAAGCAGGGGCCGCCAAAACTCAAGCCGGCGCGCAGGTATTTCCGGCCGATGCGGCTGTCGCTGCCGATGGCATCCAAAATGGCGTCAATGCTGGCCTTGGGCAGCTTCTCCGCGATCAGCCGCAACTGGTTGGTGAAGCTGATCTTCATGGTGATGTAGCTGTTGACCGAAATCTTGGTCAACTCGGCGCTGATGATGGACATGCGGGCGATGTTCGGCTTGTTGCGGTTGTATTTCTTGTAAAGTTCCTCCAGCGCGGCCCCGCTTTGCGGGTCGGACTCGCCGATCAGCACCATGTCCGGTTCAAGCAGACCGTTGACGACGTTTCCCAAGGCGATGAACTCGGGGTTGTAACACACGCCAAAATCCTTGCCGCACACCCACCCCGTTTCCTTCTCCAACATCGGGATCAAAACCGAGTCCATGGCTCCGGGAGTCGTGGTGGAGCTGCAAACGAACAAATGCTGCTTTTTCCCGGCCTTCCGCACCGCCTGGGCGGCGGATTGCATCGCCCGCAACAGGTATTCATTGGAAAAACTCCCATCCGGCAGGCTGGGCGACGGCGGGATAAAGAACGACACGTCGGTCGCGACGGCCTCGGCGGGGTCGGTGGTGGCGCGGAGGCGTTGGCCGGCGCTTTTGATCGTCTCGGCCAGCAACGGTTCTTCCACCGGAGGCAGGCCGGCGTTGACTTTTTGGACTTTCCCGGCATCGGTATCGACGCCGACCACGTCAAAGCCCCTTTGCGCCAATGTGGCGGCGATGCAAGCCCCCAGCTTGCCCAAACCAAAGACGGAAGCGGAATGAATGGATTTCATTTTAAGTCGGGCAGCTTAAGGCCAAAGCCCGGCCTGCGTCAATCCGAACAGGCGATTCGCGCGGCGCAACCTCGCCAAAGCGCGCAGAGAAGGGTGAAATGACAAAAAGTGTATGTGCGTTTCAAATCCGCAACATCCGCTACATCGTTGATGGACAAGGATTTAAAGTACAACAAAAAGCGCTACAAGGTTGCAACATCCGCTACACGGTTGATGGACAAGGACTTAGGTATGACATTTTTTGGCAACGCGGAGACAACAATCAGTTCGTCATTGATAGCCAAGGATTTAGGACAAGCCGATGGCATGGAGGCGCGTCACGACCCCGTTTTGCCGTTCCGTTTGGCCAACTCTTGCAGTTCCAATTCGTATCCGCCCGACAGAATGGGGAACCGGCACCAGGTTTTGGGGTCCAGGTTCTCATCATCCAGATGGAAGGATGGCGCATAGCGTTCGCGCTTCCACTGGTTGCGGCACCACAATTTGAAAAAGCGGGCCACCCACATCTTCAGGTGCTCGGGCTTATGCCGGGGATATTGCAAGAGCAGGATGTCATAAACCTCCATCGGCGAACGATGGTCCCGGATGGCGGCCCGCTCGATGGCGTCCAGAACGTCATACGGCATCAGGTCGTCCTCATCGGTCTGCTTGCAATCCGGCGGGCGCAATTCCGCGGTGGGCGCCTGCTGGTTGACCAGGGCCAGAGCCGCAATGGGATGCAGGCCGGCGGGGCCGGTCGTTTCCAGCCAGCGCAACCATTGCCGCAGCCAGAATTTGTCGATGCCCGCCAGCGGACTGATGCCGCCGCTGGTGTCGCCGTCCATCGTGGCATATCCCACGGCCGCTTCCGAGCGGTTGCTGGTGGCCAGCAACAGGGCGTTCTTCAGATTCGTCAGCAGCCAAATGCCGGGGGACCGCGCCCGGGCCTGAATGTTCTGGAGCGGAATGTCGTGGTCTTTCCAATTGAAGTTGGTGCCGGTGGCTCGGCCAATGATCTCAAGGTAATTGCGCACGATCTGGCCGACATCCCATTCGTAGTGGCAGGCCCCCACGGCCTCCGCCACCGCCCGCGCCGCCTCGCGGGTCACCGAGCCGCTGTTGTCGCAGCTCTGGTAGGCGGTTGTCAACAAATGTTTCGTGACGGCCCTCGCCTCGCCGCCGGGGGACGCTTTGAACAGGTAGCCCAGGCGCTCCCCGAATTCTTCCGGCCCCAGGTCCTGCAGGCCGAACGCGACCATGAGATGGACCAGACAGGCCGTGGCCGCCGAGTCGGCCCCGCCGCTGAGCGAGACGACAAAGCCGTGCGAGCGGGTCTTGCGCAAATAATCGAACAGGGCCAGCGCCTCGGCCCGGGCAAATTCCTCCTCTTTCACGAACGGGCCGGTCTCCCATTCGGGAATGTGGATTTGAACGGCCTCCAGGGCCGGCGACTCGAATTGGAAGGGAACGGAGACAATCGAATCGTCCTGCGCGCCCATGCGCGGTTGAAAACTGGCCGTCCGCGCCTGGTTCATCCGCGTCACCGCCACGTCCACGACGGCGCTGGTGACCAGGACCTCGTGAAAGCTGAAGCGCGGGCCGGCGGCGGCCAGTTTCCCCGCCACGGAAATCAGGGCGCCGCCGTCATAAATGGCGCGGCCGGCTTCGTTGCCGAGCAGATTGGCGTAGAGATAGCTGGCCCCGAAGGCGCGCGAGCCTTCCAGGGCAAACCGTTTGCGGACTTCGAGCTTGCCGAAGGCGAAGTGGCTGGCGCTGGGGTTCAGAATGAAATCGACGCCCTTGAGGGCCAGGGCGGCGCCGGGCCGGTTGGCCACCCAGGCATCCTCGCAAATCTCAAAACCGATCCTCAGCCCGCCGCAGTCAAACAAAAGGTCGCCCATCGGCACGGTCTGGCCGTTGATCGTCACTTCGCGGCGCGAGCCCTGGGGCCAGGGCTTGAACCAGCGCGGTTCGTAATGGATGCCGTCCCCGGCCAGGAATTGCTTGGCCGCAAAACCCGCCAGCTTCCCGTCCACCGCCAGGCCGGCGCAGTTGAACAAGCCGTTTTGGAAGAGCACGGGCAACCCGAAAGAAACGATCATCCCCCGCGTGGCCGGCAGGAGGGCTTCCAGGCTTTTCGCGGCCATTTCCGCCGTGTTGGCGGAATGAAACGCGTCCTCGCAGCCGTAGCCGGTGACGCACAATTCAGGCAGGCACAGCAGGCTGACCCGCTGCTGGCGCGCCGCCTCGATGGCCGCCAGGATGCGCCGGCGGTTCCCCAGCCAGTCCAAGGGGGTCTGATTCACCACCGCCGCCCCAACCTTGATCAGTTTCATCGTGGCTCCTTTGCCAATGGGCTTTCGCGCTCGCTCATCACGAGCCAAGCTAAGGGTTTCGCGCCCGCCTGAAAAGGCAAAACTCCACCGGGCGCGAGGCGGAGCGGCGCGAAAGCCGCGATTTGAATGCGCTTGTTTTGAAACGACACATTTGCGAGCCTCACGAGGCGTGAACACGATGTCATCGTTTTATAGTGGTTTAAGAAAGCTGTAGTCCTAAAGCGGCTCGGCGGGAGCCTCGCCCTACCACCACCCTGGTAGGGCGACGCTCCTGCGGAGCCGTCGTACGCGCGCGTTTGTGACTACAGCTTTTATGAAAAGGCTCTAATGCCCGCCGAGCCTCCAGCCATCCTCCAGGTTTTCAACCGCTATCTTGAGCGGGGCGGCGAGGAGACGGGCGTGGGTCTGTTTGCCAAAATCCTGGGCAGCCGCTGCCCTTTCAGCGAATGCACCTTCGAAAGCGCCGAATGGACGGCCAGCGCCGCGCCCCCAAAATGGCGGCAGCTCCTCTGGATGTTCCACAATCCGCAGTCCGCGCGGCGCCTGCGCGAAAAACAGGCGCAAAGCCGCGCCCAGGCCTGGCTGGTCCACAACATCTTCCCCGTCGGCTCCCCCGCCGTCTATGACGAAGCCTTGCGGCAGAAGATTCCGATCGTGCAGTTCATCCATAATTTCCGCCCCTTTTCGATCACGGGCTACCTCACTTATGCCGAAGCCATGCGGCCGCGACAGTGGCCCCGGGCCTTTCTCCGGCAAATGGCGGCGGGCGAATGGCAGAAATCGCGGCTGAAAACGTTTGCGCTGGGGTGCGTCATGCTGTCCGTGCATCTGCGCCGCCAGGTCCGCGCCGTCAAGGCCTGGGCGGCGGTTTCGGGGTTCATGCGCGACCGGTTTATTGACGCGGGCCTGCCGCCGGAACGGATTTTTCGACTTTACCCGCCCTGCCTCCCGGCCAATGCGACAGCCGATTTCCCGGAGGAAAATTATTATCTATTCATGGGGCGTTTGATCGAGGAAAAGGGCATCAAGGTGGCGGTGGAATCCTGGAACATTCTGCGCAGCCGGCTCGGCGCCGGCGCGCCCCGCCTGGTAGTGACCGGGGGAGGGCCTTTGCAAGAATGGTTGAAGAACGCCGCGGCGGCCAATCCGCTCGTGGACTTTCGCGGCTTTGTGCCGGAGGCCGAAAAGCATCAACTGCTCTCCCGGTGCCGGGCGGTCATCCAGCCGTCCGTATGGGCCGAGCCGCTGTCAATCGTGATTTATGACGCCTTCGACTACGGCAAGCCGGTGCTGGCGGCGGCGGCGGGGGGAATGCCGGAATTGGTCGGCGAGCGCAACGGCCTGATCCACGAGCGGGGCAACGCCGCCCAACTGGCCGGCCATGTGGAAAAGCTCGAACAGCTCGGGCTGGCGACGCGACGCGGCATGGGGCAATCCGGACGAAAATGGCTGCTGGCCAACACCAACGTGGACAACTGGGCCGCGCAATTATTCGACATCGTGCGCTCCGCGCAACAGGGCGTCTGACACAATGGTTTCGCCATGCCGCCGCCCCAAGCGCAACGATGACCGCATTGCGCAAAAACTGGCGGCTCGAACACTCAGCCCAACGAAGCGCGCGGCCCGGCGTCTGAAGGCGTCTGAAGGATTGCATTTGTGGTGGTTCTGGCGCATCTTACTGGCATGAAACTCCTGGAGCGGATTACAGTTGAGCCGGGCAAGTGCGGCGGTCAGCCATGCATCCGAGGCAAGCGGATGCGGGTCACGGACATTCTGGAACTTTTGAGCCACGGCGCGAGTCATGAGGAGATTCTGGCGGACTATTCGTTTCTGGAACCGGAAGACATCCTTGCGGCCATTGCCTACGCTTCAAGGCTGACGGACCACGTTGTGCTCACGAGCGCGTGCATGTAATGCAGAGGCAGTTGTCACACAAATGTTCAAACTTTCCTGGGGTTTTTCAACAAACGGCTAGAGGGGGAGCGTCTCTAGGATACACTCCAAATGATGAACGAAGAAGATCGGCAGCGATGGCGTGGGCAGGGCAAGGGATAGGGGATGGGACTGTCAAGCATCAGCTATAGTTTTTCTTTTGGGAAGAATGTGACCGGAGCGATTTAAGCCGCAGTTACTTCTTTTTGTTGCGCTTTGCAGGACTTGCGTTTTTCAATGTGCCTTCTACTGTTGCAAGTCGCTTCTCCAAAGCTGTGGTTCGGCGCAATAACTGTTCAATCTGATCATTCATTTCCTGGAATTCCTCTTCAAGCAGGCTTGCGGTGGTCAGTGCCAGATTGGATACATCAGCGATTCCGCGATCATGGAAAAGATGAGTATGATGCTCTTGGAGATTTCCGCTCGCATCGAGTCTGCGGACTTCAATCTCGTTAAATGGATTTTTGGGGGACGAAAAACGACGGAGTGCGCTCCAGCCTTGCAGAATCATTGGAACAAGGGTGATTAGCGAGGCAATCGAACCAGCGATGTACAAAAGCTCGAGCCCTGTTTCGTGCTCAACAAGAACGACCTTGGATTTCTCCTTGGCAAGGAGATAGCCAGACCCCTGCAATTCGCCAGTAATTGGCGAACATTGGAATCCAAATTCTCGCTCAAGGGAATGAATCAAATCGCGATATTCAGTGTATGAACTGACGCTGTCGCGAACTTTCAATGAAACAATCTTCTCGGGTGTGACGCCCAGCGCCTGAGCAGCACTGGCGAATTTCACGCTGAAAGCATTTTGGCGAAAATCTGTCATACCGGCATATTTATGCTGCACGCAATTATTGGCAAGCGAGAAAGTTATTTTGTATCGCCTGTTCCATGGAGGCAAAGAGTCTATAAACTGGCTTATGGACGATTCCGCTTCGTGGTCCGGCGCGGCCCGCCTTTCTCAATATCATTCTGTGGAGCGAGAACCATCGTGTGCGAAGAATGGACGAAGTCTTCTGGAAGCATCGCAACGCGGCGACCGTCTTGGAGAAAATGATGAGCGCACTGCTGGAACACTGCGGGAGGAATAGGCAACAACGCATTTGGGTTGTGAAAGATGCGAACCCCTTCTGTCCAGCGTTCCGAATACTTGCCGGGTTCAACTTCAGCAGTGAAATGGATTGGCTCGTCCGCATTGGGATCAAAGTTCTGTTTTGTGCCGACGCGAATCATCTTCACGGCAGGATCGCCAAAGCCAGCGAGTTTCCCCATACGGTTGAATTTTGAAAGCGTAGCTGAGTTGCTGAATAGTACAGCACTGACGTGTTCGGTGTCGGGTTGTTTGAAAAAGCCAGATGGCAAAGGCTTCTTGTTACCCCAACGGTGATCTTTAATCGGTGATTCTGTGATGTGTAAAACACCTGCGGCGTCTTTGTGCCACGTTGCCCTTAAACCATATATGTAGTCGTCCATTGCAGGGGCAGACCATGTCATCGAATCGTCCACGCAAAAGTCGTCTACGGGTCAGTTCTACCAATTGACAATCGTTGTCGGCTTTCAAGGGCGTCAGACCAAACTTTGTCCATTGGCCTTGTTCATTGCTCTTCCTCAAGGCGTGAAGTTTGGGGCCAGGCTCTTGCGACTTCCCATCCGCAACCGGGCGGCGATCTGTTCAATGGGCCAAGCCGTCTCCTGGCGCAGCCGCGCCGCCATCGCCAATTTGGCTGCCGCGCTCGTGGGTTGACGGCTCACTTGATTTGAGGCGTGCGTTGTCAAGCTCAGCTTCGATTTCCGCCACGGTCGGCAGGCTGCCTTTCAAATTCCTGGGCAGGGATTCGACCAGTTTGGTCTGCCATTGAGCAACGCCGATGGGCTTTTTCAAATCGCGCAACGCGTACTCAACGGTCAAATGGTCGCGCTCCTTGCACAGCAGCAGACCAATGGACGGTTTGTCATCGGCATGGCGCAACCGGTCGTCCACGGCTGAAAGGTAAAAATTCATCTTACCAGCGAATTCCGGCTCGAAGGCTTTCATTTTCAAATCAATCACGACGTAGCAACGCAGCCGGAGATGATAAAACAGGAGGTCGAGGTAATAATCCTGGCGGCTGGTTTCCATGTGATATTGCCGCCCGAGAAATGCGAACCCGACGCCGAGTTCGAGCAGGAATTTCTGAATGTGGTCGAGCAAACCTTGTTCGAGGTCGCGCTCATGCGCGTCACTGTCGAGCGTGAGGAAATCAAAATTGTAGGGGTCTTTGAGCGTTTGTTCGGCGAGATCGGACTGCGGCGGCGGCAGCGTGCGTTGAAAGTTGGTGACGGCTTTGCCTTCGCGTTTGTGCAGTTGCGTCTCAATGTGGTGCGTGAGCACCGCGCGTGACCAGCCGTGTTCGATGGCCTTGTGGGCATACCAGAGGCGGATGGCGGGAGTCTCCAGCTTGGTCAGGAGCAGGCGATTATGTCCCCACGGCAATTCCGAAATGGGCGCTGGCGGAGCCGATGTGGCCGATTCTCTCACAGGCTGTGAGAGAATTGCGGTTTTGGATTCTCTCACAACTTGTGAGAGTTTTTGAGGCATCGCCGACCAAGCCAGATAAAAGCTGCGCATGAACCAGACATTTTGCGGCGAAAAACCCGCCGTGCCGGGAAATTCCTTTTGCAAATCAACCGCCAGCCGTTCCACCACCTGCTTGCCGTAGCCCTTGGTTTTTTGCGCTTCGACAATGATTCTACCGATGTCCCAATAAAGCAGAATCAACTCGCGGTTGACGGAAACCACCGCGCGAAGTTGCGCCGCGCGGACCCGTGCCTTGAGGTCGGCGAGCAGATTGCCATAGCCAACGGGAAGCGCGGCGGATGGTTTGCCATCCTGTTCGCTGGTTTTTGCCAAACCTGTGGCTGTTGCTTTTCGTTTTGTCACATAGAATGTCCGCCTGCCGTGTCGCACTTTTGACCTCTTGCAAGAGGTTCGAGACGTGAAGGGGTCATAAACCATGGCGGAAAGATTCAACGCAAAGACGCCACGTCTCCCGCCTGGCGCACGGGCGGGGCGGCGGGCGGAGCGCCGGCGGGTGGCGGCGCGTAGAGGGCGGCCTGGTGATGCTGGGCGGCTTCATGCGCCTTGATGAAGTTGGGGATCGCGATGGCGGCCACGACGCCGACCGCAACCACCCCGCCCAGGAGCGCGGTCTGCACACTCTGGCTGCCGTTGGCGCAGCCTTCCCATCCCTCCGGCCCGTTGGCCCCGACGCTGTAGCTGCCGCAATTGGTGCCGGAGTGGAGGGCCCGTTGCATGGCTTCGACCTGCGCGGCCGTCATCGATCCCTTGTTGGTGAGGGCCTGTTGCTGGATTTGCATGATTGACTTCACGAAGCGGTCGGCGACGAGAGAAAAGTTGTTGCCTTCCGACGGAATTCCCTGCGAGAGACGGGCGAATTCGGGCGTGGATTTGAATCCCTTGGTCTTGCCGGCTTTGACGGCCAGGATTTCCTGCACGAGCGTGTCGGAAGTGGCCAACAGCAGGTAATCGCCGCTGCGGGCGATGCTGGGACGCAGTTCCAGCGGCAAGGGCACCGGCAGGGTGAAGGTGCGCATTTTCAGGCTGGGCCCATCGACGCGCGTGACGAGGGGATTGCTTTTGCACAAGGCGTCAACCCGATTGAAGATGAGATCGTTATTGACCCGGGCGACAATGGCCAGGCCGGGGCTGGGCATCTCCATGGACGCGCCAGGCAGCGGCAGGGAGATTTTCTTCTGTTCGTCCAGGGTGAGGATGAAGCCGTAATCGCCGCCCAGCGAATCCAGCACCTTGTCGAAGTCCAGCCCGGTCATTTTCTGGAACTGCGCCGGCCATTGTTTGAGCGAATCGGTCACGGTGGGGATGTCAAGCATTTTGAGATGCTTTTGGACATCGGTCCAGACCAGCGGCACATCGAGGTCGGAGAACACGGCCAGGACGGTGCTTTCGGGCAGCAGGTCCAACTCCTGCAACGGATGGGGGGCCTTGCCGAGCACGGACCAAATGGCGCCGGCATTTTGGCCGGGATAATGGTGGATAATCAGCTTGCCGTAATAAAAACCCGGTTCGCGGGCGATGGAACTCATGCCCACGCCGCTGATTTGTTCGATGCCGCTGTCTTTGAGGCAGACGGTGGCGAAATTGAGAATCCTGCCGGCGGTCTGGCTTTTATCGCCGCCCATCCCCGGCAAGCTGCCCAGGAAATTGCTCAGCCCGGCCAATTTGGCCGACAACCCGCCCAGGGCCTGCTCGGTGCTGAGGTAAAGATAAAAATTCCCGCCCTTGTCGAGCTTGGCGGTGACTTCATCGAAGCTCGTTTTCTCGGCGGAAACAATGGCGGGCCGGGGGCCGGTCGCGATCGGCGCAATTGCTTTTTCTTCGTGTTTTTGACAGCCGCAGAACAGCGCCAGGGCGGCCAGCGGCAGGGCGGTTAAAATGGGTCTTTGGAGATTCATCTGTTTGCCTTTCGTTCCCACAAGGAAACTCCCTCCCGCTCCAGGCCGCCAGTACAATCTCCGCGTTTATTTATAACGGGCGCAAATCAGTTTTTGTGCAACTTGTGTTTCTCCCTGTCTTTCACAGACTCGTGGAGGAGAGGGTCATGGGGAGGAGGCACTTCTTGGGAACCCCTCTCCCTGTCCCTCTCCCCGCTTGCGCGGGGCGAGGGGATTCAAATCGACACCCTTTTTGCCAAAACTCTGCCAAAAACTAATTTGCACCCTTTATAACTGTCCGGCCGCCCGCTCAATTCGCCGCGCCGCCCGTGACGATGACAGATGAGGCCGGGGTCCCGGCCGTCCCGGTGGACAACGTCCCTCCTGTTCCGGGCGCCAGCCTGCCGCCAGTGCCGGGGGCCAGTGTCCCCCCTGTGCCTGGGGTCAATGTGCCTCCGGTTTGGCCAGTGAGCGACCCACCGCCGGCCACAATGACACTGCTCCTGGTTCCTCCCAAGCCATTGCCGCTTAAATTCCCACCGGTTGCACCCGCCGTCTGCATGCCGCCGCCGGCGACGATGACGCCGCTGCGGCTTCCGCCCACGCCGCCACTGGCCAACATGCCTCCGGACGGAGCGATCGGGCCGAAGCGTGACATCACAAGCGGATTGGGAGAGAATCCATTGGGATCGACGTAAATCACCCCGCCGGGGGCGATATTCGTCAAACTATAGCCCGGCGTCATTGGCCCAAGAAAACCGCCGGGGCTGAACATTCCGCCGACCGCTCCGGGAGACATCTTCCCGCCAACAGGTCCAGGAGCCATTGTGCCGCCCAGCGGACGAACCGCCGCGGCGGGCGGAGCGCCCCGGACGCCCACGGCTGCCGTCATAATCAAAACCGCAAATACTGTGCTTAAACGTGTTCGCATAATTCCCTCCTTCCCTAATTTCGCCCCATTTGCCGTTTATGCAAATCTGTTCTGCGAATTAGAGGTCCTTGCGCGGGAACAGCGGAAAGATGTCGCCGATGGGATGGCCTTCGGGAATGGGGGGAGTGGGCTGCGCCAGGCTGGTCCCTGTTGCGGGGAAACCCAACTGGCCCTGCATTTTCTCCGACGTGCCCGGAATGACGGGCCAGAGGAGCGCGCCCAAGGCGCGGCAGACTTCCGCCAACGTATGGAGAATGTCGTCCAGTTCGCCGGCGCGTTGGGGGTCCTTGGCCAGCTTGAAGGGGCTGGTTTGATCGATGTATTGGTTGGCGCGGGTGACGAGGGCGCCGCATTGCACCAAGGCTTCCTGGAGCGCGTTCGCCTGGTAGGCGGCGATGACGCGGGAACGGGTCTGGACGATGTCCTGTTCCAGGCGGTTGGCCCCCCGCGGCACCCGCCCGGCGCGATAGCGTTTGATCATGGAAAGAGAGCGGTTGACCAAATTGCCAAGCCCGTTGGCCAGTTCCGACTGGTAGCGCGACCGAAAACCCGCGTCGGTCCAATTGCCGTCCGGCCCGATGTCCAATTCGCGCACCACGTAATAGCGGAAGGCGTCCAGCCCCCATTGGTCGATCACCGCGACGGGGTCCACGATGTTGCCGGTGCTTTTGCTCAGTTTCTCGCCGTCCTTCTGCCACCAACCGTGCGCCAGCACCTGGCGGGGCAAGGGCAGTTTCATGGCTTTGAGCATGATCGGCCAAAAGACGGCGTGGAACTTGAGAATGTCCTTGCCGATGATGTGCAGATCGGCGGGCCAAAGCTCGAGCGCGGAGGACGAAGGGACGGCCGACGGCATCAGGGCGCCGGTCACGACGGGATCGCCGTGGGCGCACGGGATGCTGACGTAATTGGAGAGCGCATCGAACCAGACGTAGGTGACAAAGTCGGGATCGAACGGGATCGGGATGCCCCAATTAAGGCGCGCGGCCGGGCGGCTGATGCAGAGGTCTTCCAGCTCGTTGTTCTCCAGGAAGCCCAGCACCTCGTTGCGCCGCGATTCCGGCGCGATGAAACCGGGATTGGCCGCGATGTGTTCCCTCAGCCACGATTGGTGCCGGCGCAGGTTGAAATAATAATTCTCCTCCTCCAACTCGATGACCTTGCCGTAGGCCGGATCAAAAGTGCCGTCCGGCAACCGGTCTTTTTCCGTCAGAAATGATTCAGCCGATGTCGAATAAAAGCCTCGGTGCTTTTTCTTGTGGAACTGGCCATCGGCATGGAGCCGCGAGAGAATGGCTTGCACGACGATTTTGTGGCGGGGCTGGGTGGTGCGGACAAAATCATCGTTGGACAGGCCGAGTTTGCGGGCGAAATCCTGCCACGTGGCGGCCAGGGCATCGCAGTAGGCCTGCGGGCTTTTTCCCTCCGCCTGCGCGGCCTGCTGCACCTTCTGGCCGTGCTCATCCAGCCCGGTCAGGAAATAAACCTCCCCGCCCAGGCTGCGGCGGGCGCGGACGATGACATCGGCGATGACCTTCTCGTAAGCATGGCCCAGATGCGGCTGGCCGTTCACGTAATCAATGGCCGTGGTCACGTAAAAACGTTTGCTCATCGCGCGCATCATGCGGGCAACCGGCCTGAAATCCAAGTGCCAAACCAACTCCGCGTTCGACAGCGCCCCTGGCGCTTCATATACTTTGCGCCGCATGAGTCCGACACCAACCGCCTTTGATTTTCGTGGGAAAGCCCGCTCGGAAGTGATCCGACACGGCTTCAAACCCGACTTTCCGCCGCAAGTGATGGCGGAGGTCAAAGCCGTCCGCGGCGCGGCGGCGGGATCGCGCGGCTGCCGGGACCTGCGCCAATTGCTGTGGTCGTCCATCGACTACAGAGATACGCGGGACCTGGACCAGATCGAATGGGCTGAACGAATGCCCGACGGGAACATCCGCGTGCTGGTGGCCGTCGCCGATGTCGATGCCATTGTCGGGAAGGGTTCGGCCACGGACCAGTACGCCGCCGCCAACGCCACTTCCGTTTATACGGGCGGGCCGATTTTTTGGATGCTGCCCGAGAAGCTTTCGACCGATCTGACCTCCCTCGGGCCACAGGCGGACCGCGCGGCCATAGTGATGGAATACGTCGCGGGCCGGAACGGCGACGTGGTATGGGCGGACGTCTGCACCGCCCTGGTTCGCAACCAGGCGCAGTTGAACTACGACCAGGTCGGCCGCTGGCTGCGCGACGGGACGGGCGCTCCCTGCGACGGCCGCGTCCCGCCGGGGCTGGATGAACAGTTGCGCCTGCAAAATGAGGCGGCAGAGCTGCTGCATCGGTTTCGCAAGGAAAACGGGGCGCTCACCTTTGGCAGGGCGGAAAGTATTCCCATCGTGGTCGATAACCAAATCAACGGCTTTGCCATGCGGGAGGACAACCCGGCCCAGAACATCATTGAAAGCTTCATGGTGGCCGCCAACGCGGCCATGGCCCGCTACCTGCGCTCGCGGAATTCGTTATGCGTGCGCCGCATCGTGCGCACCCCCAAGCGTTGGGACCGCATTCAAGCCATCGCCGCCTCCCTCGGCGCCAAACTGCCGTCCCAACCGGACCCGCGGCCCCTGGGCGATTTCCTGGCGGCGCGCCAACAGGCCGATCCGGAGCATTTTCCGGAATTGTCACTGGCGATTTTGAAAGCGATGGGTCCGGGCGAGTATGTGGTGGAGCATCCCGGCCAGGAGCACGAAGGCCATTTTGGCCTGGCGATGGGCGATTACACGCACTCCACGGCCCCGAACCGCCGTTATGCCGACCTGCTCATGCAGCGCCTGTTGAAGGCGGGCATCAGCCAGGGGCCCTGTCCTTATACCGAGGCGCAATTAAGCTCGCTGGCGGCGCATTGCACGGAGCGCGAGGCCGCCGCGCGCGATGTGGAGCGGTTCATGAAGAAGGTGGCCGCCGCCCTCCTGCTCGGCCCGCAAGTGGGGAAAGTCTTCAATGCCATCGTGACCGGTGTGACGCCGGGCGGCACTTATGCGCGGTTGTTGACGGTCCCGGCCGAGGGCCGCGTCATTCGCGGCGAGAAAGGCCTGGATGTCGGCCAGCAAATCCGCGTGCGCTTGGCCGGCGTGGATCCGAACAAGGGTTTCATCGATCTGGAAGCCGGAGGCGCCGGGGCCTGAGAGTTCTGTCAAATGTACTTGCCAACCAGGGCGGAAAGGGGCATCATTACGCACATGGAATCCCATGAAGTATTGCGGGATGTGTTCCAGAAGATCAGTCCCAAGCAGGCGGCGGCGGAATTGGGTCTTTCCCTGTCCATGGTCTATAAATGGGCCGAGCCGCCGTCGGAACGCAGCGGCGCGGCCAACCCCTTGGACCGGGTGGCGGTCTTGATGCATTGCAGCAACGATTCGCAAATCGCGCAGTGGATTTGCCAGAAGGCGGGCGGTTTCTTTGTCAAGAACCCGAGGGCCGACAACCTGCATCCGCTCCACCTGGTGCCGGCCATGCATACCGTGGTGCAGGACTTTGCCGATTTGCTGTCCGTCATGGCGTCGGCGGCGCACGACGGGCAAATCACGCCCTCTGAAGCCAAGATCATCCGCGCGCGCTGGGAGGAACTCAAGTCCGTCACCGAGGAGTTCGTGCGCTGCTGCGAAGAGGGGGATTTTCGGGACATCAAAAAACACACGGAGGCGAACAAATAACGGGGACAAGGCCGCTTCCTGGATGGCGCTTTCTCCCTGCTGGTGATCGTATTATGCCTGGCGACTCGGACAGTCTCGGCGCGAATCTGCCAGATCCGCAGCCGCTGATGAGCAAGGCGCAGGAAGCCGCGGAGAAGGGCCTGCGCCAACCCAGCCTTCCCCCCAGCAAGCCGCTTCAAATCTTCCTGCTCGCGGCCCTGGTCATCTCCGGCGCGGCTTATGTGGTCGATCAGTACACCCAATTCACGACCGAAGACACCCAGACCAAAGGTCCCTCCAGACTCCGGCGCCAGGTGGCGAATCAAAGCCAGTTTCTGACCAATACCGGCCTGGGCCGGCTGGCGGAAGCGAAGAAGCGATACGACGAAGCGGTCCTCGATTACCGGCGGGCATTGCTCGGCCAGGACAATGCCGAAGGCCGCCTGAACCTGGGCAATGCGCTGTTCAGGCAAGGCAACCCGGACATGGCCTTCTCGCAATACCAGGAGGCCCTGCGCCTGAGTCCCGGCTTTGAGGCTGCTTACGTGGCGTGGGGACAAGCGTTGAAGCTCCAGGGAAAGCTGGACGAAGCCGTGCAGTTGTATCAGGACGCCTTGCGCCACGATTCCAACTTCGCCCAGGTCCATTACAATCTTGGGCTGGTGCTGGAACAACAGCAGCAAGCTGCCCAAGCCGCCCAACACGCGGCGGAATCGGCCAATCAGCCAACGGCCGCCGCCAAGGCCGCCGCCGAGGCGCAACTGTTCGGCTCGGACGCGGCCCGGCAGTACGCCACGGCAGAGCGTCTGGGGCTCAACACAGCGGAATTCTGGCGCAGCTACGGCACGCTGCTCAACAAGCAGGGGAAATATGGCGAAGCGGCAACCTGCCTGAACACCGCCGTCGCGCAGGAACCGGGCCTGGGCGCGGCCCAATTCCAACTGGCCGTCGCCCTGGATCGCCAGGGCAAATACGCCGACGCCATTGCCCATTACGAGGCGACGCTGACAGCCATTCCGGACGATGTCGCCACGCTCAACAATCTGGCCCTGCTCTACGCCACCGCCACCAATAAGGAAGCCCGCAGCTCGAAGATGGCCGTGGCGCTGGCCTCCCGCGCCTGCGAAGCCACCACCAGCCAGAACGCCCGCTACATGGACACTCTGGCCCGCGCTTATGCCGCCGACGGCGATTTTGTCCACGCCAGGGAATGGGAGGACAAGGCCGTCCACCGCGCCACGCAATTGGGCGACCACGAATTGCTGCGCGAATTGCAGCCGCGGTTCGCCCTCATCTTGCGGCACCAGACGGAATGAGGTTGTCTCCGGGAAGCGCGCTCCTCGCGCCTCCGCTGCCGGCGGTTCTAAAAATGATCCGGCTCGCGCCGCAGAAACTGTCCGCGCGCCTGGTCGCCGACAAATTTCCCGCCGCGCGCAGCCACCTTGCCGCGCACCGTCACCACCTCCGGCCGCCCCTCGATCTCCAGGCCTTCGAAGGCGTTGTAATCCACGTTCATAAGCTGCGCGCGCGCGGTGATTCTGCCCTTGTATTTCGGATCGTAAACCACCAGGTCGGCGTCGGCGCCGGGCTGGATGGCGCCCTTGCGCGGGAACAGGCCGAAGATTTTCGCGGCCTGGGTGCTGGCGGTGTTGACGAACTGATGCAGGTCAATCCGGCCGCGCTTGACGCCGTGGGTAAAGTATAAATTAACGCGGTCCTCCAGCGACGGCATGCCGTTGGGGATTTTGGTGAAGTCGCCCCGCCCCATTTGCTTTTGCGTGGCGAAATCGAACGGGCAATGGTCCGTGGCCAGCGTGGCTACGAAGCCTTTTTGCAGCCCGTTCCACAGCGCCGCCTGGTTGCGCTTCTCGCGCAGCGGCGGCGACATGACAAACTTCGCGCCTTCAAAATCCGGCCTTTCGGCGTCCGTTTTATCGCACAGCAAATACTGGATGAGGGTCTCGACCCACACCTGCACGCCGCGCGCCGAGCCGCGCATGGCCTCGGCCAGCGCCTCCTCGCAGCTCGTGTGAACGATATAGACATGGGCGCCGAGCATTTCGGAGAAGGTCATCAGGTGATGCACCCCTTCGGCTTCGACCAGCGGCGGACGGCTCCAGTAATGGTACTCGGGGCCGGTCTTGCCGTCGGCCAGAAGCTGCTTCTGCAATTCCAGGATCAGGTCGGCGTTCTCGCAATGGGCGGTGGTGATGACCCCCAGTTGTTTGGCCAGGCGCAGCGTCTTGTAAAGCTCCTCGTCCGTCACGCCCAGCGCGCCTTTGTAAGCCAGGAAAATTTTGAAGCTGCTCAGGCCGCGCTTGACGATCTCCTTGAAATCCCGCTCCGCCTCCGCATCGTAGCGCGTCACGCCCATGTGAAAGGTGAAGTCGCAGGCGCTTTGGCCCCGCGCCTTGCCCAGCCACAACTCGAAGGCTTCCAACGGTCGGTCCGTTCGCGCCGGGCAGATCATCTCGATATAGGTGGTCGTGCCGCCGACCAGCGCCGCCCGGCTGGCCGAGGCGTGGGTGTCCTTGGCGAACGTCCCCATGAACGGCAGATGAATATGGACGTGCGGATCAATGAAGCCGGGAAAAACATATTTGCCGGCGGCCTCGATCACCTCCGCGCCCGGCGGGGCCGGAATGTTCTTGTCAATGCGCGAAATGGTTTCGTTCTCACAGAAGATGTCCGAGACATAGCGTTCGCTGCTCGTGACGATCTCCCCGTTTTTGATAAGTAATGACATACGACGTCCAAAATTTGGATGTTAAATTCAGTTTATTCCACGCCGCTGAAGGTACGCCTTTGGCAGCAGGATGCAATTCCCTTATCCGCACTCTTGAAGCACCAAAGGAAGGGTCAGCGGTGCCAGAAGTCGCCTTCGCCGTGGCTGAACCGGCGCGTCATGGTCACCTTTTGTTGGGTGAAGAATTGCACGCCTTCCCGGCCTTACATGTGCAGGTCGCCGAAAAAGGATTCCCCCCAGCCGTTGAACGGGAACTTTGGCACAAATACAGGAAATGTTGTTGAATTTGTCGGCCCATTTGGTATTGTGCCCCGGTGAGTCCAACGGTTTTCCGGTATCGCAATTATCGTTTTTATTTTTTCTCACGCGAAGAACCCCGGATGCACGTCCATGTGATTTCGCCGGATGGCGAGGCGAAGTTCTGGCTCGAACCGAAAATCGAACTGGCCGTGAACAAAGGTTTCGGCGCAGCCGAGTTGAATGAACTGAAACAAATCGTTGAGGAACGACAGAATGAAATCCGCAACAGTTGGCAACGACACTTCAAAAGCTGAAGTGCTGAACGTCTCGCCGCACGGCTTCTGGCTGTTCGTCGCAGGCAAGGAGTATTTTCTCGGCTTCGAGGACTTTCCATGGTTTCGCAAGGCGGCTTTGGAGCAATTGTTCAACGTGGAGTTTTCCCACGGCCATCATCTTCATTGGCCGGAACTGGACGTGGATTTGGATTTGGATCGCATTGAGCAGCCACAGAAGTTTCCGCTGGTTGCGCGCCCATAAGTCTTTTTTACCTCTGCCAGATGTCGCCTTCGCCGTAGCTGAACCAGCGCGTCATGGCCACCTTTTGTTGGGTGAAGAATTGCACGCCTTCCCGGCCTTGCATGTGCAGGTCGCCGAAAAAGGATTCCCCCCAGCCGTTGAACGGAAACCAGGACATGGAGGCCGGCACGCCGATGTTGACCCCCACCATGCCGGCTTTGACGCGATGCTTGAACTCGCGCGCCGCCTTGCCTGAACGCGTGAAGATCGAGGCGCCGTTGCCGTAAGGCGAACGGTTGGCCAGTTCGAGCGCGGCCTCCAAATCCGCAAAGCGCATGACGTTGAGCACCGGGCCGAAAATCTCCTCCCGCGCCACGATCATCCCGCTCTGCACGCCGTCCAGCACGGTGGCGCCGACGTAGAACCCATCCGGCGCGCCGGCCACCCGCGCGCCGCGGCCATCCACAAGGACTTTGGCCCCTTCCTTGGAGCCGGTGTCGATGAGTTGCACGACGCGGTCGCGGTGTTGCCGGGTGATGACCGGCCCCATGTCCGGCTGGGCCTCGCGGTCGGTGGGGCCGATTTTGATGGCGCGGGCGGCGTCCAGGATGGAGGGCAGGACGGTTTTGCCGGCGTCGCCAATCATCACGGCCGTCGAACCGGCCATGCAACGTTCGCCGGCGCAGCCATAGGCCGCTTCGATGAGGCCGCGCGTTGAGTTTTCCACGTCGGCATCCGGCATGATGAAAATGTAATTCTTCGCCCCGCCATTGGCTTGCGCGCGCTTGCCGTGTTTTGTCGCCACCTCGAAAATGTGGCGGGCGACGGGCGTGGAACCGACGAACGACACGGCCTTGACCTTGGGATGAGTCAACAGGGCATCGACGCATTCGCGTCCGCCATGAACGAGGTTCAAGACGCCTTTGGGCAGGCCGGCCTCGCGCAACAGTTCCACGATGCGGATGGCCGTGAGCGGCACCTTTTCACTGGGCTTCAAGACAAACGTGTTCCCGCAGGCCAGCGCCACCGGGTACATCCAAAGCGGCACCATGGCGGGGAAGTTGAACGGGGTGATGCCGGCGCACACTCCCAGCGGCTGCCGGACGGTCTCGCAATCGATGCCCCGGGCCAGGTTCTCCAGGCTCTCCCCCATGAGCAATGAAGGAACGCCGCAGGCGAACTCGATCATCTCGATGCCGCGCTTGACGTCCCCGCGCGATTCGCCCAGGGTCTTGCCGTGTTCGCGGGTGTTGAGCCGGATCAGCTCCTCAAAATGCCGCTCCAAAAGCTCCTTGAATTTGAACAGAACGCGCGCCCGTTCCACCGCCGGTGTTTCCCACCAGCCCGGAAACGCGGCGGCGGCGGCTTCGACGGCCGCGCCCGCTTCCGCCGCCCCGCCGGCGGGACATTGGGCGATGACCTCGCCCGTCGAGGGATTATGCACGGGGGTGCCGGCCAATTTGGATTCGATCCATTCGCCGTCAATGAAGAACGGACAGGGCAGCGGTTTGGCTTGCATCAGCCCTTTGAAAGCGCGTCGGATTGTTGCACAAAGGAATCCCCGCTCCAATCGCTGTCGGCGCTGACCGCCTTCTTTTGCGCGGCGGCTTTCTGGGCGGCTTTGCGGTCGGCTTGCCGGATGACGAGGTCGGCATGGGTGGTGAAATAAGGGAGGCTTTTGCCCTTGAAGTCGGCCAGGCTTTCGAATTTGTGCCGGGCCATGAAGGCCAGCAATTCCTCGCACATGGGCTTGACGCATTCGTAGCCGAATTTCATGACACCGGTGCAGACCTGCACCGTGTCCGCCCCCACCAGAAGGAATTGCGCGGCGTCGCCGCCGCTCTCGATGCCGCCGAGGCCGGAGAGGGAGCGGCCGACGAATTCCTGGCGGATGACCTGGGCGATTTCCATCACCATGCGCAGGGCGATGGGGCGGACGGCCTTGGAGGAATAGCCGCCCGGCGTGCTGTAGCCTTCCACCGACGGTTCCGGGCGCAGCGTGTCCAGGTTGATGCCCATGACGCAACGGATGGTGTTGATCGCGCTGATCCCCTGGCAGCCGGCCCGCAACGCCGCCCGGCTCGGGTCCTCGATGCGCGTGATGTTCGGGGTCATCTTGGCCCAGACGGGTTTCCGGGCCGCGCTCATCACCCAGCCGCAGACTTCCTGCAAAATCTCGCAATCCTGGCCCATGGCCGATCCCATCTTCCGTTCCGGCAACCCGTGCGGGCAGGAAAAGTTCAGTTCAAATCCATCCACCCCGGCTTCCTGGCAGCGCTCCACAATTTCGATCCAGGCATCCTTGCGATATTCCTCCATGATGGAAGCGATCAGGACGCCCTCGGGAAACATGTCCTTGCATCTCTTGAACTCTTCCAGCCAGATTTGGAACGGGCGGTCGCTGATCAGCTCGATGTTTTCCCAGCCGACGACTTCCTGGCCGTCATCGGCCATCAACTTGGCGTAGCGCGGCGAGACGTTGATGACCTTGGAGGCGTCCAGGCTGATGGTCTTGGCGATGACCGCGCCCCATCCTTCCTTGAAGGCCTTGCCGATGACGTTCAGGTTGGTCCCCGGCGGACCGGAGGCGATGATGAACGGGTTCTTCAGTTTGAGCCCATCAACTGTCGTGGCAAGTGTCGGCATAATTTGGCTTCCAATTTCGAACGACTGTTGCATTCTACAGCAACAGGCGGCGTCAAGCCACAAGAAAAACGGCTGCCGGGGAAGTTGACGCGCTCCGGCGGCGCATGCCCAGCATCGGAATATGCCAAGAATTGTCCGCGGCGGATTGATCCAGGCCGGCAGCACCCACGACGGCGCCGCGCCCCTGGACGTCATCAAAAAGGCCATGATCGAGAAGCACCTCGGCCTGTTGGAACAAGCCGCCAAAAAGGGCTGCCAGGCGGTTTGCCTCCAGGAGATTTTTTACGGCCCCTACTTCCCCGCCGAACAGAAAACGCATTGGTACGCCACCACCGAACCCGTCCCCGGCGGCCCCACCGTCCAACTGATGTGCGAAACGGCCCGGCGCCTCGGCATGGTGCTGGTCATTCCGGTTTACGAGGTTGAAAGCGCCGGCATCTATTACAACACGGCCGCGGTGATCGACGCCGACGGCAAGTACCTGGGCAAATATCGCAAGAGCCATATCCCCCACTGCGCGCCGGGGTTTTGGGAAAAGTTCTACTTCCGGCCCGGCAACCTCGGCTACCCCGTTTTCCAGACCGCCGCCGGCAGGATCGGCGTTTATATCTGTTATGACCGCCATTTCCCGGAAGGCGCCCGCTGCCTGGGCCTCAACGGCGCTGAAATCGTCTTCAACCCTTCCGCCACCGTCGCGGGGCTGAGCGAGTACCTCTGGCGCCTGGAACAACCCGCCCACGCCGTGGCCAACCAGTACTTCATCGGCGCCATCAACCGTGTCGGCGTGGAAAAACCGTGGGCCATCGGCGAATTCTACGGTCAATCCTATTTCTGCGATCCCCGCGGCCAGATGCTGGCCGTCGGCAGCCGCGACAAGGACGAAGTGGTCGTGGCCGACCTGGACCTGGACAAAATCCAGGAAGTGCGCGACGTCTGGCAGTTCTACCGGGACCGCCGCCCGGAGTCCTACAAGGAAATTCTAAACCCCTGATGCTTATGGACCCATTCCTGCAAGCCGCCATCGATGAAGCCAGGAAAGGACTCGCCGCCGGCGGCATTCCCATTGGTTCGGTGCTGGTGTGCGATGGAAAAATCATTGGCCGCGGCCATAACCAGCGCGTGCAAAAAGGCAGCGTCATTCATCATGGCGAAATGAACTGCCTTGAAAACGCCGGCCGCCAGCGCGCCTCGGTTTACAAACGTTGCGCCATCTACACCACACTCTCCCCCTGCCCCATGTGCAGCGGCGCCATTTTGCTTTACGCCATCCCGCGCGTGGTGGTCGGCGAGAACATGACCTTCATGGGGGCCGAGGAGCATCTGCGCGCCAACGGCGTCAAGGTGGAGGTGGTGCAAAACGAGGAATGCGTGCGGCTGATGCGCGAGTTCATCGCCAAAAACCCGCAGTTGTGGAACGAGGACATCGGCGTTTGAGACGCCGGCCGGAGCGGCGCAGCCTAGGATTTGGAGGAGTCCGGACGGGCTGATTCGATCAATTCCCAAAACTTGGGGTTCTCCTGCAGCGCCACGTCTTCCCCGGTCGGCAAGCTGGAGCGAAAGAGGAAATCCTTGAGCGTGTTGCGGCTGAGGATGCGGTGGACGACCACGCCCAGTTCGTGCCGCTCGAAATAGACGCGATAATCACCCAACCGGAAGCGGTGCAGCGTTTTGCCCGCGCGCTCCAACTGGCCGAAGTGCTGCAAATCGCTCTTCAACACCTCCTGGGGCAGGCCGCGAAATTCACCCAGTATGTGCAACTGCAGCTCGCGGGGCATTTTGGCCAATTCCGCCGCGCTGATCGGATTAAAAATGATCTGAAATTGCATGTTATTGCGCCGGGGATGGGGCGGCCTCTGGCGATGGAGTGACCATGCTCAACCAATCTGTCAACAGAAACATCTCGATTCCGCTAAAACCGAGCGGCCCCCGGCGCGTCAGGGCAAGTTCGTTGGGCGCCACGCGCGTTATCTCAGTCACAGTGCTTCCAGTCCAATGGGGGAACAAATCCGTCAGCCACAAATCTCCCAAGTGCATCGCTCTTTCGGCCTCTGCCGTTGTCGCGCGCTCTGGGCTCGTCAAAAACATGTGGCCCAGCATTCGCCAATCTTGCAGACGGGAGCCGGTCAGTTCCCAGTCATAAAAAACCAGATTGGTGCGGCGGCATATCTGCTGGAATAACTGCGCCGGCGCGGACGGTTCCTCGGGCGGGCGTGGGAATCCACTTATCAAGAAGAAGTTTCCTGCCTTGTCCTGCACCCCCTCCAGCATGGGCAGCACCACCCGTAGATTCGCCAAAACAAGCCTGTGCCCGTTTGTCTGCCAAACCAGTTCTGTGCCGTTGAATTGTCGCAACCAGGGATTGAAGGCGCCCGCCGCTTCCGTTGACAGTTTTTGCAAATCTTTGGTCAGGTCGGCCGCTGGCCAGGCCATAAAAGTCATGAAAGGCATCCCCCCAAGCGCCCAAAGGCAAAATTGATTGGTGAGAGGATTGGCCTCGAGCTGGGAGAATCCCGGCCCCAGGTCGAGGAATGCCTGGATGCCCTGCCCGGCCGTAAAGCTGTTGACGCGGCCTGGAAGAAGGTCCTCCGGCATTTGCCACCTCCGGGATTCCCATGCGATGGGTTGCGGATAGTGAATCCGCGCGGTCGCGCGCAATTCGTTGGACTCGGTTGCAATGCTGAGCCGGACCCGCGCGGGCTTGAAGAGCCGCAGCCAATCCGGCAGGAAGACGGCCAACTGAGGCAAATCCGCGTCTGCTTCCAGCCAGTTGTCCGTCAAGGCGGCGCCGGGCCGCCCCTGGCTCGTGATCTGCCGCAAATACTCGGACCGCGCCGGCGACAGATCATCGCCGCGGCCCAGCAGCAACCAATCGCGGGCGGGAATCATCCAAAACGAGTCCGACGGATTCATCTGCCAGCGCCAGCCTTCCAAGGCATCGGCGGCAAACTTCTCGCCCGGCTTGCCAAAAGCCTTCTCCGCATTTTCCCGCCAGAACTGCGGACCTTTTTCATCCAGGCGAAGGGCCAGAACAAAATCAAGACGGTTGGACTGCGCGCCGCCCAACGCGCCCATGGACTCGGTGTGCAGCAGGCCATCCACCAGAGGCTCCAGCGCCCCGGCAGAAAGGGGCTGCTTTTCCAAATGCCAGGCCGACACCAGCAAGCCGGAGATGTTCGACAGGAAGAGCTTGCCCACGGGGGCCGCCGAGGAAAGGGTCAGGGCCTTGTGCAGCGTGGCCAGGTTGGTGTCGGCGGCCAGGGGCGCGAGGCCGGCGCAATGGTAGCGGAGCGGAACGTTGGCCAGCCCGGTCTCGCTGTCGGCGCCCGCCGCAAGGCGGGGCAGAATCGCCAGCAGAAGTGTCAAACATAGGTGTCTTCGCATATCGCAAATCCATCGCATCATGGCCGGAAATTGATGCCAGAACGCCTCCGCCTTTTCAACTCCGATCTCAATTGACAAGGGACGCGCTTCGCGGGCGCGCGCCTCGGGCGGATGGACGGTTTTCCATTGCCAACGACCTGCCAGGTTCATACACTTTCACCCCAAGTGTCAAACGTTCATGATGAAAGATTCCAAAAACGCCCCCCCGGATGACCTGGCAAGATTACGGCGCTCACCCCAAGCCGAGGCCTCCTGGCAAAATGCGCAGCGATTCCTGGTCAGCGGTCTGCCTGCCCAGGCCCTCCCCATTTACCGCAGCCTGGTGCAACAGTTCCCCGGCGTCTCCCAGTTGTGGGCCGAATTTGGCCTTGCCGCCGCCGGCGAGCTGGATTTCGCGCTGGCCGACCAGGCCTCCCGGCGCGCCGCCGGGCTGGCTTCCACGGATGCTTCTTTGCTCGTGTCCATTGGCCAGCAATACCATCGCTTGCGCCGCCTGCCGGAGGCCGGCGCCTGCTTCGAACGCGCCGTCGCGGCCGATCCCTCCTCCGTCCATGCGCGCCTGAGCCTGGCGGCGTGGTTCGAGCGTGACCGGCGCCTGGACGACGCCTGGAATTGCGTCGAGGCTTGTCTGGCCCGCCATCCGAAGGATGTCCGGGCGCTCTATTTCAAGGCCTTCTTGTTGCATCGAAAGGGTCTCGATGCGGAGGCGGAAACCACCTTGCGCGACCTGCTTAACGCCGGTCCGATGGATGCCAATGTCAAACAATCCGCCACTCATCTCCTGGGCGTGGTGCTGGACGCCTTGGGTCAATACGCCGAGGCGATGCGCTGGCTGGGCAACGCCAAAACGCTGCTGCGTCAAATGACCAACACGGCCGCCCTCGAAGCGATGTACGACCAGACGAATCAGGCGCGGCGCAAGCTGCTGGAGGAGTTGACAGCGGAGAGCCTGCGGCGCTGGCGCGAAGAATCGATTGCTTCCCCCTGTCCGCATGCCCTGGCCTTCCTGGGCGGGCCGCCACGCAGCGGCACGACGCTCATTGAACTGGTCCTCGGGGCGCATCCCGATATCCTTGCCTTTGACGAGCCGGAAAGCTTCGCCCAGGAGGTGCTCAACGCCGTTCACCCGGCGCCGCCGGCCAGGGGACTGGCCTTCAAAGCCCTGAATTCGCTCGCCGCCCCCGCGCGCGCCCGCTTGATCAGCCGCTATTTCAAAAGCCTCCTGCGCGACCTCGATCAAGGACCGCAGGGCAGGCTCGTGCTGGATAAAAACCCCTCCCTCACGGCATCGCTTCATGTCTGGCTCCGTCTTCTCCCTCAGTTAAAAGTCATCATCACCTTGCGCGATCCGCGGGACGTTATCATCAGTTGTTACTTCCAGAACCTTGCCTTGACCGGGGCCAACGTCAATTTTCTCAGCCTGGAGCGCACGGCCGGGTTCTATTCCGATTGCATGGATGTGTGGCTGCGCCTGCGGGAGTTGGGCGGCTTCGACTGGATTGAAACGCGTTATGAGGACCTAATCGCCAATCTCGAAAGCGAGGGACGGCGGCTGACGGCTTTCTTGGGTCCGTCTTGGCATGAGGCCCAGGCCAAATACTATGAATCGGCGCGACGCACCTTCGTCAACGCCCCGACCTACGACGAAGTTACCAAGCCCGTTTACAAGACAGCGATAGCGCGCTGGAAGCATTATGCCGACGCCCTGGAGCCGCTGCAGGAAAAACTGTCGAAGTACTGCCGGACATTCGGCTACCCCTGAATCGGCGCCTTCCACCTTTACTCCCGGTAAGCGCGGCCCGAACGATAAAGTTCCATCAACCCGGCGTTTTTGGCGGCCACCTTGTCGAGACCTTTCGCCACGGCAAGATCATGGGCCTGTTGCGCCGACGCGATGGCCTCGTCAAACTGCGCGTTTTCGGCATAAGCGGCGGCTAATGTCCCCAACAGCAATGGCAATCTGTTCCGGGTTAGGGCGCAGGCGCGGCGGGCCAGCCGCACCGCTTCGCCGCCGTTGCGAATCCTCGCATTGGAATCGGTCGCCAGTATCCAGGCCAGGTTGTTCAACGCATCCGGCATGGACGGCTCCAAGGCCAGCGCCGCCTGGTATTGCGCGATGGCCTCGGCGGTTTTATGTTGATTGGAAAGCACCGTGGCCAGTTGATAATGCGCCTCGGCAAACTGCGGATAAAGTCGAAGCGCCTCGGCAAGCTGGGCCGCGGCTTCATCCAGTCTGCCTTGCAGGAGCAACGCTTCCCCCATCGCGCAATGCAGGCGGGCGTTGTCAGGATCGTATTTCAGGGCGATGGCGCACTCGGCCGCGGCCTCTCCTGACAGGCGCTTTTGCAGCAAGATGGAGATCAAGCCTTTGCGCGCCGTCACCAAGCCGGGCCTGAGTCTGAGGGCGGCGCGGAATTCAGCGGCAGCGGCATCGGCCTTCCCCGTGCTCGAATACACCTCGCCCAGAAAGGCATGGCCCAGCGGGTCGCCAGGAAACGCCTGGAGGTCTTCCCGCAACGTGCGGATTGCTTCCGGGTACCTTTTTTGCTGATAAAAAAACAGGCCGAGCGAAGCGCGAGCGACGCGGTTGTCGGGGCCCGCGGCAAGCGCGCGCGAAAAAACAGTGCCGCTATCAGCCCAATATTGCAGTTGACGGTTGGTGACGATGGCACAGGCCGCCACAACGGCGAAACCCAGGCCGCCAGCAACCCATAGGCTGTCAATGATTTTGCTGTTGAGCGTCACGCTGGCGAACCGCAGCCAATCATACGCGCCCCAGCAAATCATGATGTACAGGCCAATGGAAGGAATATAGGTGTAGCGGTCCGCCATCGCTTGAATCCCGACCTGCACCAGCCCGATCACGGGAACCAACGCGCCCAAAAACCACAACCAACCCACCAAAAGATACGGGGAGCTCCGGCGCAGACGAATGACCAGGACCGAAATGCCACCCAGGCAGACAAGGGCGCCAACAACTTCCCTCCATTGCCACATCCTCTGCAGAGGATAGATGGCGTAGAGACCCACAGGCCAGATCGTCTTTTCAATGTACTGGGCGTAGGATACCAACGCGTTCACCAACCGCGCCGCCATCGGCACTGCGGCCAGGCTGGATACGGCGCCGGCCCGCTTCTGCAGCATGGCGGTCAGGACGCTGCACGCTGCGGCCATAAGAAAGAGCGGTGTTTTCTCAAGAAGCAGCCGGCGAACGGGCTTCGCGGAGGGCGCGGGGCTGGCAGCCGTCTGCAAGCGCCGCAGCGGCCACCAATCCAGGAGCAGCAACACAAACGGCAGGGTGACCAGCATGGGTTTGGCCATCAAGCCCAGGCCAAACAGAATCAAAACCAACGCGTACCTGGCAGCGCCGCCTTTTCGGGCGTAGTTCAGGTAGGCCAACATCGTCAGCATCCAGAACAGCGTGCTTAGAACATCCTTGCGTTCGGCAATCCACGCCACGGACTCGACATGCGTCGGGTGCCAGGCGAAGAGCGCGGCGACCATGCCGCTGCGCCAAAAGGTTCCGGTCATGCCCTTCAAAATCAGGAACAGCAGCACGGCATTGGCGGCGTGCAACAGGAAGTTGAAGGCGTGATAGCCGGCTGGATTCAGACCGTGCAGTTGATAATCGAGCATGTAGGACAACCAAAGAAGCGGGAGCCAATGGCCCCCATAAGACGTTTGCAGGCTCCACACCAGCCCGTGCCAGCAAAGGCCGCCTTGAAGTTGGTCGTTGGTCGTGATGTAGGTGGAGTCGTCCCAGTTGATGAAATCAAAGGTGAGAGAGGGCGAGTAGAGCAGCAATGTTCCCAAAGCCAGGGCAACGCAGACTGCCCATGTTTTCCAACGATCTCGCATGAATTTGGCCATTGAGATGGTAGCGCGTACGGGAATCGCACCCGTCTTTCAGCCTTGAGAGGGCCGTGTCCTAACTGATAGACGAACGCGCCAATCCGATTGGAAAAGCATATCGGCAAGCCGAGGAGGTGTCAACGCAACCAGCGCGAAACTTTGAGTTTTGGCTGGTGTTTTCTCTATTTGCGGCTATCATTAGATTATGAATTTAAAACTGGCATCGGTCCTGGCGACGGTCGCCGTTGTGGCCGTGGCAGCGCCGTTGCGGGCGGTGACTGGCGCCGCCGCAACAGACGGTCCGCCAGGCACTTCGGATGGATCCTTCGACGGCTCCAATCCCTACGCCGTGATCACCGATCGGAACATCTTCCACCTCAATCCTCCTCCCCCGCCCGTTTCGGACGCGGACAAAAAGGCCAAGGAGGTGCCGAAGGTTTTTCTCAATGGCATCGTCAGCGTGGGGGACGACGTTCGAGTGCTTTTCTCCATACCCCCAAAGGACAACAAAAGCCAGACGGCTTATTTCAAATTGGGGCTTGGGGAGCGGGACGATGTTCTGGAATTGGTAAGGATTCATCCGAATCGGCAGGAAGTGGATGTGCTGGTGAATGGCACGCCGGTCACATTATCGATGTTGAGCAACAGCCTGGCGGCCGCGCCGGGCGGCAAGGCGGCTCCGGCTGCGGCTCCATCTCCGCCAGGGGGGCCGCGGGGCAGGCAAACGGCGGCGGCGGCAGCTCCTGAAGGGTCGTCCGCCATTATTGCGGGTAAGAGCCGCGATTCTTCGCCTTACGGGAATGTGGCCGTGGCCGGAGGCGGAGGCGTTGCGACCATCGGCGGCGGGACTTCCAGCTCTTTTGGAGGAGGTGGTGGCGGGGTCACCGTGTCCGGCGGTGGCGGCGGCAGTTTTGGGAGCGCGAGTGGCGCCGGCACATCTTTCGGAGGTGGAGGCGGAAGCGTCCCATCATCTTACGCGGGAACAACCTCCACAGGAACAGGGGTGACAGTTTCCGGTGGGACGTCGGCGCAAATAGCCAATGCCTTATTCTCGGGGACGCAGGCCCAAACGGCATATACGCCATCTCCCGCTCCAGCGACGCCGGTACTTTCAGAGGAACAACAAGTTGCCAACATGCTTATCAAATACCAAGCAGCGACTTCCCAAGGCCAATCCTTTCCTCCACTTCCGCCGCCAGTTATGCATGCGGGAGAAGAAGCAGGCATGTCATTCCCCGACCTGCCTCCAACGCCGTGATCTTTGATCTCGGGCGGCGCTCTTTGTGCTGAGCCATTCATGAATCCGGCCCTGTTCGACAGGAAACTGGAGGAGGCTCGCGAGTTTTTAAGGACCTTCGACCTTGGCCATGCCCTGGCGGCTTATCAAAAGCTCGCCCAGCAGCACCCGCAGAAGTCTGAAATCTGGTTTGAATATGGATGCGCCGCCTGCGGCGCGGGGCAAATGGATTTGGCAGAACGGGCCTGGAGCAAGGCAATCGAACTGGAACCGCGCAATACCAAGCTTTTGCTGGACATTGGCCACAATTGCCGCGGGGCGCGCCAGGTGGAGATGGCGCAAGAGTGGTTTAAGAAGGCGGCGGCGCTGGAGCCGCGAGGAATCAATCCCCGCATGGCGCTGGCGATTTTGCATGAGCAGGAGCATCGCTTCCCGGAAGCGCGCGAGGCGGTGGCCTCGTGCCTGGCCATTGATCCGCGGGATGACCAGGCGCGTTACTATGAGGCGTTCCTGGATCGCCGCGAGAACAAGCTGGACGACGCCGAGAGACGGTTGCGGGATTTGATCGCTTCCAACCCCCAGCATCAGTACGTGCGATACGCCAGCCGCTATGAACTGGCCGAGGTGCTGAACCGGACGGAGCGCTACGACGAAGCGATGCAACAGTTGCTGGAAGCCAAGGCCACGGTGCGGAGCTGCGGGCCGGACATCGGGGAGATGCTGGCCAAGTACCAGGCGGAAGCGGAGAGCGACCGCCGCGCGAGTCAACAACAGCCCAAGGACATTCTGCGCAAATGGGCGAAGGAGTTCCCCGCCAAGAGCCGCGAGGGGATGCCGCCGCTGACATTTCTGGGAGGGCATCCGCGCAGCGGCACCACGCTCTTGGAACAGATTGTCGGGGCGCATCCGGGGGTGGCGTCATTGGATGAGCCGGCGGTGTTCTTGACCACGATTCGCCTCATGTTCCGGGATTCGCCGCTGCTTTCCCCGGCGCGGCTCAATGTGTTGCGCCGGCGCTATTTTGAATCCATCCGCAAGGAATGGGGCGGCAGCCTGGAGGGGAAGCTGGTGGTGGATAAGAACCCGTCGCCGACGGCCAAGCTGCCCACCTGGCTGCGAATCTTCCCCGAGCTGAAGGTGCTGATCGCGCTGCGGGACCCGCGCGACGTGGTGATCAGTTGTTTTTTCCAGAACCTTGTGCTGACGCAGGCCAACGCGAATTTCCTCTCGCTGGAGCGGACGGCCCGGCATTACGCGGACCTGATGGACGTGTGGCTGGCGGTGCGGCAATGGGAAGGGCTGGCCTGGACGGAAACAAAGTACGAGGACATTGTGGCGGACCTGGAGAAGGAAGGGCGGCGGGTCACGGAATTTCTAGGTTTGACATGGGACCCGGCGCAGGCGAAATTCTACGAGAAAAGCCGGCAGCGGAAGATTTATGCGCCGACCTACCGGGACGCGAGCCAGCCGGTTTATAGGCGGGCGGTGGCCCGCTGGCACTGCTACGAAAAGCACCTGGCCCCCATCCTGCCCGTGCTGGAGCCTTATTGCCGCGCCTTGGGGTATTGACCACAAAGTGGAAGGGAATTTAACCACAGCGCGTCAAGCCGCAACCAAAGCGCTGCGTCTGAATTGAAAATCTGTCATTGATAATTTCTCGTTTGTCATTCAGAAGGACGTTTCGGAACATTTTGCCATGAATATGCAATTCTCAGGAATAGCACTACAAAGAGCACATCCGCCTTCGCCGAGGCTACGGCGCGACAAGGAGGATGGCTCGGCGGGAGCCTCGCCCTACCACGGCATCGGGTGTGGCAACCCCTTCGGTAGGGCGACGCTCCCGCGGAGCCTGCATGTCCATGTAACTGCGGCTACAGTTTTTGTTGAAATGCTCTATGTGGTTAAATCAGCTCTGTGGTTAACTATTTCTGGAGAATGGCGCGTTGGAGATTGATTTGGGCGGGTTGGTAGGAGGGGCTGATGGCCAGGGCTTTTCTGTAACAGGCAATCGCTTCATCGGTTTTTCCCTGCTGCATCAGGGCAAGGCCGAGGCTGTTGTAGGCCTCGAAGAAGGAGGGATTGGTTTGCAGAGCCTGGCGGAATTGGGCAATTCCCTCTTCCACCCTTCCTTCTTTGCACAAAGCAATGCCGAGGTTGTTGCGGGCGGGGGCGTAGCTGGGATTGATTTTCACGGCCTGCCGGAGCTCGGCAATCCCTTCCTCCTCCTTGCCCTGTATGCACAAGGTGACGCCCAGGTTGTAATGCGCCACGGCATAATTAGGATTGGTCTTCAGGACCTCCTTGAAACAAGCAACGGCCTCGTCGAGTTTTCCCTGCCCTTCCAAGGCGTTGCCGAGGTTGTTGCGGGCATCCGCATAGGTCGCCTTGACCCGCAGCGCTTCTCGAAATTGGGCGATGGCGGCGTCGCTCTCTCCCTTTCTCATCAATGCATTGCCCAGCATGGTATGGGCGATATAATTGTCGGCAGTGCAGCCCAGGGCATGAGTGGCCACGGTTTCACTGTTTAGCCAACAGGCGGTTTGTTTCCAGGCCAGGAACATCAGCGCCGCCAGCACTCCGACTCCCAGCACGGCGGCCAATTCTCGTCTTCCTTGTGAGCCGGATCCAAGAGAAGAAGAAGGATCAGGATTAAGATCGGGCGAGGACACCACGAAATTCCCAAGCAGCCATGTCAGCGCCACGTAAATGCCGATCTGGGGCAGGTAGGTGTAGCGGTCCGCATGGGCCTGCTCGCCGACCTGCATGATTCCCACGACGGGCAGCAACATCACCAGATACCAGAGCCAGCCGGCCAGGAGCCAGGGCTGGCTCCGGCGCAGCCGCCAGGCAACGATGGAAGCACCGGTCAACAGGACGACGGCAACCGCCACTCGCGCGACGAAAAGAACATGCGGAAATGGGTAATATGGGGCCAAATGCGCGGGCCAGACCATTTGCCGAAGATAAACCACGCAAGACAAAGCCGCATTGGCCAGGCGGTGCGGCAACGGGAGGTAGGCGGTCGAAAGCACCCCGCTATGCTGGGCGAAAATCGTTACCAGGCAGGAGGCGGCGGAGAGGGCGAAGAGCGGGAGTTTTTCCAGGAACAGAGACCAGGGAATCCCGGCTCGGCGGGAGCCTCGCCCTACCACGGCATCGGGTGTGGCAACCGATTCGGTAGGGCGATGCTCCTGCGGAGCCGTTGTGGCCTTCAAATCATCCCCGGCTCGGCGGGAGCCTCGCCCTACCGCAGCATCGGGTGTGGCAACCGATTCGGTAGGGCGATGCTCCTGCGG
>Ga0326727_10003203_pt1 | contig 53157 bp, 48 predicted proteins | sample MB2enrmetagenome_FD_207643 | JGI IMG/M metagenome (GOLD analysis project Ga0326727, IMG submission 207643) | Lab enriched peat soil microbial communities from McLean, Ithaca, NY, United States - MB29MY | ecosystem: Environmental > Terrestrial > Soil > Wetlands > Peat | place: USA: New York...
AGTCCTCCACCCGTTGCGTGAGAGTGTTGTAGAAGCGCAGGGCCATACGGATTGAATTCCTATCGTAGCAAGGCCTTCCCGCCGATAAGAGCCTTGTGGCCGGCAAGGCGGGCAGTGCGCGTGATTCTGGTCTTCGGCAGGGCGGCTTCAGCCAGCCGTGGGAGGGCCACGCAGGCGGGAACAGCCGCGAGCGACCGCAGAAACGATCTTCGCTGCATTGGCGAATCCTTCCGTGGCGGCGAACTGGGAATTTCAGACTCAGGATACTCCGTTTAGCGCGCGGGGGCGAGGGCCGGCCGATGCTGAATGTTCCGCAAGATGGCGATGCCTGGTATCAGGCCGGTGACATCGTGGCGGACGTGTTCGGCGGATCGGGACCCAGGCCCGCGAGAACGAATAGGGGCGCGTGGCCGATTGCGGCCGGGTTGGTGGTTCTCGGCCACAGGGTAAAAAACTGAATAACCTGTTTTCAATTAAGTACCAACACGAGCGGTTCAAACCAAAGGGTTGAACCGACGGACCGAGGCCTAGCAATCGGAGCGGCGGCCGACTCACTTTTCGGAACAACGCGGATTGTTCGACTCTCTGACCCGGCGCGTGCTTGGCACCGTCTTTCCTGCCTCTTATCTCCATCAAAGGGCCGAGCGGGGAGCGAGTTGGAGGCTCCCCGCTCGCCTGTCACGTGGCCTGCTCAAAAAACAATGCGAACCGAGACCTGCGCGTGCCTTTCTTGGTTGCCGGCGATGGTTCCGTTATTGTACAGAGCGGTAATGAAGCCGAAATCGGGATCGGTCGAGGTGGTGTCGTAGTTGGCCAAGCCGCGGATGTTGAAGGCGTTTTCCGCCTCTGCCCTGAACTGGAGGTAGCGTTTGGCTGCCTCCGCCGACAACGGGAACTTCTTCATGAGCGAGAGGTTCACCTGGCCGTTGCCTGGCTGACGGACATTGACATAGACCGGGGGCAGCGTGCCCAAAGTCATTAAAGCGGCCGGGAGGAAATCCGAATTATTAAACAAGCCCTGCCCAAACGGCCGCGGAGCCGTGTTGGACAACTCCACAGCCTGCTGGCCTGCAAAATTCGGGTTTAGCGCGTCCGCGGGGTTGCTCGTCGCGTAACTCCCGAAGGTTTCCTCGATTCCATAGCCGCCGTTGACTCCTTCGTCGCCCATGCCGAAGATCATCGGACGGCCGGAACGATAGATCGCCGTTCCCGCGAACTGCCAGCCGCCCGCGACCCCATCGAGCAGGAGTTGCCCCGCCCCTCTCGGAGTAGGCAGAAAATGCTTGCCGCGCCCGAAAGGAAGCTCGACGCTAAAGGTCGCCGATACGCGGTTCTTCTCATCAAAGGGGCTGTAGCCGTAAGCTGAATTTAGATTCAAGACGCTCTGGAACACCTTGCCTCCGTTTCCTTGGAGGAAGCCGTTGTCGGCGTCGGCTTCCGCCCCGCCACAATTGTCGAGCATCTTGGCATAGGTGTAGTTGAACAGGAAAGTGATCCCCTGCCACAGCCGCCGTTCGGCCCTCAAGTTCAGGCTCTGGTAATCCGAGCGGCCGATATTGTTGCCCAGGGTCTTCACCTCACTGTAGAACGGATTCTGGAACATCATTCTGGCCAAGGCGACGGCGCCGGTATTTCCGGTGCCCGTGAAGGGAGTCTGGATCGGGGTTGTATAGAGAGCAGCGTTGGTCGGCACGAACAGGCTCTCCGGAAATTGGCTGGGATAGGCGGGCGCCAGCAACCCGTGCCCCTGGTTGCCGCTATAGAGGGCCTCGACCAGGAAGCCGTGGGGTAGCTGCTCCTGGATGCCGAAACTCTCCGTCAGCTCATACGGCATGTGCTCGTAATAGTAGAGGCCGCTGTCTACGGTGCTGTAATTCGTGGCCTGCTGGTTGGCCACTATGACCGATTGGGTATACGTAGAAACCTCGCCGCCAGCCACCCCGGGATGGAACGGATCGTCGTAGGTGTTGATATAGTGGGCACCAGGAAAGCCGTTCGGGTCGGAAGAATGCCATCCGCCATTGCCGGAATTGCCGAGCGCAATGTCGGGGTCCGGTGCGTTCGTGTCCGGATTGGCCATGGTGGTGATGTACATCTGGGCGAACGAGCCCCGGATCACGGTCTTGGAGTTGAGCTGAAAGGCAAAGCCCAGACGAGGGGCGAATTGCCAGGGATGGTACGCGGTGACCGTTCTGCCAGGGAATGCCGAGGATCCGGGAAGCATGATCAAACCTTGGGGTAGGCCGTTGGTTACCCACGACGGCGTAGGCACGCTGCTCGGGTTGATCCCAGCCGCGGCCAGGTAGTTGTCCCAATTAAAGCCCGGTTTCAAGCCGATCCCGGCATCCGAAGCGCTCGCATTGGGGTCCCAGAAATAGAAGCGGTTGTACCGTTCCGTGAGCGGGCTCTCCATGTCCCAGCGCAAACCGGCGTTGATGGTCAACCTGGGAGTAACGCGGATGTCGTCCTGGACATACGCGGCGTAGTAGTTAAAGGCCTCCGCCCGGTTGGTGCCGCCGCTGGTGGGATCATAATCCATCAGGCCCAACAGGTATGGGGCAAAGGCGTTCGCGGCTACCTGGTTTGGATTGATACAGTCGCCGCAGATTTGGCTGTTCACCGGTTGGGGCGAGTACCGCCACTCCCCGGAAAACGGGAAGGAGGAAGACCCGCTCGAAATGAAGTTGTCGTAGTAGCGGCGCGTTGTGAGCCCGAACTTCAGCGATTGGTGCGTCAGGATCTTGGTCAGCGACGCCGAGGCCTCGTAGTTGGTGCTATTGCCGAGCGCAGTGTAATTGGGATCCGAAAATACGAGGCCGGTGTACTCGACATAGGTCCACGGTAGTGACCCGGGTCCCAGAATGGCTGTGACAGCGGGGTTCACAGGCAGTTTTTCGATTGCTGCGGCGCCGCCGGGCCCATAGATCTCTCCTGAGGTGTCGGGACTGAATGCCCCTCCAAAGTGTGCGCTGAAGATCGTGGTCGGCGAAATCGTCCAGTCGTAGTTCAATGTCTGGCTGAAGGCGCCCAGTTCCGTGTCCCCTGGACCCGAGGACAGGATGCCAAACCAGGGAGTCTGTTCGTCGGTGTAGTTTCGGTGCGAGAACCGGCCGAAGATTCTTTGGTTGTCGCCGATGTTCTCATCTATCCGGAATCCGTACGTATCGGTGCGCGCGGTGGTGTCCTGTGCCCCCACGAAGTTGGACTCAGTGGGACTGACCGCGTCCCCGGGCCCGGTGGGTAGAGGCTCGTCTTGCAATAGCGCCGTCCCGAAGCCAGCGTGGTCGTTCTCGCTCCCTACGCCAAACCTGCTCGCGGGAATATGCAGGCCGTCTCCGAGCAGAACCGTTCTGAAGGTGCAGGGCGGTTGGAGGCACTGGCTTGTCGCGGTGGTCACCGTCTGGAGCGTGCTGTCGGCAGCATCCGGATCGTACAGCATCGCGTGAACCCCATTGTAAGTGATGGCCGACATATCGCCGGTCCGCTCGGCCGCGGTGGGAACCTGAGCCACGTTCAGCACCCCGCCTGTCGAATACCGGACTCCCTCGTAATTCGCAAAAAAGAAGGTCTTGTTCTTCCCGTGATAGACTTTAGGGATATAAACCGGGCCTCCCAGCGTGAAACCGAAGTCATTGTTCCGGAAGATCGATTTCCCGCCTCCCAGGTCGTTCTGCTCCCAGGAATTGGCATTCAAAACGTCGTTCTGAAAGTACTCGAAAAGCTGACCGTGAAGTTCGTTGCTGCCCGACTTGGTCACCATTTCCACCAAGCCGCCGGATGCCCGGCCGTATTCGGCCGACATGCCGTTGGTGATCACCTTGAACTCCGATACTGCGTCCATTCCGGGCGTCGTTTGGCTCACACCGTGACTGAGACCCGTGGTTACGCTGATACCGTCCACTATGTAGTCGATCCCACTGGTCCGCCCTCCATTTATGCGGGTGTCGCTCCCGCCAGGGCCTTCTTGTCCCACCGCTCGTGACCCATTCCCTTGCACGTTGCCGGCAATGGTCAGTAACTGCAAGGGATCGCGCTGGAGCTGAGGCAGGTTCATAATGAAGTTGTTGTCGACCACTTCCCCGGTTTCCGCGTCCTGCGTTCGCAGTAGGGGTGCTTCCGCGGTGACCGACACAACCTCGGCGTTCTGGCCCAACGTCAGGGACAGGTTGATCGTCGGGCGGTCGCCCACGTTTAGCGTGATGCCTTCCCGCTTGAAGGTCTTAAAACCGGGCGCCACGGCTTCCACGGTATACGGGCCCGGCAGCAGGTCGAGAATTTCGTAGAAACCGACCGAATTGGTCGGTTTCACGGTCTTCACGCCAGTGGCCACATCCGTGGCCGTCACGATCGCCCCCACAACTACTGCACCGGAAGGATCGGTGACCTGGCCGGCGATGTCGCCATACCCCACCTGTCCGTACATGGTTGCGCATAGCGCCAACAGCGGAAGCAGTATCACGACAATTCGTGGTACGACTTTACTTGTCGTCTTCATGCGAGTTAACCTCCACTACCAAAAATTCGAATTGGCATCGAATCCGACCTTCGCCAACCCGCAGCGTTGCGCGAGCCATCAGCACCCGACACCGGAGGGAGTATACCAGCCCATAGATGAACGGACGATGAATCCTTAATCAACTGACGATGAATTCTTGGGCTAGTTTTGGTATGTCCAGGTCAGCTGTTTCAGACAGTGCGAACCGTTGAATATTACATCCCCATGGGACAATTTTGTTGGTGTCATTGTGTCCTTGCGCATGGGGAGGAGACTTGTCGTTGGCCGGGAATGATAGGGAAATGCGTAGCGGAATATTTGCGGTGTGTCTTTAACGGAGCGGCACGCCCCATTCCTCGTCGTGGTAAGCGATTGGGGGTTCCGACTTTGCTGATTTCATGATTGTCCCTCCGAGGTTCGATCGCCTATCGGGCCAATGAGACGGTGAAGGTGCTGCCCCGCTCGGAGGTGCTCGAAAGCTCGAGCGTCCCCCGGTGCGATTCGGCGACCCATTTTGCGATCGGCAAACCTAGTCCGAAGCCGCCTTCACCACGGGAGCGCGCCTGGTCCACGCGATAGAAGCGTTCGAACACGCGTTCGGCGCATTCGGGCGGAATGCCGCGGCCGGTATCGGACACCACCAGCCGTATACTCGCCGTTTGCGTTTCCACCCTTACGGAGACCGCGCCGCCGTCCGGCGTGTAACGGATGCCGTTGTCGAGGAGATTGACTACCAGACGGCGCATCAATTCCTGATCGCCGCGGAACGGAACATCCTCGGAGCACGAGCACGTCACCTGAATGCGCTTCGGGGCGGCCAGCGCCTGCACCGACCGGCAACACTCCTCGACCAGGTCGTTCAGATAGAACTCTTCGAGACGGAGGGGCCGGTGCCCGGCGTCGGCCCGCGCGAGGTTCAGCAAGTCGTCAACCAGAAGCGACAGGCGCTTCGCTTCCTCCCGGATGATCTCGAGGCTCCCCCGGTACTCTTCGGTGGACCGCTCGCGCGAAAGGACGACATCGGTTTCGCCCCGGATGACCGCGAGCGGCGTTCTCAGTTCGTGAGAAGCATCGGCCACGAAGCGCCGCATGGTTTCAAACGACCGATCGAGGCGCGCCAGCAGGTCATTGAACGCACCCGCAAGCTGTAACAGTTCGGTGCTGGGATGGCCGACCTGCAGACGGTCATGCAGGTTCTTCTCGCCGATCCGCGCCGTCTGTTCCGACATGGCTACCAGCGGCGCCAGGAGGCTGGCGGCGAGCAGGAACCCCCCGATCCCGGCAACCACGAGAGCCAGCGGAAGCGCGATGAAAAGCACGTGACGCAGCTCCCGCAACTGTGCCGCCACCGGCGTAAACGGAACCAGCCTCAGCAACCAGTAGCGATGACCACCCCAGCCGAACCGCAGCACTGCGGCGCGCGACTCGCTGCCCGCCCGGCCTGGCAGGCTCAACGAGAAGGGCTCGGGCGTCGAGCCTTTTGCGGCAACCACCCCTGCAAGTCCGGCCGCCGTCCTGGAGTCGCCCGAGCCCAGCAATCGCCCGTTTTCGAAAACCGCAATCAGCGTGTCTTTCGAGCGAATCTTGTTGGCTGTCTCGCCAACAGCTTTCGGCACATTGCCCCGCTGTTCGGAGATCTCATCCCGGAGAAGGCGCAACGCTGTGTGCGCATCCGCCATCAGAGTGGCATCCAGGCGCTGATGGAGGTGCCGGGCGAGCAGCGCGTACAGAAACCCGCAGAACGCCACCAGCAACGCCGCAAAGAAAAGCAGGTACCAGGCGGTGAGCCGAAAGCGAAGACTCCTAAGCATTCGAGTCCTCCGGGCCGGCCGAAAACAGATAGCCTTCGCCCCGTCGGGTGTGGATGAGTGCGCGGCCGAAACTCGCGTCGATCTTGGCGCGCAGTCGCCGGATGTAAACGTCGATCACGTTCGAGAACGGGTCGAAGTTCTCGTCCCAAACGTGCTCCGCAATCTGCTCCCGGTTGACGATTCGGTCCCGGTTCCGCATCAGGAACTCGAGCAGCGAGTACTCTTTCGCGGTGAGGTGGATCGGCCGGCCGGCGCGGGTGACCGCGTGGTTGGCGGTGTTCACGGTGAGATCGGCGGCGAGGATCACTTCCGCGCGCAACGCCGGGGGCCGCCGGAGCAACGCGCGAATCCGCGCCAGCAGTTCCTTGAAGTCGAACGGCTTGACGAGGTAATCGTCCGCGCCGGCATCCAGGCCGTTAACGCGATCGTCCACGGCGTCCCGCGCGGTGAGCATCAGGACCGGCCCGCGAAATTCCAGGGATCGCAGTTCCTTGCAAACCGCATAGCCGTCTTTAAGGGGCAGCATCACGTCCAGCACAACGAGATCGTATTCGTTGATCTGCGCCTCGCAAAGGGCCTGCTCCCCGTCGCGGGCGATATCGACAGCATACGCGTTTTCGCGCAGTCCCTTCGCGATGAAACCCGCAACCCGCGGTTCGTCTTCAACCAGCAGTAGCCGCACTGGAATTATATTCTGGCAGAGGGGAGGGGAGCTGTAAAGGGTTTGTCGTCGTTCCCGAGAGTCCGATGCGCAGGCACCCTCAGCCGCGCTTCAGGGTGCGATGAGCATTTCCGCCAGGACGCGTCCCATCGCGCCCGACGGCGTTTCCACGTCGAGCATCGTAGCCAGCGTCGGCGCGATGTCATCGGGAGCGATGGTAAGGTCATAGCGGCCCGCCTTCACGTTCGGCCCCATGAAGATCACCGGGACGTGGGAGTCGTACATGAAGGGCGAGTGGTGGTTGGCGAGGCGGGCGACGTCAATCCAGTACGGATCGCGAATCACAAATAGGTCGCTCGCGCGAGCGGGATAGAATCCATTGACCACGTCGCGGGTGATCGCGTCGTCGATCACGCGGCCGTGGAGCAGGTCCTCGCGCGTGTACACGCGAAACACGTGCGGCAGCCGCGCCACGGCCGCGGCGGCAACGCGCTCCACTTCGGCTTCGTTCAGCTTCTTGTCATGAATCAGTTGGTGATCCAGGTACGGCCCCGGACTGTCCGCTACCACCCATTTGCCATTGCCGAACCGGCTGGTCAGCGCGGTCTGGATCGCTTCGAGAACGGCCTTTGCCGAGGCGCGGCCGCCCGGCATCTTCTCTTCCGCCAGTACTTCGGGCATAGGCGCGACCCCGTGATCGCCGGTCAGCACCACCATCGTGTTCTCGATCCCGACCTGTTGGTCCACAAACCCGAGCAGCTTGCCAATGACCCGGTCCACGCGGATGGCCATGTCGCGCACTTCGGGCGCGTCCGGACCAAACAAGTGCCCGACGTAATCGTTCGCGGAAAAGCTTATGGCCAGGAGGTCGGTCGCACCGTGGCGGCCGATCCGCTCGGCTTCGATGGCCTGCTCGGCGAACGCTTCGAGTAACTCGTTGCTGTACGGGGTCGCCTCCAGCAAGTTGTAGAAAGCGCTGCCGGGCGCTCCGGCCATCTTCCTGGAGAAGGCCGGATAGTCCGGGCTGGCAAGCAGCGGCTTCCACTCTGCATTCAGGTAGCGGTCCGGAAAGCGCGCGCGGTTGAACTTCTTCACCCACTGCGGCAGGTCCGGGAAATAGAACGTGCTCGAAACGAAATTGCCGGTCTCGTTATCGAACCAATACGCGCCGTCCGAGATGTGGCCGGCAGGCAGAATCGCGGAGCGGTCCTTGAGCGAGATGCCGATCACCCGGCACTTTCCGCGCGAAGCCATTTTGAGCTCGTCGCCCAGGGTGCTGACCAGCAACTTGCGCGGAGACGAGCCCGCCGCGGTCTTCCCGCCCAGAAGCTCGGTGGCGGGATCGCTGACGCTGGTCACCTGTTTGCCCGTTTCCCGATCGAACCACTCGTTTCCGACGATGCCGCTCAGCGACGGCGTCGCACCGCTCATGAAAACCGAGTGCCCGACGGCCGTGACGGTGGGAAAGAGCCGGTAGCGGGCGTTGGTGAACACCGCGCCGCGCCGGAGCAGCCGGTCCAGGCCGCCGCTATAATCGGTGCGGAACCGCGTGAGGTAGTCGTAGCGGAACTGATCGATCGCGATGGCGAGGACGAGCTTGGGTTTCTTCTGTTCGGAGGCCGGCCGCGGGGCGGCGCCGCTCAGCAGGGTGCAAGTGGCGAGAACGGCTAAGAGGCGTCGAGTCATGTCTACTGTCACCTGTCTACTTGCCCACTACCAGAACTGAAAGCGAACCCGGCAGCATCGGGCCTTTCTTGGGAGCATCCGCGGGCATCGGGCCGAACTCGGCGGCGATCAGCAGGATGTGGTTCGTTTTGGTATCCAGGGTCAGCGTTTTGGCGCACGGGTGCAATGCCGTGCATGGTTCGCCCGGCCTGGTGTTTAGATTCTGCTCCACCGTGAAGCTGGTCGCGTTGTTCTCCTTGATGACCGTGAGCGGGCCATCCCTGTTCGCACTGAACGCTTCCATGGTGCGGGGGTTGAAGGTGGCGCCATCCGTGTGACTACCAATGGGCAGGGCGTCCAGGATCTTGCCGTCATCAGATTTCAGAATGACCATGGTGGCCGGGTTGCGGCGGCAGGCGGCGAACAGAATGTGGTGCTTCACGTCGATTGCCAACCCCCCGGGTTCGCCGCCCTTTCCGGCGAGTTCGTAGTGGGCCGTAACCTTGAGTGCGGTGGCGTCCACCGCGGCGATCTGGTCCTTGTCTTCTAGATCAACGTAGATATGGCCCCTACCGTCGGTGACGGACTGCTCCGGCTTGCCGCCAAGGTCGAGCGTTCCGACCAGCGAGCCATCTTTCGAGTCGAGGATGGTCGCATTGGGCTGGCTGTGGCTGAAGACCCAGACGCGCTGGTTGAGGGGGTCAAAGAGAACACCGTCCGGGTAGCCTTCGACCTGGATGGTCTTGATGGTTGCCAAGGTTTTGGTATCCCACATCACCACGGGGTTGCTGCTGCCGAAGCCGTGATGCGATTTAGGGTCGACAGCGGCGCCGTGGGAGCTCGCCTTGGGGATTTCGCCTTGCGGCTCGAGGGTATCGAGGTTATAGACCGCGATCCGCCCGTTTGGATCGATGCGCGGAATGTACAGACGGCGCCCATCGCCGTCCGCATATATGTAGTCAAATCCACCGTCGCCGCCGACCTTGACCGTCTTGAGCACCCTGTACGGTCCCTCTTGGGCCAATCCGAACGACGCCAGCAGCAAAATGGCTGCCGTCAAAAGCAGGGAAAATCGTAACATGTCAAACCTCCAGGTTGCGCGGGCCGGCCACGAGCCGGCACGGGACTGAATTATGGCACAGCATAGATGAACTGACGATGAATCCCCTGGGCTTGGCCGGAAGCCTCCGGCACGGGCACCGCGGAGAACATCGGTTGGTGGAGCGCTCTCGTGTAATCCTGTTGGCCTCCGAGGGTTTCTCAGAGCGGGAGATTGCGCGTCGCCTCAAGACCCGCTTGGCACGGGTGTCTAAGTGGAGGCAGCGGTTCGGCCAGCACCGTCTGGCGGGCTTGGATGACCTACCGCGAACGGGTAAGCCCAGGACCTATGATGAGCAGACCGAGAAACGGATTCTCGCCTTACTGGAGAGCGACCCACCGTCGGGGTATAGCCAATGGAACGGGCGTCTGCTGGCGGACGCTCTGGGCGAGGTCAGCGACGACCAAGTCTGGCGCGTATTGCGCAAACACAACATCCAACTGCAACGTCGGCGCAGTTGGTGTATTTCGACCGATCCCGAGTTTGGTCCCAAAGCGGCCGACGTGGTCGGCCTGTATTTGAGTCCCCCCGAGGACGCAGTGGCTCTACGCGTGGATGAAAAGCCCCATATTCAGGTTCTGGAGAGAGCGCAGGGCTGGCTGCGCCTGCCTAACGGAAAGGCCCTGAACGGGTTCAGTAACTGCTACAAGCGACACGGGACAAGCACGCTGTTTGCCGCCTTGGAGGTGGCCACGGGTCAGGTCCAAGTGGGTCACTATCCGCGCCGCCGTCGCAGAGAGTTCCTGGACTTCATGAATGATGTGCTCGCGGCGCACCCCGGCCGGGAGATTCACGTCATCTTGGACAATCTGAACACCCACAAGCCCAAGCAGGACAGGTGGCTGGCGCGGCATCCGAACGTACGTTTTCACTTCGTGCGCACCTACTCGTCTTGGCTGAATATGGTAGAAGTCTGGTTCAGCATCCTGAGCCGGCAGGCGCTCCGCAACTTGAGTTGTACCGCGGTGCGGCAACTACGCGAGGCGATCGATCGGTTCGTAAAAGCGTACCGGGAGACGGCCGCGCCGTTCGAGTGGACGAAAGCCGTGGTTGAACCCTCGTCCCCCAAGAAACGTTACTCTTACTCATGTAAGTAAATACTAGTCCCGGTGCCGTTCTGCCAGTGCGGGCGTGCCGATTTCCTGCGCGAGATCGGAATCGCCCACCTGTTTTCACCGGATCCGCGCCGTGACCTTCCTGCTTCTGACAGTTGATTGGTACTGGAAATGTCGGGACCGAATTCCGCCCGCAAACTCGGTGCCGCCTCCTGCTTCACTCCAAAAATTAGCGGCCCACTACCAGAACTGAAAACGAAAGTATCGGGCGGATCCAGTTTTCTGGAGCATTCGGGGGCATCGGGCCGAACTCGGCGGCTATCAGCAGGATGTGGTTCGTTTTGGTATCCAAGGTCAGCGTTTTGGCGCACGGGTGGTTTTCCGTGCATGGTTCGCCCGGCCTGGTGTCTAACTTCTGCTCCACCGTGAAACTGGTCGGGCTGTTCTCCTTGATGACTGTGAGCGGGCCGTTCTCGCTCGGGAAGAATGCCTCCATGGTGCTCGGGTTGAAAACGGCGCCATCCGTCTCACCACCAATGGGCAGGACGTCCAGGATCTTGCCGTCATCAGATTTCATAATGACCGCGGTGTTCTTGTGGCGGCAGCCGACGAACAGAACATGATTCTTCACGTCGATTGCCAAGCTCCCGGGACCGCCGCCCTTTCCGGCAAGTTCGTAGTGGGCTGTAACCTTGAGTGCGGCAGCGTCTATCGCGGCGACCTCGTCGGTGTCTTCCAGATCAACATAGATATGGCCCTTGCCATCGGCGACGGCCTGCTCCGGCGCTCCGCCAACATCCAGCGTGCCGACCACCGAGCCATCTTTCGAGTCGAGAATGGTCACAAAAGGCGGCAGGTGGCTGAAGATCCAGATGCGCTGGTTGAAGGGGTCAAAGAGACTTCCGTCCGGAGGGGTTTCGACGTCGATGGTCTTGATGGTTGCCAGCGTTTTGGTATCGAACATCACCACGGGCACGCTGGTGCCGAAGCCGTGGTGCGATTTAGGATCGATAGCGACGGAGTGGGATCTCCTCGCCTTGATTTCGCCCTCCGGCTCAAGGGTATCGAGGTTATAGACCGAGATCCGCCCGTTGGGGCCGCGGCGCGGAACGTACAGACGGCGCTCATTGCTGTCCGCAGTTATATAGTCAAATTCACCGTCACCGCCGACTTTGACCGTCTTAAGCAGCTTGTACGGCCCCTCTTGGGCCAGTCCGGAGGACGCCAACGGCAGGACGGCTGCCGCCAAAAGCAGGCAGAATCGCAACATATCAAACCTCCAAGTTGCGCGGGCCGGCGACCGCTACGCAACCTGAACTGTAGCAGTTCATAGATGAACTGACGATGAATCCCCTGGGCTTGGCCGGAAGCCTCCGGAGCCGGTACCGCGTGACCTTGCCTACGGCTGCCAAGCGCCAAGCCCACGTCTTGTTGGTTGTGGCCCGTTGTTGGTTCCGAAAAGTGATTCGACCGCCAAACGCCTTGATGTCGGCGCCGAGTTCGCCCGCAAACTCGGTGCCGCCTCCTGCTTCACTCCAAAAATCAGCGGCCCACTTCCAGAACTGAAAACGACAGCATCGGGCCACGGATCCAGTTCTCTGGAGCATCCGGGGGCATCGGGCCGAACTCGGCGGCGATCAGCAGGATGTGGTTCGTTTTGGTGTCCAGGGTCAGCGTTTTGGCGCACGGGTGGTATTCCGTGCATGGTTTGCCCGGCCGGGTGTCTAGCTTCTGCTCCACCGTGAAGCTGGTCGGGCTGTTCTCCTTGATGACCGTGAGCGGACCGTTCTCGCTCGGGAAGAATGCCTCCATGGTGCTCGGGTTGAAAACGGCGCCATCCGTTTTACCACCAATGGGCAGGACATCCAGGATCTTGCCGTCATCGGATTTCATAATGACCGCGGTGTTCTTGTGGCGGCAGCCAACGAACAGAACATGATTCTTCACGTCGATTGCCAAGCTCCCGGGGCCCCCGCCCTTTCCGGCAAGTTCGTAGTGGGCTGTAACCTTGAGTGCGGCGGCGTCTACCGCGGTGACCTCGTCGGTGTCTTCTTGCTCAACGTAGATATGGCCCTTACCGTCGGTGACGGCCTGCTCCGGCGCACCGCCAACATCCAGCGTGCCGACCACCGAGCCATCTTTCGAGTTGAGGATGGTCGCAGACGGCTGTCTATGGCTGAATATCCAGACCCGCTGGTTGAAGGGGTCAAAGATACTTTCGTCCGGGATGCCTCCGACCTTGATGGTTTTGATGGTTGCCAGGGTTTTGGTATCGAACATCACCACAGGCATGCTGGTGCCGAAGGCGTGGTGCAATTCAGGGTCAATAGCGACAGAGTGGGAACTCCAGGCCTTGATTTCGCCCTCCGGCTTGAGGGTATCGAGGTTATAGACCGAGATCCGCCCGTTGGGACCGCGGCGCGTAACGTACAGATGGCGCTGAATGCTGTCCGCACTTATAAAGTCAAATTCACCGTCGCCGCCGACTTTGACCGTCTTAAGCAGCTTGTACGGCCCCTCTTGGGCCAGTCCGAAGGACGCCAGCGGCAGGACGGCTGCCGCCAAAAGCAGGGAGAATCGCAACATGTCAAACCTCCAAGTTGCGCGGCTCTCGGCCACGCAACCTGGACTATAGCAGTTCATAGATGAACCGACGATGAACCCCTGGCGTGGCCGGAAGAGCGGGGCAGGTCACGAGCGCTATGAACTCCAGACACAAGCCTCGCGCTGCTTGCTGAAGCCGGTAGTCCCCAGTCATTTACCCACAAGTGGTGAGTTGTTGTTGGAGACTCCCGCCTCAGGAGTGCGAGTGCGCTCTCACCCAGTCCTGGTGGATTTTGGCCTCGTCTTCCCGCCCCAGCGCGTGATACGTCTTCGCCAGAAACAGATGCGCCGCCCTTTGGTCTTCCAAGCTCTGGCCCGCGTACTTTAGGGCCAATTCTCCCTCTGCCAGTGCTTCTTCGAGCTTGTCGTGATCGAAGAGGAACTGCGCGCGCCCGAGGTGGGCTCGGCCATACGTCGGCGCCCGCCGCAACAGCTCCGCAATCACCTTCTGCGATTCGTCGGCCCGCTGTTCGGTCTGCAGGAGGTTCGCGTACTGCATGAATACCTCGGGCTCGAATGGCGCCAGCGTGCGGTCCAGTTCCATTGCCTTGTGGTACTCCAGCTCGGCCTTCGCCGGCTCGTGAGTGACGGTGTACGTTATTCCCAGGAAAGTGTGCATCTGCATCTTCGCCCGATCATTGTCGTGGGTCAGCTCCAGCGCGCGGGTCAGTTCCCGGATGCTCACGTCATTATGGGCGTTTATACAGGCCCACCGGCCGTACAGATAGTGCGCTTCGGGATCGAGCGGCCGGAGTAGAACGGCTCTCTTCACCAGCGGTTCGATTTGCGTCTGAAATTCGACCGGGTCTTCCATGAGAAGCAGCGCGCTCAACGCCATCATGTAAACCGGCGAGCCAGGATTGCGCCGCACGCTCTCGATGAGCTTCGCCTTCATTTCCGCCTTCCCGGCCCAGGCCCGCAGCATGGAAACGTAGAATTCGTCCAGGCGGGGCGAGCGGGAATGCTGCTTGATCCCGCGCTCGCAGACCTCGATCGCCTCGGCGCCCTGCTTGAGATTCGACCGGCACGTGGCCAGCATGATGTAGGTTTTCGGGCTCGACGAGGGCTTGGAGGCGATCACGGCCTCGAGCATCCCGGAGGCCCGCTGGAAATCGCCTCGCTTCATCGCTGCAGCGGCGGCTTCGACGCTAGCGACAGGCGAAGCGTTGGCTGGCACGCTAGCACCGGAAGAAGCTTCCGTGCGGCCGCCCCGGGCGTTCGTCTTGGGGATTTCGCCTTGCGGCTCCACGGTATCGAAGTCATAGACCGTGATCCGCGCGTTGGGACCGGTGCGTGGAATGTACAGACGGCGCCCATCGCTGTCCGCTAATAAGTGGTCAACTGCACCGTCGCCGCCGGCCTCGGCCGCCTGGAGCAGCCTGTACGGTCCCTCTTGGGCCAATCCGAAGGACGCCGGCGGCAGGACGGCTGCCGCCAAAAGCAGGGAGAATCGCAATATGTCAAACCTGAAAGTTGCGCGGCCGACCACGATCTTATGCTCGATTCCTTACCTTCGTTCTTGAGCGCTGCAATCAGCCGTTCCACTCACTCGCCGATCCAAGCTCCCTGTTCTTTGGCCCTTTCAACAGCCATGGCCACAAAGTTTATCAAGATACCCTTAGCGCAACTGAAGGGTTTCTCAAATTCCGCGTGAAATTGACATCCGTAAACGGGCCTTCCGATCGCTTTTATCATTTCGTTGCAAATGAAGCCTTTACTGTCCCGTGATGTAGCCAGCACCTCCCAGCCTTTCGCGACCACCTGGACCGTCCACGTGTGGTATTCAGGACCATAGAACGGGTCGTTCAGCCCGGCGAAAATGGGATCATCTTTTTGAATATGGATAGGCGGAATATCGTGTTCGACGATGTCCTTCACGTCGTTGGTCACGTAGGACCGGCCTGTGGGGCAAACGAACGTACGGTCATACGCCATTGCCATTAGCTGCTCGCCAGCACACGCTCCGTAGGTAGGAATATGCGTAGTCCTCGTCAGTTCAAACTCTCCGCTGAATTCGAACAGTGGAACCTGGCAATACCGGTTAGGCGATCCAGTCAGGAAGATGGCTATTGGCTTCGGGTTCATCTGGTTTAACACTTCGACGGAAAAAGCGTGGGCGGGAAGTTCCAGAACCGTAAGGTCCCAGGGAGGGGCGACATGACCGCCCAAGCCTCGGATCATCTTACCGAAATCCGTCTTGACAGTGCCCGGCTCCGGGCGGAATCCCAAGACATTGGCAATCACCAAAACATAGTTCCGCTTGGGGACTTGAGGAACGGGCGGTTGTCCACGCCTATAGAGCATGACGTCGTATATCCGGGGGCTTCTGCCATGCCATGCTTTGATGTAAAGCCTGAAATACCGAGCTGTGATGGGCTTATCCAATTCAAAGATCTCCCTGTATGAGTCGGAATTCTTTCGCTCGGTTCCAGGAACATCAGTCCAAGTCTTCCCATCACCGCTGTGCTGCCACACAAAAGCGGCCAATCTGCCATCAAGATTCGATCGGTTCGACCACTCAACGGATTTTGGCAAGCTACCCTTCCATCCTGCCATGCCACTCGCGAGAAAGATGCGCGAAATGGGCCTGGGCTCTCCAAGATCAAACCGAACCCAATGACTGGATTGGTTGGCTGCCCCTTCCCAGTAGGTCTCATTTCGGTCGTCGTAATCCAAAATACGCTCTGTTCCACATCCGCCGCAGGTGGAGACATCGAGCACAGGAACTCTGACGTACTCGAGCCGTTTCTCCATGGATGTGTTCACGAAAAACCTGGCGATTACGCCACCGCACTCCGTAGCCCAAGGGCTCTCCGAACCCGCAGAATCGACTGCTTTCACTCTCCAGAACCACTGGGTATTGTCTTTCAGAGAACTCTGTAATCTCGCAGCGGTGGAATAAACCCCCTCAGGAATTCCGCCCATCTCAATCATATTTGCGGTGTTAAACGACGGAGACGTATCAACCTGGAGGACGTAACTACGCGGAGCGGCGCCGCCTTCGCTGTTGTCCCACGCAAGTACGGGTCTTACACTGGTGGCGATTTCATCGAGCCGGGGAGAATCTTCTAGGGTTGGGGCTGCCGACCTCGGCTCGGCAGAGAACACGGTACCGGCCAACGTCATCAAAGCTGCGATAACAGAGGGCGCAGTCATGGGACTCAGCCTGGTCCGCGGTCTAGCTGTACGCCCATTTCTCATGGCCGGTTTTCCCTCTTCCAAAATCCCAAGCTCGGTAGGCCGTGATTCAATCCCATGTTGGCACAAGCGCCTTCATGAACCTGGTCCGATGTGAATCGCACCCTCGATCGGGGCTGACGCGACCGACTGCGGGCACTCGCCCTGCTATTATCTGCCTACTTGCCTACTACCAGAATTGAAACGGAATCCGGCAGCATGGGGCCTCGGAACATTGTCTTGGGAGCATTCGCGGGCATCGGGCCGAACTCGGCGGCGATCATGAATATGCGGTTCGTTTTGGTATCCAGGGTCAGCGTTTTGGCGCACGGGTGCAATTCCCCGCATGGTTCGCCGGGCCTGGTGTCCAGATTCTGCTCCACCCTGAAGCTGGTCGGGCTGTTCTCCTTGATGACCGTGAACGGGCCGTCCTCGTTTGAACTGAACGCCTCCATGGTCTTCGGGTTGAAAACGGCGCCATCGTTGTGGCTACCAATGGGCAGGGCGTCCAGGATCTTGCCGTCATCAGATTTCAGAATGACCATGGCGTCCGGGTGGCGGCAGGCGGCGAACAGAATGTGATGCTTCGCGTCGATTGCCAAACCCGTGGGTTCGTTGCCCTTTCCGGCGAGTCCGTAGTGGGCCGTAACTTTGAGTGCGACGGCATCCACGGCGGCGATCCGGTTTGTGTCTTCTAGATCAACGTAGACATGGCCCCTGCCGTCGGCAACGCCCTGCTCCGGCTTGCCGCCAAGGTCGAGCGTGCCGACCACCGAGCCATCGTTCGCGTTGAGGATGGTCGCATTGGGCTGGCTGTGGCTGAAGATCCAGACGCGCTGGTTGAAGGGGTCAAAGAGAATGTCGTCCGGGATGCCTTCGACCTCAATGGTCTTGATGATTGCCAGGGTTCTGGAATCCCACATCACCACGGGCCTGCTGGTGCAGAAGGCGTGGTGCGATTTAGAGTCGACAGCGACGCCACGCGCGTTCGTCTTGGGGATTTCGCCTTGCGGCTCGAGGGTATCGAGGTTATAGACCGTGATCCGCGCGTTGGGACCGGCGCCAGGAATCTTCAGACGGCGCCCCTGGCTGTCCGTGAGTACGTAGTCGGTGCGCGGAATGTACAGACGGCGCCCATCGCTGTCCGCATATAGGTAGTCAAATCCACCATTGTCGCCGGCCTTGACCGTCTTCAGTATCTTGTACGGTCCCTCTTGGGCCAATCCGAACGACGCCAGCGACAGGACGGCTGCCAAAAGCAGGAAGAATCGTAACATGTCGAACCTCCAAGTTGCGCGGGCCGACCACGGCCCGGCAAGGTGAACTATAGCAGATCATAGATGAACTGACGATGAACCGAACTACCAGTCTTTCCGTTCGGGAAGAGACCGGCTTGCCGCCTCAGTTCCACCGGAGGCGCTGACGAATGATTTCTTCGTCAACCTGCTCGACATGAGTACGAAGTGGCAGGCCTCCTCTACATCCGAGGGAATTCCGGCATTGTAGTGGGCAGACTGAACCCTGGAGGGGCGGCGTGCGACAATTTCGGGAATGCAAGATGGTGAGCTGTATCGGCGCATTCTCGGGATCGAGGCCCCCTGGTACGTGGACTCGGTCGAGTTGAAGTTGGAGGAGGGCGAGGTTCACGTTCGCCTGGCTCACCAGGACATGATCGACTGGCCCTGCCCGGAATGCGGGGCTCCCTGCAAGCTCTACGATCATCAAGGGGAGCGCCAGTGGCGGCACTTGGACACGTGCCAGTACCAGACGATCCTGCACGCCGAACCGCCGCGGAGCGAATGCAGCCAACATGGGGTCCGGGTGGCGAAACTGCCCTGGGCGGAGCCGTCCAGCCGGTTCACGGCGTGGTTCGACGCGCTGGCCATTGAGTGGTTGAAGGAGGCCAGCCAGAAAGCCGTGGCAGGGCAGCTCGGGCTGAGCTGGGACGAGATCCACGGCATCATGGAACGCGCCGTGCAGCGCGGGTTGGAACGGCGGAAAGCGGAAACGGTCAGCCAGATCGGGGTGGACGAGAAGGCCTTTCGGAAAGGGCACAGCTGTTTGACTCTGGTGAATGATCTGCTGCGCGGCCGGGTGCTGTACGTAGCCGAGGAACGGCGGCAAAGCAGCCTGGATGGATTCTGGGAGACGCTGACAGCGGAGCGGATCGCGGGCATCGAGGCCGTGGCGATGGACATGTGGGACCCCTAAGCCTGAATTCCGAAGTTGACCAATAGTTTTCCTCGTTGGCATTGATATTGGGGGCGGCGTTCGGGCTCAGGTTCCGGGTGCGGAGGCCAACTTCGGCGAAGTTGGAATTTCACAAGCCAGGATGCTGTCCAGCAAGGGGATTCTCGATCGCAACCCGCCCCAGCTTTGCGAGAGGTGGATTACCAGATGGCGGCCTGCGCGGCCGAGAATGGCTCCGCAGGTGAGCACTTGGGTGCGGATCGTCGCCGGGGCACGATAAGCCGGCAGGCCGGCGGCGCGTTGGAACTCGCTGAGCCGGTTGAACAGCAGCAGCAGCGCGCGGAAGGCCGCCTGGGTAGCGAAGAATTGCTTCAGACAGAAGCCATCCGCGCCCAGATCGTGCTTCAGTTCGGCAATCCGGTTTTCCATGTCGGCGCGCCCGTTGTAGTCGCGCCAGATCTGCTCGGGGATTTCCTCGTAAGTGGTGACGAAGACGCGAAACGTGTAGCCGGGCACGTCGATCAGCTTGCGTCCCACACTGTCGCGGCCCTCGCGCATCCGCTCGCGAACCACTACGAAGCGCCGCTCCAGCTCCCAGCCGTGCCGTCGCAGCCGGAACTCTCCCCGCGCGAAGTTCTCATCCAGGTCCCGCCATTGCTCGACTTGTTGCGCCGCCCGTTTCACCCACTTGGTGAGGCGAGCAACTACAATGTAGGGCAACTGGCGCGGTTCCCAAAAGCTCAGCAGCCGGTCCTCGAAGAAGCCCGAATCAGCTCTTAGCAGACGGATCTTCTGGCGCTGCGACCACAGCGCGAGAGCTTCTTGGAGAAACTCCTCCACGCCACGGCTGGAGCCGCAGTTGCCGCTGCCGAGCCAGCCGTGGAGGAGAAAGTGCGCTTCGCTCAGCACGGCCAGCAGCGGGTGATGACTGGGACGGCCGTGTTTGCGCGGGTTGTGCACTTTGAGCGATCCCTCTTGATGGCCGTAGCGTTCGAAGACGGTCGAATCCAGATCCAGCGTGTAACCTGAGGCGCGCGGCGGGATGCGTTCGATTTGCCAAGCCGCCAGCGGCTCGTAGAGGCGTTGCACCTCGCCCATACCGAAAGCGCGAAACAGGTTACGGATGGTGTCATCAACCGGGAAGCGTTCGATTCCCAGCAGGGCGTGCAGAGCCCGGTCGCCGCGCAGCAGCGCGGCATGGGAGAAACGCCTGGCGCCCACCAGCACCGTTGTCAGGAAAGCCACGAAGGTGACGGTGGGATCGATCTGATTGGGCGACTTCCAGCGGATAGGCATGTGGCGCCGAATCTGCCCGATCAGATCAATCTTCCGCAGATAGGAAATGAACACGGCCACTCCGCCGAAGGGAGTAACCGCCCGCTTGGTCTCACGCAGGACGAGCCGCGCGTCCGACAGCAGAGCGGCGATCTCCCGCCGAACAATTTCGTCCGAGGTCTTGCTCTCCACCTCTCTGTTGTCTCAAAACTTATCGGCCCCAGCCCGCCGGATTTCGGAATTCAGGCTTAATCAGCTCGGTTCGCGAGCAGGTTCCGGGGGCCGACGGCAAAATCGTCTTCGACAAGTTCCACATCGCGCAGCACCTGGGTGAAGCCGTGGATCGGGTACGCCGGAAGGAGAACAAAACCCTGCGAGCCGCGGGAGATGACCGGCTGACGGGGACGCGCTACGACTGGCTGAGAAACCCTGCTGGCATGGAACCGAAGGACCGGCGGGAGTTCGCCGAGCTGCGAACGAGCGGACTCAAAACCGCGCGCGCCCGGGCGCTGAAGGAAACGGCCATGTCGTTATACAGCTATGTCTACGAACGCCCGGCGAGGAAGCACTTCCGTTGGTGGCACAACTGGGCCGTGCGGAGCCGCCTGCAACCCATGATCGAAGTGGCGCGGATGCTCAAGCGGCGATTCGAGAACATCATCACCTACCTGCGGCACCGGATCACGAACGCGGCCAGCGAACCCATCAACGCCAAGATCCAGTGGGTGAAGTACACGGCACGGGGCTTTCGGAACCGCCGGAACTTCGTTCACGCCATCTACTTTCACTGTGGCGGCCTCGACCTGGCTCCCGGAGCCACTAAATAGCCGGAAGCGCCACGTCCCACATCCCGAAGGCGTGTATGAGGGGTGCGATCGCGCGACAGGCAAAGTCAAGTGGACCGGCACCCGTGTCGACCTTATCTTCGGTTCGAACTCCCAGCTCCGGGCAATCGCGGAATTCTATGCATGTGACGACTCGAAGGAGGCGTTTGTGAACGATTTCGTGGCAGCGTGGAACAAGGTGATGAACCTCGATCGCTACGACCTTGCCTGAACTCGGCGGAAAAGAGAGCTGTCAACTTGGTACTAACGGAGGTGGCTGCAGGCCGCCTGTTCATCGTGTTTTCATGTCACCACGTGTACAATAGTCCACTGTGAGATGGCTTCTCGTGCTCGTGACCACCGCGGCGATGGCGGAGCCGCCCCTGACTATCAGCCTGCAAGATGCCATCCAGCGCGCCCGCAGGTATAGCTCGCAGTTCCAATCCGCGGTGACCGCGGCCGGACTGGCGCGCGAGGACAGCTTGCAGGCCAAAGCGGCCCTCCTGCCCACCGTCAACTACTTCAATCAGTACATCTACACGCAGGCCAACGGGACTCTCTCCGGGATATACGTCGCCAACGATGGCGTACATGTCTATAGCAGCCAGGGGCTGGTCCATGCCGACCTGTTTGCGCCGGGCAAGCGGGCCGAATATCAGCGGACGCTGGCGGCCGAAGCCATCGCGCGCGCGAAGACGGAGATTGCCGGCCGCGGACTGGTAGCTACCGTGGTCGAGGGCTACTACGGGCTCATCTCTGCCCAGCGGAAATCCGCGAATGCACAGCGGAGCATCGACGAAGCACGCCGGTTTCTGGACATCACGCAAAAGCAGGAGAGCGGCGGCGAAGTGGCGCACGCCGATGTTGTGAAGGCTCAGATTCTGGTCGAGCAGCGCTTGCGCGAGGCCCAGGATGCCGGCATCAACGTGGAGCGGGGCCGCATCGGCCTGGCCGTGCTGCTGTTCCCGGATTTCCGGCAGGATTTTTCGGTGGTGGACGACTTCGAATCCGTGCCGCCGCTGCCGCCCCTGAGCGAAATCCAGGACCGCGCGACCGCTAGCAGCCCGGAGCTGCGGGCGGCCGAGGCCGCGCTGCGCGAGGAGACACTCGGGATTGCGAGCGCGCGCAGCGCTCTGCTTCCGACGCTCTCCTTCGATTATTTCTACGGCATCAATGCGAACCAGTTCGCGATTTACAACGAGCGCAATCAGAGGAACCTGGGATCCGAGGCGCAGGGCACGCTCCTGATTCCCGTGTGGAACTGGGGCGCTTCCCGAAGCCGCATCCGCCAGGCGGAGCTGCGCCGCGAACAGGCTCAACTCGATCTGGGGGTAGCCCAGCGCCAACTTCTGGCGAACCTCGACACGTTCTACCTGGAGGCGAGGACGGCCAGATCCCAGTTGGATTCTCTACGCCACTCGGTGGAGCTGGCGTCGGAAAGTCTGCGTCTCACTCTGCTGCGATACGAGGCTGGAGATGCGATCGCGCTCGAGGTATCCGACGCGCAATCCACGCTCACGCAGGCTCGCAACGCCGCCGACGACGGAGTGGCGCGGTACCGGCTGGCACTGGCGGAAATCCAGACGCTCACGGGGGTTTTGTAGAGCCATGCTGAAACGACGGGCGCTCGTTGCGATCGCGGTTCTAAGCCTCGGCACCGGCTGCTCCAGGAAAGAAGAGACAGAAACCGAGCCGGTCGTGCCGGTTCAAGCCGGCGAGGTCCGGCTGGGACCGATTCGCCGCATCGTCGGCGCGGACGCCGTTCTGTATCCGCGAGACCAGGCCACCATCACGCCGAAGATCAGCGCGCCCGTTCGCGCTTTCTACGTGAATCGCGGCGATCACGTCCGCCAGGGGCAGTTGCTCGCGGTCCTGGAGAACCGCGACCTGGCGGCCGCAGTCCTCGAAGGCAAAGCGCAGTACGAACAGGCGCAAGCCGTTTACCGGACCACCATCGCGGCATCGCTTCCGGAAGAGGTATCGAAATCGGAGCTCGACGTCGAGGCTGCACAGCAAGCGCTCGACGCCGCGCAGAAGCTTTATGAAAGCCGGCAGAAGCTCTATCGCGAGGGGGCGCTGGCGCAACGCCTGGTCGATGAGGCGCACGTGGCTTACGTGCAGGCGCTTACGCAGTCCGAAGACGCCCGGAAGCATCTCACCGCCTTGCGGAGCGTAAGCCGCGAGGAGCAGGCAAAGTCGGCATCCGCGCAGTTGGCCGCCGCCAAGGGCCATTACGAGGCCACCCAAGCCGAGCTCTCCTATTCCGAGGTTCGGAGTCCGCTGACGGGCGTGGTGACCGACCGGCCCCTCTATCCGGGCGAGATGGCCAGCGCCGGGACTCCGCTTCTGACGGTCATGGACACGTCGCAAGTGGTGGCGCGGGCCAATGTCCCCGAACGGGAAGCCATGTATCTCCAGGTTGGGGACGATGCGGACATTGCCCAGGAAGGGGAAAAGCTGCACGGCAAGGTCATCGTGGTGAGCCCGGCAGTGGATCCAAACACCACCACGGTGCAGGTCTGGGCGCGCGCCGCGAATCCCGGGGAGCGTTTGAAGCCGGGCGTCACGGTTCGCCTGTCGATGGTCGCGGAGACTCTCGGTGACGCCGTGCTCGTCCCCTTGCCCGCGCTGCTGCCGTCGGCCGGTGGAAGCAATTCGGTGCTGATCGTAGGGAAGGACGAGGTCGCGCACAGCCGAAAGATCGAAACCGGCGTGCGGGAAGACGGGACGGTGCAGGTGCTGAGCGGGCTTTCTCCGGGAGAGCGAGTGGTTATCGTGGGCGGGTTCGGGGTCCAGGACGGCGCCAAGGTGCGGATCGAGGCGCCCGGGAAGAAAGATGAGTAGCCGGGTAGTTGGGCCGCCGCTCCCTCACGATCGCGGCTCAGATGCGGTGACCGGCGCTAACTCACAACACTGGACGGCGCGGCACTCGAAGCCGGTCATCTTCGTCATCCTCACGCTGATCGCGGTCGGGATCTATCTGGCGCTGGGCATCCCCGTTTCGGTGTTCCCGGACACCAACTTCCCTCGGATCGTCGTGGGCGTGGATAACGGGGTCGCGCCCATCGATCAGATGCTGGTCACAGTCACGCGCCCCATCGAGGAAATTCTGAATAGCGTGCCGGGCCTGGAGCGCGTCTGGTCGGTGACGAGCCGGGGATCGGCGGAAGTGGATCTCTTCTTTTCCTGGAAAGTGGACATGTTCCAGACGCTGGAACTGGTCAACGCCGCGCTGGCCCGCGTGCAGAGCTCGCTGCCGCCCACTGCAAAGATCACGGCGAACCGGCTCACCTTCGCCGCGTTTCCGATCGCCGGCTACAGCCTGACTTCGGACACGGTCCCGCAAACGCAGCTCTGGGAGACGGCAACCTACGAGCTGAGACCGCGGCTCAACCGGCTGAACGGTGTTTCCACGGTGGTCGTGCAGGGCGGGCAAGAGCCGGAGTTCGAAGTTAGGCCGGACCCTGCCAAGCTGCTGCAAGCGTCCGCGACCATCCCTAACATCCTCGATGCGATCGGACGCAGCAATCTGATCGACTCGCCCGGGCTTATCAGCCGCGAGCACGAACTGGTGCTGGGCCTCGTGAGCGGCCAGGCCCGCAACGCGGAGGAGCTGGCGAACATCGCCGTCAAGACCACGCCGGCGGGACTTCCGGTCCGCATCGGCGACCTGGCCACGGTGCTGCCTTCGGTCAAGCCGGTCTACACCATCGTCAGCGCCAACCAGAAGCCCGCGGTTCTGCTGAACATCTACCGCCAGCCGGACAGCAATACCGTTCTGGTCGCCAACGAGGTACACGCGGAGATCGAAAGCATCCAAAAGGAACTGCCCCGCGGCGTCGTTCTCGAACCTTTCTACGACCAATCGGAGATCGTCAACGACTCGATCCGGAGCGTGCGTGACGCCATCCTGATCGGGCTGGTGCTGGCGTCGCTCATCCTGGTGCTCTTCCTGCGCGATTGGGGCACTTCGATCGTTGCCGGCCTGGTGATTCCGGCGACGGTCGCGGTGACTTTCATCACTCTTCGAGCGATGGGCCAGAGCTTCAACCTGATGACGCTGGGCGGCCTTGCGGCGGCCGTCGGACTGGTGATCGACGACGCGATCGTGGTGGTCGAGAACATCGTAATGCACCGGGACTCCGGCCAGACCCGCGCCGAGGCCATCCGCAGCGCGATCCGCGAAATACGGGTCCCGCTCGTCGGCTCGACCGTGACGCCCATCGTGGTGTTCCTCCCTCTGATCGCGATCACGGGAGTGACCGGCACGTTCTTCCGCGCGCTGGCCGTCACCGTGGCCATGGCCCTCTTCACCTCGCTGGCCCTGGCGCTCACCTGGACGCCAACTCTCAGCCACTACCTGATTCGGCGGCGCCGAGCCCCGGGGCCCAAGCCCACCGCGGCGCACGGTCCCCTGATGCGGTTCTACGAGCGGGTGCTGCGGGGCACTCTCGAGCACCCGTGGGCGCTCGCGCTGTTCACTGCGCTGCTGATTTGTGCGTCGCTGGTCTGCTACCGGGCCTTGGGGAGCGACCTGCTTCCGAGTATGGACGAGGGCGGCTTCATCCTCGACTACATTATGCCCGCCGGATCTTCACTGGAGGAGACCGACCGCGTGTTGTCCTCGGTCGAGCGGATTCTGCGTGCGACTCCGGAAGTGGAGAGCACCTCGCGCCGGACCGGCTTGCAGCTCGGCCTGGCAGCCGTGACCGAAGCGAACACGGGCGACATCTCCGTCAAGCTGAGGAACCACCGCGAGCGCAGCTCCGAGGAAGTCATGGCCGATCTCCGCGCCAAAATCGCCCGGCAGGAGCCGATGCTCGACGTGGAGTTCGCGCAGCCGCTGCAGGATATGATCGGCGACTTGACCAGCGCGCCGGAGCCGGTCGATATCAAGCTGTTTGCCCAGGACCCGGACTTGCTCCGGGCATGGGCGCCCCGGGTGGCCGAGGCGATAAAGGAGATTCCCGGCGTTGTGGACGTGCTCAACGGGATCGACAACACGATCAGCGGTCCGGCGTTGATCTTCCAGGTCGATCCGGCGATTGCCGCGCGGGCCGGGTTCACTCCCCAGGAAATCGAGCTCGATGCCAGCGCGATTATGGAGGGCGAGCCGGCGCCCATGCCCGTGGTGATCGGCGATCGCGCATACACCGTGCGCGTGCGCTTTCCAGAGCGGACGCGCGCCTCGTTGGATGCCATTCGCAACACGCTGCTGGTAAGCCCCACGAACAAGACCGCCACCCTGGGATCGGTGGCCAGGACGATTCAACTGCCCGGCCAGACGGAAATCCGGCGCGAGAACCTGCAGCGGGACGTGGCGGTGACCGCGCGCCTCGAAGGCCGGAGCCTCGGCGGCGCCATGGCGGATGTGCAAGACACGGTGGCCGGGCTCAACCTGCCGCCGGCCATACGCGTCCAGTACGGCGGCGCGTACGAAGAGCAGCAGAAATCATTCCACGATCTGGCCTTCGTTCTGGCCCTGGCGGTGGTGCTGGTCTTCATCGTGCTGCTGTTCGAATTCGGAAATTTTGGCGCGCCGGTGGCCATTCTCTCCTCCGCCCTGCTTTCGACCGCCGGGGTCTTCCTGGCGCTGTTTGTCACCGGGACGACGTTCAACATTTCCTCGTTTATGGGGCTGATCATGGTGATCGGCATCGTCGCGAAGAACGGAATCCTGCTGCTCGATGCCGACTATAAGTTCCGGGTCGAAGGTTCCGAAGCTGAAGTCAGCATGATCCGGGCTGGAGAGCGGCGGCTGCGGCCGATTCTGATGACCGCGCTGGCCACGGTAGCCGGTATGACGCCGCTGGCGCTTGGGTTAGGCGCCGGATCGCAGATGCTGCAACCGCTCGCCATCGCGGTCATCGGAGGCATCCTGGCCTCGATGGTTCTCTCGCTGGTCGTGACCCCAGCGGTACACTACTACATTTCGAAATAGAGACCATGCGGTCGAGTTGACGGTGGGGCGTGTGGATGAGGTTGCCTTGCGCGAGATTTCGAGACGCCCTCGCGCAGTTCGGGGCAGAGCGCGGGAACGACTTGGGCACGCAAAACCTGAGATAATCTCCGGCTATGGTGCTCGGGAAGGCCGTTAAGGGGCTGATCTCTGATTGGCTTGGTGTGGCCCAAGATCGACGTGAAGATGCTGAACACGCAGATGAGCCGGTATGACGGTCGGCTTGCGCTGGTCAGTTTCGATCTGCAAAATGGTTCCTACCTCGATCTGAAAGACCCCGATATCGCCTGCGACATATGGTCGCGGAGAGGCTCGGTGACGCCGTGCTCGTCCCTTTGCCCGCGCTGCTGCCCTCGGCCGGTGGAAGCACCTCGGTGCTGGTCGTGGGGAACGACGAGGTCGCGCACAGCCGAAAGGTCGAAACCGGCGTGCGGGAGTTGTCTCTAAGATAACGATGATAGACCTCGTCCGGCCCCCAGGCTCCGGCGGGGACCGGCAGCGCGGAGTCTACCGAATTTGGAGGCTGACCTTCCCCCGTCACATTTTTGCTTGGTGTCCCCGCCAAGCCGAGGTAAGGTCCAAATGGCTACCGATATTGCCCATTATGAGGTTCAAAATGAACGACTTAGCCGTAGTGGAGAAGACGACGGAATGGCAGCGATTAACGACCCTGGTCCTGGACAGCGTCTCGTCGCCGATTACGAAGCGGGTGTACAACATGGCGTTGAACGAGTTCTTCGCCTAGTACCGGTTGGAGCCGCGGCCGGGCTTCACCAAGGCGACCGTGAGCGCCTGGCGGGTATCCCTGGAGGAACGTGGACCGGGGTCGTCGTCGATAATCATCCGCATGTCGGCCATCCGCAAGCTGGCAGTGGAGGCGACGGACAACGGGCTCCTGGCGCCCGAGTTGGCGGCCGGCATCGCCCGCGTGAAGAGTGCGAAGTCGATTGGAGTGCGCACGGGGAACTGGCTGTCGCTGAGACAGGCCCAGGCGCTCCTGAACGCGCCGGACATCGCAACGATGAAGGGCCTGCGCGACCGCGCCATAATCGCCGTCCTCCTTGGCTGCGGCCTGCGCCGGTCCGAGGTGGCGGCGCTCACGACGGGCCACATACAGCAGCGCTATGGCCGGTGGTGCATCGTGGACCTGTTCGGGAAGCACGGGCGCGTCCGGACGGTGCCGATGCCGGTCTGGGTGAAGGTGGCAATCGATGCCTGGACCGGTCCCGCCGGCGTCGTGGACGGCTACGTGTTCCGGCCCGTCAACCGCGGCGACCAAGTGCAGGGCGACGTGCTATCCGAGAAGGTAGTCTGGCAGATGCTCCGGCCATACGCGGCGGCTGCTGGCGTCCCTGGCGTCGCGCCACACGACTGCCGCCGGACGGCGGCGAAGCTCTGCCGGGCTGCGGGCGGTGAACTTGAGCAGATCCAGTTGCTTTTGGGCCATGCCTCGGTCCAGACCACGGAGCGGTACCTCGGCACCAAACAGGATCTGGTCCACGCGCCGAACGATGGGATTAAATTGAGGGTCGCGGTCTAACTTTGCTCGGGTTTAGGCTTCGACACATTCCTCATCGAGGGTTACCAGTATCCAGGGATCAACCACAACCTCGACGAGGCAACCCGGTGCGCGCAGTACCCACGGAAGGAACTCGCCTGGGATTAGGCCCACTGCCGCTATCTGATGGGCCTCTATTACAGCACCTGGCTGTGGCTGCGGGAGTTCGTGAACGGCAACCGCCTCGGTCTGCCGGCCATCAAACTCTGGGCTTACGACCACGTGTGCCTGTTCGGATGGCCCATCCCGCTGCCCACGAGCGACGACCGTTCGTTTATCTACTGATCCTCATGGAAACCTTAGACGCCCGCTTCGACGAGCTGCTGCAAAAGGTCACGGCCCATCTACCCAAGGAAATGTCACCGGAAATGAAGCACGAATTCGATGTAAACCACATCGGAAAGGCCGTGAAACTCCCCATTCCGGGAGGACGCGAACAACTGGGCGCCGAAATTCAGGTCCGTGTTGGCGGTCAGGTTGTGGCTCACCCGCGGCAACACCACGGTGGAAGGCCCCGCCACGTCGCTCACCACGTAGGTTTCCAGCTTCCAGAGAGGCGTGAGTGGATAGCTCGCGCCGGCCGAGATGAAGTGACGATGCAACGTGAAGATCTCGTTCGAAAACTGGAGCAGCACGGTGGGATCGAGTGGCCGGTTTTGTGGTGAATCCGGCTGGCCCTGGTTGTAAAAATACTCGCCCACCAGGTAAAGACCGTTGGCGAAGGCGTAGTCGCTGCCGATTACCAACCGCAGGGCATCACGAGTTGAGATTGGAATGGAGCCGGGTGTCGGATGCCGCCAGCGATACGTCAGCTCTTCACGCACGCCGGCGCCGCGAACCTGGCCGGCGGCATCGAACCCGGCGGTCCAATCCTGGCCGAAACGCGCCGCCGCCAGATCAAAATCGTAGTTGTGAATGGTCTGGCTGAGCCGAAGCGCCGAAGTCGAGCGGCGGAAGCCGTCCTGGGGCGCGTAAACGGCGTTCCACCGCAGTGCGCCCGGCGAACTGAACTGGAGCGAGGCAGCGTCCACGCCCTGGCGTTCCTCGGATTCAATCTGCAGCGGGCTGATCGGATTGAACATGTCCATCGGGCTGAAGAAGTGCGCCGTGCCCCAGCCGATGCGCTGGCGGCCCACCGTGAGAGTTGCCGAACCTTCGTGGAGCGCCACGTATCCGCGGTAGAGAGAAGTGTCCCAATACAGGTTGGCGCGGTTCGTGAAGACATGCAGCAAATCGAGCCAGGCGGCGCTCTGGCGGTCGCGCACGATTCCGAAATCGGGGAGGCCAATAAGGTTCCCCTCGTGGATCTCGTTGTCGTACTCGATGTGAACGGCAAACCAGTCCTGATACTTGCCGTCGTAGGTGAGCCGCAGCCGGTCGAGGTTATCGCCCCAGGGATCTTGCGTGAAGTACGAACGCGAGCCGCTGGCGAGGTCCTTGAGATAGCCGCTGAATTGCTGGGTCCAGGATGGCTGGCCATTGTCAGCCGGCGGGGTCTGCGCCATCGCGAGACCAGGCAGCGAGATCGCCCAGAAGCAGCACAGCGCTTTCAAGGCTCTTGCTTCTCGTCGCCGATCAGCCGGCCGTCTCTCAGGCGAATGAGGCGGCGTGCGCGACCCATCACCGCCGGATCGTGTGTCGAGAAGAGAAATGTAACGGCAAGTTCGCGGTTGAGGCGTTCCATCATGTCCAGGAGCAACCCCGCGTTTTCCGAGTCGAGGTTCGCAGTCGGTTCGTCCGCCAGGACCAGATCGGGCTCCGGCAGGATCGCGCGGAGGACGGCCACGCGTTGCTGCTGGCCTCCGCTCAACTCGCCGGGGCGCTTGTCGCGAAGTTCGAGCATTCCGACACCTTCCAGCAGGCGTTCCGCACGGCGCACGCGCTCCGGCTTGGGCACGCCCTGGAGAGCCGGAACGAACTCGAGGTTCTCCATAACGCTAAGCACCGGGAACAGATTGAAGGACTGAAATACGAAACCGAGATGCCGTAGCCGGAATTCCGCGAGCTGGTCCGCGGGTGTGGAAGTAATCTCCAGCCCGGCGATGCGGATCGTGCCGGTGTCGGGGGTGTCGATGGCGCCGATCAGGTTGAGTAGCGTGGTCTTGCCAGATCCCGAGGGGCCCACAGCCGCCGTGAATTCGCCTTTCTCTATAGCTAGGTTCAACGCGGTTAGTGCGTGTACGGCAACGTGATCGCGGTAAGTCTTCGAAACACCAATGAGTTCGATCTGCGCCATATTCGCTCAGATGTGCCGGATGGCTTCGACGGGCTTAAGGCCCGCAGCTTTGATGGCCGGATAGAATGCCACCAGTAGGACAACAACCACCACCGAGAGATCCGAAAAGATCAGATTCCTCGACGTCAATTCCGGGTGGATGACGGTAGTGGTGATCCCCAGAGCGGATGCCCCCGCGGCGTAACTCGATAGATTGATTCCGGTGTAAGCGAAACCGATGGTGGACGCGCTACCAAGGAGCGCACCCAGCGCGGCTCCGAGAACGGCGAGAACGGCCGCTTCCTGGACCACCAACCGCACCACCTGCCTGGGCTTAGTGCCGAGCGCCATCATCACGCCGAATTCCCGCACGCGCTCGAACACGGACATCATGACTGTATTCAGGATGCCCACTGAGATCACGATAAAAAGGATGAGGACGATGATGTAGAAGAAAGCGTCGTCCAACTCTATGAACTGCCGTAAGAACGGCTCGACCACGTACCAGGGCAGCACTTCGACCGGCTGGCCCGACAGGCGCGTGGTCAAGAACTGTTGGGCTTCGGCAACCGAGTGCGATGAGTCGAGCAGCAGTGCGGCTTCGGTCAAGCCGCCGGCGATTGAGAACAGCGATTGCGCGTCCTTCCGGAGCAGGTAAACGACCCCTCGGTCGAGTTCGGGCGAGCCGGACCGGAATATGCCGGCCACGCGGAACAATTGCGCGCCCATAGAGCCATCCGCCGCTTGCACCATCAGCACTACTTTGTCGTTCAGCCGCGCTCCCAGGGATTGCGAGAGGCGTTCGCCGATCAGGACCGGTCGGCTCATGCCGTCGTCGAGGAATCTTCCGGTAATGATGGCGCGGTCGATGGCGGTGACACTGCGTTCGGCTTGCGGAGCGATACCCACGATGCTAACCCCAGCGGAGTTCTCCGCCGTACTTGCTAGCCCGTCTCCAAGTACCCGGAAGGAGAAGCCGCGCAGGCGCGGCGTCCGCGACACAATCCGTTCGAGCAACTGCACGTCAGGTAACATCTTCAGCAGCGCGGGATCGTGTTGATAGCCGGAACGATGAATCTCGATGTGGCCGATCTGGGCGCGCACGGAATTGTCGACCATCTGCTCGTGAAAGCCGTCGCCAATGCCGCGCATCAAAATCGTGAATGCGAGCCCGAGCGCGATGGTAAGCACGGTCAATAGAGATCGCCGCCTGTATCTCCAGACGTTGCGCCATGCCATTTGCCAGAAAAGCATCGTTGTCCCTCAGAAGCGCCGCTCGAGATTCTGTTGTGTGAATATGTTCGCGGCCATGGGCTTGTCGAATTCCAGCGAAGAGAACGCCAATGTGGTTTCGTGTCCTGGCTTGTTATGGGAGACCATGCGCCATCGCATGGGGTAGTTGCGCGAGCCGGCTCTACGGACGTTTTCGAAATACAGGGTCTTCTGAAGCGCGCCCTGTTCGTCGTAGAACTCTTCGCGGCGCGGCAGAAAGTCCGCTTTGCGGATCAACATCACCAACTTGCCCCACACCACCGGAGCGTTTGGCTTGGGGGTGGCAACCAGCCGGTAGCAGGGATCTCCGTCTTCGGTGATTTCGGCTTCGATTCGGTGCGTATAGTCAGTGGGCAGGCTGCTCTCCTTTGCCAAGTCGTCATTGGTGAAGTCGCTTCCCATCCAGGACTGAAGCATCAGCGATGGCGGGACTTTGATGACCCGTTCCACCGACGGCAGATAGGTCCACATCTTGCTCCCCAGGCGGAGCGTGCCCGTTCCGGCGTCCTTAGCTGGAGCCGTGATCCGAATGAACGTTTTCTCGGGATAGTCGTACCAAAAAGCCATCTCCACCGTTCGTTGCCACTCCGGCGTGCGAACCGTCATCGAGGCGACACCGTGTTCCGTTTTCCCTTTGAGCGCTTCGTCGCACTTCTTGGCGATGGTCAGAGCATCGGGTCCGTCTGCCCGAACTGCTGCTCCAGGTGAGAACAGAACCAGCGCGGCAAGGGCGAGCGCGCACTTCATTTCGTTGACCCTTCCCCTCGATCGGGTTTTCGGGACCGGGCTTTCTTCTTGAGTTTCTCCGGCGGCGCAAGGCCGCGGAGCAGGACGGTTACGAAGTCATCCCCCATGGAGACAGGATCAAGGGTAGGATCGAACCAAGCTTGGAGGAAGAGCCCGTCCAGTGCGCCAACTAGGTCTCTGACCGCCTGAAAAAGTTATTTAAAGCAATTCCATTCCAGATTGTTTTGAACTATACTTGGGCATGCGAGCCTATCGACGTCTTCGCGTGCGTCTGAAGAAGCCAGACCGTGAAAAGTTGGATGACGTGCTCGGCGGCGGCATTCAGCCGGTTCGAACCGTTCTTCGCGCGCTGGCACTCGGGCACCTCAATGAGGGCAAGGCTGTTTCCGAAGTCGCTTCCATAGTGCGCTTGACGCCAAAGGCGGTACGGGAAATTGGTCGCCGGTACGAGAATACCGGCCTGCAGTCGGCTCTCTACGACAAAGACCGTCCGGGAGCGGTGCCCATATTGGAGGATAGTCAGAAACAACGTATTATTGCAATGGTTTGCAGCGATCCTCCTCAGGGCCGCTCCCGATGGACCGTGCGACTGGTAGCCGAAGAGGCCGTAAAGCGCAAGTTGGTTCCGAGAGTAGGGAGAGAAGCCGTCCGCATTCTGTTGCTCGCCCACGACCTCAAGCCGTGGCGGGAAAAAAATGTGGTGCGTGGGCGAACTCAATGAAGACTACATCGCCAAAATGGAAGACGTTTTGGAGACGTATGAACAACCCTACGACCCGAAGCAGCCGGTGGTGTGTTTGGACGAGAAGCCGGTTACGCTGCATGCGGATGTCCGTCCTGCCACTGCGGCGGCGCCGGGACGCGAGGCGCGGCGAGATAACGAATACGAGCGTCGCGGTACGGCCAATGTTTTCTGTGCCGTAGAGCCAAGGGCAGGCCGGCACTTCACTTATCCCACGCCGAATCGATCGGCATTCGAATTTGCCCAGGTAGCTTTCCGTTTGGCGCTGGAGTACCCCCAAGCCGAGACCATCCACCTGGTCATGGACAACCTCAACATCCACTGCCGCAAGTCGCTGACTGATCTGTACGGTGCCGAAATCGGCGGTGAGGTCTGGGAGCGGTTCACGGTCCACCACACACCGACTCACGGAAGCTGGCTCAACCAGGCAGAAATCGAAATCGGTATCTTCGCCAGACAATGTCTCGGGAAAAGGCGAATCCCGGATCTGAAGACGCTTCGCCGGGAGGCTCGCGCCTGGAACCATCGGACCAATCGAGCTCGTACCAGAATCAACTGGAAATTCGATCGGAAAGAAGCGCGCCGAAAATTCGGCTACAACAAGAACTATTGTAAGCGGTCAAAGACCTAGGCGTCCCGCAAGATCCTGAATAAACTCCGTGGCGCAACCGGCATCCCGCTTCCCGAGAAGCCAGCACGGGATGAGCTTCGTGTCCGCATCGATGGCAACCCACACCCAAACGTCGCCAGCTACCGTTTTCTCCGCGATGTTCGGCGTGAGGTTCCGCTGTTTGCAGTAGCAGAATGACCAAGCCTCATCAGCCTGAAGGCGCTCGCAGGCGAGATTGCGCATCCTCTCATCGAGGAAAGCTGAACATGCCGAACCGAGTTCTACCAGGAGCTTCAGAACCGTATTCTTAGCAACGCCCGTCATACGGACGGTCGAGTTGATGGAATTGCCTTCGACTAGGCAACGAATCACTTGGGCGCGGCTAACGCTGTCCAATCTGTTCATACTGACATTATACTTGCTCGTGCAAGCAATGTCAAGCGGAATATTTCGTCGGAAGGCTGCGTTGTTCTTGTTTGTGTGTGTCTAGTCTAATTAACTGACACGTCCCGCGTCTGGCCAAGTTGTAGCGCGCTCCGCTGAATCCTTGCTTCCGAAGGGCTTTAATTGCTGCGCGGGCCGATGCTATCAGATTGGGATCTGCCTTTGGGTTGGCCAGAACTAGCGATTTGACATTCAAGCGCTTCGTTGTTTTAGTTTTCATATTTCGCCCATTTGCATAGCTTCGTACTTTTCTCTGGTGTGCACTACAAGATTTTGGCGGAGCCTCGCTAGATAATCCGTCAAGAGCTTGTTATACGCCTTCAGCGCGGCATTGAGGGCTGCGTGCTCACCAAAATCATCGATCTTGAGGCGCAGTTTGTCTCGAAGAGTGTGCATGGAGATCCCGCGCGAATGAGTATGCCACATGCTTGGCTTGCTTAGTGCGGCGGCAATTTCTCCCGCTCGCTTCTCGCGCATTTGAGGAGTCACCTTCTTCTTTTTTGTTTCGGTTTCATTCCAGTTCTTAAATTTATAGTTTACGAGCCACTCCTTGAGAAGCGTTACCGACAGATCCCGCTCTTGCTCGTACCGAAACAATTCAGCCGGATCGAACTTCTCTACCAGGAAGGTTAACTCCGCACTGGTCAATTTGCCCTGTGCTGATTTCCTGATCAGCCGGTCATATTTCTCCAAATACCCGAGGGCCGGGACCCATGTATTGCTTCCGGCCCGCGGGACCTGGGGATCAATCGGCCCCAAAACCGAGTAGTAGTCCATCCAAATAGCGTCACCGGACATAACGAGGACGGTGCCCGCAGACATCGCAGCATTTGGGATTATAAATTGAACGTACCGATAGTGATGCCGAAAGACCTTGGCGATGCGTTCTGCTACTTCAATCAACCCGCCATCGGTTTCAAGAACCATAGCAAGACGATCCCGCTTCGGATTGAGTTCCTCTGTCGCATCACGAATAAGATCATCAACCCCGTATGTTATTGGGCCACGGTACGCTATCAGGTCCGCGTCAAGCTCCTGCTCGACGGCCAGAATCCGTTCCCTCAGTAGTCCCTCCACTACCTCATTTGATGTATAGATCGAAGATCCGGTTGCCTGTGAAGCGCTCATATGGACTTCTTGCCCCACCGCGCCGCAGCCGCCTTCTTCGCAATCATCTTGCGCTTCCGTGACGATAGCGCTTGCGCTCTAGCTTGGCCGCCCTTAGAGGCTCCCAGTTTAGAAAGTGCGACTGCGGCGGCGTTTTTCTCTGGCGCGGGACTGCTGGGCACTAACGGTGCACCGTTCCATTGTTCTCCGATTAGGTCCTCGACCACCGAACGCGCTAGAAGATTCGGATCTCTCGGTCTGTTTTTGCTTGCCCGTGAAGGCATGACTTTTCTCCTTCGTTGCACACTCAGTGTGCAACGAACTCCCTGCGACCGTCAAGGGGGTAGATGCGCAAAAACCCGACACGGTTCCAGATTTAATGATGCTTGCTCGTGCAGGCTTGTGCTTGCTCGTGAAGGCATGGTACCATCGCCCTGGAGGTTTATCCAACATGAACGGCACGATTACCATCAATGGCGTTTACGATCCGCAACTGGAAACCATCCTTCGCGTGAAGGAAAGGCACGAGGCATCCGTTAGGTTCAACCCTCAGCAAATGCAGCCCATGCAGCAACCTATTGTTCGACCCGGTTATCCCCCGCAGCCAACTCCTCCCGGAAACATTGGAGAGGGCTACAACAACGTCGTAATCAACTGGGATGGAGAAGACGGGCTGTCGGCTATCACCGAGATTCTTCACCGGCTGTATCCGAGTCTGCCTGTTCCCCCGTATCCTGAGCCGCCCCGGCAGTAATTTGCTCAGCGCTGATCTGCTCAGCGGCTAGTTCCAGGATTCTGTTTTTCTCCTCGGCAGTTGGCCGATGAAAATGGGCATCCATAACGGCTACCACTTGAGCGGCCAACTGCTCCTGTTCGATGCAACTCAGACAATCGGACTCCATCGTTTCTCCTTTTCAAACTGAACCACTACCTCGCTTTCCAATCTGGCGGCGCTGTTGCGGCAGCAACTGTTCATTTTCAGGGATTTGTGGGCCTGGCTGAACAGCCCGATGGAGGGACCGCCGCCGGCGCGCCAACTCGGCGAGCAGTTGCCGATGCCGTTGACGTGGTAGGGGAACAAGAGTTGGACAGCAGCGAAAAGGCGCAAAGCGGTCGGAGCGAATCAGTCAGCGGTTGAGGGCAGATGACTTGAACAGCATGATGCGGCGCACTTAGAAATCCACTCAGGACGGGAGGACCGACGCTCTTGCCGCTATTGGCGCGAAGGAAGAGCTGTGCCGTTTAGAATCAACAGCGCGTATTCAGCGGAAAACGCTGTCTTGGACAAGAGTGACTGAGAACAGCACGGAGCCGCGACCGTGAGGGAGGGGTATTCGCGGAGCGCGGTCAATGTGAAAAAGCAGCGCCCGCTTCCGTGCCGGTATGGCAGGAGCGGCACAGCGCGTCGCGCGGCATTTTCAGGTGCGGCTGATAGTCGCTTGTGTGGGGCGTGTGGCAGGCGGTACAGACCAGTTTCGCATGTGCGGACTTGCTCGAGGACAGGCGGTTGGCGATAACCACGTGACACGAGAGACAGAGAGCCTTGACATTGCCTCCGTTGATCCGCACTCTTCCGTCAACGGGCTCTGCGTGGCAGTCGTCGCAGTGGCGTCCGGCGAACGGGCCGTGCTGGAATTCATAGATAAGCTTCGGTGAGTTCGATCCGTGCGAATCGTGACACTCGGTGCAGACGGCCGTCTGGAACGGCTGCCCTTGGTGCGCGGAGACCAGCTTTTGCGATTCCGGATCGTGGCAGGCGAGGCAGAGACCCGGCTCCGCGGCGCGCGTCTTATGATCGCCATCGTGGCAGGATGAGCATTCGCCCGGGTGAACGAACCGCTTCACCGGGGCGGCGAGGGCGAAGAGCATCCAGACGGCAACAATGGCGGAAGGCACAAAGACCCCGAGCATGAATGCCCCGTCGTCAGGTTCCGAGACCAGGCTCTACGTGTTCGCAAATGATGTGCAACATCAGCCGCGGGTCCGTAACAGGAAACGGGATGTGAGCCCGACTGTTGTCGATGTGCAAGTGACAGCGCGGAACGGTTCGCGGATCATGCCAGCTCCCGGCGTTAAGGTGGATTCGGACCATTCTAATGTTGCGCTCTCGCGGTAAGCGTACGTGGAACCGGAACTGCCTGACGAGCCAACCGCGCTGTCTCTTTTCTAGTTTAATGTCAAATGTTAGTACCGCACCGGATGAGAACCGCACTTCCGGGCAGGCTAACTGATTGATGCCCCCATCGAGGGTCATAAGTTGAGGCGTCTTCTCATCGGTGCGCTTGATTTGGCCACGATCAACTTGCCGAGAAAGATAGGCCCGAAGCTGCCGACCCACGTAATCCGGGGCCTCCAGCAGCATCTCGCCGACAGCGGCGTCAGTCGCAGCCTCGCGTGCTCGCGCGAGCCCCAGTAGATCATCCTCGATGCTCATGCTCGCGAATCCCCGAAAACCTCATCAGGTCTGAAGACGAGGACGTCTGTGAGACGGTTCCGCAGATTCGGAGCCGAGATCAACACATGTTCGGCAATATCACTACTGGTGAGCAAGGCAACCGCTCCGCCGGAGGTCAACAACACGATGTTTCGGTCCAATGAACTGATCAACTCCGGGAGCCATATGGCCAGCGCAATAACAACAAACTGCCCGGCGTTATGCTCAGTCAACGCCTCCAGAGTCTCGGGCCGCAGCGTCGAGGCGGCGATCGCTCGCAGCTCAAGTCCGAGCTGAATCTGGACCTCCGCCGCCATGTCAGCCAGTACCGCGTCCATTTCGGCGGGGTCACAGATCAACAGATAGAGCGACGGAGCATCTTGTCCCACAGCGGCAAGCCGTCTGACGAGCCGGAAGGGTGTTGTTGCCGAGAATTCGGTCATACACTCTTCGGCAGCACCTTGGCGAGCGCAGGATGAATCCCGAAGAACTCGCGCCCATTGCTGAAATGCTCAAGGACCTGACGGTTAACAAGCAACTCCCGCGAGGTTGGGTCGTCAATCCGGAATTCCTCATTGCTGGCAAGCTGCTTTAACCGCAGCCGCTGGGTTTTGCCGAGACCCGCTAGATAGCGATTACCAAGTTGCTTGATAGCCGCCCGCACGTGCTGACGGCCGATGCGATCTTGATCGTCATGATACGCATACTCGGCAGATGACCGGGCCAGAGTCAGCAAATCACGCAGGACGCCACCCGAGTACTTCACAATCGATGCAATCTCCTTGCGGCCCATCAGTTCCAGAGCACCGCGCCGCTCCAGGATCTCAACCAGAAAAGCGGACTCGGCCGGGGCGGCGGCGGGGATGTGCTTGACGACGTCGAAATAGTCTTGGAGAAACCGACTCTCGTCATACCAGAGCAGCAGAGGAGCCGCGACGATCACTGTGATCTTTGTCCCCCTCAACGCTCGAAGATCCTGCTCGGCGTATTCGCGGAAGCGATCCGCCTTTATCAGACGATCGAGCCCGTCGATCAGAAATGTAATCTGCGCGTCAGCCTCCAGCAGTGGCGAAGCAATGCGGTGCAGGAGTTCCTTTACATCCTTCACTTCCCGTTTCAGAGCGGGCAACCTAAGCTTTATGAGCCCAGGTACCTTAACACGAACCCAGTCCGGTCCTCCGTCGTCGTAGTCCATCGGCTCGGGCTCGACCGAGTCCGGATCGATCCACTGCGTTGTTCCATAGGCTAGCTCGCGCAGTTTCTCATACGCAGACTTGGCTTCTCCTGTGGGCTCGCTCCCCGATTTCCTTTGCTTCTGGTAGACCGCGAGCGCGATCCCCATGCTAGCCAGGATTGCCCCGGTGTTGAGCTCGTTGAGGTCGGCGTAGTTCGCGATATCCAGAAAAATGCTGACCGCGTCAGCGTGACGTTTGAGGAGCTTATGAGTCAGGGCGAGCTCCGTGGTCTTTCCAGAGCCAATACCACCTACAACCGCAATCTGAATCCCGCGGGTTAGCTCGGCGGAAGTCGCAAGCGAAGCGTGGATGGGAGGCTGTGCTGCGTCACGGGGATCATGGGCGGGGGCAACTATCAGGTCACGGGCAAGCAAGTCGCGGGGCACGGCAATCGGGTTCAGCCGCTCCAGGAACGGCCTGTACACCTGCCTGCGGTCGAACGCGACAGCCTGTGATTTGGTGTCCGCTTCCATTTGGCCTAACGCTAGTATAGGGGATTTCAGTACTGATCTTGCCGCCGTCCAATTCCTCTCGTGCCGGTTACCCTGGGCGCAAACAGTGGCGGCGAACAACACGCTAAGCGCGCAGGTTGGCCAGGTCTTCCAGGTTGAGGCGGCCCGTGTAGATCGCCATACCGAGCGCGGCGTGGATGCCGAGGCGCTGCAACTCCCGGATTTCTTCAATAGTGGTGATGCCGCCGGCGGCCGTGATCTCGAGCGATGTAGCGGCGCGCAGACGGCGGAACCAATCCAGGTCCGTTCCTTCGAGCATGCCCTCCTTATCGACATAGGTACACAAGAATCCGCCGCAGTACGGCTCGATCTCCGCAAGGACCGCTTCCGCGCTCAGCGAAGTCGCCTCCCGCCAGCCCTTTACGACGATCTTACCGTCTTTAGAATCGAGGGCGATGAGGACGCGCTCGCGCCCGATCGCCCCGGCGAGGGCCACGAGAAACGGCGCGTTCACGCCCGCGGTGGAGAACGCCGCCGTCCCGACGATCACCTTGTGTGCGCCGCGCTCCACCAGGTTCCGCGCGCGATCCACCGTGCGGACGCCGCCGCCCACGCGCGTCTTGGCGCGCCCGGCCAGGAACTCGACGATCGCGTCGTTCGAGCCGCGGCCGAGCGCCGCATCGAGATCGATGACCTGGATCTGGGGGAACGCCGCAAACTGCCGCAGCATCTCTTCCGGCGGCGCGCCTTCGAGGGCTTTCTCGCGCCCCTGCACGAGCTGCACCACCTTGCCATCCATCAGGTCGATGCAGGGAATGATCACTCGATTCTCCGAACGGGGATGTTGCACGCGGCAAGGTGCTGCTTCAGGTCGTTCACGGTGTAGGTTCCGTAGTGGAAGATGGAGGCGGCGAGCGCGGCATCGGCCTGCCCAACGGTCAGGACGCGCGAGAAGTGGTCCAGCGTTCCGGCGCCGCCCGAGGCGATCACGGGGATGTGGGTCGCGCGCGAGACCGCGCTGGTCAGCTCGCAATCGAAGCCTTCCTGGACGCCGTCGGTGTCCATCGACGTGAGCAGGATCTCGCCGGCTCCGAGCGCCTCGCCGCGAGCAGCCCACTGGACCGCGTCGATTCCGGTGTCGTCGCGGCCGCCGCGCACGTACACGTGCCACGTTCCGGCGCCGGCCCGCTTCGCGTCGATCGCGAGCACGACCGCCTGCGCGCCAAACTCCGCGCTGAGTTCCGCGAGCAGCTCGGGACGGTTCACCGCCGCCGTGTTGACGCTGACCTTGTCGGCGCCCGCGAGCAGGATCCTGCGCGCGTCCGCGACCGAGCGGATGCCGCCGCCGACCGTGAGCGGGATGAAAACCTTGCGCGCCGTGCGCGCCACCACATCCACCATCGTGTCGCGGGCGTCGCTCGACGCCGTGATATCCAGGAATACCAGCTCGTCGGCGCCCTGCTGGTTATAACGGTCCGCCAATTCGACCGGGTCTCCGGCATCGCGGAGGTTGACGAAATTCACGCCTTTGACGACGCGGCCGGCGGTTACATCCAGACAGGGGATAATGCGCTTGGCCAGCATTTATAGCTCCACGAAGTTCCTGACGATCTTCAGGCCGAGCGGGCCTGATTTCTCCGGATGGAACTGAACGCCGAAAACGTTGTCCTTTTCGAGCACGGCCGTGAACGGCATCACGTATGTGCAGGCCGCGACTGTCATCGCACCGGCCGGCACGTAGTAGCTGTGCGCGAAATACAAGTAGGGGGACGGGCCGAGGTTCCACAGCAGGCGCGAGGGAGCGCGCGGCTCCAATTCGTTCCAGCCCATGTGGGGAACGCGCGCATCCAAAGGGAAGCGCTTCACCACGCCCTCGAAGACACCCAGGCCGCAAACGTCCGGCGCCTCTTCGCTCCGCTCGAACAGCCCCTGAAGGCCCAGGCAGATGCCGAGGAACGGCACGCCCGATTTGATCCGTTCGACGAATGCATCGCGGACTCCGAGCGCGTCGAGAGCCCGCACCATCTGTCCGAAGTGGCCGACGCCGGGCAGAACGATCTTGGAAGCGCGCCGCAGGCCCTCGGCGTCGCGGATGAGCTTGTACTCCGCCCCGATTTCCTGGAGAGTGTTCTCCACCGACCGGAGATTGCCCGCGCCGTAATCGAAGATTGCAATCATTCAGAGCAGCCCTTTTGTCGAAGGCAGCTCGTTCTTCAGACGGGCGTCCTTCGAACACGCAAACTTCATCGCCCGCGCGAAACACTTGAAGACCGCCTCGACCTTGTGGTGGCTGGAGCGCCCATGGAGCACCTTGACGTGCAGGTTCGCCCCGGCGTGCGCCACGAAACCGTTGAAGAAATCCTCGAGCAACTCGGCCTGCAGATCGCCCACCAGACGCACTTTCACCTGATCGCTGTAGACGAGATACGGCCGCCCGCCCAGATCCACGGCAACGACCGCGAGCGTCTCGTCCATCGGCATGACGAAATAGCCCGCGCGATTGATACCACGCCGGTCGCCGAGCGCCTGCGAGAACAACCGGCCCAGGACGATGCCCACGTCCTCCACGGTGTGGTGCTGGTCCACGTCGAGGTCGCCTTCGGCGCGCAGCTTCAGATCGAAGCCGCCGTGTTTGGCGAAAAGCTCGAGCATGTGGTCCAGGAAACGCACGCCCGTCGAAACTTCGTAGCGCCCGCGGCCTTCGATGCGGAGCGCGCCCGAGATCCGGGTCTCTTTGGTATTGCGTTCGATCGTCGAGGTCCTCATTGCGGCAGCACAGTCTCCAGTTGGTTGATGTCGTCGAGCACGGCCACGGCGTTCTCGGCCTTAAACAGGCCGGCCAGCTCGCCGCGCCGCGGGCTCGCGGGCGAGGCGATGCCGATGAACGGCACGCGGGCAGCCCGCGCCGCGCGCGCATCATCGACCGTGTCGCCGATGTACCAGAGGCTCTTGCCGGGCTTCAGCCTGGCGATGCGCAGCAGACCCTCGGGCGACGGTTTCTGCTGTTCGAGGACCTCCGCGCTCATGATCGGGTCGAAGCGAAGGCGCGCCGCGAACCTCTCAAGAGTGACCCGCAGCTCCTCCTGGATGCGGCCCGTGAAGAGCGCAAATTCCCACGTCTCGAAGAGCCGCTCGAGCAGGCCGGGCCGGGCGATCCAGCGTTCCCGGTAGAGGAGGCCGTCGTGATCGGCGCCGAAAAACAGGCGGTTGAAATGATCGATCACGTCCTGAAGCTCCACAACCGCGCCGTTTTTCGCGATGAGGTGGTGCGAGAGTTCCCAGTCGTTGTTCCAGCCGCCCTCGTTCTTATACTGCTGGATCACTTCGCGCGAGACGCGTTTTCCGCTGAAGTGTTCGACCGTTTGCCGGATGGTTTCCCGGTAGGACTCCGTCACGTCAACCAGCACGCCGTCGATGTCGAACACCAGCATTCGGTCAGCCATTCCAGATCTTCTCCAGTTCCTCCAGGAATCTCCGCATTTGCTCGCGCGTGCCCACGGTGACGCGCACCGCGCCGGGCAGCTCGTAACTGCGATCGCGCACGAGCAGACCCTGGTCGCGCAGCCGGTCGCGGACCTCGATCGCCCGCGGGCCAATCTTCATCAGGATGAAATTGCCCTGGCTCCGGTAGTATCCGATTCCAAGGCGCTCGAGGCCAAAGCGCAGCAGCTCGCGCGCGGCGAGCACCTCGGAAACGTAGCTTTCGATGTACGCGCGGTCGGCGATGGCAACCCGGGCCGCCATCACCGCGAGCGTATTCACGCTGTAGGGGGACTGCGCCTTGTGCAGGTACGCGATGTTGCCCGGCTGGGACATCAGGCAGCCGAGCCGCATCGCGGCCATGCCGAAAACCTTCGAAAAGGTGCGGCTGACGAACAGGTTGGGGTAGCTCGCGGCGAGCGGCAGCGCCGTCACGCCGGAGAACTCGAAATACGCTTCGTCGATCAGGACAGCGGCATTCAGCGCGCGGTTCAGAATCCGCTCGATCGCATCGAGATCGATGCCGGTGCCGGTCGGGTTGTTCGGATTCGCGATAAGGATCGCGCGCGTGGCCGGCGTGATGGCGTCGAGCAACTCGTCCAGCGGGAAAGCGAGGTCCGCCGGCCGGTAGCCGATCTCGCGAATCGACGCGCCGGCGACCTCGGCATAAAACCGGTACATCGCGTAAGAAGGGCGCAGAACGATGACGTCGCCGCCATCGTCCACGTAGGTGTTGATGAGCACCTGGATCGCTTCGTCGGTGCCGTTGGTGAAGAGCAGGCTCTCCGGCGGCACTCCGAAGAATTCGGCAACCTCGCATTTGGCTTCGCCGTATTCGGGGTAGATGGCGAGCTGGCCGGGGCTCAGACGATCGCACAGAAATTCCAGCACGCGCGGTGAGCAGCCGACGGTATTCTCGTTGAAATCGAGGCGCAGCTTGCCGGCGCGGCCGGCGGTCGGCGGCGAGTACGGCGCCATCTTCAGCACCGCTTCGCGGGGGCGCGGCGCGGCGGGCGGGGCAGAGTTCCCAGAGGCCATTCGGCGGGCTGGGATAAAATCCGGGGGACACCCCTCGATGCCTCGTAATGCGGCAGTCTCGCCTTGCGAGCCCGCGGTGTCCCCGGATTTTTTTTCTTCAGCCATGGAAGCGCGCCTCCACCGAACGCGCGTGCGCTTCGAGGCCCTCGGCGCGGGCGAGAGTCGTGATCGCCGGAAGCAGCTTCTCGAGCGCGGCCGGGCTGAGCTTCTGCACGGAAATCACCTTGACGAAATCGGCCGCGGAGAGCCCGCCGCGTATGCGCGCCGCGCCGCTGGTCGGCAACACGTGATTGGGTCCGGAGGCGTAGTCGCCCGCCGCTTCGGGGCTGTGCGAGCCGACGAAGATGCTGCCGGCGTGGCGCACCTGCTTGATCAGGTCCAGGTTGGGAATGCTGAGGTGCTCGGGCGCGAAGTGGTTCGAGAGCTCGACGGCCTCATCGAGCGACTCGACCAGGATAATCGCGCTGTTGTTTGCGATCGCCTGCGCGGCGACAGGCGAGGTCGGCAGTGTTTCAAGCTGGCGATCGATTTCTTCGGCCACGGCCTGCGCGAGGCGCGCCGAAGTGGTGAGCAGAAAGGCCGCGGCGTCCACGTCGTGCTCCGCCTGCGCGAGCATGTCGGCGGCGAGAACCGCGGGGTCGCCTTCCGAAGCGATGATCAGGATTTCCGTCGGCCCGGCGATGAAGTCGATGCCCACCTCACCCGCCAGCAGCTTCTTCGAGGCGGCCACGTAGATGTTGCCGGGGCCGACGATGCGGTCCACCCTCGGGACGGTTTCCGTGCCGTAGGCGAACGCCGCGATCGCGTGCGCGCCGCCCATCTGAAAGACGTCCGCGACACCGAGCAGCGAGGCGACGCCGTAAACGGTCTCGACGGGACGGGGCGAAGCGACCGAGATTCGCGGCACGCCCGCGACCTGCGCCGGAATCACCGTCATCATCAACGTGGAAAGCAAAGGATAGCGGCCGGAGGGAATGTACGCCCCCACGGCGTCGAGCGGCCGCACGATCTGCCCCAGGGAAAGGCCCGGACCGGCGCTACCGAGCTTTTGCCGAGGCAATTGCATCGCGGCGAACTTGCGGATGTTCCTCGAGGCCGTCTGGACGGCATGGCGCAGTTTCGGCGGGAGCTGGCTTTTCGCCCGGGCGAGCTCGCGCTCCGGCACCTGCACGCTCTTGCGCTCCAGGCCGTCGTACCGCCGCGCGAATTCGACCAGCGCCTTGTCGCCCTGGTCGCGGACGGCTTCGAGGATCGGCCGCACGGTCTCCTCGGCTTCGGTGAGCCGCGCCGCGCGCCGCGTCAACAGACCTCCCGCCTGCCTGGATGGAAGAATGCGAATCATGGCGTCACATCACGATCTTGTTCAACGGGTACTCGACGATGCCTTGCGCGCCGGCCTTCTTGAGCCGCGGGATGATGTTGCGCACGGTGGATTCATCGAGAATGGTGTTGACCGCCAGCCAGTCGTCCTCGCTGAGGCTCGAAATGGTCGGTTTCTTCAGCGCCGGCAGCACGTCCAGCACGGCCCGCAGGTCGCCGCGGCTGACGTTCAACATCAAGCCGACCTTGCCGAGCGCGCCGATGGCGCCTTCGAGCAGCATCTGGATATCTTCGAGCTTGTGGCGCTTCCACTCCTCCTTCCACGAATCCAGATTGGCGATCAGTTGCGTGTTGGACTCGAGCACGGTCTCGAGGATGCGCAGCTTGTTCGCGCGCAGGGAGGAACCGGTCTCGGTCACTTCGACGATCGCGTCGGCCAGCTCCGGGGGCTTGACCTCGGTGGCGCCCCAACTGAACTCCACCTTGGCCTGGACGCCGTGGGCGGCCAGGTACCGCTTCGTGGTCGCCACCAGCTCGGTGGCGATGATCTTGCCTTCGAGGTCCTTGACGGAGCGGAAGCTCGAAGCCTCGGGCGCGGCGAGCACCCAGCGAACCTTGCCGAAGCTCTGTTTGGCGTAGATGAGGTCGCAGACCGTGCGGACGCTGGCCTCGCTTTCAATAACCCAGTCCCTGCCGGTGAGCCCCGCGTCGAGGACTCCGTCTTCGACGTAGCGCGCCATTTCCTGCGCGCGGATGAGCATGCACTCGATCTCCGGATCGTCGATGGCGGGGAAATAGGACCGGCTGCTGGTGGTGATGTTGAAGCCGGCGCGCCGGAACAGGTCGATGGTCGCGTTTTCGAGGCTGCCTTTGGGAATGCCGAGTCTGAGCTTCATGGATTGCCCCCGTAGACCGCGTTCGGATCGTAGGTGCGCGGCTCGGACTCCGTCCAGCCGCCGTTTTCGAACTTCCGGTAGAAGCAGCTCTGGTAACCGTTGTGGCAGACGCCGGGGCCGAGCGCTTCGACTTTGACGAGCACGGCGTCCTGGTCGCAATCGGCCGAGATTTCCTTGACGATGAGGCGGTGCCCGGAGGTCTCGCCCTTGAGCCACAGTTTCTTGCGCGAGCGGCTGTAGAAGGTGGCGAAGCCGGTCTCGACCGTTTTGCGGAACGCCTCTTCGTTCATGAAGCCAAGCATGAGCACGCGGCCGGTGGCATGGTCCTGAATCACCGCCGGCACCAGGCCGTCCATTTTCGAAAAATCAAGATTCATGTTGTTTTTCCGCCGGAGGATGGACCTAGCAAAAAAGCCCGCCTTTCCTCCGGCGGGCTTCCTTTCCGACTCTCAGTTAGATTCCGCTTAGAAGTCGCCCGTCGGCTCGCACACATGGTGAGGATGGTGAGGGCGCCGGACGACCGCGACGACTCGCATAAGAAACGACGAGTATAACACGGCCCACCCGGCTCGTGCGCGCCGAGATCAACCGGCTATCTCGCTGTGTCGAACCCTAATTCGGAAGCGGGAGGTCGCAGCATAGCCCCGTTTCAGGTTCCCCACCTTTGGGGGTAATTCGGTTCGTTTTGCAAAAATCCGTTTTCACAGCCGCCCTCTTCCGGATTCGGGCGTAGCTGGTCCGCGGGGGAGCGCTCCGTTGGCGCTGGCAGACCGGATTGTGCGTAGCGAAGACATGCTTCCTCCCGTGTGCAGCATAGCGGCGATCCCGGCGGTAACGGAGAGAAGAAAAATGTAAGCGGCTGGAATGGAAGAAGAAAAGGAATCTGCCGGGCTGTCACGAGCAAATGCGGAGATGAAGATCGGCGGGCTACTGAATCAGGACAGCAACGACTCTCGCCACGCCGATCAAATCCACGTCCTCATCCCAATCCCAGAGCGGGGCTCGTCCTTCAAGATGCCGCCGGGCAACCTGGTGAGCGTCCCCGAGCGGCAGGCTGTCCAGGTCCCGCAGTTGGTGATCCGTAGCGCGAGAGTTCCAGTCTGGATTCCCAATCAGTCTGACAGCATAACAGAACGCCTCCATTTGCAGAGCGGCGGCCTCCCTGAGCGAGAGCGCGCAATCTCCGCCCTAAGGCGCCACCGGCTAAAGACGGTAGGTTCCTGTGCGACTGAAAGTCTGGTTGCGGCTGAAGCCGCCTCAAGACTGTGCCGAACTCGATCCGCTATTTCGCTGTGCCGAAGCCCAGCTCGCCGAGTATCCGGCCGGCGTGGTACACGTTCCGCAGCGCCTCGATGATGCCCTGGCTGGCGACGTGGACCGCCCGTCCCCGCACATCGTCGTATACGAAGTCGTTGGCCATCGCCTCGAGATTGCTGTCGAACAGGATGCCGATGATCTCGCCTTTGGTGTTCACGGTGGGGCTGCCGGAATTGCCGCCGGAGATATCGGCCGTGCTGACGAAATTCAAAGGCGTCGCCGGGTTCAGCTCGCCTTTGGCTTTCTCGAAGCTGGGCGGCAGGAGGAATGGCTCCTGGCCCGTGGCGTGCGCGTACATGCCGGCGAAATCCGTGGCATACGGCACCGGCTGGTCCCGCGCGTTGCGATAGCCTTTCACGGCGCCGTAGGACAGCCGCAGCGTGAACGTCGCATCCGGGTATTCGTTCGCGCCGTATACGGCGAAACGCGCCCGCGCGATGCGGCTGCCCGCCGTGCGTTCGATTGCTTCAACCCGGTCCTCATACTGCTTGCGGATGGTACGCGCCGGACGGTCCACAATGCGCGCCAGCCGGACCATGCCATCGTCGGACGTCTTCATCGCCTTCAGGTTGGTGGCAAGCCGCCTGCGTTCCTCGATGTCCTTCAGTTTCGTAGTCGCGACATACTGTGCCGCGGCCTGTTCGGACGTGTGCCCCGCGAGGATTGATTTCACGGTGGGATCGTCGGCTCCAAGCTGTTGCTCGATGAAGCGGAACCAGTTGGAAAGCACCGCGACCTCGAGGGAATCCGTGATGGGCGCGGGCGAGTACAGCCGCCTTTCGAGCGAGGGAAGGTTGGCCGCTGTGTACTCGCGCAGGCGCTCCCCGTTCGGCTTCTTCTGTTCCTCCGGCAGCCGAACCACGGTCCGGGCGATGCCGAACAAATCGGAGATCAGGGGGCCGCGCTCCAACGCGGAGTAGCGCTTCTGGTCAGCCGCCCAGGCGCCGTATGCCGCGGCAATCTCCTGCCAGGCATCGCCGGCTTCCCGCTTCGCCTCCCGGTGGGCGGCGATGGCGGCGCGGAGTTTCTCTTCCCTCTGTTGCTTCTCTTCGAGCAGCTTCGGATTCTTCAGCCCCCTTTCTTCCCAGATCCGCGCTTTGTAGCTGTTCTCGAGGCTGAAGAGTTTGTCGTCGGCGACGCGCTGGTTCTCAGCGCTCCCGGCGCCGTACGCTTTGAGCGCATCGATCGCCGACTTCAGGTACGCGAGGGCTAACGGGTAGCTCGAGTCGCGCAGAAACTCGAACTGGGCCACGGTGATGAAGCGGTCCGTCGCAGCCGGGTTGCCGGAAACGAACGCGAGTTCGCCATCCTGGACCCCTTCGCGGCTCCATTTCAGGTAGTGGGGCGTGCTGGCCGGCTTGTCCTTCTCATAGGCGCGCAGGAAGCTGATGTCCAGATCGAAGCGCGGGTAGGTAAAGTTGTCAGGATCTCCGCCGAAGAACGCGATCGCCTTCTCGGGCGCGAACACCAGGCGTATGTCGGTGAACCTCTTGTACTCGTATGTCTGGTACAAGGCGCCGGAATAGAGCGTCACGACTTCGCAACGGTTGCCGGTGCGCGCGGAGCAATCCTTCTCGATGCCTGCGATTGCCGCGCGGCGTTGGCCGTTGGCCTTCGGAGAAGCCGGGGGCGCCTTGATGGCGGCGTTGACCTGTTTGGTCACGTCCTCCATCCGAAGGAGTTCGCTCGCTTCGGTATCGGGGCATTTCAGCTCCTCGGCTTCGGTCTTTGCGTAGAAGCCATCGGCCATATAGTTGTGCGCCGCGGTGCTGAGCTTCTGGATGCAACCGGCGGCCACGTGATGGTTCGTGAAAATCAGGCCGTCCGGCGAAACGAAGGACGCGGTTGCGGCCATCTTGAGCGAGGTCAGCCGCAAGTGGTTCAGAAACTCGCCGGTGACCTTGAAGCCGTACTTCTTCGCGACCCGGTCCCGCGGGAACTGGTCGTAAAGCCACATCCCCTCGTCGGCCCGGAGAGTGAAGCCGCAGAGGAGCACGGTAAGGACAACGAATCGTGTTCTCATACCCAAAAACAGGATAACAATCGCAGGGGTCGCGGCCCGGTGGGAGGGACTGGAGGTTTTCCTGGGCCTCGGCGGCCGGCTTCATGCGTCGGGCGCGTCACCGGCCCAGTGACCGGCGGTTGACGAGCCCCTGTCTCGCCCGGCTCGACAGTCTGGACTCGTAGGTACGAGCAGCTCGTCGTAAAGGCGCGAGTCAAGGATTGCGAGCGCGCGCTGGACGCGCTTCGCAGGCGACAAGAGGGCGCGACCTTCGACGCGGACCGTGGCGATTCATATACACTTACCGCTCTCAATGATCTCGGCGGCCCCGATCACGCACCCCAACGGAAACTCACAAACAGCTTATACTGAAAGATGCAGCGTTTTCTCGTGTCCGGCACATCCAAACATCCAAAATATGAAACGACTCGCTTGGAGCTCTTTACTTCTGTTCATGGTGGCTACCTGGCCCGCTGCCGCGCAAAGCTGGGATAGCAGCGGAAATGGATTGCTGAATGGCACGTACTACTTCCGCCAGGTCATGTGGCTCGGCGGGTATAATTCCGCCAATGATCTTCATGAATCCATAGCGGTTTACGGCAACATCGTTTTCGGTGGTAATGGAACCTATACTCTCACCGCAAACGCTGCCGATGCGCCCGAAAACAAGGTCACATCGATTACCGGCAGCGGCACCTACACCATCGCCGCCAGCGGCTACGGTTACATGTCCACACCGCTCCAATTCGTTTACTCCCAATTCGTGGGCGATGAGATAACTGTGCTGGTATCCCCATCCAAAGTCGTGGTAGGGAACACGAGCGATAACAACAGCGGTTATAATGACCTGTTCCTTGCAGCGCCGGCGCCGACATCGACGCCCTCGTTGCAGGGCACATTTTCCGTTATCGGTGTAGGCATTCCCACGCTGGCCCTTGACTTGACGCACACGCGCGCTTACTCATTCACTATGACGGGCACCAGCAGCGTAGTCAGCACCACGGCACTCACCGGGGCCTTCGGGTTGAACATTGCAGCGATGACGCAGCCGGCTTTCTCCGAGGTGAAGTATTCTGTCGGCCCTGGCGCTGCGGCCGTGACATTCGGTAACGAGCTGACGGCCACTGATCTCGATAGTAACCTGATGTCCGGCACCAAATACTTCTATTTCTCGCCTGATGGCAATTTCTTTTTCGGTGGCGATCCCGAGGATACCGACTTCATCGTCGGCGTCCGCCAGAGCTCCAGCGGTTTCTTCGCGGCGCAAATTCCGTACTACACAGGCGGTTTCTTTCAGGACGATTCTCAGTTCAGCAATTGCCGGTGTGGCTGGCTCAACAGCCTCTACGGCGGATATGACGCCCTCACCGATGCAAACAACGGGGAGATTCTGGTGCATCAGCGGGATAACGTGGTCGGTCCACCACGCGGCAGTTTCCTCGCCGATTCCACTTACTCCGAACGGCTAAGCCTGTCGGACGGCACGTACACCGATTTCTACTACCAATACTTCTTCGGCCCAGGCGGCAAATTCGCGATCGGCTTTGCGAATGCGAGCTCCGGATTCCTCGGGATCGAGGTCCTGATGGAGGGGCCCGACTACACGTCGGCTCCCTCTTCCGCGCCCTATATCTATCCGACCGGCATCGTGAACGCAGGTTCTTCCGCCCCCTTCACCGCGGAGTTCGCGCCCGGAGAATTCATCTCGATTTTCGGCGCCAACCTGGCAAACACAACTGCGACAGACCCCACTCTCCCCACGGGCTTGGGTAGCGTCCAAGTGCTGGTGAATGGAGCTCCGGCGGCCGTCCGTTACGTCAGCCCCGGCCAGATCAATGCGGTGATCCCGCTGGGCATCGACACCGGCATCGCCTCGATTCAGGTGGTCAACGGTTTGGGAACATCGAACGCAGTAAGTAACTACGTGGGGGAGACCCAACCCGGCATATTCAACAGTGCAACTTCCGCACCGGCCGTTTTCCACGGCAACAATACGATCGTCAGCGCTTCGAACCCAGCCGTGGTCGGTGAGGAATTGGTGGTTTATCTGACGGGCCTTGGCACGCTGGACTCCTCGGGCAATGCCACCAACCTCAGCTACGTGTCAGTCGATTTCTCCGGCGTGACAGGTAGCATTGACTACGCTGGCATTGAGCCGGGAACTCCACTCGCGGTCGGGGCCGGATACCAGATGAACGTGACCGTGCCGAGCGGAACGAGGTCCGGGTTGAATTATCTGGATATCGGAGGACTGGACAGCTACAATGGCGAAGCGCTCATTTGTGTTACCAATTGTGGTGACTCGTCGCTTCGGATCGGAGTCCGCGACCGGAGAGCTAAAACTACTCGATCCGCCGTGCGGCCTCGCTTCCCCGATTCGCCCGGAGGGTGGGTAAATCTGCCTCCACAACCATGAGAGAAGATTGCACTCAACTATTTCTTCGACGGAAACGGCCGCCTGGAAGGACGGCGCGTTGCGAACGACCCTGTTCGGACCGTTTGAAAGTTTGCGCCATTCGAACCGGGAAAGTCGTAGAAAAGAGAGCGAGAACGGTGAGTCAGGACGCGATTCGGGAATTTGGCTCCCCAGGTAGGACTCGAACCTGCAATCCTTCAGCTTACAGCCGCACGATCTTCTCCGACTTGAAGCCTTTGAGCGCGTTTCGTGTATCCACGATCAGCCGGGCATTCTCGACCAGCGCGCGGTAGTCGAACCCTTTGTGGTCCGTGATGATCACCACGCAGTCCGCCGCGCGCGCCATCGCTTCGGCCGGCTCGGAGCGGAACTCTTCCCCGCCCGCCGTCAGGCGCGCGATGAACGGATCGCTGTAAGTGATGCGCGCGCCCCGGCCCTTCAAGAGCTCGATCACATCCAGCGCCGGCGACTCGCGCAGATCGTCGATGTCCCGCTTATAGGCCACTCCCAGGATGTGTACGTGCGAGCCGCGCAGCGGCTTGCTCCGGTCGTTCAGCGCGGACTGGATCTTGTCTACCACGAAGTGCGGCATCTCCGTGTTGATGTACCCCGCCAGCTCGATGAAACGCGCCTCGAAGCCGGCCTGCCTGGTCTTCCACGAAAGATAGAACGGGTCGATGGGAATGCAGTGGCCGCCCAGGCCCGGACCCGGATAAAACGGCATGAAGCCGAACGGCTTGGTCGCCGCCGCGTCGATCACCTCCCACACGTCGATTTTCATCCGGTCGCACATCAGCGCCAGCTCGTTCACCAGGCCGATGTTGATCATGCGGAACGTGTTCTCCAGCAGCTTCACCATCTCCGCCACTTTGGTCGAGCCCACCGCCACCACCCGCTCGAGCGCCTGCGCGTAGAACAGCGAGCCCAACTCGGTGCAGGCCGGGGTGATGCCGCCCACCACCTTGGGAATGTTCGCGGTCTGGTATTTCGGATTGCCCGGATCGACGCGCTCCGGCGAAAAGCACAGGAAGAAATCCTGGCCCACGCGCAGGCCGGA
>Ga0326727_10003204_pt1 | contig 53141 bp, 49 predicted proteins | sample MB2enrmetagenome_FD_207643 | JGI IMG/M metagenome (GOLD analysis project Ga0326727, IMG submission 207643) | Lab enriched peat soil microbial communities from McLean, Ithaca, NY, United States - MB29MY | ecosystem: Environmental > Terrestrial > Soil > Wetlands > Peat | place: USA: New York...
CCACCGTATCGCCCAGGGTGACCGCGATTTGGCGGGCCACCAAGTGTCCGCTCTGCCCCTGGGCCACGAAGACGAAGCTCTGCCCGCCCAGGCGCGAAACCGCCAGCACCGGCACAACAGCCATGGGCGTGGTGCTCCATATGACGCGCGCCTTGATCATCTGCGCGTTGCGCAGCACCTCCGGCGTGGCGTGGACCGGGGCCTTTACCAGAATGCCCTGCAACGTGCTATCCACCTGCGAAGAGAGAAAATTGATCTGCGTCTTCTCGATCAGCTTGCCGGCGTTATCCATCAGCTCGACATCCAATCCCTGACGCACTTGGCTGGCGCGCTCGGAGGGTACGTAGATGTAGGCTTCCAGATCCTTGTTCTCATCCACCGTGGTCAGCACCGTCGCCGGCGAGTTCATCGGCGAAGCAAAGTCGCCCACATGCACCGGGATGTCTCCCACCACGCCGTCAAAGGGCGCGCGAATGGTGTAGTAGGCCAGTTGCTCCTCCTGCGTCTTGCGCAGCTCGACCGCCGCCTCGTAGTCCGACTTGGTGTTGCCGAAGGACTGCTGCGCCTGGTCGTAAGCGTCGCGGCTGGTCACGCCGGCCTCGAAGAGTTTGCGCTGCCGCTCAATCTCGATCGCGTTGTAATCGTAGACAGCCTTCTTTTGCCGCTCGGTGGCGCGCGCCGACTCGACGGCGGCCATCTGCATCCGCGGATCGATCTCCATCAACACCTGTCTCGCTTTCACATGGTCGCCGGAGTGAACGAGAATCTTCGTCAGCGCTCCGCTCACCTGCGGCATTAGCGTGGCCGAGCGGCGCGACTTGATGGTGGCCACATAGTCGCTCGACAGGGGCACTGGGGCGAGGGTGACGGCCACCGTCGTCACCGGCATCGCCTGCATCCCGGCGCCCGCTGCAACCACGGGCTTCTTCTGGCAGCCTGTAGCCGTCAATCCAAGAAGAACAAAACATCCTATTCCTATAATGCGTTTCAAAGCGATCGTCCTCATCTTGTGTTGCCTTCCCTATTGTAATGTGATGCCTGCGACCGGAGCATTGATGTAAAAATTCATAGAATGCTATACGGCCAGCCTGCGCACATGGTTCCCAGAATGGTTCCTTGATTCGCTCCGGATTTTTTGACAGGTCCCCTCTGAGTTGATAGCCTTCATAAGGGCGTATCTGGCCAATCCTGGCCGTATGTCGGCCCTGCCTCAAGTCCCCGTCGTCTAGCCCGGCCTAGGACACCGCCCTTTCACGGCGATAACACGGGTTCAAATCCCGTCGGGGACGCCATAAAATCAATAACTTACAGCAACTTTAAGCGGAACCCCGAAAGGAGGGGACGCTACGGGGACTAACGCAGAGGTACGCTGTCCCCATCCATCCCCAAACAGGCTCACTTTGGTTCCGGCAGTGATCCGGCAAACACCCCGTCCAATTTATTCACCGCAGCGGCCATGTATCCCGGCGAAAGATGCGCGTAGCGTTGCGTCATGCGCGGCGTTTTGTGTCCGAGAATCCGGCCCACGGCGTAGAGGTCTACACCTTCCATCACCAGCCAACTTGCCGCCGTGTGGCGTAGCGAGTGGAAAGACGCATCCTCAATCCCCACGGATGCGAATACGCGGCGTGTGTAGACGCTCAGATGTGCCGCGTTGACTTCGGGGAACACCAGTTGCGCCGGATTGCCCACGGGGAGACTCTTGAGCACTTGCACGGCCAACTGGTTCAACGTCAACACGCGCAGTGTGCCGTTTTTCGTCTCCGTCAGGTACACGCGATTGTTGGCAAGGTCTACATCCTTCCAGCAAAGTCCAAGAATCTCCCCACGGCGCATCCCGGTAAACGCGGCCAGGGCCATCGGGCCGCGCATCCATTCCGGCGCGGCTTCCAGAGCGGCCTTGAATTCCGTGGGAGACAGATACCGCGTCCGGCCTTCCGATACTTTGGGTAGTTTCGCGCCCTGTGCCGGATTCATCGTGAGCAACTCCCATTCCACGGCCAATGAAAGAGCGTGTCTCAAAGTGGCAAATTCTTTCGCAACTGTTCCGGCTGATACCGTTTCGCTCCGCTCAAGGATGTAATCGGCTACTGTCCGGCGCGTGATCTCTTTCGCCAGAGTGGGCAGCGCGGCCTTGAGCGTCTCCAGAATGCCGTCCAGCCGGACAAAGGTAGTAGGGCGCAAGTGGGCTTTCTGGTGCGTCTTGAATCGCTTGAGCAGTTCCGCCGTGGTGATCTCGCTGGCAGACTTCACTCCAAGAATGGATTCACGTTCGATGCGCGTCTTGATTTGAGATAGGGCCGTCATAGCCTGAGTGCGCGTAAAAGCCGTGACCTTCTCTTTCTTGCGCTTGCCGCCTGCATCGACATAGGAAACCCACCAGCCGTTCCGGTCCTTGCGCTGAAACACCCCATCGCGTTCTTTAGCCTTTGGCATAATTCCTCCGCTCAACTTCAGCTTCAATCTCTGCTTGGTGCCACGTTACCCAATTGCCTTTGATAGTGTCCCAACTGATAGGCTGACGTTCTACTCGTTTATTCACTTGCTCCGCTATCCACTCTGACCGGACGCCGTTGCGCTTGGTCCATTTTGGCCAATTGTCCGCAGCCCATTCGATCATCTGTGCCTTTCTCTGCTTGCGAGTAGAGTCTGTCCGTCTTTTCCCACCTTTATGCTTGCAATTCTCGCAAAATGTCCCGTGATAAATTGGCGTCTCCTTCCTTGGCGCTCTCGCTCGGACAAAATATGTTCCGCACCCATCGCATTTGAAAAGCCGCTGAGGACAGCTTGATTCCAGAAATTTGTGAAATTCGGCAATTGCGTAATCTCTCGCACGGGCGAGCGTGTCTTCCAATTCCGGCTCCGGGAACGGCCATGCCAAGGGCTTTGGCAGCCAAAGGTGTGAGACGACTTCCAATCGTGCTAATCGACCATCGCTGCCGAACTCATTAGGCGGCGGGTTCCTAGCCATGAATTTCCGGAGCGTTATGTCAATTCGTTCTTGGTAGGCATCCGAAACCCAAAAAACATTTCGAGACCACGGCTGCTCTCCGAGTCGGTCTCTTCCACTTGCAATCCACTGATCTGCAAGCCGCCGCAGAGTGTCCAGGAACTCCATTATTGCCGTGTCTCTTGTCTCCCGCGATGGGTTCCCGAAGCCCTGTACACGTAAAGGGCGATTATGGGGTATCCCAGCTAGCCATCCCAGAAACTCTCTAGGCCACTGGCCATTGAGTGTGGTTGCAAGGATTTTGGGATAGTCCCGCTCCCCTCGTTTTGTCCCTCTTCCCAAGATTCTCACAGCGTCTCTCTACCCTCTATAAGTATGATGCGCCTAACAAATACAAAGTGCAACACATTTATCTAAATTATTCCGAGCACCTGCGAAATAGTGTCCATAGAGCCGGAACATGGCAAACCAATACGAGGTGAAAAGGCATGAGCAAAGAAGCGAAACCAGTTGAACGCGAATGGATGGGCGTGATTGAAGCTGAGACAATGACAGGGCGGAGCCGATGGACGTGGAGGCGTGCCGCGTACAACGGGGAAGTTGCCAGTTGCAAAATTGGCCGTCGGCTGCTGATTCCAGCCTCCGAAATTCGCCGCGTAATGACCGAAGGCTTGCGGCCCCGGCTGGCGGAGGTGCGGCAATGAGCGCCGGTGAGTCACACACGGGTAAGTTCTTCGCTATTGATTCGCGCATCTGGGCAAAGGTGACGGACTGCGGGATGAATGAGGCGGTTGCCTATCTTGTACTTGCTCGCGGCACCGGCCCTGATAACCGGACTACACGCTGGTCTGCTGAGGCTGTTCACCGTTACTCCGGCGTTGCATGGTCCCGTGCGCAAACGGCCATCGAAAACCTTGTACGGGCCGGAGTCGTCCGGCGCGGCAAGGAACATACGAAGGAACGTCCGCGCTACGAACTGATGTCTTACGAAAAAAACAAGTTTGAGATCAACGAAAATTTCATATGGCTGCCTAACACGATTGTCACCAGCACAGAGAGCGGAGAGACTTCTCCCGTCGCTCGTATTCGAGGCGCAGGGGATAAATGGGCAATGCGTTTGTTCGTGGACCTTTACGCCGCGCAGAATCTTCGTGAGGATGGAGGCATTCATCCCAGCATACTGTGCGAGCAATATGAGCGCAAAGAAGTCGGGGAGCGTAGCTATTGCACGATCTGGGCGTTCCGCAGGAAAACAACACAACTAACATGGGCAGGGCCAATGGCAGCGCACAAAAACAGGCCGCAAGAGAAGGGGGAAGGTCATCCCGTGTGGCACTCTGTCGGCTTGCTTAGCCAGATGGGTTTGCTTGAGTACATTCCGCATCTGATGGAATCAGACTCGCCGCAGGCGGAGCCAATTCATCCTTTTGGAATCGGGCGGAACGGGGAAGAGCAAATTGAAACTGAGATCGGCGAAGCCGCTAACGCTGCGGGCCGTGAGATGGTGCCGGAGTGGGCCGTTCAGAAAGCTGAAGACGATGGTTTTGAATGGTTTTGCCCAGCAGCGCGAACGTTACCCGGAGTGCAGTTGGTGGGCGTTGCTCGCCTACGGTATCGACCCCACACAAAGCGGACGGCGGCGTGGTACGCAAACCTTCAGGAATCCGGGCAGGCGGCAATTGAGCATTATTCAAAAATCGTTTGCGGCCAAAATTCAGAATTATTGCGAATCAGACAAGCGTAGGCGCTGAAGTTCGCACAAATCTATATCGGTTTCGTTGGAGGCATCAAGGGTCATCAAAGGGTGTCAAGGGGTGTCAAAGAGTGTAAGTGGGTTTCAATGCTAATCAACAAGAGTAATAGCTATTCCTCTTCGCTGAAAAATGCGAAAAGGGTTTGAGGGAAAATGGGAGTGGGGAATTTATGAATATCGCAGCGTACATCAAGGAATGTGAACGAGTACAGCGCGAGTCCGAGACTGAGGAACAACGGAGGCAAAGGCGGCAACGCATTCGTGTGGCGAAACCACAGGGACGGCGTCACACTTACGTGCGGGAAGTCCTACCCAGCGGTTGTGTCCTTTACGAAATGTCCGTTCACAATAAACTGCAATAAGCTCACCTCCACACTTCCCCTCTACTTGGGGCTTGTAAAGAACCCGGCTCCAACCCATCCCACTGCACGAACAAAGCCCCAAGGGAGAACAAATCCAAGCAGGGGGAGAATTGCGGCCAATAGGTAAAGCCATCGGTTTGGTGCGGGTTCCGCATAAAGCGTTTGGCCGTCTACCATATCAAGAAATTCGACTTCGAGAGCCTTGGTCCAGTGGATTGTCTTTATTCCCTCCTTGTTAGCTTTGGGGGATATGGAGAATTCAGGGGTGTCACCCTCGATTCCAAGAGCGGCAGTGAGTTGGCTCCTCATTTCGGGTGTCATGCTCTTCAAAATATCCTCACGTTCACTTGGACTATGAGAGACCCACAAAGATTTAACAGTCGCGCTATTCGACAACCATAAGGTACGTCCCTCCTTCACGGTTTGAGAAGCGGCCAATATCTCAAACGCTTTATAGCGTCCCCGTGCTTCTAGTAAGTCACCCAGTACCGCATAGGAAGCCACTCCTCCGGCAATAGCTCCAAAGATTCCCAGGAACAATGCCAGCCGCCGTGTTCCTTCTCTGAACATCGCATCCCTCCCGGTCCAAACGGGGCCGACTCTTACCGCTCACCGCCCGTTTGATAGCAGGTGAATGAGTTGTCGTTCAAGAATGAGGCTTCATTCCGTCTGCATCGCCAGCCTATCGTCTGATATTCAGGTTGCACCTTTCGTCCGTAGAAGGTCACCTTCATGTGATGGTATGGCCCATCATCACATTTGACCCAAGGCATGGCATAGCCAACCTCTTTGTTTTGAAAGGTAGTCCATTCCCTCTTTCGTGTGTAGGATAGGCACTCTTTGCTCTCGCCTGGGAGCCAATCGCTTCGGGCAGAGATGACGGTCTCTTCTTGGTGAGAAATCCATCCAGATTCGTCCAGAAAACTATATGTATTCCACTGACCATTCTCAAGTCCAATAAGGCACCAAATGCAAGCCAACAGGACCAGTACCCACCACCACGAGAATTCGTCTTTGTTTTTCATTTTGGCAATCGTTGTGCATTCTCACTTCATCGCATCACTTCTTGGGCTTCTCAGATTTTTCGATGAACTCTTTCAGGCTTATCGCGCAAGCCTCTGCGGCTTTCTGAAACTGGTTGGACCCTGCCTTGCCTGCTGAGTAGGCGAAAACAATCCGCGAAGATCGCGGATCAACAACAGCAATGCTCACACTGGTTGATCCGAGAGCCTCCTTGCGAGCGCGGCGTTCTCGCGCTCTTTCTGCTCCCAGCGCCGCGCCCTGATTCCAAGCATCGTTGCTGCCGTTATTGACATTGGTGCTGTTCACCGCATTTTTGTTCACGCTGTTGTCGTTGACTACGACCTCTGGTTGGCTCGAAATCTGATGGCTGACGTTACTGGTGATGATGTAGTCTGCCTTGTCCTTGTCCATGACAACGACCAAGGGGACGTGCTTCTTGACAATAGCAGCGGCCAGATATGTTTCATATCCGCCCATCGGTTTGACGTAGACTGTGTTGCCGCTTTTGAGTTGCGGAGATTGTGCAAAGCAAACGACAGAATAGGCTAATAGAAAAAATGCTGAAATACGATTCAAGTGAAACTCCTTTCACGCATGAGAAATGAATTTGTAGTTATGGCTGGTATCGCCAGAGGTCGTTGAGACTTCCCCACGTTCCGCTGAAATCATATCCTATCCCTCCAAAGAGCCATAAATTTCCGCTGCTGTCTGTCCAAGTAACGGCGATACCTTGACTCCCCCTTGCGCCGGGAACATTGCTTGTACTCGCTGTTCCAAGTGTGCCGTAGACACCTTTTGTTTCGCCCGTGTTGCTACCCCCTACCCATGTCCATTCTTTAGTTGTAGGGCTGAATTTCCAAAGGTCGTTAAGGATTTGGTTTGTAGCGCCACCGTCATAATCAAAACCGCCGAAGAGCCAGAAGTTCCCGCTGCTGTCGGTCCAGCTAACGGCGCTGTCCCGGCCTCCGGGTGTGTTGCTGGCGGATGCAACGCCCTGCGTACCATAAACAGGCACTACACTTCCCGCGTTGCTGCCGCTTACCCACATCCATTGCTTTGTTGTCGAGTTGAACTGCCAGAGGTCGCTGAGGTCGCCATTCGCTATTCCAGTTGGGCCGTATCCTTCGCCACCGTAAAGCCAGGAGTTGCCGCTGTTATCTCTCCAACTGACAGCATAACTTCTCGCTCCGGGCACGTTATTTACTGAGGTGACGTTCTGCGCCCCATAGACTCCCGCTGCATTTGCGGTTTTGCTACCGCCTACCCAAGTCCAAGTCTTCGCCGTGGCATTAAACTCCCATAAGTCATTAAGGTAGCCTTCTGCCCCGGTTGAGTCGAGACCGCTGCCGCCAAATAACCAAAAATTGCCGCCGGTATCTGTCCAACTTAAAGCTGCTCCGCTGCCCCCGCTTCCTCGTGCGCCTGGAACATTATTCGCAGATGCAAGGTTGAGTGTTCCATACACTCCCTTTGCATTGATCGTGTTGCTGCCGCTAACCCATGTCCATTCTTTGGTTGTGGGGTTGAACTCCCAAAGGTCGTTGAACATCCCGTTCGCCGTGCTGGAAATAAAACCCTCACCGCCGAACAGCCATAGGTTCCCGCTACTATCAGTCCAACTGACGGCGCTGTCTCTCGGTGGGGGCACGTTGTTGGCAGAGGCTACACCCTGTGTACCGTAAATACCAGACTCGGAGAAAGCACCGTATGTATTTCCAGTGTTGCTGCCGCTAATCCATGTCCATTCCTTCGAGGATGGTTTGAACTCCCAGAGGTCGTTGAGGTAGCCCGATGGGTCACCTGCGCCTCCCGAACCTCCGAAGAGCCACAGATTCCCGCTGCTGTCGATCCAACTGACCGAACCGCTCCGTGCGCCGGGGACATTGTTGGTTGAGGCTGAGCCTTTTGTGCCGTAAACGCCCTTTGCACCCACGGTGCTGCTCCCGCTCATCCAAGTCCATTCGTTGGCAGTGCTGGGCAGTGGAGTGGAGCCACCGCCGCCACTGACCGGAACTCCGTTACAGCCGGATGCAAACAGGGCAATCGAGACAAGCAACGTAAAGGGAATCTTTCCACGCAACTGCAAGGGAATCTTTCCACGCAACTGCATATCGGCCACCTTTCGAGCACAAGAGAGTGCATGCGCTAAATATAGCGTAAAGACTAATCCGATCATGGACGAATGGCAAGGGATATTTGCGCGGTGACAGGTGAGCGAATCAGGAAGCTGCGCCGTGCCAAGAATTGGCGGCAGATTGACCTTGCGGAGCAATCTAGCGTCCACGAGGTCCACATTTCGGACTTGGAGCGCGGAACACGTGAACCGGGATTGCGCACCCTCAGCAAGATCGCCTCTGCTCTGGAGACAACGCTCTCGGAATTGCTGAAAGGATTGTAACGCCGACCGGCATAATCCTGCGCTTAAAGTGCTGTTCCCAATTGTTTTTCGGCGCTCACGATAGGATTTTCAATTCTCTTGCCGTGGATTATTCTGCGCCTCTCGCTCCCAAATCTTCCGACAAAACAACTCTCACAAATGCCTCGTTGCTTGTGCATACTGCAATTTTTAGGACAACTGGACACTCTCGCGGGACCGGGGGACTGCCAGCGAATCGGCCTTGGATTGAATTCGCCGCCCTATGGAGGCACGGGATGGCCGGGATGGTCCTTCCCGGCCTCAGAGTGTCCTGCAAGGCTCTCCTATCCCGTCGCTGGTTAAATTGCGCCTTGTTTTGGGAGTGTCGGTGAAAGTCGAATTGCCGCCCTCTAAAGCCTTGTAGCCTCCGGGCTGGCGACGGTGTGAACTGTGTACGAATGTATGTACCGGTTTCGATGCTCGATTCGAGCAAGCATTTGTGTACGCAAGCAAGCATCCGAATATGCTTGCCCATGCGGTAATCCGGCATTGCCGGGAGCGCCCAATGCCCGCATCCCTTTTGTATTGGAGTCTTGCCGGGGACCGAGTGCCAGCGGCGTGGCCACCAGTCCAATAAGGGGAATGGGGAAATCGAACGTCTTGGACCCCGGAACCCATCGGACGCCTAAAAGCCGGGGACGCTGTGGGGACTAAGCGGGAACTAAACACTGTAAAACAGGTGCAAATCCATCCGAGCTAAAACAGGCTTATCTATATCTAAAGTCTATGCTTTATGCTCACTCATGCAAAGCACTCCAAAACGTGCAAAATAGCCTGTTTCCCACTTTCACGGCGATAACACGGGTTCAAATCCCGTCGGGGACGCCAATTTAATCAATACATTCCAGAATTATTCATTTCCCGGCCTGTGCTCTTCACACCGGACCTGTTCATTGAACTGGGCGAGCGGCCTTCTCGACAAAGCGGGTAATCACCCCGACCGGCAGGAAGCGAACGAGTAAGGCGTTGAACCTGCCGCCGAAGTAGGGGATGAGCGTGCGCTGGCCGCGCGCCAGAGCAGCGACCGCGAGCCGCGCGACTTCTTCGGCAGACTGAATCCCTGGGCCTTTAAAGGCAGTGGCATGAGCCACCTCGTAAAACTCGCTCTCGGTAGGCCCAGGGCAAAGCGCCGTCACTTTGACGCCGAAGCGCGCCACCTCGGCGGCCAGTCCCAGCGCAAAGAAGCGGTCGAAGGCTTTGGTGGCCGCATAGGTGGAGAGGTACGGCACAGGCTGAAAGCTGGCAGTTGATGCCAATATCAGCACCCATCCGCGACGCCGCTCCACCATGCGCGGAACAAACAGCCTGCTCAGCCGCGCCATGGCCTCGCAGTTAACGCGCACCTGGCTCAACTCCTGCTCGATGGGGCTGGTGCAGAACGCCCCGTACTGGCCGAGGCCGGCGTTGTTGATGAGAATGTCGACGGTGAGGCCAGCGCCTTCCGAGCCTTCCAAGCCTTCAGTAGCGTCATAGATTTTCTGCGGTGCTGTGGGATCGTTCAGGTCCGCCGTGACGATGCGGACCTCTGTTCCTTTGGCCGTGAGTTCCGCCGCCAACTTCTCCAGCCGGTCACGCCGGCGCGCCGTCAGAATGAGTTTGGCTCCATGCTTTGCCAGCTCCCGCGCCAGCGCCGCGCCGATTCCCGAGCTGGATCCGGTCACCAGCGCCCATTTTCCGTTGAAATCCTGTGTGCTTGCCATTGCAAGATCATCATATCGGATGGGCGCCGCGACGGGGAGGTTGCGCTTTTCTGCCCTCGTGTTCTCCAGCTAAAAGATTCCGTGAGCGTTCAAATAAGGCCCGTACAGTTTGTCAGAGCGTTGAATGTGAGTGATCCACCAATCTTGCAGAAAACTCCTGAGCTCCAACGAGAGCATGGCAACGGATCCGTCTTTGAAGCGTCCTTGGATGTCCTGGACCCGCTTGATCATGCGGCTATGTTCCTTCTTGTGCGCAATGGCCTCTGCATAGCCGGTATGGGCAAAAAACTCCTCTTCCCGCGCGAGGTGGACCATGGTGTATTCCATCAAACGGCCGAGGACGGCTTCGAGCACTTCCTTGCTATGGCCAGCCATGATGGTCTCATCCAGTTCGTTGATCATGGCGAAGACTTTTTTATGGTCGTCGTCCAATATTTTGACGTTCACCGAGTGGTCCGTGGTCCAGATCATGGGCAGCATATGCGAAGTGTTCCTCCCTGGATTCTCCCGGCCAAACGCCTGTTGATTATTATCGGCAGGAACCGCGAAGAGCATGAATGCTCGGAGAAAACGTGCGCCATTAGTTGGAAATGGAAAGCTCGCCTTCAAACTCCTCGTTCATCCACTTGGTGAACGCGGAAGATAACGGGCATTATCGGTAGACTTCGCGCCGGTTGCCGATGCGGACGATCAGGATGCGAACGAGTTTATCTTCGATGCTGGCGATGATTCGATAATCGCCTACGCGGTACTTCCACAGATCGCCGAGCTCAGTTCCCTTCAGCGCGTCTCCAATGCTGCGTGGATTTTCAAGGGGAGCGATGCGCTCAAATAGAAAACGGTTGATGCGGTGAGCTACTAGCGAATCGAGATGGCTCAATTCACGCTTGGCTCTGGGGTCAAAATCAATCGACCATGCCATATTCCTTCATCACTTCCTCAAGCGGAATCGTCTTTACGCGGCCTGCGTGGATATCCGCCAATCGCTGTTCGGCAAGATAAATGTCTTCAAGATCGTCAAGATGCTCGAGAATTGCCTCGCGGGCGTAAAAGGTCTTGGTGCGGCCAGTCGCTTTTGCCAAGGCTTCCAAACGGTTCTCGATCTCTTCGGGGAGCCTAATTGCGAGCATGACGGAACCTCCTTGATTGACGCTATACAAGTATAGCACGGAGTCTTCCTATATTTCCGTCATCCGCCGGAAGCCAGAAGCTCTCCTTCAAACTCCTCGTTCAGCCACTTGGTGAACGAGGCAAACTCCTCGTCGCGGCCCAGAAAGTCGCGCACCATCTGGCGGCCGGGCTTTGACCCACCCTGTTCGAGCACCAGTTTGCGGTAGCGGCTGCCTGCCTCGCAGCCCAGCAGGTCGGCGGGATCGAATTGGGCAAAGAAGTCAAGCGCGATCACCTTATCAAAAGCATAGGTATAGTAGTTCGACGAGTAGCCGGTCAGATGGCCAAAGCTGGCGTACATGCGGTTGCCTTCCAGCCACGTCCATGGTTGCAGGCTCTGGTAAAGCTGACGGGTGATAAGGTCCAGGTCAAGGCCGGCCGGGTTTTGGTCGTGCAAGTCGAGCGAGAGCGTGGTGTAGTAGAGCTGCGAACGAACCCAATCGGCGCGTCCGAAGGCTCCGGCCAGCTTCATTTTTGCAATGGTCTCGGAAGGCAGCGTTTCGCCGGTCTGATAGTGCTTTGCAAATGCCTGGAGCAGCTTATCGTCGCGGAAAAACTCTTCCAGCATCTGCGATGGCACCTCGATGAAATCGCCTTCGGTGGCGAAGCCGCTGATGCCCGCCCACTCGGTCTGCCCGCCCAGGATGGCGTGCATCAGGTGGCCAAATTCGTGAAAGAAGGTTACCACGTCGCTGTATTGCAGTAGGCCGGGGTCGCCATTCTGGCCACTGGGAAAGTTGCAGATGAGCGCGGCCTCGGGCTGGGCGCGCCCGCGTACCCCGGTGACCACGGGCGAGGCGGAGAACCACTTGTCCTTGCCGTCGCGGGGATGCATGTCGAGATAGAAGCGGCCCACAATCCGGCTGCCGTCGAGAACCTCGAAGACCGAGACGTCCGGGTGCCACGCCTGAGCTTCGATGCGGCGAAATTCGATTTTGAATAATTTCGCCGCCGTCTGCAGCACGCCGGCCTCCACCTGCGCGTAAGGGAAGTAAGGCCGCACGGACTGCGAATCGAAGTCGAAGGCCGAGCGGCGGAACTGCTCATACCAATAGCCGCGGCTGGCGATGTCGATGGCCGCCAGCTCGGGCCGGCGCCGGCGGGTGAAGTTAAAAATCAGTTCATGCTCGCGGCGCGCGCCCTCCAGGCTGGCCTCGTTGAGCTTGGCCAGAAACGCGCGCACATTGGCCGCCGAAGCCATCATCTGGTCGGCAGTGGCCAGATCGGCCCAACTGCGAAAGCCGAGCACATCGGCGATCTCCTGCCGCGCGGCCAGCAGTTGCAAAAGAATTATTTGATTGGCTGGGTAGGCGCGGGTATTGTAGGCAAAAAACATCCGCTCGCGCAGCGCGACATTCGCGGCAAAGGTCATCACCGGCTGCATATCGGGCGGGTCGGTTGAGAGTGTGACGCGGCCTTCGGTGTTCGCGGGATGCCGCGCGAGATAGTCGGCGGGCAGGCCGTCCAACTCAGCAGGCGTGGCCTCGATGGTCTTTGCGCCCTCCTGAATGTTACGGCTGAATGTGAGCGATAGCTGCGTAGCCTTCTCGTGCAGGCTTTGCAGGCGGTCGCGCGTGGCCTGGTCCTTGTCCACGCCGGCCAGCCGGTAGCTGAGCAGTGTGCGCTCGACGTAATGCTTTGTCGCCGCGCTGGTCCCGTCGAGCGCGCCAGCCCTGCCCAGATCGATGGCCGCAAGAGCCTCGTAGACGGCTCGGTTCAGGCTGAGGGCGCTGGCGGCCTGCGCCACCCGCTGCGCTTCCATCTGCGCCTGGTCGCGCACTGCCTTGTCGGCTGCCACGGAGTTCAGTATGCCTGCCTGCGCACCGGCCAGGCTGAGCTGCTCGATGGCCTCATCGTAGAGGCGCAGCGAATTCTCCGGCGTACGCACGCCCTCAACCGCCAGCAAGGCAGCCAACGCCGCCTCGTGCGCCTTGAGGCGCGCTCCGACCCATGCGGAAAGCGCTTCGGCGGAATCGGCTCCGCCCGCCTCCCAGGCGTGAAGGTTTTTCGATGAGGCAACAACGCCAGGTGTTTCGGGCTGCATGGCGGGCAATCTCCTGACTTCCAGGTTGTCACAGAAGGCGGGGTTCGCGCAGGTTTCCTCAAGGGATCAACGGATAGCGGAACCTCTCGACCCGGCCATGCGGGAGAAACCTGTTACACCTTCTTGCGGGCGCGCCGCTTGCGAAGCGCTCCCGCGGCAACGCCGATGCAGAGCAGGGTCAAAGTAGCAGGCTCAGGAGTTGGAGCGGGCCCTGTATAGATCTCCATATCGCCAGCGTCGATATCGGCATGGAAATCTATGAGCATCGTATCGTTGAGCATATTGGTCGCCGGATTGGTTCCACTAGATGATGGATCGATCTCCTCCAGTGCGGTCCACTCCGCCACATTGTCAGCCGTCACCGTAAACAACTCGCCAAATTCGGTGTTGAATTGATTGATATAAGAGCCTGGAATGTATGATCCCGTCATATAAGTGACCGTTGGGTCGGAAGACTTGCCGTAATCCAGGGCGGATTGCCCGGTGATTGTAAACCCGGACGCATTCGCGTTAAAGCTCAAATCCGGACGCACACTACACACGCCGGGGCTGGGGTAGCAAGGAGTGCCCGCGAGATCCTCAATTACTATTACATCGCCGTATGTCGTATTGTCGGTTAAGGTCAGGTTGGTCCCGTTGAAAGCGTAACTAAGTCCCGGACCGGATACTTCAATGTCGGGCGAGGGCGGCGTGAACGGGTAAGGGTCGGCAAAGGCTGCCGAGGGAAGCGATAATAAGCAGATGGTGAGAATACTTGCGGCAATGCGGGACATAGTAATCCTTTCAGAATCTCTTGAGCCGACTGGAAGGCACCGGCCTCTCCTGTTGCTATGGCAATTGAATTGCCGTAGCAACAATCATGTAGTCAATCATATATCTGATGCGAGTGCATTAAAAGATGCAATTATGTGCATGTTCACAACGGGATACGATGTAGGCGGCTCTACGTTAACCAGGCGAGAAAAACGGGCCTTCCATCTAAGTCATTGATAATATGGTAGGCACGAGCGATCTAAACCTCCCAAGCGATCGTCATGTGGGCATAGAATGTATCCACAAACTGCGCTACTGCGAGGTCTATTTCTCGAGTTCGACCTGCATGGAATGAACCAGTGATCCACTGGTCGCCTCGATAGTAACAATGTAAGTTGATGCGGAAGTGACTACGCGCCCGCTACCGCAGCCCGAAACTGAGACAAAGGCTACAGCCAACACAAGCGCCCTCCAGATACCCGTCCACCGCGGCCTGCGAATAAGCCACAAGCACGGTAAAAGCAGGAGAGCCGCCGCGGGTAAACTCGCGGAGGGCTGAAGCGTCAGTGTAGTGCTGCCACTTCCGGAAACTGACGGTGGGGAAAAATTGCACGTGTATCCCGCAGGCAGACCGGAGACACAGCGCAGCGATACAGCACCGTTCCAACTACCCACCGCGCCGATGCTTATGGGAACAGCAACAGCAAGACCGCTGGAAGCGGCGACGAATTTAGACTGCGTTGTCTGCAAGGTAAAGTCCGGTGCTGCGAGATAGGCGGTGGTTTCAAACTCCGGAGACGCGCTCGGTGCGGCCAGCCCGCTGCCGGCGTAGCTAGCAACCACCGTATGGTTTCCCGCGCCAGTCAGGTTAAGAGGAATCGCAGCATGGCCGTCCGCCGCAAGCGCCGCGGTCGCAGCCAGTTGTCCATCCAGCAACAAGGAGATGCTGCCCGCCTGCGCTGGCACGCCTGTCACCTGGACCGTTGCCAGGCTTCCGCCCGGGCCATTCAATGGAGTGATAGATACGATCTGGGTTCTGGTCGTTGCCAGCGAGGAACTGGCCGCATTAACGGTGATTCCTGGCGCTGAAGCTACGCTTCCCGCATAGGCGCCATTCGCCGCGTATTGGACTGTCAAGGAGTGTTTTCCAACGGCCAGCGAGGCCGTGCTGAAGGCCGCCGTGCCGGTAGAATCCAGCGTAAGCGTGCCTAACGCTGTATTTCCATCGAAGAATGTGACGCCTCCGATGGGTGGGCCGCTTGCGCTGGAGATATTTGCCGTAAGCGTAAGCACTGTGCCAGCTATCACGCTGGAGGTAGAGGAAATGAGCGTGGCTATTGTCGCGATGGCTGAAACGGTAACCGGCATGATTGGCGAGACGCTGGGCAGAAAGGAGCTGGTATTGGACGGCGTGTAGCCGAGATACTGTGCAGTCAGGCTATGACTGCCGATGCTTAAAAGGTTTGTGCTGAATGTGGCCACGCCGTTGGCAATCTCCCCCTGCCCCAACAAAATACTACCGTCGTAGAAGGCAACATATCCTCCAGTGACAGCCTGGAGCGCGGTAACAGACGCGGTAAGAGTAAGAAAGTTGCCCGCCTGAATATTGGTGATTATGCTGCCGCCGGCCGAGATGGTGAGCGTGGTCTGCGTGGAATAGGACGGAAGGAGAACATTTTCGGCAGTCGCAATATCGGAGGAAGCGTAGTAGGAATCGCCGGAATAGTTGGCCGTCATCACAACTATGCCCGAAGGAAGCGATTCGGTCATGGAGCCGGGAACCTGAATGGCCGCCGTGCCCTGTTTGAGCGGCGACGAGCCGAGTGCGATGCCCAGCGCCGAGAAATCGACAGTCCCGGTGGGCAGAGGTGCGCCGGCCATCGAGGGCTCCACAACGGCCGTCAGCGTAAATGCCTGGTTGTAATTGACAGTTGCAGGGCTTGCGGACAACGAGCCGTTTGAGATTCCGGCGCCATTGCCGCCGGCCTCCGCCTCATTCATCAGTACGGTGAAGCCGAGTGCGCCTGGATTAGGGCTGGCCGTGGGATTCGAGCGCAGGGCAAGCAGGTCGCTTAGGCCATCGCCGTTGAAGTCAGCCGCAACCAGGCCCGTCATGCTGCCCGCTGAATAATACTCTTCATTGGAGAACTGGCGTTCGCCGAGATTGCGCAGGACGCCCACCAAACCGGTGTTGCCCAACACGATGCCGCGACGCCCGCTAGTATCCAGTTTGGCCGGCGTCATGAATCCATATACGTGAGAGAGCGGAATGACTTGCGTGGCAGCGAATCCTCCCTTGCCATCGCCATATTCGATCACCACGGCCTCGCCATTATTGGCTAGAAACACCAAATCGGCGTTGCCGTCGCCGTCTATGTCGGCGATTGCGCCAACGCCGATCGCACTCTCCTGGCCGCCTGTTCCCATCGATGTCCACGCAGACCCATTGAGATTGAGGCTCGTGCCCGCGCGAAAACTCCCGTCACCGTTCCCCAGCCAGATCTCCAACGCAGGCAAATTCGGATCATAGACAATCGCGTCCGGAAATCCATCCCCATTCATGTCGCCGACGCCGAGCAAAGCCGGAGTGGTGATGCCTTCGCCTGGGGGATAGGGCGGGAAGTTGGTGGTCACCGTGGTAAAGGTACGTTGCGCGCTTCCCAGTTGCGCAATCAGAGAATAGTAGTTTACATAAGAGCCGGCGCCGGTTTGCAGCCCCGATAAGCTTAGCAGATCGCTCTTGCCATCTTTGTTTAAGTCGGCGACCAACCCGTTGGATCCGGGAAACGTACTTCCCTGTGTAACCGGCGTAAACGTGCCATCGCCATTACCGTAGAGTACTTGCTGGTTAAAAAGAATGTCTTGATGTCCATCGCCGTCGAAATCGCCTACGGCGTTGCCGATGTATTCATAGTTCGCGGTTACGGTAGTGCTCGATTTGACCGGCGATTGAAAGCTGCCGCTCCTGGAACCCAGATAAGTCCGCATATATCCGTCCGTGCCCAAGGCGGCCACATCTGCGATGCCATCGCCGTTGAAATCGCCGGCAAAGAGGAACGTTGATCCTACCGCAGTTGGGGTAATGGTGCTGTCGGGAAATGCGCCGGTGCGATTGCCAAAGAAGAGCTGAATCCCGCCGGAAACGCCTACTGCGAAGTCCTGCACGCCGTCCTCATTGAAGTCGGCGATGGCTAACTGGGTTGCGAAGGGGCCGGAGGTGCGCTTCTGCACCGTGCCGTAGGCGAGCTTTCCCGTGGCCACGGAAGTATCGAATCCTTCCAGGCTGGTTACCAGGATGTCGGGGATGCCGCTGCCTGTCAAGTCCGCCGCGTAATAGTTGCTCTCATACGAACTGGCAATTTCGAACCCGCTGGCGATTATCTGGGGAGCATTAAAACTGCCGTCGGAATTGCCGGTCATCACCAGCACATCTCCCAACGCATCCGCACCCACTATATCGACATTGCCATCGCCGTTCATGTCGGCCACAGCCCTGGGAACAAAGTTGATGGCGCCACCGGTGGGATAGGTCTGCATATAAGTGAAATTTCCCGTTCCGTCTCCAAGCCAGACTTGGGCCCCGACATTGCCGTACACGCTTAAGACAATCAGATCGGCGTTGCCATCGTGGTTCACATCGGATGTATAGATTGCGTAGGGTTGATAGGAATCGTAGTACGTGTTTCCCGCTGTAAAGCCGCCCTTGCCATCGCCAAGATAAATGTGAATTTGCCCATCGTAATAATCCGGAGCGGCAATATCCAGGTTTCCATCTCCGTTGAAATCGGCAACTGCGATTGGGTAAGGCACGTACGTTGCAAGCCCCGCATTGTATGAGGCGGGAACAATGGAAACAATGGGGGAACCGAATGTGCCGTCTCCATTTCCGGGGAGCACGAGAAAGCCCCATCCGGACGGGAAGTTACCAGACATCAAAATGTCCGGATGGCCGTCTTTGTTGAAGTCCGCTACGGTGAGCCTGCACGCGGATACCTCGTAGGTGCATGCGCCGGCCGGAAGTTGAACATCCGTTCCCTCTGTAAATCCGCCTTTTCCGTTGCCCAGCAAGACGTGCAACGCCGGCGATTTTCCGGTTGTTACATAGGCAATATCCTGATGCCCATCGCCGTTCCAGTCGCCGGCTACCACGCCTACCGGGTCGGACGCTGTGGTAAGCAGGAGTGGGTTTTGAAATTGCTGGGCAGAGACCGAATGCGGAGCCAGGATCGCGATCCATGCGCAGGCCGCTGCCAATCGCGTCCACACTTCCGATAGCAAACGATGACTTACGCGGGGACGCATCGAATCCAATCCATCGTGACGCAGCTCACCTGTCGATACGCCCGGTAGCATCCCGCGCCTCCATGATAATTCGATTGAATAAATCAATTCTTCAGTGCAATATTATACCTATGCATCCCAAAAGCCATTCATTTTTTTTCGGGAGTCGTGTGATTGTGCGTTGCATATCTCGCAAGCTGCCGGCTCTTACTGGTGTGCTTGGCGTGGTTCTTTGCATGGCATTGGCTGGCTGCGGCGGAGGGGGCGGCGGTGTGGGCACAGGCGGCGGAAATCCTCCTCCTCCAGCCAGTTTTTCTTTGAGCCTCTCCGCCAGCATGCTGACTCTCACCGCCAGCGGTCAGAGCTTGACCGTTACTCTAAATCCTGTCAACGGCTTTAGCTCTACTGCCACCTGCAGTCTAAGCGGCCTTCCAAGCGGTGTTAACACAAGCCCGGTCAGTTTCTCCGTGAGCAACGGAAGTCCGCAACAGCTTCAATTGAGTGAGAATAACGTCGCTTCCGCCGGCACATCGACCGTGACGGTAGGTTGTACGAGCGGCACCCTTTCCGCGCAGGCGCAGTTTGCGCTCACCGTCACTCCTGAAGCGAGTTTCACGTTGAGTCTCTCGGCCAGCCCTCTGACCCTCACCCCCAGCGGTCAAAGCTTGACCGTAACTCTGAACCCCTTCAACGGCTTTAGCTCTACGGTTACCTGTAGTTTTAGCGGCCTTCCCAACGGCGTCAATGTCACTCCGGCCAGTTTCTCCCTTAGCAGTGGAAACCCGCAGCAGCTTCAATTGAGTGAGAATAACGTCGCTTCCGCCGGCTCATCGACGGTGACGGTAAGTTGTGCGAGCGGCAGCCTTTCTGCGTCCACGCAGTTTACGCTCACCGTACAGGTTTCCCCAGCGCTTTACCTGACGCCGTCACCGCCCAGTTTCACCATCCTGCCGGGCAATTCACAAATGGTTGAACTTGGGATTGGCGGCATAGACGGTTTGACCGGACCGATAACCGGGACTGTTACCGGGCTGCCAACCGGGATCACTGTAGCGCAGCCGACTTTCACGGGCTTAGTCAACAGCGTCGCGATTCTTAATTTTTCCGCTGCGTCCACTGCAACAACCTCCGGTTCGGCCACCATCACGGTGACAGGTGGAGCACCTTCTGTAACAGTCAATATTCCCATCACGGTCAATTACACACCAGACTTCACGCTCTCCTCAGGCATTAATACAGTCCTCGTCGTTGACCAAAGTTCGACCGAGATCTTTACCGCTTCGGTGACGGATCTTAACGGCTTTAACCAGCCGATCGCAGTCTCCTTTGCCGGGATACCGGCCGGAGTAACTTTTTCGCCATCGAGCTTCACGCTCCAGCCCGGTGCTTCGCAAACCGTTCAGGTGAGCGCCACATTTTCGGCGGTTGCAAATTCATCCCCGACCATTACGATGACCGGAACGGGCGGAGGCTTGACCCACCAGACCCAGTTCATTCTCGACATCTTAGCCGCTGAGCTATCTATCGGCGTTCAGCCCAACTCATTGAACGTTCCCGCGGGATCGACGGACTCGTTTGAAATGCAAGTGGATGGCACGCCTAACGGAACCGGAACGATCAGTATCCAGCTTGGGGCGCCACCATCGGGCGTAACGCTTTCACCGGCCAGCTTCACCGTGCCCGGCAACGGCGGTATGAAGAATGTTTTTGTGGAGACCACCAGCACTGCTTCTGGAGGCACGCTGACGGCGACGGCCACCTACGGCCCTTATACCCAGAGCACATCTTTGTTGCTCACCATCGGCGCGGCAGAGAATATAAAGCCGGTAGCGCTCAGTACCGCGGATCAGCTGGTACGCACCGATGCACTCACGCCCTATAACAGCTTTCCGCCGCCTAACTACCTCATCTATCACGCGGCCTCCAACAGCTTCTTCTCCACGGATGCCTATCTGAACCAGTTGAATGTTGTAGACGCTGCGACCCATGCTTTGAAAACCACGCTGACGATTCCCGGGGCCTTCGGTTTAGACCAGGCGGCCGACGGCAGTGTCCTCTATGTTGGCACCATGTTGGGCGATCTCTACGTAGTCGATCCGATTAACCTCACCATCTTGAAACGATACCCATCAAGCACCATCAGTCCCTACGGCTTTGAAGCCAACGCCGTTTATGCTTTGGCTAATGGCAAACTGCTTCTGGAGAAGTACTTCCTCGTCTCTGGCTATTCATGGGTCGACGGGAACGGTCCGCTGGCGTTATGGGATCCTGCTACCAATGCCATCACGGTTTTTGAGAGCTCTCAATACTCAAACGGCACTATTCCCGCCGAGCCAACCTGCCTGCGATCGTTTGAGAACGTGATTCTCACCAACAACCGCACCCGCGTGCTGCTTGTGCCCGTGCTCACCTCCGAGGGCAGTTCGACCCTTTGTTCGCTCGATCCGATGGCCGGCACCTGGAACTGGTCAGGCCAGATCACGGGCGGTGCAAATAGCGCACTTGCTACGTTCGCAGTCAGCCCCGACGGTAACACCCTGGTGGCCTTTGACGGCTACGATATCTACAACCTCGATCCCGCAACGCTCACCGTAAAGAATTCTTTCGCCGTTTCCGCGTCACAGACGCTGCTCAACTACCCCGTTATGTTTTTGAGTCAGGACCTGAGCCAGGTATTTATCACCGATGCGAACGGAGCCGACGTCCTGGACGTCTACAACCTTGCCAGCGGCAATAAGACCGGCTGGATTCCGGAACTAAACCTCGCCTCGCCGGGCAGCTATTCACCCATCCCGCCGCTTTATCAGGCAATGAGCTCCAGCGGATTGACAGCGGGCGTAATCGAAGGAGGCGGCATCGGATTGTTGGATTCAACGGCGATTCACGCGCTGCCCATCGGTTCCCGGTTCAGCCAGACGCAGCTGGATGTTACGTATGGCCCGGTTGGCGGAGGCACGGCAACTAGCTGGATGCCCGACGAATTCGGCGTCCCCACTCCGCCATTGGGCAGCGTCTATTTCGGCGTCAATGCCGCCACTAACCTGAATAATAATGGCTTCACAGGGCTGCTGGAAGCCACATCTCCGGCTGGCACCCCAGGGCCAGTGGATGTGCGCACATTCGCATCCGATGGCGGGTCGCAGCTGCTGCCCTTCGGCTTTTCTTATGGGCCCTGGGTTATTGAATCAGCCACCAGCTACGCGACCGCCGAAGGAGGAGGCCCCGGCAGCCTGTACGGATTCGGCTTCGGGCCGCCGGCATCTAACGGCACGCAAAGCGCGTACATTACGCCGCCTTCCGATCTTCAGGTAACGGTTGGCGGCGCCTCTGCCACCGTTGACGGTTACAATCCTAATCCATTCATCAGCACATACTTTACTGCCCCGCCACTGCCCACCAACACCCTGCTCTATACAGTTCCCCCAGGCACCGCCGGTACAAACGCCTCCATCACCGTCAGTAACTCCAGCGGCACTACCACCGCTCCCACAAAGATCACTTACCTGCCGGCACTCCAACAATATCCGGTAGCGGGCCAACTGGCCGACGGAGTCTACGACCCCAGGCGCAACGTGTACTATTTCACCGATGTGAATCAGGTACGCGTCTTTTCTCTCGCCCAGGGAGCATGGAAAGCTTCAATTCCGATCCCCGCGCCGAAAGGCGCCTACGGTCCGCAACGGTTGTTCGGCATAGCGCTCTCTCCGGATGGCTCCAAGCTGGCCATCAGCGACCCAGGCGCTATCGCGATCTATATCGTCAATCCCGATCAACCCTCTTCCATTCAAAGTTTCCCTTATGCCGCACAGATTGGTTATTATGCGGCTTCTGAGGAGCCTGCCGATGTTGCCGTGACCAATAATGGGACCGTATATTTCACAACTTACGATCTTGTAGGAGATGGAGCTATTGTTTTCTATTATTTGAATCCGACAACGGGGCTGGTCAGTCCGGTTCCCGGCAACTTGCAAGGTGGCAATTACGACAATCCGGATAGCCATCTTGCGCTCAGCACCGACGGATCTCGCGTTTATTTCAATATCGAAGGGGGTGTCGGCTACTTCGACACGGTCGCCGGCAAAATCATCTTTGCGCCATCTAATAGCGAAGACATAGGACAGGGAGGAGAAGATCTAGTCCTCTGCGCAAACCAATCCAGCCTCTTTGCCGCTGGCATGATCATGGATAGCAACCTGAATAACCTCGGTCTGCAGGCGCTGGATAATGCCGAATCCGTCGATGCGGACTACATGTATGGCGCGGCCCTTTCGTCGGACGGCAGTCTGCTCTTCCAGCCCGGAACCCAGTTCATTGATGTCTTCGATGGCCGCACCGGCTCCTTCCGTGCCCGCATCTCGCTGCCGGTTCAGCTCTCGCCTAACTTCCGCGCTCTCGTCTCAAACAACCTGGATAGCAACCTCGTCGCCATCACCGGAGCCACCGGCAACGGCATCGCCGTGATTGATCTCAATTCTTTACCTGAGCCAGAACCGTTGCCCTACATTACGGCCCAAACCAGCCCTGTCGTTTCGCGTGCTCGTCCGGCTGCTGCGTCTATGGCCGCACGAGGCAGCGCGCAGACGCTGACAGGCTTCCCGCGTGCACCCAGGATCTCTCATCGCCGTAGTACGCTGCTCGATTCATTCGTGCGAAGGCCCTAGGGCTTCTACGCCACTCCAATGTTTCGACCACGCTCGGGCTGTACGCCCACCGGGTAAATTCGTCGATGTTGGACACTCAGGACTCCATGATGCGGGCTTTGCAGCCCGGATCGAAGCACGACTGGACTCGAACCAGCGACCTCTTCCGTGTCAAGGCGTCTATTCCTCATACTATCAGCAACTTACAGTCCGCTGGAGACTGCCTAACAGCGCCCAAATACGGCTAAGACGCGCTTCAAGCAGGTGATATTACAGGTGAGGTTTGAACCGGAGCGCCAGAGCGCCGACGCTCCTGGAAGGGCCGCTGGCGCTAGAATCCGCATGCAGTTGCGATTCCTTTGAATCGCGAGGATTTCTAAACCACACCCGCAAGGTTGACCGCCTACAACCGGGAACGGCGGTTGGGCATCGATTGAAGTTGGTACACACAAGCCGACTTTGAACGAAGCCGCTGCGACAGGCCGAGCACCCTGTGCGCATTGGCGAGACATGGGTCTACTGCCATCACATTTTCCCTTTCCGATAGGTGATGTGAAGTTTTCCACAAAACGCTGAAACGATAGCGAGTGCATGCGCACTATAGGCTGTGCGGCAACTCAGCGCCGGATTTCTAAGGCGTGAAAGCACATGCAATCCATCGAGAACATGAGTTGGCCGCGCTGGATAGACTCGTGGCTGCGCTCGGATGGAGCGCAAGTTGCAATCAGGTTTTGAGGCAGGTTGATGGCTTCCCCTAGCGAAAAGCGCGCGGTTTCTTACGATCCTGAGACAGGACTGCATCTCGTGTCGAAGATAGATTTCTGCCGCGCGCAGAATTCGCAGGAGTGGGCTCCGGAATGTGACGATACGCGCGAGATGGAGATGGACATTCCGGGCCGCATCCCGCCGGCCATCATTCCGGAAGCAGCCCATGCGAAGTTGATAGACAAGGCCCCAAAGGCTGTCCCTTCAGAACCGGTAATTCTGGCGTCCAGGCCGAAGCTGTTGAGTGCAGCTGAGCTTCATCAACTGTACGCCGGCACATCAGTTCCCGCGCATCGCTATCTGGCCAGTTTACTGAGCACGGCGGTCACATCACCGGCGATTGCCCTGGACCCCACGAAATGGCTTGACGGTATCTCGGGAGTCAATCTATCGAAAGTGGTTGAGGCGTGGCTACACACGAATAGAAACACCGAATACGAACAGTTGAACAGCCTTGGGCTGGACGCGAATACAGGCTGGTTGACCGGCGTGCTAACGGTGAAGCAGCGCAGCGGTTACTCCGGAGGGCCTTCGACAGCGGGCAGCAGAGAGTTTGTCGCAATCTGGGTTGACTGGGGTTCGGGGTTCCAGTATGAGGCGACAACCTCGGTGGCGGTGCACGACTTCAGCAGCCTTCCGGCTGCCGGTTTGGAGTACAAAGTTTTTCTGCCAGTGGATGTCCTAGCGGAGGCGCAAGCCAGCAGCAAAGGAGCAAGAACGGTGAAGGTGCGGGCGGTGCTTTCCTGGAATACCCCGCCTTCCACCACCGATCCTTGTGCTCCTGTGATCTGGGGAAACAGCCTGGATGGCTTAATCCTGATTCCTTCGGGCATTAACGTAAGCAGCGGCGCACTATCCAGCTCAAAGGACGTGCCTTCTGGTTCTTGCCCGAGAGCGATGAGCTAACGGGATCGACCGGCTTCCCCCAGAAGCAGACGGGGCCCGCTTTTGGAGCGGGTTCCGTCTGCAGCCAGATAAATAAGGAGAAACTTGAGATGATCGATATCAATTATGCCTGGCGTTTTGCTCTCTGCGCGCTGGCTATATGGCGGATTGCTCATTTACTGGCCAGGGAGAATGGCCCCTGGGATCTGATTGAGCGTCTGCGCGCCTCACTTGGCTCCGGCGTATTGGGCCGCCTGATGGATTGCTTTTACTCTTTGAGTTTCTTGATTTCGCTGCCTCCTGCTATCTGGATGAGCGGCAGCTGGATGGGATTTCTCATCCAGTGGCTGGCGCTCTCGGCAGTGGCATGTCTGCTGGAAAGGGCAATGCAGGGATGGCAAAAGAGCCGCCGCGTAATTCCCGTTTCCACATCTTATCTGGATAAAGTCATCGGAGGAGTGTGAGGGCGATGCAGAGGCAACCACAGGCGAGCTATGAGAGTCCAGGCAGGGAGAGCAAGCTGGAACAGGCAGTTCCGTGGCCGGAGTTTTTGTCTCCTGCCGAATTATCTCAATCTGGTAAGCCCCAGGCTTTAGCCGGGAGAGAGTCGAAGTTAGATATTCCCTTGAAATCGCCGTGGTTTTATTTGTCACTGATTTTGCTGTGTTGGCTGCTATTGCTCTGAAAAGGACGCGGAAACGCGCCGCGGCCACGGTGCGCAGCGTCCGGTTCGTCTCTCCGCCAGAACACATAAGTTTCGTGCATCAGCAACCTTCGCAATGCTATACTCTTGCCACCCCCCTCGGCGGAGTTTGCGTTGCAATTTTATTCATTCAATGTCGGCTATGTGGAAAGTCTCTGTGCCGGTGACCACCAAGTACAGGAGCACTTCGTCGGCTATTTCACGGAATTGCTCCAGCTCAAGCTTCGCACCCGGCTTCAATCTCCACAAGCCATAGAGGATGTACGCCAAGAGACCTTTGCCCGCGTCTTGTCGGTATTGCGCAGGGACGGCGGCATGCACCAGCCGGAGCGCCTTGGCGCCTTCGTGAATACGATATGCAACCATGTGCTTTTTGAGCATTACCGCTCCTCCGGCCGCAGCGAGTCGCTGGATGTGGAAGGGCGGCCGGAGCTGGCCGCCAAGGGCGCCGATGCCCTGGAGATGGCAGCGGCCGAGCAAATCAAGGACAAGGTCCGGGAGATTCTGCTCGACTTAGCTCCGCGCGACCGCTCGCTACTGCAGGCCGTCTTTATTGACGAGCGTGATCGCGACGAAGTCTGCCGGGAGTTTGGCGTGGACCGCGATTATCTGCGGGTAATGCTGCATCGCGCCAAGCAGGAATTCAAGACCGAGTACGTCAAGCGCATTGGGAATCAGATGCCCCAGGGCACAAATATCTGAGGGATTTGAAACGATTTGCCGTCCGCGGCCACTATTACAGGTTGGACCGCATTGGGGATGAAGAAGATGGAACACAGCGAAGCTGTACAACAGATGATGGCTGAGCGTTATCTTCTAGGTGAGTTGACGCTCGATGCGCGTGAGGCCTTCGAGGAGCACCTCTTCGATTGCCCCGAGTGCGCCCTTGATCTCCGTGTAGGAGCCGTATTCGTAGAGGCGGCCAAAGCCCAGTTGCCTAAGCTGACCGGCGCTGCGCCGGCCTCTGCCCCGTCCCGTTCCCGCCCGCTTAGGGTGAAGCAGGAGTGGTGGCTCAGTTGGCTGCAACCGGCCTTTGCCATTCCCGCCTTCGCCAGCTTACTGCTGGTCCTCGGTTACCAGAATCTGGTCACCTATCCCGGATTGCGGGCGGCGGCCGGCCAACCGCGCCTTCTTCCCTGGGCTCCGCTCCACGGAGCCACGCGGGACGGCGCACACCTGACGATCACCGCCGACCGCCGGCACGGAGTTGCGCTTCCCATCGATCTTCCCGCGCAGTCCAGCCTGGACGCCTACGCTTCCTACTGCCTTGACCTCTATAATCCTCAAGGAAAGCTTGCTTGGACCGGTGTAGTGGCTGCTTCCAACGGGAGCCAAAGCGGCGCTCAGCGGCTCTCCCTGGTGATTCCGGGCGCAATGCTGCAAAGCGGCGCTTATTCCCTTGTAGTCTCTGGCGCCGGCGAACATGGAGAGCGCACCGTGATTGACCGGTACGCCTTCGATCTTCGTTTGACCGATTGAGGCGTCTTCCCCGGACGCCATAAAGTCCTCCCCTACTCTAAATAGGAAAGGTGTAAGCGCCATGTCCGAAGTGAACAAAAGAACGCACCGATTCGACGCGGAAGCTGTGGTCCTTTCGGGCCAACTAGTCCTTCCGGTCTCGCAGAAGATCGAACCCCAGGCCTACTCGAAACTCCCGGAGAAGGGCGGCTACTTCAACCAGCGCTCGGATAGTTTCCAGATTGGAACGGTCCTATCCTTCCGCGCCGCCTATTCCCATGTCTCAGGCAGCCGCAGCCTCAAACCGGGCGGGGGCTGGAACACCCTGACCACCACGGTGGTGGAAGGGCTCAATGTGATGGAGGTGCTGACGGCTGACCGCGTCGTGGGCCAGACCATCACCGAGCACCCCCTCGTAGGCTACGTGCCGACGATCTCCTTCCTCGGCACCCGCTTTGAGAATCTCCGCATCGCCGGTTACCCGGTGGAGCTGGAGTTCGATTACAACATCATTGGCCAAAAGCCCGCCGATGACGCGCCCTACACTCACGATGCGGGCTTGATCAGCCGCGTCGCCCGCCAGTACGACCGCATCGGCTCTCACAAAGACCTTCCCGCGGCGCTCGCGGAACGGTACAATCGACTATCCCCCACACTTGGCACTTCGGAGGCGGTCGAATGTTCTCTGGTCAACCAGGCGTCTGGCCTTTACCCTGGGAGTTCCTTTGGGAATGTGATCACCATTCCCAGCTTTGGAACCATCACCCTGGCCAAGCTGACCGTGAAGCACGAGAAACCGCACGAGAAGACAAAAATCCCCAAGAAGACCACCTTCACCCTGACCATGATCGACCTCAAGCTGGGCTGCGCCATCGAGGCGGATATACCGGTCGGGAATGGTGGATCAAACGGGGAAGGTGGATAGTTGCGCGAATTATGCACCAGAATGTCCGTTGGCCAAGGACTCATTCAGGGCTGGAGGGCATCCTGGGACGAGTTTGCGATTTTTTACGCAGTTTTCGGCTCTGGATTTTCCGCTCAGCTTGGGTGCTCGCGCTGTTATTTTTGATTCTGCTCAAAGACTCGCGTCCCGGCAGCGCCCAGGCTGCGTATGAATATGCAGTTCAGGTCTTTCAGCGCGGAAACCTGGCCATCAGTCAGCGGGAAGCCGAACTGGGAGCCTGGCAATTTCGGTTGGCGAATCCCGACTGGGCCGCGAGATTTCAACTTCTGCAAGCGGAGACCATGGTGCGGCGTGGGATGTATAACGACGCCCTAAGCCTCCTCGCGGATTACCACCCCGATTCCACCCATCCGGAAGAAACCATCCGCAAGTTGGCAATTGAGGCTGATGCCCTTACCCGGCTGCAACAGTTGTCTGACGCTAGTCAAAGACTCACCCACGCCGAAGAAATCTGCAAGATCGCATCTTACGCATCCTGTGGCTATCTGCTCCGCACGCGCGGCCTCTTGGCCGTAAGGCAGGGCGTGCCATTACTTGCACGTCAATTTTTTTTCGACAGCCTTCTCTTTGCCCGATCTCATCAGGACCGATGGGCGGAAGTTGGCGCGCTCAACAATTTAGGATTCGCTTCGCTGCAAATGGATCGCTATGACGAAGCCGTTGACTGGCTGCGTATTGCTCGCCAATCCGCAGTGGAACTGGGTTCGGACTATTGGACACTTATTGTTGTAGGCAATCTTGGATGGGCTTATTACCAGTTGGGGGATGACGATCGGGCACTAGAGTTGTTTCTTGATGCGCAGCAGCGCGCCGCAAGGCTCGGGAATCTCCGCGACGAACTCAAATGGACCAATAACGCCGGCGCTGTCTATCACGACACCGGCGATTTGAACCGTGCCGCGCAATCCTATCGGCAGGCGCTGGATCTGGCCCGGAAAATCGACAGCAAGGAATACATGGCGTACGCGCTGGAAGACCTGGCTCAGGATTTGGTGGACTCCGGAAAAATGGACGAGGCCAGCGCCTGTCTCGATCAGCTAACTCCCCTGGAGAGCGCGGGCGGCAATCTACTAAGTGCGCATGTGATGCTGACAAGGGGAATGTTGGCCGCCGCCCGCCACCAGGATCAGCAGGCGGAATCGCTCTATCGCGCACTCCAAAATAATCCGGCAAGCTCCACGATGACACTATTAAACGCCGGCCATGAGTTGGCTGTGTTATTCGAGGGCGAAAGTAATACTTTGGCCGCGGAGCGGACTTACAAGACCACACTGGCGGCCTTCGAGTCGGCGCGTGCCCAACTCAAGCACGAAGACTCGCGGCTTCCCTTTGCCGCCAACGCCACTGGCATCTACGACGGCTACATCCATCTGCTGGTAAAAGAAGGCAAAAGCGAGGAGGCTCTGTCCGTAGCCAGCCAGAGCCGCGCCCGGACCCTGTCGCAAGGCCTGGGCGTGGCCTTGAGCAAAGCTTCGTTCCAGCCCTCAACTCTGAACCCCCGCCAGATCGCGCAGCAAACCGGAGCAACACTGCTCTTCTACTGGCTCGGAGCCCGGCAGTCCTATCTTTGGGCCATCACCCCATCGAAAATTACGCTGATTAAACTACCCCCGCAGGCAGAGATTGTCGCTCACATCAAGCGTTATAACGAGGCTCTGCTCAACCTGGAGGATCCGCTGCAAGCCAGCGATGAGGATGGCCAGGCGCTCTATCAAATCCTCATCGCACCCGCCGCAAAGCTCATTCGTCCGAACACTTCGGTCATGATTCTTGCCGATGGCGTGCTTAGCCTGTTGAACTTTGAAACTCTGTTGGCCCCCGGCCCCGGTCCGAAGATTGGCCGCGGCGCAGACCCCGCTCCAGGCGCGCATTATTGGATCGAAGACGCAACCCTGCTCTCGGCTCCGTCGCTGGACCTGCTCGCAGCGGCAAAGCCTGCACATGGAATCAGACGAAAGCTGCTTTTACTAGGCAACCCGGTTTCGCTCAGCCCGGATTATCCCAGCCTGCCGTTTTTCGGCGCGGAGATGACCCAGATTGAACGGCACTTTGCCTCACAGCGCGCGACGGTCTTCGCTGGAAAACAAGCCAGTCCCGCAGCCTATTTGACCGGCAATCCGGCGCAGTATGCCTACATTCATTTTGTCTCTCATGCAGTTGCCAGCCGCACGGACCCATTGGATTCGGCCATCGTCCTCTCGGGTTCCACTCTCTCCGGCGGCAATGCCGGCGAGAACTCCTTCAAGCTTTACGCGCGCGACATCATGCAACATCCCATCGATGCCCGGCTGGTGACCATCTCCGCCTGTTACGGCAGCGGTACGCGCTCCTATGCGGGAGAAGGATTAGTAGGCCTCTCCTGGGCATTTCTCCGCGCCGGCGCGCACAACGTCATCGGCGCTCTCTGGGAGGTTAGTGACGATTCGACGCCGCGCCTGATGAACACTCTCTATCAGGGCCTGGAAGACGGCCAGGCCCCGGCGACCGCGTTGCGCAATGCAAAACTCACCTTATTACATTCACAGAGCAAATTTAGCAAACCATTTTTCTGGGCCCCATTCCAGATTTACACCAGGCGATAAGTAGCATCTGAAGATCTGGGCTATGCGTGCGCGACTAGAAATAGAGGGAATCTACGATTTAGATTCTCAGGGTAAATTAGTGAGTTACCCTTTGTTTTTCCTTGTTATTAGGGAATTCGGTCCAGAGAACAGCTCGCCGGAAACTCCACCTACCTCCACGCACTCATTTTATAATCAATTGTTTACGACTATTTCTGTCTTTTAGGAGACTGCCTACCAGCGCGCAAGAACGGCTAAGACGCGATTCAAACAGGTGATTTTATAGATGAGACATGAACCGAAGTTACCGTTGACCTCCAAAGCATCGTAGAAGGCAAGTTCATCCTCATTCAGTTCGAGCTGCTCACGAAGCAAGAACGGAAGAAAGGACCCGTCTGGGTGTACCACTGGTACGTCGTCAAGCCGGAATCCGGGAAGAGGACCGAGCACAACACTGTCGTGGGTGCGCTGGCCACCTTCCCAACGGAAAAGGACGCATGGCAAGAGATTGACCGGCGGTACCTCAAACCGCAACTCGACCGGAGCGCAATTTGCACTGGCCGCCTAGCCTTCGGCGATCTTGCCGCCAGCTACATGGAGAACGGGATGACGAAGCTGGCGTTGACGACTCAATCAAACGTGAAGCACTACGTCAACGACTACCAGATCACATGCTGGGGTGCGAGCGTAGCTCTCGAAATCCAGCCGCTCGAAATTGAGCAGTGGCTCGGTTAGTTGAAGCACTCGAATCCGACGAAGGACAAAATCCGGCGCATCATGTCCGTGATCTACACACGAGCGCAGAAATACGGACTTATGCCGCGCAGCGATATCGACGTAAGCTATTGAAAATAATGGTAGGCACGACTGGACTCGAACCAGCGACCTCTTCCGTGTCAAGGAAGCGCTCTAACCAACTGAGCTACGCGCCTGCAATGCAACTCCAAGTAGTTTATCAGGAACCGGGCGGCGTGGAACGCCCGCCATACTGTACCATCGTTGTTTGCACTACAGGACCCGGCATGAAAGACATTGTCAGCAACCGGCTCAACCGATTCCGCACCGCGCCCAACCTGCTTACGCTGTTGCGCATCTGCATGGTGCCACTGCTGGTGGCCGCCGTCGTGGACAAACACTATGCGCTGGGTTTTAGCCTCTTCGTGGTAGCCGGCTTAACCGATGCGCTGGACGGCTTGCTGGCTCGCGTGCTGAAGCAGTACACCATGCTGGGCCAATACCTTGACCCGGTGGCCGACAAGCTGATGCTGAGCACGCTCTTCCTGGTGCTCACGCATATGGGGCTGATTCCGATGCGGGTGACGGTGCTGGTCTTCGGCAGGGATGTGGGGATTCTGGTGGTGTCAGCTATTTTGTATGCGGCGACGGGGCGGCGTGACTTCGGCCCCAGCCTCCTGGGCAAGGCCAATACCCTGGCACAGGTCTCCGCTGTGGCAGCCGTGCTGCTTCAAGCCATGCTGCTGGATCATCACATCGCAGTCCGCTGGATGGCTGTCTTCGAACAATGGGCGCTTTGGGCTACCATGGCGCTCACCGTTGCCTCGGGACTGCATTACGCATGGACTGCTGCCCGGCGCGTGGGCGCTCAGGCCGCCAGCGGCCAAGGCATCAACAGCCACAGCGGTAAATAAACAGACCATGCCCAAGGGCCTGTGAACACTGCCTCAGGCGGATGGCGTTGCGTGCGAAAAACCGTCCAGACGAGGCGGAGGACGAAGGCTTAGGTAGTTCCTAGGCTAGGACGACAACGAAGTATGGGCGGTTTTTCGCCGCAACCCTTCGGGACGGGGCCAATTTCCCCCATTTCGTCGTTGCTCGTCGCTCCAGTAACTGGCTACAGTTCGCTTCTCGAGCCTCGAACTGAGGAAAATTGGCTCCCGGCGCCGCCGCCTGAGGCAGTGTTCACAGGCCCTAAGCCTCTCCAGCCTCTCAAGCTGGCGCGCATCCGCGACCGCCTCCCGATGAGCCAGGGCCGGCGCGGTGCTTCAGGTGTCTTCCAGGCTGGTTTCCGGTTCGGCGGTTTCTTCAATCTCCATGTCGCGAAACTCTTCGGAGTCAAAGACTTCGCCACAATCCAGGCACTCGACGAATTCCGTGTCTTCGTGCCGGGAAACGATGCGTACCCTGGGGTGTCTGCAGGCGGTTGCCATCGGTCGTGGATTCTATGGGAAAAGTACCCTTCCCGCAAGATTGTACCGGCATTTTCCCCCATTTGAAAACCATATCTGATGAATCTTTTTATTTATTCGTGTTTCTCATAAGGCGGAAAGGAGAATTTCAGGCCGGGCTTGTAATTCCGACAGAAATGGTCGTATACTGAATACGGACCGAAGAAGTCGGATATTCCATGTTAAAGCTGACCAAAAAAGCGGATTACGGGCTGATGGCGCTCAAGTACCTGGCCGAGCACCCGGAGACGCTTGCGCTAAGCGCCAAGGACGTTGCCGACGCCTATGGGATTCCGGCGCAACTGCTGGCCAAGATCCTGCAGCAGTTGACCAAATCCGGGCTGCTCCGCTCAACCGCCGGCATGAACGGCGGCTACGCGCTGGCCCGGGAGGCGCGCTCAATTTCGGCCTACGAGGTCATTCTGTCCATCGACGGGCCGTTTTTCATCACCTCCTGCACCAAGGGCAAGACCGGCTGCGAGTTGGAGTCGAGCTGCACCATCAAGGAGCCGCTGGCGCGGGTGAACGAGACAATTGCCGGAGTCCTGAAGAGCATCAGCATTCAGGATCTGACGGAACACGAACCACCAGTTGCGCGAGAACATCATGCGAGTGAGCTGATTGCATTGAAGCCGTAAGAAGGAGCTTTCCCCTCCGGGCCGGGCAGAATAAGGCAGGGCGCGGAAGAACAATTGATGAGGATGGAGACCACAATGAATACGCCGAATACATTCACCAGCCAGGTTGAAGCGCCCGCGGGCGTAAAACTGCCGATTTATATGGACAATCACGCCACCACCCCGCTGGACCCGCGGGTTCTGGAAGCCATGATGCCTTACTTCACCACCAAGTTCGGCAACGCGGCCAGCCGCAACCACTCCTTTGGATGGGAGGCGGAGCAGGCCGTCGAAACCGCGCGCGAGCAGATTGCGAGGCTCATAGGCGCCACGGCCAAGGAGATCATCTTCACCAGCGGCGCCACCGAGAGCGACAACCTGGCCCTCAAAGGCATCGCCGAGATGTATCGTGAGCGCGGCAACCATATCATCACCCAAGTCACCGAGCACAAGGCCATCCTGGACACTTGCAAACGGCTGGAGAAGCAGGGTTATCGCGTCACCTATCTTCCCGTCAAGGCCGACGGGCTGATTGACATGGACGACCTGCGGCGGGCCATCGATGACAAAACCATCCTGGTCACCATCATGGCGGCGAACAACGAGATCGGCGTCCTGCAACCGATTGCCGAAATCGGCGCTCTCTGTCATGAGCGGGGCGTGCTCTTCCACACCGACGCGGTGCAGGCGGTGGGCAAGGTTCCCGTCGACGTAATCGCCGACAACATCGACGTGCTGTCGATCTCCGCGCACAAGTTTTACGGGCCCAAGGGAGTGGGCGCGCTCTATGTGCGGCGGCGCAACCCGCGCGTGCAGATTGCGGCGCAGATTGACGGCGGCGGCCACGAGCGCGGCATGAGGTCCGGCACGCTGAACGTCCCCGGCATCGTCGGCATGGGCAAGGCCTGCGCGTTGGCCCAGGCAGAAATGCAGGAAGAGGGCCGCCGTCTGCGAGATCTGCGCGACCGGCTCAAGAACAAGCTCGAAGCGAATCTCGACTACATCCACGTCAACGGGTCTATGGAACATAGATTGCCCGGCAACCTGAACGTGAGTTTTGTATATGTCGAGGGCGAGTCGCTGCTGATGGGCATCAACGACATTGCGGTATCCAGCGGCTCGGCCTGCACCTCGGCCACGCTGGAGCCTTCTTATGTATTGAAGTCGCTAGGCCTCGGCGACGATGTGGCGCACAGCTCGATTCGTTTTGGGCTGGGCCGCTTCAACACCCAGGCCGAAGTGGATTATGTGGCCGACAAGGTCATCGACGTAGTGAAGCATCTGCGCAAGCTTTCGCCGCTTTATGAGATGGTGCAGGAAGGCATCGACCTGACCAAGATTCAATGGGCGGCGCATTAGAAGCGAGTTGTCAGTTGTCAGTAGTCAGTAGTCAACAATGACGGACCGGCTATCAACAACTGAAAACTGACAACTGAAGACTGACAACTGATTTTCAGCGGCTTCCCCCGCAAAAGGAGCAGAAAAATGGCATACAGCGACAAGGTAATCGACCACTACAACAATCCGCGCAACGTGGGCCAACTGGACAAGAGTTCGACGGAGGTCGGCACGGGTCTGGTGGGCGCGCCGGAGTGCGGCGACGTGATGCGCCTGCAAATCCGCGTAAACCCGGAGACTCAGGTCATCGAAGAGGCCAAGTTCAAGACCTTCGGCTGCGGCTCGGCGATTGCGAGTTCTTCTCTCGCTACAGAATGGATCAAGGGCCGCACCGTGGACGACGCGCTGGCCATCAAGAACACTGACATTGTGAAGGAGCTCTCGCTGCCGCCAGTCAAGATTCACTGTTCGGTGCTGGCCGAGGATGCGATTCGCGCGGCCATCGGCGACTGGAAGAAGAAAAACGGCAATGCACAAACGGCCGAAGCCGGGGCTGTTGCTGTTGCCGTGGCGCGATAATAAAGAGGCAAGTATGTCGAACGTAGTGACCATCGAATCAAAGCCCGCTGAAAACGCTCTTGCGGCGCAGCCGCAGGCACCTGCGGTGCGGCAGACGCCGCCTTTGGCGGCAACAGAAGTTCCGCAGCAAGGCTTGCAAATCACCGAAAAAGCCATCAAGCACATTCGCCTCGCCATGGCCAAGGAAGGCATCTCGCCCACAGAGGGCGGGCTGCGCCTGGGCGTGATGGGCGGAGGATGCTCTGGGCTTTCTTACTCCATCAAGTTCGACACGCAGCCCCGCGAGCGCGACCGCATCTTTGAGTTCGACGGCGTGCGCGTCTTCGTCGATCCCAAGTCGTTCCTCTACCTGCACGGCATGACGCTGGACTACGAAGAGACGCTGATGCGCCAGGGATTCAACTTCATCAACCCCAATTCCACGCGCTCCTGTGGCTGCGGCACATCGTTTTCGGCGTAGAGCTGCCGGCAGAAACCTTCGTTGCCGAAGAGTTGTAATCTTGCGGTAGAGATATTTGAGATTTGATCAGAAATCAAAGAGGAAAGGGGATGAACCGGACAATGGAAAATTCCGCACCATGGCCCTTCAAGGAAAGAAGCGCATTGTTGGCAATCGCGGTAGGCGGGCTGATTGCCGGAACAATAGACCTTCTGCAAGCCTGCATTCTCTTTGGATGGGATATTCCGCTGGCGATTGCCGGAGGTCTGCTGGGAGGGCAGGTTACCGAACACGGGAACGCAGGAATTTATCTTCTTGGCGTTTGCCTGCACTTTCTTATCGCTCTCTCCGCGGCGGCGACTTACTATGCGGCGAGCCGGCGGCTGCCCTTTTTGAAGGAGTACCCGCTGATTTGCGGTCTGTTCTTTGGCGCGGCGGTTCAAGAGTTCATGAATCTCGTCGTTCTTCCACTCTCCGCGCTGCATGCCAGAGGGCCTTACGAACTGCATGATCTGATTCAAGGTCTGCTGGTCCACATGGTCGTGATCGGATTGCCGATCGCCTACAGCGTTCGACGCTTTGGAAAGTAAATCCGGCGCCGGTTCTTTCGCACTCGTGCTCGCTCAGAATGAGAGCGTTTATTGGCGTTATGGGGGATTCAAAAACCGTTTCAGCAAGAAAGTAATTATGTTCAAGGTACTCGATTCCGCGGTTCCCATAGCCTGTTGGTCGTGCTCCATCGGCCACAACGATTCCACATTGTTTTGCCCGCATTGCAGCAAGATTCAGCCTCCGCCCGGCGGCGATTATTTTTCTGTCTTCGGCCTGGAACCAAAGCTCAATCTGGACTTGCCCGCGCTGGAGCATGAGTTTCACCGCCTCAGCCGCAAGCTGCATCCCGACCGCTTTGCCCGCGCCGAAGAAAACGAAAAGCAGTGGAGCCTGGCCGACACTGCGCTGCTCAACGACGCCTATCGCACTCTCAAAGACCCTATCCGCCGCACCGAGTACCTGCTCAAGCTGCTGGGCGCGGGGATTGGTGACGGTCACGAAAGCAAAGAACAAAAAGACGCGCGCGTCCCGGCCGATCTGCTGGAAGAGGTCTTCGAACTGAACATGCAGCTCGAAGAGTTGCGCGCGGCCCGTGCCTCAGGCGAAGCTGACCCCGCGCTCGAAGCTAACCTGACCGAAGCAAAAGAAAAATTCGAAGGCCTGCTGCAGGCGGTGGACGAGGATTTGCACGCCGAATGGAAAGAGTGGGATGAGAGCGACCGGGCCGCGCGCGGAGCCGCGCAAAAAAAACTGGTGGCTCTGCTCGACCGCCGGCGCTACCTCAGCAATCTGCTTCGCGACGTGAACGAAGTTTTGGGAGCCTGAGCATACATGGCGGAAGGACGCGTAGTCGGAATCGATCTGGGAACCACCAATTCCCTGGTCGCCTACATGGAGGGCGACAAGCCGGTGGTGATTCCCGGCGTCGATGGCTCGAATCTGGTGCCGTCGGTGGTGGCGCTCGATCCTATTCCATCCGGTGGCGGCCGTCCCACCGTCACCGTGGGCAACAGCGCGCGCAAGGCGCTCATCGAAACGCCGGAGCGGGTGATCTATTCCGTCAAGCGGCTGATGGGCCGCGGCCTCGAAGAGATTCAAGAGGAGCTGAAGCTCTTTCCCTTTCACATTGCCGGGGACACGGCAGCCGGCTCACCGGATCCCAATGAGGTCCCGCGCATTCAGTTGGGCGAGCTGCGCTTCACACCGCCGGAGATTTCCGCTTACATCCTGCGCCAGCTCAAGCGCAACGCCGAGAGATTCTTTTCGGCGCCGGTCACGCAGACGGTCATCACCGTGCCGGCCTACTTTAACGACGCGCAGCGCCAGGCCACCAAAGACGCGGGGCGCATGGCCGGCCTCGAAGTGCTGCGGCTGGTCAACGAGCCCACCGCTGCCGCGCTCGCTTATGGCCTCGACCGCGCTAAAACCGGCACGATTGCTGTCTACGATCTGGGCGGCGGAACCTTTGACATTTCCATTCTCAAGCTGCGCGACGGCATCTTCGAGGTGCAGTCCACCAACGGCGACACGCACCTGGGCGGCGACGACATCGACAACCTGCTGCTGGCCATCGCGCTCAACGAGATTCACGCCGAGCATGGCGTCGATCTGCGGCAGCATCCGGGCGCGGTGCAGGCCGTACGCAAGGCCGCCATCGAGGCCAAAATCAAGCTCTCCACCGAGCCTGTGGCGCATTTCGACATCGAGCTGCCCAACGGCGACCGCTATCAGAGGGAGATCTCGCGCGAAGGCTTCGAGATGCTCATCGAGCCGGTGCTCAAGCGCACGATTGGCCCTTGCAAACAGGCGCTCGCCGACGCCAGCATCACTCCCGAGCAGATTGACGAAGTGGTGCTGGTGGGCGGTTCCACGCGCATCCCCGCGGTTCGCCGCCTCGTCGATGAACTTTTCCATCTCTCCGCTCGCGGCAAGCGCCCGCACACGGAACTCAATCCCGACGAGGTCGTCGCGCTGGGCGCGGCGGTGCAGGCCGGCATCCTGGCCGGCGCATCCAAGTCCACAGATGAGATGCTGCTGCTCGATGTGACTCCGCTCTCGCTGGGTATTGAGGCGCTGGGCGGGACAGTGGCGCGCATCATTCAGCGCAATTCGACGATTCCCGCCTCGGCCACCGAGCACTTCACAACAGGCGTCGATGGCCAGACCAACGTCGCCATTCACGTTGTGCAGGGCGAGCGCGAACTGGCCGCAGATTGCCGGTCATTGGCGCGGTTTGACCTCAAAGGCATTCCACCGATGAACGCAGGGTTGCCGCGCATCGAAGTGACATTCCTCATCGACGCCGATGGCATTCTGCATGTGACCGCGCGCGAGCAGCGCAGCGGAACAGAAGCGCAGATTGAAGTCAAGCCGACTTATGGATTAACGGATGAACAGGTTGAGAGCATGATTCTGGATTCCTTCGACAACGCCGAAGCGGATTTTGCCAAGCGGTTGTTGATCGAGGCACGCAACGAGGCCGAGACGATTCTGGCGGCGGTTGAGCGCGCGCCGCAAAGTCCGGCGTGGAATCAGTTGACCGGAGACGAGCGGACAGCCATCAAGCTGGCCAGCGACTATCTGAACAAAGTGAAGCAGAGCGAGAATGCAGCCGTAATCCGCGAAGCAACGCTGATTCTCGACCACGCCACGCGCCGCTTTGCGGAGTTGATGATGGAGGCCGCCGTCTCCAGCGCCCTGCGCGGCAAAACCATGAACACAGCCGGCGAGGAGCTGGCCGAGGCCGTCACCGCGCCGCACGCCATGGCGCCGGCGGAGTTCAAATGAAACGAGTCAGCAAGTCGACGAGTGCGTGCGTTTGCCGAGGAAGGGAATTTTATGAGCGAATCAAACGAAAAAAATATTCCCGCCGATAAGTTGGTGCGCGTCACCTTTTTGCCCGAAGGCAGGACCGTCGAGTTCGAGTTTGGGACGCTGCCTTATGAGCATCACGGCAAGCCGATGTCCTTTCTTGACGTAGCGGAGAACTTCGGCGTTTTTCTGGATCACGCCTGCGGCGGAGTCTGCGCCTGCACCACCTGCCACCTGTGGATCAAGGATCAGTCTGGCATCAGCGAGGCCGACGACGACGAGCTGGACCGCATGGACATGGCCGCCGATCAGCAGTTGAATTCGCGCCTCGGCTGCCAGGCTGTCATCACACGCCCCGGCGACTATGTCGTTGAGATTCCCAAGTGGAATCGCAACTACGTCTCCGAAGGCAAGCCGCTGACCCTGGCCGAAGAGAAGTAAATCTGGGTGCCCCACCCTCGCCGCGTTCTTGTTTTTGCGGCTAGGGTGGGAGATCGGCCCCCTTCATCAGGAGAAAAATAAATGCCGCGCGAGATTCTGTGGACCGACGCCGAGGAGATCGGCATTCAACTGCATGAGAAGTTTCCCGCCGTGGACCCGTTGACAGTGCGCTTCACCGACCTGCACCGCTTTGTGACGGAGTTGGAGGGCTTTGCAGACGACCCGGCGAAGTCGAACGAATCTCGCCTTGAGGCGATTCAAATGGCCTGGCACGAGGAGTTCGAGGACGCGCGGGGGTGAATATATTCTAACTGAATCAGCGACCGTCTCGCTCTTCCGCCCAGACTTGGTCCATTATTTCTTGCGAGATCATCGGGCCGGTAGGCTTGGGCAATTTGTATCCCTCTGGACGGGGCATCTTCGGGGGCGTGAGAATGCCTTTGGCAATGAGACGCCGCTCACGCTCGTCCAGACCGTCAATGTTTGAGTTCTCCATAACTTCACTTTAGCGCAAAGTGACCAACCTAGTCACCTTGACTATTGCCGATTCTCATTTGCGAGTTGGTTTCGATGGAACAACAGCCGCGGAGCCTTCACCAGATCGGAAGTGTTTTTTCTCGAAATCTGATCATCCACTGCACGAGTTGATTCTCGGGAACATCTTTGTTCGGACCGGCAATCATGTAATGAATGGATCCCTGCCCATTGTCGAACCAGAACTCGTATTTGTACTCGGGATAATCATCTAGTGCTACCCATGCTTGTAGAACTGGCGGGATACGAATGGCTGCCAGCTCTTTCAGAAAACGGTCCCGCACATCTTCCTTCATGGGCGACCGCTTGATCTTCACCTTCAGTTTGGCCGCAATTTCGCGATCTGTGACGTTGGGATTTTGAGCGACCATCTTATTGATCAGTTCTGAAAGGCCGCCATCGTCCATTCCCGCAAGCGAATAGCGGATGATCTCGGTATTGCCTCCAGGGCGGACGGGGTAGGAGGGATAAATAAGCACGACAAGTTGGGTGTCAGAATCGCCGAATCGCATCGCCAGCTTCTCAAAACACGGCTCTTGCGTAACCTCTAACGGAAAGAGGATGTCGAGGACACGAGCCTTCATGTCCCGTTGACCTTCTTCGGGTTGAGCGATGGCGACTGTAGCGAAAAAAAGGAAAAGCAACGCCGCATATACCATGGGCTTACGAAATGTCATAGGGCCCCCCTCTTCAAATAGCGGCGTCTCAACGACTTCAGCATGGGATCGATCCGAACTTATCAAGTACGAGTTCCGTCGCATGGGAATTCGAGAGCTGTTGGGTCTGTTTCTTGGAGTTAATCATACTCCCGCTCCCACTCACTCCAGCCAAACGCGCCTTCAAAGTGCTGAAATTCCTTCTTTTCGCCGGGTACAAGGTAGACGCTGAGCACGTCGAATCGAACCAGCGGGGCAGTCTCTTGAGGCAACTGGCGGACGTACTGGCGGGCCAGGCGGCGAAGTGTGGTGCGTTTATGGGAGTCGACGGCGATCTCGGCCGGGGCGGCGTCGCGCGCGGTGCGGGTCTTCACCTCGACAAAACACAGCATCGGCCCCTGCCAGGCGATCAGGTCCACATCGCCGGGCAGCTCGCCCGACGACCAGCGCCGCGCCACCACCGTGTAACCCTTGCGGCGCAGGTAGAAAAAGGCCGCATTCTCGCCTTCGATGCCGGTGGCCAGGTGAGCGGGCAAACCTTCGGCGCCTCCTCGCCGGCGAGCTGCCCATTCCAGGCCGGCCAATGCGCGCTCCTCGCAGCCGATCCGCATCTGCTCAAACCATCCCATGGCTTACCATTCTCTCGCCGGATGAGCGAAAGGCGCAAATGCGAAATGCACAGACTGGTACTGAAAATCGGCCCCAGCCTGAAAGTCCCGAATTATTTGCCCGTGAAGCCGCGATTGCGCTGACTCATGCCTGCGCGTGTTCCTTTTCCGCCAGCGTGATCGCCTCCTCGAGAATATCGAGGGCGACGGTGGCTTCATGCTCATTGACGATGAGCGGCGGACTAAGCCGAAGAGTGGTTTCTCCGCAGCCCAGCACCATCAACCCGCGCTCGAAGGCCAGCGTCTCCACGCGGTTGCGTAGGGCGGTGGCAGGCTCGCGAGTAGCCTTGTCCTTCACCAACTCGATGCCCATCATCAGGCCGCGTCCGCGCACGTCGCCCACCAGCGGATGGGATTTTTTCCAGCCATTGACCCGCTGCAACATCAACGCGCCCACACGGGCGGCGTTGGCCATGCCCTCGCGTTCGATGATGTCCAGCGTGACCATGGCGGCGGCGATGGAAACCGGATTGCCGCCGAAGGTGGAGGCATGCGAGCCCGGAACCCAGTTCATGACTTCCGCGCGGCTCATGCAGATGCCCAGCGGCATTCCCGAAGCGATGCCCTTGGCGATGCAGACAATGTCCGGTTCCACGCCGGAGTGCTCGACGGCCCACCATTTGCCGGTGCGGCCCATGCCGCATTGCACCTCGTCCACCACCAGCAAAATGCCGTGCCGGTCGCAGATCGCGCGCAGCTCGCGCATGAAATTATCCGGGGCCACCACGTAGCCGCCCTCGCCCTGAATCGGTTCGAGAACAATGGCCGCTACTTCCTCGGGAGGAAGAACGGTCTTGAAGAGCTTTTCCTCGATGTAGCGCGCGCAGCCTAAACTGAAGGCTTCTTCTTCCTGCGCGCCGCCGGAGCAGCCGCGATAGGCGTAGGGGAAGCGAACGTGCGTCACGCCGGGAACCAGCGGCGCAAAACGGCGCTTTTGCTGCGGCTTGGAGCCGGTCAGCGATAACGCACCCATGGTGCGGCCGTGGAAGGCGCCCAGAAAAGCGATGATATTCTGGCGGCCGGTGTGGTAGCGGGCCAGCTTGAGGGCGCACTCAATGGCCTCGGCTCCGGAGTTGCCGTAGAAAAACTTGTGCGGTCCGGGCATGGGCGCGATGGCCGAGAGCCGGTCAGCCAGATCGGTCATCAACTCGCAGTAGAAGTCGGTTCCGGAGATGTGCAGCAGCTCGGCAGCCTGCTTTTGGATCGCGGCAACTACTTCGGGATGGCAATGGCCGGTGGAGACCGACGCGATGCCCGCCGCGAAGTCGAGAAACTGGTTGCCGTCCGCGTCTTCCACGCGAATCCCGCGGCCGCGCTTGGCCACCAGAGGATAGGAGCGCGTGTAGCTGGGCGAAATGAGCCGGTCATCGGCGGCGATGGCGGCCTTGGCTTTCGGTCCGGGCAGAGTACAGACGATCTTTGGCCCGTATTTTGAATGCATTTCTTGCTTAGTCATTTCCATATCTCCTCGACAGATTTGGTTGTGCGGCTCTGCGGCATCCTATCGATGCCCGGCCGCGGATCCTATTGGAATAGGGATCGTCCAGTTCTCTTCGCCCTGAGGACGAAATAGAGTTAGGGAGTATCTTCGGCGGAACTGACCTATTTGCCGCCGAAGAGGCTAGGTCGAGGGACGGCGGGAAACACGCGCAGTTGGTGTGGCGGGTATAAGCCTCGCGCGCGCGACCGCGACCAGCGCCTGGTGGCCGGTGCAAGCAGTCGATGTGTCGTGCGCATGTGCATAGATGTTTTCCGCTACGTTGAGAATAAAACAAAGACCTGGGTTCTGTCGAGCGAATCTGTTGCGCTCTGCACGCGACAGATATTGTGGAACAGGTCACAAATGAAGAAAATAGACGGGGGCTATGGCTGCCAGTGCAACTCCAGCTTGCAGCGCAAGGATATGCAGCGCCTGTTTTGGTGCCCGCGGCAGCCACTTGATAGCAAAGAACACCGCCACCGGTATCTGTCCAGCCATGAGGATCTGCCAGAGATGGGCAGCGGCGCCCTCATCGGCTTCACGGGCAGCACCGTAAATAGCAATGTGTCCAAGCACGATCCCCAGGGCGGTGAGCGACATGGCCAGGGGAAGAAAGGCGCTTGGCAGCTTCATCGATGGGATATTCATTGGGAAACCTCCAACACGAGTGACGCACTCAACCAATGCAATTCAGTTTATCAAAAAGTTGAGGAGTAATTGAAGACGGCAAACCAGAACCAGTCCACTGCTCGCGCTGCTGGACAAGGCATATATCCGCGAGAATGCCGCAGGATTCTGGCAACGTTTGAACGCCTCTCCATGTAGCATGGAAGCAGCCCCATGGCGAACTCACCTATCCATCCGGAAAAGAAAGCGGTCTCCACGGCCTCCATCGTGCTGGCCTTCGCCTGCGTGTACTTTTTCTGGGGTTCCACCTATACGGCCATCAGTATTGGAGCGGCCCTGATGCCGGCGCTGCTGCTCTCCGGAACGCGGTTTCTCATCGCCGGCGCAATTCTGCTTGCCTGGTGCCGCTGGCGCGGGCTGCGCATCTTGTGGCCGCTAAGAACCATGATGATCCTCGGCCTGGTTGGGATTATTCTGCTCAGCGTCAGCAATGTGGCTCTGGTCTACGCGGAGAAGTTTGTGCCCAGCGGCTTGGCCTCGCTGGTGCTGGCGGTGACTCCGCTCCTCATAGCCCTGGCTGAGATGTTGCTTCCCGGCGGCGAGCCGCTTTCGGCGCGCGGCTGGCTGGGCATGGCGCTGGGCTTTGCCGGACTGGCCGCTCTGGTTTGGCCCTCGCTGCGCTCCGGTTTCGCGGGGGACTTCACGCGCCTCGTGGCCATCGGCGTGTTACTGGTCGGAGCCTTTTCCTGGACCGTGGGCAGCATCGTCTCGCGCCACGCCCGCCTTCCGGTCAACAGCTTTGTGGCCGCGGGCTGGCAAATGCTGATCGCCGGCGCATTCTGCACTCTGCTCGGCACCGTACTTGGCCAGTGGCCCCAGTTCCACGTGAATCTGGCCTCCATTTGTTCGCAGGCCTGGCTCATCACCGGCGGATCACTCGTGGGCTACTCCGCCTTCATCTACCTGCTGGAGCACGTGCCGGTGGCCAAGGTCTCCTCCTATTGCTATGTGAACCCGGTGGTAGCGGTGCTGCTGGGAATCGTCCTGCTCCACGAACGCCCCGAGCGCGCCGAGTTTGCCGGCATGGCGGCCATCGTTGTCGCTGTCTTCGTGATGACCACCGCGCACGTCAAGGCCAAAGGCGGCACGCGCACCGGCGATTCCCAGCCCGCCGAAGAACTGGAACCGCCGCTGGCCGAGTGATTGCACAGAATGATGGTTTTGAAAGGGCATGATTTCATAGGCTACGGTAAAACTCATTTGGTGTCGCAATAAGTGTCAGGGCACGACTTGAGTCGTGCCGCAAAGGCAGCAAAAGTGAACGCGGGCTTTAGTGCCTGAGGGAACGTTGATTCAAACTGCTACTCTATAAACGACAAGGAGAATTTCTGCCATGCTCAGACTTCTGGCTCAATGGCTCTTGTACGCCTTTGCCCTGCTGGTTGTTTCCAACCTCGTCTCCGGCTTCTATGTGAACGGACTGGGCTCGGCGCTGGTGGCTGCCCTGATCATCGGCCTGCTCAACGCCACGGTCGGCTTCTTCCTCAAGGTCATCACCTTCCCCATCAGCATCCTCACCCTCGGACTCTTCCTGCTGGTCATCAACGGCCTGATGATCTGGGCGGCGTCGAAGCTGGTGCCTGGCTTCCACGTGCGCGGATTCCTCCCCGCCTTCTGGGGAGCGGTGGTGCTGGCCCTGCTGGGCATGCTCATCCGGAAGGTCACCGAGGGCGCGTAAGATGCTCTTCAATCAGTCGATACTTCGATAAGTCGATGCTTCGACAAGTCGATGTTTTGACGTGTCGATGCTTTGAAAGGGCACGACTTCAGTCGTGCCGTATGCGCACATTGATAATGCGGCTTTAGCCGCTGAGGGAAGATTGGATTTGTGTCAGGGCACGACTATACAGCTTGCGGAAAAACTCGTTCCTAGTCGCAAGAAGCGTCAGGGCATGACTTTAGTCTTGCCGCAGAGACAGCAAAATGAATGCGAGCTTTAGCCTTGGAAAAATTCCACGTCGCAGTTCCGTGCATTTTCGGGAACAAAACCGCGCTCGCCGGTGTCAAAGAATGATATGGACCCCTTCCGTTTCCGCGCGCTGATCGCTCCTGCTATGGCCAGCCTCTTACTGATACTGCTGCTATGTACCTTCCCTGTGCAGAGGCCGGCGTCGGTGGGGATACGGATTCCAATGGTGCGGATACCAGATCAGTCAAGAAATGATTGCTCCGATCGAAATCGTATAGTTTATTTCCGACTAGCACAGGATGGAACAGTGTGGTTGAGTTCAACCGAGATTCCAACTGATCGATTAACTATGATTGTCGAAGAAGTCATGGAAAAACGAGCGAATCGGATTCTTTACGTGGTTGCAGACCCTCATGTTTCTTATGGGCAGTTTGTGAGTTTCCTGGATAAAATCACGGCAGCTAAGATGGTTCTTCACGTTGCGTTGCTCACCGATCAACTCCGTGCCGGACTTGAAGAGGACCGTGGACTAGCTTATTGCGAACTTGAATGGCCTGTGAACGAGTTCTCGTCCACACCTACAGGTTTCTATACTGCACCACACCTTTGGCGCTGATGCTGGGTGACCCAGGTCCCGCTTCTGGGACCTGGGATTCAGCTACTTTTCCGTCGGCGCGGCCTTCTGAGCCACAACCTTCTTTGCAGCCGCAGGCTTGCCGTGTCGAACTGGCGACTTGACGTCAGGCTTGGCCGTCTCCGGCGCAACCGCAACCGGATGCGCAACCACCGGCCCGTTGAGCGTTTGCGGAGTGCGCATGGCTCCGGCGCTGGAAAAGCCGCCTTGTCCAATTTGTCCAGTTTGTCCGGCTCCGCGCTGAGGAGCCGCGATGGCGCTGGATGGTTGAGCCGGCTGAATACGCGAGGAAATTCCCCAGCCTCCGCCGACGACCACAGCTACAATCGCCGCCGCCGCCGCCGCGCGCCCTAGATTCTGCATCCAGGCGTTCTCCAGCCGCAGCGCCACGGGCCAGCGCAAAATCCGCGCCCTGTTTGAACTAGCCACCGCGCGCAATCCTGCCTGCACCCGCTCCTCCAGCCCCTGAGGCGCGGAAATGCTGGCAATCAGCCGCAGCGTCTCATCAAACTCACCGGAACTGCCAACTAATGGCTTCTGTATTGAGGAATTCATAGTAAACTCCTTAGCTACCTGGTCTACCGGGTAACTGACCACTGTTCACTGTCCACTGACCACTGTCCTGCCTTCATCGCATCCTCCTCGCATGGTCCAGCAATCCGGCCATCAGGTTGCGCGCGCGAAACAATCTCGACCGCACGCTGGACTCGCTGATGCCCAGCACCGCGGCGATCTCCACGCTCGTCAGCTCCTCGAAGGCCGAGAGCATCAGCACCTGGCGCTCTTTGGCGGGAAGCTGCTCCACGCAGGCCAGCACGCGGGCGTGGTGTTGAGCGGCTGCGACGCGCTCCTCGGCGCTCAGTCCCGTCGCGGGCAGTACGCGCGCCAGTTCGGCCACGTCGTCGGTCTCCGGCCGGGTCTTCATGCGGCGCTTACGGTCCAGCACCACATTCCACACAATGCGAATCAGCCACACCCGCTGGTCGCGCACCTCCGCCAGCGTCTCGCGGTGGCGCAGCACGCGCACAAACGCCTCCTGCACCGCATCTTCTGCGTCGGCCGCGTTGCGCAGCACGGAATAAGCCACCCGGTAGAGCGTTCCGGCGTACTGGCTCACCAGCCCCGCAACCACTGCCTCTTCGGCGCGCCGGCGGGCCTCTTCGTATATAGCCTTGTCTGCGATCTCCATCCAACCTGAGAATACTGCCTGGCACGCGCTCATAGTCCACAGACGCAAACCAGCGGCAAAATGCTCGGAATCCGCGCCGCTCCATCCCCCGCGCCGGCCAAAATGCAAAAGGCCCGCGAAGCTGACGCTCCGCGAGCCATTTTCGTCGCTCCGCCCGCCTTATTGTTTGCCGCCCAGCTTTTGCGCCGCAAGCGCTCCAGCCACACCGTCCTTATCGGCGTCCTTCACAGCAGCCCACAGCTTGCGGGCCTGCTCGATCTTGCCCTGCTCGGCGTACAGGTCGGCCAGGTCAAGCTGCGCCGTAGCGGCAGGCACCGTCTCCGATGGTTTGGCGGCCAGCGCGTTGTAAATGTTAATTGCCTCGGGGTCGCGGTCCATCTGGTGGTAGAGGCTGGCCATGGCTAACTCGGCCAGATTCGCCAGATTCCGGTCACATGGGTGATAAAGGCTGGCCAGAACCAGACTAACCAGATTCTTGTTACACGAGCCCGCCGCGCTCTTCAACTCCGTCTCGGCCGAGGCGTTGTTGCCCAGTTCCTCATAGGTGATGCCGGCAAAGTAATGAGCCTTGGCTCCCGCCGACAGCCACCCATACTGCTGGGCCACCGCAAGAAATTGCTGGTTGGCGGCCTTTGAGCGGTCACCAGCCGTCGCATACGTTCCGCTCATGGCCGGAGCGCCGGGCTGAGCCAGTGGCGCACTATAGGTGTCCAGCGCCGCGCCCAGGGCGGTGTCCGCCTTGGACGAACTCCAACCCCAGTAAATCCATGCAGCTGCGATTGCCACCACAACCACAACCGCGACGATAGTCCAGCGCATCACGCCGGAACGATGGCCACTTACCCAGTCCATGCTGCTTTTAGTGGCCTGGGCAAAACGATCTTGTTTCAGGGAATGACGGGTTTTTGTATCCACAGGGCTTTTCTTCCTTTAACTGCAACCCTATCAGTCTATCAGCGCGCGAAGCGGAGCGTCCACCGGCGCTTGCGGCGCGGAGGGCGGAGAGATAGGCTAAGTATCTATGTATGAAGAGTTCCGGGTAACCGAGCGCTGGAGCGGCGAAGAGTTGGTTTGCCGATGGAAGGGCACGCTGGTGGCCATCGCCACGCGCCACGCGGACGCCGTCGATGTGCGCTTCGACGTGAACGGACGGGCGATGTGGATTGCCCTGCCGCTGGAGGCGTGGGGTCGTCATAAGTCATTGACAGGAAAGGTGATTACCGACCAGCTCGCCGCCCAGATCGCGGGGCGGTATCTGAAGCAAATCATTGAAGAAGGCTTCGACTCGCGGCGCGAAATTTACACCATGACCGTGGACGAAGTGCTGGCGCATCTGGAGCTTGTGGTCGCGGAGGCGCGGAAACTGGGAGAAATGCCCGTGTTGGTGTGAGGGACAGATGGCAGATGACAGATGACAGCAAACAGGGGTTAAACGCGCGAAAAAGGGGTCACTTATAGATGTACTATTTTTTGCGCAAAATTGGGTTATTTGGGAAGTGTTTCGGGCAAATAAGGGTGGTTCTGGCAGGTTTGAGGGCGATTTAGGTGCGGGAAGAGGGGCGACAATCCGCGGGAATGTTCCACGTGGAACATATTGATTCTGTTAAGTTTAGTAGCGAGTTTACCATTTAATTATCAGCAAGGTTTTGAAAATAAATGTAAGAACAGCTATCAGCCGTCAGCTATCAGGGGTCAGGGAGCAGGGGTCAGGGGTCAGGAGTCAGGGAACAGAAATTAGGGAATAGGGAATAGGGTGGCGGCGGCCGTATCTGAGGATTAGCATGTATAGCAGAAGAAATGGAGAAAGTAATGAGTCAAGAGAACAGATCTCGGCTTCTCGATTCGATTTCTGCATTTTCTGAATCATTCTACTCTTCGCTCGACCTAAACAGACTTGCATGCTACACAATTCAATGGCTGCTCGAACACAAAATACAGATGACATTCGAGAATATTACAGTAGCGGCGTTCAGGATGTTTCCCGTCAAGTTTGCCCTCGAAGGTTACTCCGAGTACCCGGATGCTGCAAGGATAAATAGGGCTCTGCTACAGCTTCGGCCCAAATATCGTAATTGGGCTCGGGGGAATGTTCAAAAGGGCTTTGTGTTGACTGAGAGCGGTTTGTCAGAAGTTCAACGTGTCAAAGATGTTTTAAGTGCCAAGGTCGCACCAACGAGTGAGATCAAAAGAAAACGGGCTAAGCCCAGGACAATGGATCTCACACGAGATATTTCTGTTATCGTGGATTCCGCTCTTTTCTCCAAATGGAAACAAGACAGACTTATCGACGGGACTGCGCTCGAGCTACTTGATATGCTTCAAGCATTTGCTTATACCCCATCAAAGGCATTAAGGGAAAGGCTTGCAATGCTTGAGAATGCCGCACTCCAGGTCGGAAGAGAGGATGTCGTCGCATTTTTCAAAGACATCCGCAAGAGATTTGATCAACAATTCCGCGAGACACGGTAAGGAGACTAGAAATGTCAGAGTATCCCTTGCAATTTGCTACCCGTCAGATCCGCCGTGTCTTTGAGCGCGCTATTGGTCGTAGTATTCCTAAGATACTGACCGAGTTGGTAACCAATGCCGATGATAGTTATCGAAGGATTGAAGCAGGAGCGAATGCCACGGATTTCGACAGTCCCTGCAGAATACTTATCGAATTCAGCAGGGGTAAGCACCTTTTCACGGTCACCGATCAGGCAGAAGGGTTAACCGACATCGAGATGGAAGACCGATTCGTCATATATGGTCAAGAGTCAAGCGATCGATCTAAGGGACTCAAGACACGTAGTCTATTTGGGAAGGGATTGCGCGACGTACTCTTTACTCAGCGCTATGGTCAAGTGAAGTCCATTAAGGATGGTAAGTTCTACAACTGTCAATTTCGGTGGAAGGACGTCGACGGTCAGGAGAGGCCGGTTGTCGTGATCAAACCACCTAGCCGAGTTACTGATGAACTTCGCGAGGCACTTGGCATCCCCGCGAATGGCACTGCGGTGGAATTTCAACTATCTGACGAGGTCCGCAATCCGCAAGCAGATAAACTGATCGAGAAGCTTTCCCGGTTTTATATGCTTCGAATGATAAATAGCAGCCCACATCGCGAGATTCGTTTTGAAACTATCGGACGAAAAGGCGAGGTAGTCAATTCCACTCAACTCGCATATGAGTTTCCTGAGCTTGAATCAGTAGCGGAATTGGATGAGGAAATCCGCACTGAGGACGGTGCTGTTATACAACTTAAAGGTTCGATTGGCTTATCATTGAGGGAATTCACACAAGGAGAAGCCGGTTACGAGGACAGGGAAGGTGGCCTGCTGATTCTTGATGAAGATGATTCTGTCCTGGATTTAACCCTCTTCGGATACGATGATGACCCAAATGCTCGCAAACTCGCGGGTATTGTTCACCTCATGGGAGGTGGTGATTACATTAGGAGAAAGTTGAACGATGCCAAACCAGAAGAGATATTAACGGAAACACGTGAAGGCTTCGACAAGAATCATGGGTTTTATCGTCTCCTCAAGAGTAAAATTCAGCCTCATCTTGCACCGATTGTTGATTCTCTGCGGGATAGAAAGGTTCCACCTAAATCATCGCTCTCAGAATCGACTATCGAAAATCACAAGAAGGCCTTTGATCTACTTAATCGACTATATACAGATATGCTTGGTAAAACTGGACAGATCCCCACTGTACCTGGTTCTTTGAGGCAGCCCCCTCAGTTTGGAATAGCTTTTGCCACTTCACATATTACATTGCAGTGCGGAGTTAATACTCCGGTACCGCTCCTTCTCAATAGGGCATTAGTTCGCCCTGGTGATGACATATATCTAGAAACTGACAATTCTGACATTATTGTGACGCCTGCGCACCTAGTTGCTGATGAGGGTGAGGATATTACCAGCGCACAAATTAGGATTGTGCGAGTAAAACCAATTCTGGCAGACATAACGGGTCAACTGACCGCTTCTTGGGGTGACGTGAAGGTTGTACTCCAGTTAACAACTACGCAGTTAGTGGTGATAACGCCTATTAATGGATTAGAGTTCGAGCGTGACGAGTACTCGGTCCGCCTTCTGTCCAAGCGCCATCTGCGTCTATTTGTCGATTTGGAAAAGATTCCGTTCTGGAGCGAAATTTCGGTATCAGTAGAAGGAACTGCGTTGAAACTTCAGCAAGCAAAAATTAGGTTGGAAGAGTCAGATATCGTCGCTGGGAGAGTTGCGCAGATCGAAATATCTGTTGAAGGACTTCACCTAGCCAAGAGTGTAATGGTCACTGCAAGTTCTGGATCGTATGTTGCGGGGACGAATGTTTCGGTAGTTAAACGCGAGAGGGAAGATGGTGCGACAGGCGGAATTTTTAAGGATTGGCGGTTTGCGCCAACAGAACGAAAAATTCAGTCTTGGTTCGATCCTGATGGCTTCATAGCGATCAATACCAAAGACCCTGTTAATCAGCGTTATTTTGGGACAGATCCTAATCGGGCACTTGAGGAGCACGCATATTGCCAGTTGCGACTTGCAGATCTCATATTGAATGAATGTCTTCAGATGATGGTCTCACAAGCACTTCAAGAGGGAAGTCTAGACCGGAGATTTCCGGACAATCCAGATATTGACGTCCGCATCTATGTAGATGAAAAAAAGTTCGACATTGGTCCGCAGATTCACGCTTTGATAGTCAAAAGCGTCTGATGATATGAGGCGAAGTGGATTACTATTTTAACAATATCCAAAAATAGTGAGCTACTATACTAATCGGAAATGAGATGGTGTAGTTGTCAAGGTAGTATTCGGAATAGGAATATAGACGGGCTTTGAAATTGGGCGAAAACGCAATGTACCCTTAGCGGCCTGTTTTACTCGATTACGTGCGATTGCAACGTATTCCGCAATAATGTCCGCACCTGCAGCGGCCCTTTTGCAGAGAACCGCTGCTACAGCCGTTGTTCCTACACCAATAAAAGGGTCAACTACAAGGTCACCAGGATTCGTGAGAGCGAGTATTAGCCGGGTTGGCAACTCCACTGGAAACTGGCATGGGTGAATGGTTTTTTCGATGTGATTGTTCTTAACATTCGGAAAAACCCAAACATCTCCCGGATTCTTGCCAAGCGGATTTCCTGAAAACTCTCCCTTATTTGGTCCTTGATAAGCACGCTTGCCCGGATACTTTTGCGGTACTCGTACAGCATCCAGATTGAATGTATATTTGTCACCCTTTGTATACCAGAGAATCGTCTCGTGACGACCAGAGAACCGGAGACTGCAATGGAGTCCATGCTCAAAATGCCAAATAATTCGATTCCGAAGTCGAATCTTTGCAGATTTTTTATGCATCGAGAAGAGGTGATCAACAAGGAAATCTAATGGGATAATCTGTTGATGACCATTTATGTGATTCCCGACTTGCCAGCAGATACTTCCACCAGGTCGAGTAATCCTGACACACTCCGCAATGATCGCCTTCTGAGCTTCCAAGTACTGGTCTATAGTCTGTCTCGACTCATATTCCTTGCCGACATTATACGGCGGAGATGTAACGACCAGTTGGACCACCTCATCAGGAATCGCTTTCAAGAGCTTGAGACAATCTCCGTGAAATAAGGTGACGTCGTTGTCAGATGAAAACCGTGCCCGAATTTGAATTGCTTTTTTCATCTTCCCGAACTCTAGCACACTGAGGCGTGAAGATCCAGCCCCCGCCCCGACCAACCATCTTTCTTAATCGACCGATGTAAGGGCAAGGTTGAATCGCGGCTTCGCCGCATGGATTGATTTTCAAAGACAGGTGAATGGGGTGATGTACGGGCTGAAGCTCGTACCCTTCACCGAAAAGCAACCGCAGGTCCTTCGACTTCGCTCAGATGGGATGAAAAGGGGCGTACCTTCCAACTAGGTGCTCGAAGCACAGAGATGAAAAGGAGGAAGGTACGCCATGAAGACCCACGTAGGAGTAGATCTCCATCAACGATTTTGTTACTT
>Ga0326727_10003205_pt1 | contig 53111 bp, 38 predicted proteins | sample MB2enrmetagenome_FD_207643 | JGI IMG/M metagenome (GOLD analysis project Ga0326727, IMG submission 207643) | Lab enriched peat soil microbial communities from McLean, Ithaca, NY, United States - MB29MY | ecosystem: Environmental > Terrestrial > Soil > Wetlands > Peat | place: USA: New York...
CCTCGCTACAATCGCGAAGTGGTGCGCTACCGACAGTTCGTGTGGATGATCGACTATTGCCGTGAAGGCCGGGTCTACGAGATTCCCTGGCGATGGCTGAGTGGACTTGGCGAGCACGTTTCCTGGGCCATGGTAGATTGGGCCGTCCCCTTGGTGATCTGCGCCTTTCTCGCCTTGCGCAAGGACGTCCGCCGATTTGCCCTCGACTACGATCTCAAGAGACATCTGGCGGTGTACGTGGTCTGTAGCGCGGCCTTCTGGGTGCTGGGATCGGTTCCTTGCCATCGCCTGGACGTCTGCTACTACCCGGCAGTGGTGGTCCTGTTCGGTGCCCTGGCGATGCGGAAGCTCGCACGGCCGTCCGCCTGCCTGTGGTTGGGACTGCTGGCGCAGGCGACCGTCGTTGCCGTGACCAATGCCTTGTCCTGACGCGTGAAAGACGACCTGCAAAGGGGAGCCTGATGGACCGCGGGGAAACGCGCTTCAAGAAACTGTCCGTCCTGATGCCGCTGTACAACGAGCGCTGGACCGTGGGCACCATCCTGGGCCGGGTGCTGGCGGTCCCCCTGCCGCTGGAATTGGAGGTGATCGTCGTCGACGATGGGTCCACGGACGGATCGTGGGAGGAAATTCAGGAGCTGGCCAAGCGCGACGGGCGGATCCGTGCCTACCGCCACGACCGCAATCGCGGCAAAGGCGCGGCGATTCGCACGGCCATCGGCCACATGAGCGGCGACGTCGCCGTGGTGCAGGACGCCGACCTGGAGTACGACCCGCACGATTACCTGGAGATGCTGCCGGCGATCCTCGACGGCCGGGCCGATGCGGTCTTCGGATCGCGGTTCGCGGGGCACCCGCGCCGCGTGCTGTACTTCTGGCACAGCCTGGGAAACCAGTTCCTCACCCTCCTGACGAACCTCGCCAACGATATCAACCTCACGGACATGGAGACCTGCTACAAGATGGTGCGCTGCGACGTGCTGCGCGGACTCCGGCTGCAGAGCGACACTTTTACCCTCGAACCCGAGCTGACCTGCCGGCTGGCCCAATGGGGCGCCCGCATCTACGAGGTCCCGATCAGCTATTCCGGCCGCACCTACCTGGAGGGCAAGAAGGTCAAGGCGGTCGACGGCTTCAAGGTATTCTGGGAGCTCTTCCGCTGCCGCTGTCTGGACCCGCGCTTCACCGACCACCCGGAATTCTGCGTGCTCAAGTCGGTCGCCCACGCCCCCCGCTACAATCGCTGGCTCTTGCAGCAGTACCGCCAGTTCCTTGGCCCGCGGGTGCTCGAGGCGGGGGCGGGCATCGGGAACCTCGGTTTTCTCCTGTTGAACAGCGAGCATTTGCTGCTGGTCGACAACGATCCGACGTTCGTTGCCCGGCTGCGCGACCAGTTCGGCCAGCGCGGGAACACGCGCGTGATCCAGGCGGATCTGACCAAGCCCGACGACTTCGCACTCTGGAAAGACCAGCGGATCGACACCGTCCTGTGTTCCAACGTGTTGGAACACGTGGAGCCCGACGAGCAGGTTCTGCGCTCGTTCTACGAGACCCTCGTACCGGGCGGCCACTGCATCGTCATGGTTCCCGCCGGGATGTGGCTTTATACCGGCGTGGATCGCGCGCTGGGCCACCACCGCCGCTACGGCAGAGAGGAGCTGCGCGGCAAGATGGAGCGCGCGGGGTTTACGGTCGTGTATTCGCGCAGGATCTCCCGGTTCGCCGCCCTGGCGTGGTGGATCTCGGGTCGGATCTTTCGCCGACGCTACCTCTCGCCGCGGCAGATGCTCTGGTTCGACCGCCTCTTCCCGATCATCAGGCTTGTGGACGGTTGTCTGCCGCTGCCGGGGATGTCGCTGATCATGGTCGGTCGCCGGCCGAAAGACTGAGCACAGGAAATGAAATGATGGGAGCACAGCTTTCTGTCTACGTTCATCCGAACGCACTTTGCGAATCCTCCGATGTCGGCGGAGGCACCCGTGTGTGGGCCTTCGCCCACGTGATGCAGGGAGCGCGGATCGGCAGCCACTGCAACGTCGGGGACGGGGCGTTCATCGAGTCGGGCGCCGTGCTGGGCGACCGCGTGACGCTCAAGAACCAGGTCATGGTCTGGGACGGCGTGCTGATCGAGGACGACGTGTTCGTCGGTCCCGGGGTGATTTTCAGCAACGACGCCCGGCCGCGCAGCCCGCGCATGCCGGCCAGCGCCGCGCGCTACGCCCGGCCGGAGAACTGGCGGCTGCCCACGGTGGTGCGGCGCGGGGCCTCGCTGGGCGCCGGCAGCGTGATCTTGCCCGGCCTGACCATCGGGCAGTACGCCCTGGTCGCCGCGGGGGCCGTGGTGACGCGCGACGTGCGGCCGCAGCAGTTGGTGCTGGGCAATCCCGCGCGGCCCCGCGGCTGGGTCTGCGTCTGCGCGGGCCGCCTGGACGAGGAAGGCCGCTGCCCCGCTTGCGGCAAGCGGTTTCCCGCCGTCGCCGAGCGGCCCGAAGGAGGGCAGGGCTGATGTATCAAGGCTGCCGGATCATCGCCATCGCGCCGGCCTACAACGAGCAGGCCAAGATCGGACAGGTCGCCAAGCGCACGCCCCGCGACGTCGTCGATGAAGTGCTCGTGGTCGACGACGGCTCCACGGACGACACCGCCCAGGTCGCGCGCGCCGCCGGGGCCGAGGTGCTCTCGTTCCCGCAAGTGCGCGGCGTGGGGGCGGCGATCCGCGCCGGCCTGGCCGCCGGCCGGTCGCAAGGCTTCCAGGTCGCCGTGATCATGGCCGGGAACAACAAGGACGACCCCGCGGAGATCCCCCGCCTGTTGGAGCCCATCGTTGCGCAGGGCTGCGATCTCGTGGTGGGATCGCGGTTCCTGGCGGGGGGGCAGTACGGCGGCGACATGCCGCGCTATCGCAGGCTGGCCACGCGCTTGCACCCGTGGCTGCTGAGCCGTTTCGTCGGCAAGCAGCTCACCGAGTCCACCAACGGCTTCCGTGCCATCCGCCTGCAGTGCCTGGACGACCCGCGCATCCGGCTCGACCAGCCCTGGCTGGACGGCTACGGCCTGGAGGTGTACTTGCTCTACAAGATGATCCGCTGCGGCTTTCGGCACGCGGAGGTCCCTTGTACGAAAATCTATCCGGCCAAGAAGATCGGCAACACGAAGATGCGCCCGATCATTGACTGGTGGGATATCCTGAAACCGGTTTTCCTCCTGGGCCTCGGCATCAAGAGGTAACCCGCTCCAACCGGCGAGGAGGGTTTATGATCCGCGTGAACTGCGTCGGGCTTGGGCACTGGGGCCCCAATCTGGTGCGAAATTTCGTGGGCGCGCCGGAGACCTGCGTGGGCATGGTCTGCGACGTGTCGGAGCAGCGCCTGCGGCTGCTGCGCACGAACATTCCCGGCGTGCAAGGCTTCAGCACCGATCCGCAAGCGACGGTCAGCGACCCGCAGGCCGACGCCATCGTGATCGCCACCCCCGTCGCCAGCCACTACGAGCTGGCCAAGCAGGCTTTGCTGGCCGGCAAGCACGTGCTCGTGGAAAAACCGCTCTGCCACACGACCGCTCAGGGGCGCGAGCTGATCGAGATCGCCGAGAAGGCCAAGAAGCTGCTGTGCGTGGGGCACATCTTCCTCTTCAACAACGGCGTGCGGGCGGTGCGGAACCTGATCCGCTCCGGCGACCTCGGCCGCATCCACTACGCCTGTTCCGTGCGCACGAACCTCGGCCCCTTCCGCGCCGACGTCAACGCCCTCTGGGACCTCGCCTCGCACGATTTGAGCATTTTCAATTTCTGGTTCGACGCCGGGCCGACCTCCGTCACGGCCAGCGGGGCGGCCTACCTCAACAGCACCGTGGAAGACGTGGTGCTGGCCAGTTTCTCCTACCCGCCCAAGGTGCTGGCCCACGTCCACGCCAGTTGGTTGAACCCCCGCAAGGTCCGCGAGATCACCGTCGTCGGCGAGCACAAGATGGTGGTGTGGAACGACATGGACCTGAACGAGCCGCTGCGCATCTATCACAAGTCGGTGGACATCGAGCGCGAGCCGGTCTATTCCGACACGTTCGGGCAGTTCCGCATGCAGATCCGCCACGGCGAGATCGTGATCCCGCACGTCGGCGGGCAGGAGCCGCTGGCGGTGGAATGCCGGCACTTCCTGGACTGCGTGGCAGGCCGGGCACAGCCGGTCAACGGCGCCCGTGACGCCCTGCGGGTGGTGGCCGCCCTGGAAGCCGCGGACCGCTCGCTGCGGGAGCACTCCGCCATCGTGCCGGTGGCCGATCCCTGTCAGCCGGCGGCAGGGGGCCTTGCGTAGGTCGGGCACCCGGTGCCTGACGCGGCGACTGATACATCTCACCTGGGAGCGATACCATGCTGATCCCTCTGGTCGATCTCGGCGTGCAATACGAGTCCTTGCGGTCGGAAATCAACGCGGCCATCCAGCAGGTGTTGGACGCCCGCTGCTTCATCCTCGGCCCTCCGGTCGCGGAGTTCGAAGCGGCTTTCGCCCGCTTCTGCGGGGCCGCGCACTGCGTGGGCGTGGCCAGCGGCACGGACGCCTTGCAGCTCATGCTGCGCGGCTTGGGCATCGGACCCGGCGATGAAGTGATCGTCCCCGCATTCACCTTCATCGCCACGGCGCTGGGCGTGAGCCTGGCGGGCGCCACGCCGGTGCTGGCGGACGTCCGCCGCGAGGACGGGTTGCTGGACCCCGACAAGATCCTGCCGGCCATCACCCCGCGGACCAAGGCCGTATTGCCCGTCCACCTCTATGGGCGGTGCGCCGACATGGAGCCGATCCGCGCGGTTGCCGCCGCGCACGGGCTGCTGGTGCTGGAAGACGCCGCCCAGGCGCACGGGGCAAAGTACCGGGGCCAGCCGGCCGGCTCGTTGGGCCATGCCGCGGCCTTCAGCTTCTATCCGGGAAAGAATCTGGGGGCCTACGGCGACGGCGGCGCCGTCACCACCAGCGACCCCGCGCTGGCCGAGCGCCTCAAGCTCCTGCGGAACTGGGGCTCGCGCAGGAAGTACTACCACGAGGAAGTGGGCTTCAACAGCCGCTTGGACAGCATCCAGGCAGCCGTCCTGGGCGTCAAGCTCGCGCACCTGGCCCGCTGGAACGCCCAGCGGCGGCAGAACGCCGCGGTCTACGACTCCCTCCTGGAAAACAAACCGCAGTACGCCCGCCCGCCGGGCTCCCCGCAGTGCGAATCCATCTACCACATTTACGCCGTCCGTTGCGCCAACCGCGATGCGGTCCTGTCGCGGCTCAACGCGGATGGGATCCAGGCCGGCATCCACTACCCCTTCCCGGTGCACCGCCTGGAGGCCTACAAGCAGCTCAACCGCGACGGCCGGGCATTTCCCGAGTCGGAGGCGTGGGCCGCGGAGTGTTTGAGCCTGCCCATGTACCCCGAACTCACGCCGTCGCAGATGGAGTATGTCGTTGCCCGCCTGTAATCGCAAGCCGGAGAATGCCGCGTGAATCCGGGTGATTCGTGCCTGCCGGCGGCAAGGCCGGGCTCCGTCTTGCGCCGCCCCGGCACCTGGTTGGCGATCCAACTGCTGGCCGTGGTTGTGATTTGCGGGGCGTGCGGGTTTTGCAAGCCGCAGATGTTTGCCGACACGCAAAGTTACATCGATGCGAGCCGCCTGCCGTTCCGCCAGGCGCTGGTCAGCCCGCGCACGCTGGGCTATCCCCTGTTGCTCCGCGCGGCGGCAGCCCTCGCGCCGGACTGCCGCGCGGTCCCTTGGCTGCACCTGGCGATGCTCGCGGCGGCGGTAGCCTTCACGTATTTCGCCGTCCGCCGCTTCGACGCGCCCCCGTGGGAGGCGCTCGCATTCAGCTCGGGTTTCCTGTACGCGGCTCTGCTGCCGTCGTGGGCGGTTTCGGGTTCTCTGCGCCCGACCCTGCAGCCGGAATCGACGGTCGCCGCCGTGCTGACGGACTTTGCGGGCCTTGTCGCGGCGGGCACGGCCGTCGCCTGCCTGTTCTGGGTCGCCGGGGTGCGGAAGTCCCCGGCGGCCTGGTGTACCCTGGCGCTGACGACCGCCGCCAGCTACCACATCCGTCCCGCCTACCTGTTCCTGGTCGTTTTGCTGCCCTCCGCGGGAAGCTTGCTGTTTTGGATCCGGGCAAGGCACCGGGGCGAGCGGTTCGCCTGGCGGTGGATCGTGCCGGGCTTGCTCGCCGCTGCCTTCGTTCCATTGCTGGCCTATAGCCTGTTGCGGATGTTGACGGTGCACGACTTCGGGCTGGTGGCTTTCGGCGGGGATACTTCCACGGGCTTGGCCGCCGAGCTGTTGGATTGGGAGTTGGTCGACCGCGAGCTCCCCGCGCAGTACCGGCCCCTGGCCACAGCCATTCTGCGCGAGCGCGAGCGGCGCGGGATGGAGTCGGTCTTCGAGGGGCGCGCAAGGGTCAGCATGTGGCGCTACGAGCGCCAGTTCTGCCCGAACATCTACGAGATTTCGATCCCGGCCGCCAAGCGGATCTACGGAAACGACCAGGTGGTTCTCAATCGCGAGCTGGGAAACTATTCGCGGGCCGTGCTGGGCCACCGCAGGGGCAAGCATCTGCTCTGGGCCGCTTACATGCTGCCACGCACCGCGGCCAAAATGCTGTACCGCGGCTGGTGCCTGTGGCTGCTCGTGCCGTCGGCCGTGTTGCTGACAGCGCTCCGCCGGCGGATGCTGCGCGGGGTTCCCGCGTGCGGCGCATTGCAGGACGCCTTGCGGATTCCTCCGCTGCTGGCCGGCACGTCGGCGGTCGCGGTGTTGTTCTACCTGGGAGTGGTTTTCACGCTGATCCTGGCGGCGTCGTATGCAGATTCGCGACTGGTTGTGCCGAGTGCCGCATTCTTGCCGTCGCTCCTGTTGCTGGTGGTGCTCCGCGAGGTCAAGCTGATCCGCTGCATCAGCGAAGCGAAGCGGAGAAATCCGTGAGAATCCTGTACGTCACCGGCTCGCTGCCGTTTGGGCCCACCGAGCAGTTCCTGATTGCCGAGGCGCAGGAGTTGCTGCGCCGCGGGCAGGACTTGCTGATCGTGCCGCGGTCCCCCGACGGCAACGTCGTCAACCAGGATGCCCGGGACCTGCAAGCGAACACGCTGTCTACCGGGCTGTGGTCGCCGTCGGTCGTGGCCACCGCGGCGGTGATGGCCCTGCGTCATCCGCTGCGGTTTCTCAAGGCGCTGGGGATCCTCACGCTGTCGCCGCGGGTCGAGGTCTGGTGGAAGAATGCCGTGGTGTTGCCGAAGGCCCTTTGGTTGGCCCGGCAGGCCGAGCGCTGGCGCGCCGACCACATCCATGCCCATTGGGCCTCGACCATGGCCACAATGGCGTGGATCGCCAGCGAGTGGTCCGGCATTCCCTGGAGTTTCACCGCCCATCGGGGGGACATCGTGGGGGATAATCTGCTGGCAGCCAAGAGCCGTAGCTGCGCGCTGGCGCGCTATATCTCCGAGAGCGGCATGGCCATGGCCCAACAGCGCGGCGCCGACGTGGATCCGCCGCGCGCCCTGGTCATTCACATGGGGGTGCCCGTGCCGCCGCTGCCGTCCGCCGCCGGGCCGCCCAGAGAAGTTCCCATCCTGTTGTGCCCCGCGAACCTGCTGCCCGTCAAAGGCCACCGCTACCTGTTGGAGGCCATGTGCCTGCTCCGCAGCCGTGGCGTGACCTGCTGCTTGCAGATTGCCGGCGGCGGCGAATTGCGATCCTCCCTGGAGGCGATGGTCGAGCGCCTGGCCCTGCAAGACACGGTCACGTTTCGCGGTTACGTCCCGCACAATGAGATCCTGGAGGCCTATGGCAACGGCGGGGTGGATCTCGTCGTGCTGCCCAGCGTCGATCTGGGCGACGATCTGCACGAGGGCATCCCGGTCTGCCTGATGGAGGCCATGGCGCATGGGATTCCCGTTGTATCCACCACGACGGGCGGGATTCCCGAGTTGCTGCACGACGGTGCAGGAGTCCTCGTGCCTCCGCAGGATCCCGCCGCACTGGCCGACGCGATCGAGTCGCTGGTCCGCGATCCGCTCCTGCGGCGGCAGATCGGCCAAGCCAGCCGCCGGCGCGTGATCGAGCAGTTCTCGCTGGAAAACGTGGTGTCCCGCTTGCTCGCCTGTCTGGAAACCTCGCGCCGCCGGCCCGACCCCGGAACCTCGTAATGCCCGCCGCAGCGCCTCGCATATCGGTCGTCATTCCTTGCCGCAACGAGAAGGATTGTATTGCCCGCTGCCTCGACTCCGTGCTGCGCAACGATTACCCCCAAGACCGCCTGGAGGTGCTCGTCGTGGACGGGATGAGCGACGACGGCACCCGCGCGACGGTCGCCGAGTACGCGGCCCGACATCCCTTCATTCGCTTGCTGGACAATCCGCGGCGGATCACGCCCGCAGCCCTGAACATCGGGTTGGCCGCGGCCGCGGGAGACGTTGTCATGCGCATGGACGCCCACTACGAATACGCGGAGAACTACATCCCGCTCCTGGCGGCATGGCTCGAGCGGAGCGGGGCGGACAACGTGGGCGGGGTGCTGATCTTCCGGCCGGCCAACGCCACGCCCGTCGCGCGGGCGATCGCGCTGGCCATCTCCCATCCTTTCGGCATCGGCAATGCCTACTACCGCATCGGCGCCGCCGAGCCCCGTTGGGTCGATACGGTCGCGTTCGGCTGTTACCGCCGCGAGGTCTTCCAGCGCATCGGCACGTTCGACGAGGCGCTGGTGCGCAATCAAGACATCGAGCTCAATCGCCGGCTCGTGCGGCAGGGAGGCCGCATCCTGCTCGTGCCCGAGGTCGTCGTGTACGGCTATGCGCGGGATTCGGTGTGCAAGCTGGCACGCATGTACTTTCAGTACGGCTATTTCAACCCCTTGGTGATTTGGAAGTCGCGCAGCCGCGTGACGTCGCGGCAGATCGTTACGCCGGCCTTTGCGCTGAGCCTTGCGGTGACGGCGGTCTCGGCTCCCTGGATTCCCGCCATGCGCTGGCTGCTGGCCGCCATCCTTTGCGCTTACGCGCTGCCCGCCGTCGCATTCTCCGCGGCGGCTGCCGTGCGCCACGGCCTCCGCTGCGGACTGGCGCTTTTGCTGATTTTCCCCACGCTGCACTTGAGCCACGGTCTGGGCTTCCTGAAAGGCCTCCTGGACGTGTTCGTGCTGCGCAAGAACCCTGCCAAGAATGCCGCGAGCATCCCGCTCTCTCGATGACGCTTTACCGATGAAGCTGGCCCAAGCCATCAGCCTGGCAAGAGACTGCGATGCGCAGCCGGGGGAGCCGTTCCGCGTCTTCCTGGCGTGCGGTTTCACGCCGCAGCACATCAACGTGTTTCTGCAGGCGCACCTCTTCAGCCGCTTGAAGAATCGTCGCGTGGTCATCGACAACGGGCGCTACGGCGAGCTGGCCGGCAGTCTTGCGGGCCTTCCCGAAGACGCCCGCTACGACGCCGTGGTCGTGCTGCTGGAATGGTCGGATCTGGACGCCCGGCTCGGCTACCGCAGCACGCATGGTTGGCGGCCGGACTGTGTGCGGGACTACCCGGCTACCGCCGCCGCGCGACTGGCGCAGTTGCGGCATCTCATCGAACGCCTTTGCGAGCGCGCGGCCCTGTATTTGGTCCTGCCGACGCTGCCCTTGCCGCCCGCGTTCCTCGCGGCAACGCTCCGCGGCGACTATCTTGCATTCACTTTGAGCGAGCGGTTGATGGCTTTTGCCGCGGCGGCGTCCGCCACGCCCGGCGTGCACGTGGTCAATCCGCACAAGGTCGATGCCCTGTCGCCTTTCGACCGCCGATTGGATCTTGCCTCCGACGTGCGGGCCGGCTTCCCCTACTGCCTGGAGCACGCCTCACTCGTGTGTCGCCTGGTGTCGGAATTGATCCATCCCGCCGCGCGAAAGAAAGGCATCATCACCGACCTGGACGATACGCTGTGGCGCGGCGTTTTGGGGGAGGACGGGGTGGACGGAGTGTCTTGGGAGCTTTCGCGCCTCACGCACGCGCACGCGCTTTATCAAGAGATGCTGGCAGCGCTGGCCGAAATCGGGGTGCTGGTTGCCGTGGCGACCAAGAACGATCCCGAGCTTGTCGAGCGTGCGCTGGGCCGGCAGGACCTGGTGATCCCGCGCGAGGCGATCTTTCCGGTTGAGGCGGGCTGGGGCCCGAAGTCCGCAGCCGTGCGGCGAATCCTCGGCACGTGGAATATCGCAGCCGACAGCGTGGTTTTCGTGGACGACAGCCCCCTGGAGCTGGCGGAGGTCTCGGCCGCGCTGCCCGATATTCAGTGCATCCGCTATCCCACCGGCGACGACCGCGCCCTGTGCGGGCTTCTGCTGGAGCTGCGAGACCTGTGCGGCAAATCCCTGGTTACGGAAGAAGACCGCTTGCGCCTGGCGAGCATCCGCGCGTCCTCGCAGCGGCCGGATGCCCTGGCCGGGACGACGCCGGAGGAATTCCTCAAGTCGCTCGCCGCCGAGATCTCGCTCGTCTACGACCGGCCGGACGAGCGCGCCTTCGAGCTGGTGAACAAGACGAACCAGTTCAACCTGAACGGGCGGCGCCTGGATGAGGCGGCCTGGCGGGCTCTGCTCGCCCAGCCCGACCGTTTCCTCTTGTCCGTGTCCTACCGGGACAAGTTCGGACCGCTCGGGAAAATCGCCGTGGTTTCGGGAAGGCGCGAGCACGGCGAGTTGTTGCTGGATATTTGGGTCATGAGCTGCCGGGCCTTCTCGCGCACGATCGAGTTCCACACGCTGGCAGCGCTTTTCGATCGATTCGGCGTGGACGCCGTGTGCCTGGAACTGGCGACGACCGAGCGGAACAAGCCGTTTCGCGAGTTTGCCGGGGCAATGACGGGCGCAGACGTTGCCGGTGCCGCCCGCATTACGAAGGCTGATTTCCGGGCTGCGTGCCCCGAGCTTTGTGCAAAGGTGGTCATCGCATGAGCAGTGTCGAAGCGCGGCTTACCACGTGTTTCCTGCTGGCCCTGCCGGGGCTTAGGGAAACCGGCGTGTCACAGGCGTCCACGGCCACGGTGCCGGCGTGGGAATCGTTGACCACGGTCAACCTCTTGAGCCTGGTCGAGGAGGAATTCAACATCGCCGTCCCCGCCGAGGAGGTGAAGGAGTTCGTCTCCTTCGAGCGCGTGCTGAACGTGGTCCGCCGGCACTGCGACGCGGCGGGCGATCACTGACCTTTCCATGAATACCACACCCACTCGCCCGTCGCACGGACGGGTTCACGTCGGGGATCGATGGAAGCCGGGCGGGGGCCGCGCTGCCCTGCGCGAATCGCCATGAGTATCCTGCTGAAATCACTGTACAAGCTGCGCGGCAAGCCCGCCCCTTACTACGCCGACTATCCGCTGTGGCTCCTTGCGTGGAAGCCTTGGCGCAAGTTCCTCAACGTGGTCATTATTCCCGCTATCCCCTTCAACTGGCTGCGGATCCTCCTGTACCGGCTGGTCGGCTTCAAGATCGGTCGCCGCGTCTTCATCGGCATGCGCTGCTATCTCGACGACGTTGATCCGTCGAAGACGATCATCGGAGACGACGTGCAAATCTCCTACGGCTGCTACTTCGCCATCCACGGTGCCCAGCAGGGGCATACGGAGATCGTGATCAAAGAGGGCGCCTACGTCGGCATGCGCGCGATGCTGATCTCGGGCAGGAATGGAATTGTGATCGGTCGAAACTGCACGGTCAGCGCCGGCGCGTTGGTACACCAGTCGATCCCCGACGGCGCGACCGCCGCGGCCGTCCCGGCGCGGGTGATCGTTCCCCCGCCCCAGGAGTCCCCGTAGAAAAAGTCCCGCGTCCTTGCAGGCGAACAACGATTGCCGGCCGTGTGCGTCCCTCTGCCGGGGAATAGAACAGTTCTTCGGCGGCGGAAGCTGCTTCCTCCTGGCCAAGGGCCGGGTTGGGCTGTATGTGGGTCTGCGCGCGCTGGGCCTGCCGCCGGGCTCCAAAGTGCTCATGCCCGGCTACACCTGCGTTGTGGTTCCCTCGGCGGTGCAATATGCGGGCTTGCGGCCCGTCTACGTGGATATCGATCCGCGCACGTACAATATCGACCCCGCCCTCTTGGAACGAGTGCCCGCCGGCGTCTCGGCCGTCGTGGTCCAGCACACCTACGGGATCCCGGCCGACATGGCCGCCGTCGGGCGTTGGGCGGCGGCGCGCGGCATTCCCCTGATCGAGGACTGCTGCCACGTCTTCGGCGTGCGGGTCGGCGGCCGGCTGTGCGGCACGCTGGGTAGCTTCGCCTTCATGTCCGGGCAATGGAACAAGCCGTTTTCCACCGGTCTGGGCGGCATCCTGCTGGTCAACGATCCGGCGCTTGCGGAGCGTGCCGGGGAGATCATCCGCCGGGAGGCCGTGTCGCCCGGCCGGCTCAAGAGCCTGTTGCTCCGCGCACAGATCGCGGCCTTTCAGTTCCTCGTGCGGCCCGAGACGGCGACGCGCATGACGCGCGTTTATCGAACTTTGAGCGGCTTGGGATTGACGATCGGCAGCTCCTCGGCGGAAGAGTACCGCGGGGTGATGCCGGCCGGCTATCTGTCACGGATGGCGGCCTGCCAGGCCCGGCAGGGGTTGCGCGAAATGGCGCGGATCGAAGACAATCTGCGGCACCGCGCGCGGCTCACGGCCTTCTACCAGCGGGAGCTGCCGCGCATCGGCTTTGCCGCGGTCGCCGGCGTTCCCGCAGACGCTTGGCCCCTGCTGCGTTATCCCGTGCGCGTGGCCGACAAGGGCGAAGTCTTGACGCGCGCAAGCCGGCAGGGGCTGGAGATCGGCTCGTGGTTCGATCTGCCGCTGCACCCGGCCGGAACCCGCATGGAGGACTTCGGCTACTCTCCCGGCGCCTGCCCGCAGGCGGAGGCGGCCAGCGCCGAGGTGGTCAACCTCCCCACGCACCTCCGCGTGACCGATGCGACGGCCGAGCGGACCGTCCAGTTCCTCCGCCTGCACGCGAGGCCGGTGGGATGAGGTCGTCGATGAAGCCAGTCGTTGACATGCGCAGGAACACATGCCGACCAACATAATCTGGCCGGACGGCAAGCGTTTCGCGTTCACCGTTCTGGACGACACGGATCGGGCGACGTTGGCCAACGTGGGCCCGGTCTACCGCTTCCTGTACGAGCACGGCTTCCGCACGACGAAATCCTGCTGGACGGTCCGCGGGGATCCCGGCCGCGGGCAACACCCCGGCCAGACCTGCGAGGATCCGGACTATCTGGCGTGGCTGCAGAGCCTGCAAGCCCAGGGGTTCGAGATTGCCTGGCACAATGCGACCTGGCACGGGCTGCCGCGCCCGCAGATCCTCGCGGCCCTGGAGCAGTTCGCCGGGCATTTCGGCGGCTACCCCCGCACCGCCGCCAATCATACCGGAGTCGAAGAAGGCATGTACTGGGCCGCCGCCCGCTTGACGGGCGTCCACGCACTGGCCTATAACCTGCTGACCAGGTTCCGAAACACGGGCAAGTACCAAGGCCACGTGAAAGGCAGCCCGTTCTTCTGGGGCGACGTTTGCCGCGAGAAGATCACGTACTTCAGGAACTTCGTATTTCGCAGGATCAACACCCTGCAGGCTTGCCCGTTCATGCCGTATCACGATCCCCTGCGGCCCTACGTCCATCTCTGGTTTGCCTCGTCCGACGGCCACGACGTCGATGCCTTCAACCAATGCCTGTGGGAAGGGCAGCAGGACCGCCTGGAAAGCGAGGGGGGCGCGTGCATCATGTACGTGCACTTTGCCAAGGGCTTCTGCGAGGGGGGCCGACTGAATCCGCGCTTCCAGGCGCTCATCGAGCGCCTGGCCGGGAAGAGCGGCTGGTTCGTGCCCGTGGCGACGCTCTTGGACTTCCTGCAGGCGCGCCGCGGAGCCCATTCGATCACCGCGCGCGAGCGGCGGCGGCTGGAACGCAGATGGTTGTTGGAGAAGCTGGTCGTGGGCACGGCCTGAGGGGCAGATTGCGGTGGCAAAACGCTTGTTTGACATCGTCGCATCGTCGATCGCCTTGCTGATCGTCGCGCCGTTGCTGCTGCTGGCGGCGATCGGCATCCGCCTGTCCAGCCGCGGTCCGATCCTGTTCCGCGCCCAGCGTGCAGGGCGCAACGGCAGGCCGTTCGTCATGCACAAGTTCCGCACGATGCGCAGCGACCAGGCGCCGGGCGCCCCCGCCATCACTTCCCACGGCGATCGCCGGGTCTTCCCTTTCGGCAGGCTGTTGCGAGCGCTGAAGATCGACGAGCTTCCGCAACTCTACGACGTGCTCCGCGGAGAAATGTCGCTGGTCGGGCCGCGCCCGGAGGACCTGAGGATCGTCCGCGAGCACTATGCGCCCGAGCACTGGGAGACGCTTTCCGTGCGGCCGGGCTTGACCAGCCCGGGCAGCATCTACGGCTACACCCAGGGCGAGAAACTGATCGGCCGCCGGGACCCGGAAAAGGACTACCTCGAGAGACTGCTGCCGGTGAAGTTGGCGCTGGAGCTGGTCTATCTGCGGCGTGCTTCGTTGCTCTATGATTTTCGCTTGTTGGCGCGGACGGCGGCCGTGATTGCCCTGATCGCTCTGGGCCGGAGAGAGTTCGGCGATCCCCCCGAGCTGGCCATGATCGACCGCGTTGTGCCCGCCCGGAGAAACCAGCGGCAACCCCAGGCTCCCTGAATCGGAGTTCGCGGCGATATGCAACAGCGATTGGAAGTCCCGTTCTTCCGCCCCGCGATCAGCGAAGCGGAGATTGCGGAAGTCACGGCGTGCCTGCGGTCGGGTTGGCTGACGACCGGGCCGCGGACCCGCCAGCTCGAGGCCCGCTTCGCCGCGCACGTCGGGGCGAAGCACGCCGTGGCCGTCAATTCGGGGACGGCCGCGCTGCACCTGGCCGTGGAGGCTTTGGGCCTGCGGCCGGGCCAGGCCGTGCTGGTGCCCACGATGACCTTCGCCGCCACGGCCGAGGTCGTCCGCTACCAGGGGGCTATTCCCCTGTTGGTGGACTGCGATCCCGCCACGTTGCACATGGACCTCGCGGATGCCGAGCGGAAACTGGGCGAGTTGCGCGCCGGCCGGCTGCCGCTGGATCCCGGCTTGCAGGTGGTGGGAATCATGCCCGTACACGTGGGCGGGCTGATGGTGGATATCGCGGCCGTGGCGGCGCTGGCCGCGCGGCACGGTCTGTGGGTCGTGGAGGACGCCGCCCACGCCTTCCCCGCCGCCTTTCGCGCCGGCCGCGGCGCGCCCTGGCAGCGTTGCGGCGAGAACACCGCGGCCGTGAGCTGCTTCTCGTTCTACGCCAACAAGACCATGACCACCGGCGAGGGCGGCATGGCCGTGACCGCCGACGCCGCGCTGGCCGAGCGCATGCGGCAGATGTCGCTGCACGGACTGTCCCACGACGCGTGGAATCGCTATTCTAAGAGTGGAAGCTGGGACTATCGCATCGTGGCACCGGGCTACAAGTACAATCTGACGGATGTCGCCGCGGCACTCGGCCTGGGCCAGTTGCAGCGGGCCGAGGCGATGCGCGGGCAGCGGGAAGCGATTGCAGACTACTACCGGGCGGCCCTGGCCGGCACGGAATCCGTGGAGCTCCCGCCTGCCCCGCCCGACCGCATCCACGCCTGGCACCTCTTCGTGCTGCGCTTGCGGCTGGACATGCTCCCCATGGACCGCGCCGCGCTGGTCGAGCAACTGCGCGCGCGCGGCATAGGCACTGCGGTGCACTGGCGGCCGCTGCACCTGCACCCCTACTATGAACAGACCTTCAGCTGGCGTCCCGAGCAGTTTCCCGCGGCATCGCGCGAGTGGCTGCGAAACGTCAGCCTGCCCCTGTTCCCGTCGATGCGCGAGGACGAGCGACAATACGTGGCAAACGTGGTGCGTGAGCTTTGCTCCCGTTAGGACCGGCGTGACGGCAAACTGATGCGCATTCGAATCCTGCCTTACAGCGCCGCCTGCGACGATGCCGTCCGGGCGTTCAGCGCGCGGCTGCATGCCGGCATTGCGGGAGCCCCGTTTTCGCTCTACAGCATGCAGGACCTGCTGCCGAAGGCCGCCGAGCGCAGGCCCGACGACGAGTTCTTCCTGGCCGCCGACGAGAACCAGACCGTCCGCGGCATGTACATCCTCAGACACCAGGATTTCTGGATCGGGGATCGCCCCGCGCGAATCGCCTACTACAAGCTGCCGATTTCCGAGGGCATCGTCGACCGCGCCTATAGTCCTGTGGGCGTGCAACTGCTCCTGGATGCCCTGCAGCGGCAACCGCTGCTGTACGGGCTGGGTATGGGCGGCTACGACGAGCGGCTGCCGCAGTTGCTGATCGCCGCCGGCTGGCGGATGCTCACCGTGCCCTTCTTCTTCCACGTCGTTCATCCCGCCGTCTTTCTCCGCAATATCGTGCATTTGCGTCGATCCGCGCTCCGCGCCCATGTGTTCGATCTGCTGGCCGCCACGGGCTTGGGCTGGCTGGGCATCAAGACCCTGCAAACGCTGCACCGCCCGCTCTTCCGCGGGCTCGCGGAGACGAGCGCGACGGTCGACCGCTTCACGGAGGGGATCGACGACCTGTGGCAGACTTGCAAAACCCGCTATGCCGTGTGCGCGGTCCGCACGCGCGCGGTGCTGGACGTTCTCTACCCGGCGGCCAACAAGCGCTTCATCCGCCTGGAGGTGCGCCGGGAGGGGCGGCTGATCGGCTGGGCCGTCCTGCTGAATACGCAGTTGATCCAGCACAAGTACTTCGGCAGCATGCGGCTGGGCTCGATCGCCGACGGCCTGGCGGATCCCGCGGACGCCCCCGCCGTCGTGGCCTGCGCCCGGCAAGCGCTCGAGCACGCGGGTGCCGACCTGATCGTGTCGAACCAGTCCCACCGCGCCTGGCAAAGGGCGCTGCGGGCCTGCGGCTTCCTGCCGGGGCCCTCCAACTTGCTGCTGGGAACGTCCCAACAACTCACCGGCTTGCTCCGCGTCGACGGCCGCGACCTGCCCCTGAACGAGATGTACTTCAATCGCGGCGACGGGGATGGGCCGATCAATCTTTAGGCGGACCACCGGCGGGAATACCGTGTGGTAGGATTCTTGGGCGGGATAACCTCAGGAGTGCTTTCGGAAGGAGCGCACGTATCGTGTCCATCGAAGAACGTCTAGCAGTCCTCTTTCAGAAAGTCTTTAAGATTGAACGCGACGAGTTCTCGCCGCAGCTCCAGCCCGAGGACCTCCTCTTGTGGGATTCGCTCGGTCACATGAATCTGGTCATGGACCTGGAGGAGTTGTTCGACGTTCGCTTCGCAGCGGATGAAATCACGGAATTGACCTCGGCCGGCAGGATCGTGGAAGTCCTCAAGGCGAAGGGCGTGAAGGACTAGGCCGTGGCCGCGGCGCGGGAGGTCGAGCGCTCGGGCAATGTCGCCGAGCAGATCCTTGCCGGCGGGGCTGGCGCCGCCACGGCGCTCTCGTGCGGCTCGCGCACGGTGAGCTTCGCCGAGTTGAATCACTACGCAGCCTTGTGCGGCAGCGAGTTGCTCGCCCGAGGCTCGAGCCGCGGCGACCGCATCGGGCTCTTCTGCGAGAACAGCCCGTTCTTCGTGGCAGCCTACCTGGGGACCATCCGCGCGGGCCTGTGCTCGGTCCCCATCCGGCTCGATTGCCGCGCCGGCGACTTCCGGCGGATGGTGGCGTCGACGGGGATCAAGCTTCTGCTGGCGTCCGACCGGCTCCTGCCGAGGATCAGACCTTGGGCCGAAGCGCTCGCTGCCGTCGTCATCAGCGAATCGCAACTGCTCGCGGCGAGGCCTTCCCTGCCGGCTGCATGGCCCCCGGTCGATCCCGATCGCGACCTGGCGGCCGTCATGTTCACTTCCGGCTCGACGGGAGAACCCAAGGGCGTGATGGTGACGCACACGAACATCGCCGCCAATTCCCGCGATATTCTCGCGTACATGGCACTGACGCCCGAAGACCGTGTGATGGTCGTGCTCCCCTTTCACTACTGCTACGGGGCCTCGCTGTTGCACACGCACTTGATGGCGGGAGGCTCGCTGGTTATCGACAATCGCTTTCTCTTCCCCGGACTGGTGCTGGACGAGATGGTCCAGCGGCGGTGTTCGGGGCTGGCCGGGGTGCCGTCGACCTACCAGATTCTGCTGCGCAACGCCGCCATGGCCGCGCGGCGCTTCCCCGCGCTGCGCTGGCTTCAGCAGGCCGGCGGCCAATTGCCCAATCCAGTCATTCGCGAGATTCTGCAGGCTTTTCCGCAAGTCAAGTTCTACGTGATGTACGGGCAAACCGAGGCTACGGCGCGCCTCAGCTATCTGCCCCCGGAACGTCTGCGAGACAAGCTCGGATCGATCGGCCGCGGCCTGGCCCCCGCACGGCTGGAGGTGCTCCGGCCGGACGGGACCCCCGTTGCCCCCGGGACCGCTGAAGTCGGAGAGATCGTCGCCTCGGGAGATAGTATCAGCCCCGGCTACTGGGGCGACCCTCTCGAAACGGCCCGCTATTTCCGCCAGGGAAAGCTTTACACGGGGGACTTGGCGACGGTCGACAAGGACGGGTTCATCTTTCTCGTGGCACGAACCAGGGACTTTATCAAAGCGATGGGGAATCGCGTCAGCCCCCGCGAGATCGAAGAAGTCATCGCGGAATTGCCGGAGGTCGTCGAAGTGGCCGTCGTGGGGGTGCCGGACGACATCCGCGGCGAGGCCGTCAAAGCTTTCGTCGTCCTGGCCGGCGGCCGGCAACTTGGCGAGGATGCTATTCGCGGGCATTGTCTCGGACAGTTGCCCAATTATAAGGTCCCGAAGCTGATCGAGTTTCTTCCCAGCTTGCCGAAAACCGCCCACGGCAAAGTGGCCAAGGAACAGTTGAGAAAGGCCCAGGAGGCCGGGTAGGTTATAATTGAGCATCAGCCCGGCTGTGAGCCGAGGGCGGTCGTCGCTTGGCATGTCAAGGCTGCGGGCAACTCTGGGGATGGTTCATTGCGATGCTGAAGCGTGACTTACGGTGCTGCGTCGCCGCGGCCGTTGCCGCAATGCTCTTCTCGGTCCGCGGCGCAGCGGCCCTGGACCTGGTTCGCGGGGGCCGGCCGGTAGCGACCATCGTCGTGTCGGGGGAGGCCCTGCCTGCCGAGCAATCGGCTGCGGCCGCGCTGGCCAGGTACGTGAAGATCGCCACCGGCGCGGCGCTGGAGACGGTGACGGATCGCGACGTGCCGGCGGGCACGCTGATCTCCGTGGGGCGCACCAAGCTGGCGGCAAGAGCCGGGATTACGGCCGAGGGCCTCCAGGGGGACGGCTATCGCATCGTCGTTCGCCCGGGGTTCTCCGCCGCGGTGGCCGGCGGCGCCCCCGCCGCCGTGGCCGAGCCGGGCACCCTGTTTCTCCTGGGCCGCGATCAAGCCCGCACGGCGAAAGCCTTTCCCGGCTGCGGAGCTAATGGAACCTGGCGCGGGACACTGCAATTCCTCCAGCGGCTCGGCTTCCGCTGGGTCCAACCGACCGAGAAGGGCTTCTTCGCGCCCGAGCTGCGGAACCTCTCCGTGCCGGACGATCTTGCGGTCACGGTCAACCCGCAATTCCTGACGGCCATCCCGCGCATGGTGGGGTTGGGCGACTGGTCCGTGGTCCACGGATTCCACTCGGCAGTGAATGTGTACTCGCGCGGCGGACATTCCTGGTGCGCGTTCGTTCCCGCCACCTACTGGGAGGCCCATCCCGAGTACTTCCGCATGTCCGGCGGAAAGCGGGTCAAGCCGGAAGGAGACAATTACTTCCTCTGTCCCAGCAATCGTGCGGTGCAAGCCCTGCTGGCCGAGGGCATCCGCAAGAAATTCGACGAGGGCTACGATTGGGTGCAGCTCGGGCAGTCGGACGGCTACCAGCCCTGCGAGTGCCCCGCCTGCAAGGCCCTGGACAAGCCCGGCGAGTGCCAGGAGCAGGTGCAAATTCCGCATTACAATGTGATCCGGATGCTGCAGGCGACCCACCCGGACCACATGGTGCACTTGTTGCTTTACGGCCCGACCGCCAGGCCTTCGGCTTACATCGATCGCTATCCGCCCAACGTGATCGGCGAGCTGGCCGTGTCGGGCTTGATGGCCGAGGCGTTCCTCGCCCCGCGGATCGTGACCAGCCGCGAGCTCGAGGATCTCGGGCACGAGGCCGGGCTGCGGGCCTGGTCGCAGCGGATCCCCTCCGGACTGACCGTCTATGTCTACTACTTCGGCACGTATCACGACGTCGGACTGGCGCCGAAATGCTCGCCGCGGAGGATGGCCGAGGAAATCCGCCGCCTCTATCGCTTCAACGTCCGCGGCATCTACTTCTGCGGCGGAGGCGAGAGCTGGGGCAGCGAGGGACCGGTCTATTATACTGCCGCGCGGCTGATGAATGATCCGTCCTTGGATGGGCAGGTCTTGCTGGACGAGTACTGCCGCCTGTCCTTCGGTCTGGCCGCAGGCACGATGCGGCAGTATTACGAGCTTCTTTACCGGCAACTCGACAACGGCCCGTTCGAGACCCCCAACGGCATGACGCGCATGCTGGCGCTGTACCCGCTGCCGGTCCTGGACGAGCTGGACGCTCTGCTGGCTAAGGCCGGGGCCGAGGCCCTCGGCAATGACCGCGCCAGCGGCTGGCTGCGGCTCGTGCGGCTAAGCCACCGGCACCTCGCGGGAATCGCCCGCGCTTACCATGCCTACCGGCGGGCCCTGGAGCGGCCGGGCCGCGACGAATTCGAGCGGGTCAAGAACCTCGTGCTGGACTATCGTGCGTTGGCGGCCGAGATCCAAAACATGAACGTCGTGCACCCGGATTTCGTGCGCGACTACTTCCCTTACTGGAACATCTGGCAGCGGGAAGTCGCGGACAACGGCGCCGGCGGGCCGCAAAAGCTCGGCGCCCCTTTCACCTGGGATTTCCAGCTCCTGGAGCGGGAGAACTGGCTGCCGGGAAACGTCTGTAACCCCGGTTTCGAGCAGGCCTCCGCCGACGGCAAGCTGCCGGCCGGCTGGACTGCTTTCTCGGCGGCCGCCGGCTGCTGTAGCCTGGATGACACCGTCGCCCATAGCGGCCGCCGCTCGCTGCACGTGGCCTCGCCGGCCGGCAAGTGCGACCAGATGGTCGAGCAGCGCGTGCCGCGGTGTTTCAAGGCCGGGCAGAAGCTGCGTTTCTCCTGTTACGTCAAGACCCGCGACCTGAAGGGATGGGCCCTTCTCGCCGCCCAGGCTTCCACCCCTTCTGGAGACAGGCAGCCTTACTACTTTTCCGCGCAACTGAGCGGGAGCCAGGATTGGACGCGGCTGAGCGTGGTCTTTCCGGGCCGTGAAGGCCTCGGCGAGGCCCGCTTTGAAATCCGCGTCGGCGGCACGGCGGGCGAGGCGTGGTTCGACGACGTCGCGCTCGAGGAGGTGCCCGCGGAGGCTGCGGACAAGAAGACCCCGTGAGAGGCTGTTCGAGAAAGCACCGTTAGGCCCGGGAAGCTCCACTACTATGCCCCGCAAGAAGACCGCACCCGCCGTCAAGGCGATCCCGCTGGCGCTGAGTGGAGGTGAGCGCACGCTGCTGGCCGACGAGCTCGGCTGCTGGGAAAGTCAGCTCGTCCGCCGCATCCAGGAGACGCCGGCCGGACAAGCGGTACCCTTCAGTTGGCAGGAGTTGAACATCCTGACGACCCACATCGCGCTGGAATCGCTGCTCTCCGGCGAGCAGAAGAACGTGCGAGGGCTGCACCGCCTCTATCGCCGCCTCGTGACCACGTTGGCCCGCCACGGTACCAAGGCCATGTCCGGGTTCGAGGAGGGCGCGCGGCCCGCGCTCCACGGCGGTGTCCGGCTCAGTGAGCCGGAGCGGGAGTCTCTGATCCGCATCGCGCGTCTGCCGCCCCCGTTGCGGCAGCGACTGGCGGAGGTCCCCGCCGGCACGCAGTTCCTCGCTTTCGCCGCTGCACAATTGGCCCAAGTGCGCCGCGCGATCGAAAACGTCCTTCCCCGGGCCGCCCACCCTCACCGCAAGCGCCTGCAGGGTATACTCGAGCGGATCGGCGAAGCCCCGTAGGCGGTCCGTCCAGCGTGTGCCACTGCGAGGCGTGGCCCCCAGGATCGTGCAAGGCTATTTCGGGCCGAACTACCCCCGCCCGTGCTTCGGCTCGCGGTATTGCACCGCCGGCAGGCCCTTGAAGTCCGCGTCCTGGGTCCAGATGGTTGCCCCGTAGGCCCGCGCGGTCGCCAGGATAACGCTGTCGGCCATCGGTAGCTTGTGGTCGCGGCTGATCCCGGCGGCGGCCAGTGCAATGCGTGCGTCCAGGTCCACCACGGTGCCTCCTTGCATGGCAGCGGCAACCTGCAAGGCGTCATCCTCGCCGCGCTGTTGCAAGACCCGCTTGAAGACCTCGTAAAGGACCAGGGTGGGAACCAAGAGATCTTCCGTCTTTTCGACGGCGGCGGCAAAGAAGGGGGCATTCGCACCGCCGGCGAAGTATTCAAGCCAGGCACTCGAATCCACGACGTTCATACGCGATCGCCTTCGCGCTCGACCCGGCTATCGATGCCCTTCAACGAGCCGCGCAGCTCCTTGAGCGAACGGACGGGAATCAATTCGATGCGGTTGCCATAGACCACGGCCTGGATTTTTTGCCCGGGCGAAAGCCCCAGTTTCTCGCGGATCAGCTTGGGGATGACCACCTGAAACTTCGGCGAGATGGTGAGCGTTGTCATGGGGATCCTCCATCGATCAGCCTGTCGTATGACAAGTATTCTATCGATGGCCGAGGCGAGTGTCAAGCGCGCCCCGCCAGGCGGCCCAACGCGGCCTGTGCATCCTTGTTGCGTGTGCTAGAATTGCGGTAGTCGTCCGCCGCAGGCCCCTCCGGCGACGGGCCAGAAACTCCGTGTCGCTGTCCTGCCCCGGGTAATCGCGGGTCATTCATGCCCCCGCCCCTCGAACAGATAATTCAAGACAAAGCCGCCACCGTGGGCGTGATCGGGCTGGGCTATGTGGGCCTGCCGCTCGTGCGGGCTTTCATCGCGGCCGGCTACCGCACAATGGGCTTCGACCTCGACCAGGCCAAGGTCGCGCAACTCCTGGCCGGCAGGAGCTACATCCGGCACATTCCCGCCCAGTGGATCGCCGAGTGTGTGCGCACGGGCGCGCTCGTGCCCACGGCCGACATGGCACGCCTCGGCGAGCCCGACGCCCTGCTGATCTGCGTGCCCACCCCCCTGAACGAAAGCCGCGACCCGGACCTCACCTTCATCCAAGAGACGGCTCGCCAGATCGCCCGCACGCTTCGCCGCGGGCAGTTGGTGGTGCTGGAGAGCACAACCTACCCGGGAACTACGCGGGAAGTCGTCCTGCCGATCCTCGAGGGGAGCGGCCTGGCGGCCGGCCGCGATTTCTACCTGGCCTTCAGTCCCGAGCGCGAGGACCCGGGCAATCCGCAGTTCTCGGCCGAGCGGATCCCGAAGGTGGTCGGCGGGATCGATCCGGCCAGCGGCCACCTGGCCCGGCTGCTTTATGCCAGCGCGGTGGCCGAGGTCGTGCCCGTGTCGAGCTGCGAAGTGGCCGAGGCGGCCAAGATCCTGGAGAACACCTATCGCGCGGTCAACATCGCGCTGGTAAACGAGCTGAAGGTCCTGTTCACCCGCATGGGCATCGACGTGTGGGAGGTGATCGACGCGGCACGGACCAAGCCGTTCGGCTTCCAGGCCTTCTACCCGGGGCCCGGACTGGGAGGGCACTGCATCCCCATCGACCCCTTCTACCTGACCTGGCTGGCCCGCCGCAACGGCATGACCACCCGCTTCATCGAGCTGGCGGGCGAGATCAACACGGGCATGCCGGAGTACGTGATCCAGCGGGTCATGGAAGCCCTGAACGATCGCGGCCAGGCCCTCCGCGGCAGCCGCGTGGCCGTGCTGGGCGTGGCCTACAAGCGGGACGTGGACGATCCGCGGGAAAGCCCGTCGTTCCGGCTCATGGAACTGCTCTTGGCCAAAGGGGCCGTGCTGAGCTACAACGATCCCTACATCCCGCGGCTGCCCGCGATGCGCCACTACCGCCTGCCGGATATGAGCAGTTGCCCGCTGGAGCCCGAATACCTGGCCGCCCAGGATTGCGTGCTCGTGGCCACGGACCACGCGGCCTACGACTACGAGCTGATCGTCCGCCACGCCCGGCTGGTGGTCGACACCCGCAACGCCACGAAGAACGTCCGCCAGGGGCGGGAGAAGATCGTCAAAGCGTGAACAACCAAGGGATTAGGGATTGGGGATTAGCGATTAGGGGGACGCTGCGACGGGCTGTTTCAGATCTCCAATCCCAAATCTGAAATCTCAAATCCGAAACCTGAAACCCCAACTCCAATCCCCAATCCCTGTTCCCGATCCGAGGGCTAACGCCCCCGGCTCTCCAACCCCCAGCCCCTACATCCCACACCATGCTCGGCACATCACTCGATTTCACCGCGTACCTGGATCGGCTCCAAGTCGAGTTGCGGCGCGTCGATCCGCAGGAGGTCGAGCGGCTGGCCGACCTGCTCCACCAGACGTGGCGGGACGGCCGCTCGGTGTTCATCTTCGGCAACGGCGGCTCGGCCTGCTCCGCTTCGCACCTCTGCGAAGACCTGGGCAAGGGCACCCTCCGCCAGCAGGACCTGGGCGACGAGACCAAGCGGCGGCTCCGCGTCATGAGCCTCACCGACAACGTCGGCTGGCTCACCGCCGTGGGCAACGACTGCGGCTACGACCAGGTCTTCGTGCAACAGTTGATGAATTTCGGGCAGCGCGGCGACCTGGCCATCGGCATCAGCGGCTCCGGCAACAGCCCCAACGTGCTGGCCGCCGTCGAGTGGGCCAACCGCCACGGGCTGGTGACCTTCGGCATGACCGGCTTCGGCGGCGGCAAGCTCCGCCAGATCCAGCAGGCCGGCATCCACGTCCCGCTGGACGACATGGGCATGGTCGAGGCCATCCACGGCTGCGTCATCCACTGGATCGTCGACGACCTGCACGGCCGCATCAACGCCTGCGGCCGCTATGGCCGGTAGCGCCGCTGGAGTGCCCTGACACGGCGGGCATACGAAGGCACCGTTGCACCGGCGCCGTGATGGCAGGGTAGCCGCGGCAACGACGGAAAGGTCACCATGGCCACGGCCATCATCATCGGCGCCGGGCCGGCCGGACTGACGGCCGCCTACGAGCTGCTGCAGCGCTCGGACATCGTCCCCGTCGTCCTGGAGATGACCGACTACACCGGCGGCATCTCCCGCACCGCCAACTACCGCGGCAACCGCATCGACATCGGCGGACACCGCTTCTTCTCGAAGTCGGACCGCGTGATGGAGTGGTGGCTCGACCGGATGCCGATCGAAAAGCTGGCCGAGGGGCAAGCCACCATCGAATACCGCGGCCACAGCCGCCAGGTCGCCGGCGCCGAGGCCGCCCCGGATCCCGAGAGGACCGACGAGGTCCTGCTCTTGCGCCGCCGCAGGAGCCGCATCTACTTCCTCCGCAAGCTCTTCGAGTACCCGATCCGGCTCAGTGCCGACACCGTCCGCAAGCTCGGCATGATCCGCGTGCTGCGGATCGGGCTGAGCTATCTGCGGGCGACGGCCTTCCCCTTCAGGCCCCCCAAGAACCTCGAGCAGTTTTTCATCAACCGCTTCGGCCGCGAGCTGTACCGCACCTTCTTCCAGTCCTACACCGAGAAGGTCTGGGGCGAGCGGTGCTCGGCCATCAGCGCCGAGTGGGGAGCGCAGCGCATCAAGGGGCTTTCCGTGCTCGGCGCGGTGCGGCACGTCGTCCGCAAGCTTTTCCGCCGCGGTCGTGGTCGCGACCTGGCCCAAAAGGGCACCGAGACCTCGCTGATCGAGCAGTTCCTCTATCCGAAATTCGGTCCGGGCCAGATGTGGGAGCTGGTGGCCGGCGAAGTCCAGGCCCGCGGCGGCAAGGTCGTGCATCAGCAGCGCGTGAGCAAGATCCACCTGGAAGGAGATCGCGTTGCGGCGGTCGACGCGGTGGATGCCCGCACGGGGGCCGTCACGACCTGGCGCGGCGACTGGTTCATCTCGACCATGCCCGTCCGCGACCTGGTGGCCGCCCTGGCCGCCCCCGTCCCGGACGACGTGGTCGAGGTGAGCCGGGGCCTCGTGTACCGCGATTTTATCACGGTGGGGCTGCTCTTGAGCGGGCTGCGAATCCGCGACGATGCCGCGGGGGCGGAAGGGCTCATCCGCGACAACTGGATCTACATCCAGGAGCCCGACGTCCAGGTCGGCCGCCTGCAGATCTTCAACAACTGGAGCCCGTACATGGTGGCCGACCGCTCGAAGGTCTGGGTCGGGCTGGAGTACTTCTGCTACCAGACGGACGCCCTCTGGAAGATGGCGGACCGGGACTTGGTCGCCCTGGCGGCCGAGGAGCTGGTCCGCATCGGCATCATCGAGCCCTCGGCCGTCCTGGACGGGACGGTGATCCGCATGTCGAAGACCTATCCGGCGTACTTCGGCAGCTACGACCGCTTTGAGGTGATCCGGCGGTACCTGGACGGCTTCGCCAATTTGTTTCTGGTGGGCCGCAACGGCATGCACCGCTACAACAACCAGGACCACTCGATGCTCACGGCGATGGTGGCCGTGGACAACATCCTCGCCGGCCGCTCGGACAAGGCGAACATCTGGGGCGTGAACACCGAGCAGGACTATCAAGAGGAGAAGCAGGAGACGTGATACCCCCTTTCTTGATCGTCAGGCCGGCAATGCCGGGATGGCCGGGCGGGGCTCGTGCGCAGCAGGGCGACGGGGTGGTTGTCGAAAGCGGGTTCTTCGCGCATTCCTGCCCGGCGCTTGACAACGTCGAGAACCGCCATGAAACTGGCGTTGAGGGTGAAAGCGTGGCGGGCTTTTGGCGGCCCTGCCCCAGGCAAGGAGCCCGCGGCATTCTGGAACGGAGGATCGTGGGCGATCATGGCGTCGCAAGGCTTGACCGCGCTGCGGGTCGCGACGTTCCTGTTTCATGACGTCGTGGACCGCCCGGAAGACTCGGGCTTTCAGCGTCCAGGCGCGCTGCCGTACAAGCATCGCCCCGAGGCGTTTCTGCGGTATCTCGACGCGATTTCAGAGAGCCCCGTGCAGCCGACGCTCGTCGACACGATCACCCCCTCGGCGCGAGGAGACAGGATCCTGCTGACCTTCGATGACGGGGGTGTCTCGGCCATGCGGGTCGCCGGACTGCTGGAAGAACGGGGCTGGAGGGGACATTTCTTCATCACGACCAACCGGATTGGCACGCGGCAATTCCTGGGCCGCGCGGAGATTTGCGACCTCCAGCGGCGCGGCCATCGCATCGGCTCGCATTCCCATTCCCACCCCGACATCTTCTACGATCTCTCGACACAGGCGATGATCGACGAATGGCAGGCGAGCCTCGATATCTTGTCGGAGATCACCGGTGAGACGACCGTCATGGCATCCATTCCCGGGGGCGACCTGGACAAGCGCGTTCCGCTGGCGGCGGAACACGTCGGCGTCCGGTACCTGTTCACGTCGGAGCCCACCGTAAGGCCATGGAGGTGCGGCAAAGTGTTGTGCTTCGGGCGGGTGTGCCCCAAGGCCACGGCGCGCGTGGCGGCCGTGCGGGAGTTCGCCCGTTTTCGCGGTTTCCACAAGGCGATGGCCGTCCACCGCATCAAGCAGGCCGCAAAGTGGATCGTTTATCGCCTCCGAACGAAGGCCGCCGCGCGCCGCCGCCCGACGCATCCTGACCGAGGCTTGCCATGACCGAGGCTGTGCTGCGCCACCGAATCGTAATCCTCACGGGTCCGGCCATCTGGCACAGGAATTCGTGCGCCACCTGGATCCGCGCCGGACTGAACATCGTGGGGATCTGCTATTGCGACCAACGGACGTTTCGTTTGCCGCTGCGGGCCGCCTGGAAGTCCCTGAGAACGGGCGCGCCCTGGCGGCTCTTCGGCCAGATACTGGGTCGGGCGTACTACGAGGTCTGCAATGGCAGGAAGGATAGGGCAATTGCCGAACGAATCCTCAATTTGCGCAGGATTGAGGAAGCGCTCAAGTCGTGGAACGGCGCCGTGTACCACACCAGCGATTATTCGCGCCCCGAGACGATCGCTTGGTTGGCAAGCCTTCGTCCCGATGTCTTCCTCGTACACACGCCCTATTGGGTCGGCAAGAAGGTCCGGGACCTGGCCGCCAAAGGGATCACCATCGGCGGGCATCCCGGCCTGACGCCCTGGTATCGCGGGTCGTACTCGCCGTTTTGGGCTATCTATCGCGGCCATGCGGAGGACGTCGGGGCCTCGGTGTTCTGGCTCAGTGGACGAGTGGACGCCGGGGACCTTGTGGTGCAAGAGCGAATTGCGATCGAAGACGGCGACAGCCACGTCACGCTGGGTTGGAAAGGCATGAGTCGGATCGCCGAAATCCAAGCTCGCGTGCTGGATGATTTCGACCACGGTGTGCCGATCCCTCGCCGTCCCCACCGCGAGATCCCGCCCGATTCAGTCTATCCTGTGCCCACGCTGCTGGATTACCTGCGATACCGGCGTCGCCAGAAGAGGGTTCGCTAGTCCCTCAGCCGCTCCACCGGAGCAACGGAAGGAACCGCGGGACGCCGAGAGCTGACGCCCCGCCCTCGTCTTGCGGATGCCCCTTGCGGACGCGACCATTTGGGATTCTCCAGGCGGTTGGGTATCATGGGAGTGCGGCCCCACGGTGTGTCCGGGCGGCGTGCAACCAGGCAAGGCGGTCTTGGAGTGATTCCCATGATCCACTTCTCCTGTTTTCACTGTGGGCTGAAGCTCAAGGTCAGGCCCGAGTTTGCCGGCCGCTTCGCCCGCTGTCCGACTTGCAAGCAGCCGCTGGTGGTGCCGGTGCCCGACGCGGCCCCGGCGGAGGTCCCCATGGGGCAAATCGACGGCGCGCCCAGCAGCCTGGCCCGTGCGGGCGCGGACTACGGCGTCACGCTGGAGCCGTCCTCCCGCCGCCGCGGCGAAAGGTCGATCGAGGAATTGCTGGCCGCGCAGGGCCAGAATCGGCAACGCTATGTGGTCGGCGGCGAGATCGCGCGGGGCGGCATGGGGGCCGTGCTGCGAGCGGTGGATTGCGACATCCGCCGCGAAGTGGCCGTCAAGTACCTGTTGGACCAGACGGTGCCGGCCAAGAAGCTCCGCTTCATCGAAGAGGCGCAAATCACCGGCCAACTGGAGCATCCCAACATCGTGCCGGTCCACGAGTTGGGCTTCGACGCCCAGCAGCGGCTGTTCTTCTCGATGAAGATGGTGCGCGGCCGCAGCCTGGCGCAAATCCTCGACGCGCTGCGTGCCGACTCCCCTCTCCTCCCGGGAGAGGGGCCGGGGGTGAGGGCTTCTGCCGAGAAGGAATTTCCCCTCTCGCGGCTGTTGAACATCTTCGTCAGCGTGGCCAACGCCATCGCCTACGCGCACAGCCGGGGGGTGATCCACCGCGACCTGAAGCCGGCGAACATCATGGTGGGCGACTTCGGCGAGGTGTACGTGATGGACTGGGGCCTGGCCAAGGTGCTCAAGGACGGCCAGTCGAGCGACCGGGTGCCCCCGCCGCCGGCCGCCGCCGGTGTGCCGGCCGGCAGCGGCCTGCAATCGCTCGCGGGCCGGGTGGCCACCAGCCGGGCGGCCGACGCCGACCTGACCGTGGACGGCGAGGTGCTGGGCACGCCCGCCTACATGCCGCCCGAGCAGGCCACCGGGCAGATCCAGGCCATCGACCAGCGGAGCGACATCTATTCGCTGGGGGCCATCCTCTACGCGATGCTCGCTTTGCGGCCGCCGGTGGGCACGGAAGGCCACTACGCGGCGGTGCTGCTGCGGGTGGCCGAAGGCAAGATCCCGCCACCGGAAGAGGGCAATGCCCGGCGGGTGCGTGCCGGCCAAATCCCCCGCGAGCTCTCGGCGGTGGCCATGAAGGCTTTGGCCAAGGAACCCGAGAAGCGCTACCAGGCGGTCGAGGCCCTGCGGCGGGACATCGAGCTCTTTCAAGAGGGCCGCTCGGTCAGTGCGAAGGATGACACCAGGTGGGAGCAGTTCTCAAAGCTGGTCAGGCGGAATAAGGGGCTCAGCCTGGGCGTCGCCGTGGCCGTACTCGTTCTGCTCTGCAGCCTGGGGGTGGTGGGCAAGGCGTGGTGGGAAACGAACCGGGCCTATGCGGCCTATCAGAAGGAACAAGAGGACAAGGCGGAGCGGACCCGGCAGGCGGTGCCGGCCTTCGTCAAGGTGGCGCGGCTGGCCGTTAACCAACTCGAGTTCGACGAGGCCCTCTCCGAGGTGAGCCTGGCGCTGGACTACGCCCCGGAGCAGACCGACGCCCGCTTGCTCAAGGGGCAGTTGCTGATCTGGAAGAAGGATTACGCCGGGGCCCGCCGGGAGCTGGAGACTTACCTGGCGAAGCAGCCGCAGGCGGCGGGGGCAAGTCCGGCGGAACTCGCGGAGAAGAAATCGCACGAGCAGGCGATCGCGGGCCTGGTGGAACTGTGCCAGCGGAAGGACCCCGACGAGCCGTCCACGCTGCTGGCCTTCGCGCATCTGCTGGAGCAGCAGAAGGCCCCGGTGCTGGCCGATGCGCTGCTCGTGCGTTATGGCCGCAACACACCGGAAGCCCGGCAAGCAGTGCTGGATTCGTATCGCAAGCGGATCGAGGCCGCCTGGCCTGGGCGGGGAAACAACCTGTCGATGGACGACGCTGGTGTTGTCACGCTGAGCTTGGACTGGGAGGGAGACTTGGTCCGCCGTTTGAACGCCCTCGAAGGCATGCCCCTAGGCAGGCTCAGTCTTTTCCGCTGCTCTGTCGCAGACCTGTCGCCGCTGCGGGGCATGCCGCTCGTCGAACTCAATCTTTCGGATTGCAAAGCCGTCCGGGATCTTTCGCCGCTGCGGGGCATGCCGCTCGCCGCACTGAATATTGAACAGACCGGCGTCGATGATCTGTCGCCGCTGCGGGGCATTCCGCTCACTACGCTCACCCTTGGAAACTACAACCTCCGGGACTTCTCGCCGTTGAAGGGGATGCCGCTCAACGAGCTCAACATCCACTGTCCTGGCTTCTCGGACCTGTCGCTGCTGAAGGGTATGCCGCTAACCAGACTTTCCCTCCTTGGCTGCCGGGTCCGAGACCTCTCACTGCTGCGGGGCATGGCGCTAACATCGCTCGACGTGCGCAAGACCGACGTAGAGGACCTCTCGCCGCTCCGGGATATGCCGCTGACAACGCTCAAAGCGTCCGACAGCAGGGTACAGGACCTTTCGCCGTTGCGGGGCATGCGGCTCACAGATCTCGAACTCATCGGTTGCGGCAGTGCACGCTACGGTCGCGGCAACGTACACGACTTATCGCCGCTGATGGGCATGCGACTTGTCTCGCTCGACCTGAGTGAAACCAATGTGCAAGACCTGTCCCCGTTGAAAGGCATGCCACTGACGTTCCTCCACCTCTACGGGTGCGATGGCGTAGAGGATCTATCGCCGTTGGAAGGCGCGGAATTGTCAGATGTCTTTCTTCCGCCCCACGTCGCCAAAGGCATGGACGCGATTCGCCGCATGAAGAGCCTGAAGAAGATCAACAACCAGCCGGCCGACGAGTTCTGGAAGAACTACGACGCCGCGGAAGCGAAGAAGTAGCCTGGCGGGCCGGTTCACCGCCCAGGCGGTCTCAGGCCGCTGCTTTTCCCGCGGGCTTGCGGTTCGTCCCGGGCGCTGCTATACCAGTCAGCGTGCGGTGGACGGGGCACTGTCGGTTCTTTAACGGAGAGCAGCGATGCAGAAGAAGGCCGGTTTGCTTCTCGTGCTGGCGGCGTGCGGCGGTTGGACCTCGCAGGCTGCCCTGGGGGAGCCGCCCGGCGCGGCGGCGAAGCTGGACTGCAAGACGGCGCATATCAGCGTCGGCCGCGACGGCATGGTATACGTGATCGGCCGGGTTTCCCCGCAGCGCCCCGTGCTGCTGCGGCTGGGCCGCGACGGGAGCAATCCGGTCGGGATCGAGGTGAGCGGCACTCCCGTCAATGCGACGGCCAACGCCGACGGCGTGGTGGCGGCGGCCTTCGCCCACTTTGCCCGCAACGTGGTGCTGTGGGACCGGGACTTGCGGCTCTTGGGCCGGTTCGTCCAGTTCTCTCTCGGCAGCCCGGAGGGCTTCTCCGCGCCTTCGAACGTCGAGGCCGGCCCGAGCGGCGACTTCTACGCCGGCGACCAGTACGCCGACCGCATCGTGCGTTTCGGCCCGGACGGCATGCGGACCGGCAGCTACACGATTCCGCGCGAGCCGGCCGGCCCGGCCGGCGAAATTCGCGATTTCCGCGTCTGCGAGCGGACCAAATCGCTCTACGTGCTGACGCAGGGTCCCGCGGGCGTGCTGCGTTGTTTCAGCTTCGACGCGCCCGGCTGGAAGATCGTCTGCAAGAAGCTGTGGCAGGTCGAGTCGCGGATCTATTGGGGCGAGCCCGGGTTGGGCGGCGGCAGCGGGGCCTACGACGTGGATGACCAGGGCGTGCTCTACGTGGCCGACAAGTTCGCCGAGACGATCCGGCGTTTCGCCCCCGACGGCAAGCCGCTTGCGAACCTCACGCTCCGGCTGGGCCCGCTCAAGCCGGCCCCGCAAGACCGCGGCTTCCACACGCTGCGGATCTGCCGGGGCGAAGTGTTGCTCAAGCGGATGCACGACAGCGAGCTGTTCCAGCGCTACGACCTGGCCAGCGGCGCGCCAAAGGGCGTGGTCCGTGCGGGAGAGTGGAAGATGCTGCAGCCCGGGGCGGCCCCCGCGGCCATGCCCCGGCGGGCCACGCCGGCCCAAAAGACGCTCCGCGTGCTCTTCGTGGGCAACAGCCAAACCCACTGTATCTGCGACATCCCGGAAATCGTCGAGGACCTGTCGCACTCGCTGGTGCCGGGCCAGGCGCGGATCCAGGCCGGCGCGGTGGTGTTGGGCGGCACCTCGCTGCAGGGCCTGTGGAAGGACGGCCTGGCCCGCAGCAAGATCGAGCATGGCGGCTACGACTGGGTCGTGTTGCAGGAGATGATCGACGTGGCGGAGCAGAAGGGCTCGACGTTCCCCGCGGCCGCGCGGCAGTTCGACGAGGCCATCCGCAAGAGCGGGGCACGCACGCTGCTGTTCGTCACCGGTCACGTCCTGGTGAAGCGGGCCAACCACGCCCTGATGTACCAGGCCAATCTCGAAGTGGCCCGAGAGTTGCACTGCCGCCTGGCGGGGGGCGGCATGGCCTGGCTGAGGGCCTGGCAGCAGAAACCGGACCTGGACTTGCACTATGCCGGCGACCGCGCCCACCCCAATGCCCGCGGATACTACTTGAACGCCTGCGTGCTGTTTGCCGCGCTGACCGACCTGAGCCCGCTCGGCCTGGACCCCTTCGGGCTGCCGCGGGAGGAAGCGGAGTTTCTGCAGAAGATCGCCTGGGCGCAGTACGCCGCGGACCGGGCCGCGGAAAAGAAGTAGAGCCCGTCGTGGAAATTTACAGTCCACGGTCTTCCGCCCCTTTGGAATCACAACCTATGATTCGCAACATGGCCGCATTGTTGATCGTGCTGGCGGCCCTGCCCGGCCGCGCCTGGGCGGGCAGCAAGGAATTCACTCTGACCGACTACCTGCGACATGATTGGCAGGGCGAGGTGGTCCGCTTCCCGGTCGAGTTCCCGCCGGGCGAGTGCGACGGCAAGAACCTCACGCTCACGCAGGCCTGGGACGGGCAGCGGGCGCCTTGCCAGTTGATCGAGGTCGCGCGGCACGCGAACGGCAGCGTCCAACGGGCACGGCTGGCGTTCATCGCCGATCTGCCTGCGCGGCGGTCGCGGACCTGGCGATTGGAATGGGGAGGAGGGCAAGACCGTGCTGCCCCGGCCTCGCAACTGAGTTTGGCATGCGAGGGAGAGCAGCTCGTGCTTTCCTCGGGCCCGCTGGCCATCCGCGTTCCCTGCGGCCGGCGGCGGTATGCGCCCGCTCGGGCCGCCGCGGCAGTGCCCGCCCCCTTGTTGGGCGTCCGAGGTCCCGACGGGCAGTGGCGTGGCAAGGGCTGGCTGGAATCGGCCCTTGCGGTCGAGGGCTACGAAACCACGCTGCTGGAAGAGGGCCCGGTGCTCACGGCCTGCCGCGTGGCCTACCAGTTCGCCGGCGGCAAGAGTTACCGGGTGACGCTGCGGCTCTACAACGGCCTGAACTATGCCCACGTGCTGGAAGAGGCCGACGTGGACAAGGCCAGCCGGTTCGTCTTTTCCGCACACGCCGGTTTTGCTCCGACGCACTGGGTCCGGCCCTACGAGCCTCCCGAGCCGCTGGGCTATCGCGAGGACCGCCGCCTGATCCGCTTCTTCTTCAACACCTACTTCCACCAGGTCTTCGATTTCAAGGACTGGATCGGCTTCTATCGCGACGATGCGGGCTCGCAGGACTTTCTGGGCTTCGTCAAGGTCCATGGCGGGGAGTGGACCTCGCCGCTGCACAACGCGCTGTACTTCCTCGAGCGGCGGCAGCCCGACGTGCAGTTGTCGGCTTCGCTGCGGCCCTGCCGGCGGGAGTGGCTGGTGGCCATGTTCGACCGCACAAAGGCCGGCGAGCTGCGGGACACGGGCGACCACCCCGGCCCGCTCGGGCTCTTGTCGACGCGGGTCGGCTTCGTGCCGCTGGATGAAGTCAAGGACATGGTGCTCTGCTGGCCGGTGCGGCAGCGCCCGCGGGCACCGACTGCCGACGACCGGCAGATGGCCGAGAGCTTGCGCGACCGCTGGGGAGGCCAGGTCCGCTCCGTCCTGGCCAGCGGCCTGTATCACAACGTGGGCGCGATGACCTACATGTATTCCAAGGGCAGCGTGCGGGACTACGGGCGGGTGGCCGGCGCGGGCGTGCTCTCGGCGGACGACGAGCGCTATGTGCGGGCGGCGTTGGCCTTGATGGCCTACAAGGCCATGAGCCGCGACTACTTCGCCTGGTATCTGCCGCTAGTGCCCCGCGAGGACACCGCCGACGCCGAAGAGCCGCTGCAAAACTGGCGATACAACTTCTACATGATGAACACCAATTTCGACGCCAGCCGCTTCAACGGCGTGGGGGAGATCGCCTTGAGCCTCCGCGATCATCCGGATTTCGACAAGTTCATGGCCCACTACAAGCAATGTCTCCGCCTGCACCTGGACAACACCTTCTCCGAGGACGGCTTCTACCATGAAGACCTGAGCTACATGTTCTACAACGTCTCGCAGACGGCCGAGACGCTGGAGCGGATGAAGCGCGAGCTCGGCCTGGACTCTTTCGACGAGCCGCGTTTCAAGAAAGCCCTGTGGTGCGTGGTGAACATGCTCACGCCCCCCGACCCGCGCTACGCGGGGGCGCGGACCCTGCCGCCCTTCGGCGACCACGACCCCACGATAGGGCTGCGCCGCGGTTGGGGCGAGACGCTCTTCAGCCGCGTGGCCGACATCTACGCCGACCGCGACCCGCTGCTGGCCGGCGCCCTGGCCTGGGCCTGGCGCCACACCCCGTGCCCCGGGACGCCGCCCAAGGTGCCGCCCCAGCAACCACCTCTGGCGAGCATGCCCATCCGCGGCTGGGGCGCGGTGCTCCGCAGCCGCCCGGGCACCGAGCGCGAGTCCTATGTGCTCTTCCGCTGCGATCCGTTCGTGGGGCGCTTTCTGGACATCGAGACCGGCATCCAGGTCCACGCCAGGGGTTGCCCGCTGGTGGTCACCCCCCAGGGCGCCGGCTTCGAGGGGGACGAGCCCTGGGGCAGCCTGGGCCGCAACAGGATCAACTTCAACGGAGCCGGCGTCTTTAGCGAGTGGTGGGGCCAACTGGGAGTGCTGGAGGCATTCCAATCGCTGGGCACCTGCGACTATGCCCGCGGCTTCGTCCGCGGCGACGCCTACCAGCGCAAGGGGATGATCTGGTCGGAAAGCTACCGGGACAAGCCGTACACGCATCGGCGGCACCTCGTCAGCGTCCGCGGCGATTACTTCGTGCTGGCCGACGAAGTCGCGTGCGATTACCCGTCCGACTTCACGCTGAACGTTTCGGCGGACGGGGTGAAGCAAGAGGGCCATACGGCCCGCTTTACCGGGCGGTTTACCGCGGACCTGGACGTACACTTCCTGGCCCCGGCGGCCGCGCGGATCGAGACCAGGAAGGCGGTGATGATCGTCGGCGAGGAGTACAAGAAGCGGGAGCCGGTCCTCTGGCTGCACGCCACCGCCCCGCCCAATCAGCCCTGGCTGACGGTGCTGGCGCCCTTTGTCCGCGGGAAGGAAGCCCCGCCCCAGGTCCGCCGCTTGGGCGAAATGCTCGCTCTGGAGGTGGCCCAGGCGGACGGCACGGACTACCTGTTCCTGTCTCCGACCCCGCTGGAATGGAAATTGGAAACCATGCGGTTCACGGGGACCCGCGGGCTCGTGCGCTTGCGACCGCGGGTCGAGTTGACCCTGCTGGACGCGGGCACGATCGCCGCGGGAAAGACTACCCTCAGCAGCACGGCCGGAGGCATCGCTTTGGTCGCGGCCGCCGCGGGTGGCTGGGAAGCCGAGACCAGCGGTCCGGAAAAGGGCGTGCTGCTGGGAGGTGCTCCGGTCCGCGAGGCCCAACTGGACGGCAAGCCGCTCGCCTGGCAAGCGACGCCCGCGGGGGCCAAGTTTTCCGTCCCTGCCGGGCAGCACCTGTTGCGGATTCGATAGTCGGCCGGGCGGCCCGAGCCCGTCCCATACCCCCGGAACCCATTCGGCAAACGGGCCTGAAAAGCATTCCGCCGTCCTCGCGATCAGAGATCGAGCGGGGGTAACGATGCGACGATTTTGCTCGTTTCCAAGCTCACGGTTATCACGCGCCCCACAAGGCGGACGACGTACTGCTCATCGTCGCTCCGGTTCGGGTCGCTAACGATGTTGCCGTGCTCGTCGCGGCTGACGCGGTACTGGTCGATCACCCACTCCAGCGCGGATCGGTTGCCGAGGCGGTACTCGAAAACCTCCGGGGGAATGCCGGCCAGCGTGAGAAAGTCATTGTAGCGGATGGCGTCGCGCTCCTTGGTCAGCTTCATGGCGTCGACGCGCCAGTCCAGCCGTGCCTCCGGGTTCTCAACGCGCCTCAACGAATATGGCTTCTGCGCTTCGTAATGCACGTGCAGGTCAATCAGCCTTTGGCCGGCTTCGGCGAAGGCGTGAAAGTCGGCCACCTTGCCCGAAAGCGGAATTCGCGCCAGCTCGCGTTTGAGGTTCTCCGCATAGGCCGCGCGGTAGTCCGGATGGTGCAACATCGCGTAGACGTAATGAAAGATATCCTCGCGCCTAATAGCCCTGTCGCGATACTGTTTCTGGAAGTGCTCCAACGTAAAGAGCGGTATGTTGTCCTCGCGCCGGGTGCCATCCTGCCGATAGGTGTAGAGGGGAAAACAGTAGCTTGGCGATCCAAATCCACCCGCCACGTCTTTTGACGGTACGGCGTTGCAGGCGATGCAACAGAACGGGCGCTCCACAGTCAGATTGACGCAAAGCACGAGGTTGTCCCTGCGGCTCTTAGTGGTTGGAAAGAACTCGTCAAACCTGCCCGGACGATCCACAAACGGGGTCGCGTAGGAGAGGGACATCAACGTGAACGGACGGTACAGCGACTCGCGGATGCATGCCGCGTCGAACGACGCTTCAGTTTGCTCCACAAGATGCCGTTTCAGAGTCTCGCTCCACTTCACCCGTTCATAATGGACGAATCCATCGACATATTGCGCCAGTTGCTTCCGATCTTCCGGCGGCTTGGCTTTCTTGCGCCAACGGTCCAACTCATCGTTGTAGTCGTCGGCGAACTGCGCAACGCGCTCCGCGAGGCGCTGGGCGTCAAAGTCGTAAACCACGGAGTCGCGGTTGGTGGACACGCCGAGCGAATAGCTGCGGAAGATCGTCGGCAGCCCCAGATTGCTGCGCGCCCTGTAGTCCTTGCTGCCGAGGGGGACAAAGGTGGCAAACGCGCCATCGCTCTTGTTGGTGAGCCAGGTGTGTTGGGCGTCTGGGTGGAGCGTCCGCCACTTCACCCCGGCGATTGACCCGACTTTGTTGAGAAAGTCGTACTTCTGCTGCCGCCGCCAATCGACCGGCACGGCATGATAGTGGATCTTGGCGCGGCGTTTCGCGCCCGGGTCGCGGGGCAGCCGGACGAACAAATTGATGCTGACCCCCACCTGAATGCCGAAAACGTTATGAGTCGTGCCTGAGAGCGTGGGGTTCTTGCGCACGTTACCGCCAAGCTCCAGGACGTAGATCGCGTCGAAGTCTCGCGCCAGGTGCTTGCGCATGCCGTCAAACGTCTTTTCAGCCACGAAGCTGTCGTTGTTCACGTAGCAGACCACGCCGGCATTACCGATGCGGTCGGCCGCGTAGCGAATGGCCTTCACGTACGGATCGCTGAGCTTGCGGAGCAGCGTGGCCTTGGAGTCGGCGCCGTAAGTAACGCGGACCCGCCGATCGATTTCCTCGTACTTTCGGTTCTTGTTGTTGTCGTTTTCGTTGACCTGGCCGGCGTTGTAGGGAGGGTTGGCGATGATCACCTTGATGGGAGCCCTAAGCTGCCGCCGGACGCGCTCGGCGTTGGCTTCGTTGAAAACCCCGAACTGGCGTTGCTCCTTTTCGACCGTTTCGAACGTGTCGACGAGGCAAATTCCCTCGAACGCCTCGTACAGGCCCGTGGCCTCCCAGAACGCGTGCTCGATGTTCATCGACGCCACGTAATAAGGCAGGAGCATGAGTTCGTTGCAGTGCAGCTCCTCGCGGTACTTGTGCGGCAGCGCGCTCTTGGGGATCCGCCGCATCAGGTTGACGATGAAATTGCCCGTGCCGACGAATGGATCGAAAACGTGTACGTCCCCGTCAGCGATGGAGGCCTTGAACATGGTTTGGAGCACGTGTTCGACGCTGGCGGCCATGAAGTCGGCCAAGGGCTGAGGAGTGTAGACAATGCCGTGCGTGTCGGCGACCTTGACGGAGAAGCCCTGGAAGAACCGTTCGTAAACCGTGTTGAGGAACCGCTGTTTTTCGCTGAAGTCGCCGATCGTTTCGGCGGCCTGCTCAATTGCGACGTAGAAGTGTTCCAGGTTCTTCACGAAGGCGTCGCGGCTGAAGGCCCGTGAGGTCAGCGCCTCGATCACATTCTCGATCTCGCGCGCGATCACGTTGCGCCGCATGAAATCGCCGATGTCGAAGACCTTCCGGAAAATGCGCTCGGTCAGCAGGTGCTGGATGATCATCTCCTCCACGGCGCTCTCGGACAGGTTCGGGTTGAGCGATGCGCGGCAGAGCACCAGGAAATCGGCGAAGGCGGCCTGGTACCTCGTATTGGTCTGGCGCTCACTACGGACCAGTCGCGCCAAGTTCTCACCCAACTCCTGGACGCGGCCCTTGAACTCCTCGACCGCCCGCTCCCACTGATCGAAGGCCGGGGGCTGCCAGCCGAAGAACAAGCCAAGCACGTGAACGAGTTGATCGGGCTTGGTGAGGTCCGCGTCGACGAGTTTTTCCCCGTTCTGGTAAAGGATCGCCCGCTTGGGTTCCTGAAATACGATGTTGTCTCGCGGGTATCCGGCCTTGAACTTGGCGGTCGCCTCCTTTTCGAGGTCGTCGTCCGTGTCCTTGGCCTCCCAGAGTCCGTAGCGCAGCACCTGGCTGAGCGAATCGACGATGGCCCCGTCAGGCTCGAGCGGCTTTTTCCCTTTCCGCTTGAGCTGATACTCGGGGACCAGTGTGCGGCCGGCCTGCCGCCCACAATGCTCCAGCAGGGCCTGGAAGGCCGACCTGACAGCCCCCTCGTGCTTGACGCCGAGCTTATCGAACTGCTGAAGGGCCTCGTAGTAGGCTTTGACGGCTTTGCTCGTCGGTTTGAGGTTCAGTAAGGCCATGACAGCATCAAGCTGACAGCACCCCATCAGGGAAAGCAGGCATTCGCGTTCTATTATGGTGTGCCCACCGGCCACCGCGATCTCTTGCCGCGATTATAGAGATAATGGGGAAAGGCGCATATACTTTGGATGTTGAGGCAACTTGAAACGCCGGGGCAATATCTGATATTCTCCAATCAGCCCAACCACCCCATTACTTGCGCATGTCTCTTTTTCCCTATCCCCCCTTTTCCCACTCGCGTTGCGGAGGGACGGTGCCCATGCGAACCGCGGTGCTCTACGGCTGGACGTTGCTCTGCATCCATGCGGTTTGGCTTGCGGCTCCCGCCGGGGCGGAGCCGCCGGTGGTGTTGCGCGGCCGGCAGGTTTGCGTGGAGGCCCAGCGGCGGGAAGGACGGCTCTCGGAGCGGTATCTGGCCCTCCGCGACGGCGCGTGGGTCGAAGTAGCCAGCGGCGATCAAGGCCGGACGATGGGCCCGCTGTCGGTGGTTGCCGCCGGCGGCAAACCCCTTCCCGGCACGCTGCAAAACATCGCGCTCGTGGGCGACAGCCTGGTCGAGGAGTTGACGGCGGGCGGGCACCGCGTTGTCCGCAAGTTGACGGTCGCCGGCGACGGCCCGTGGATTCGCGTGGTCACGCGGCTGGAGCCGTCGGGCCGCGCGGTTTTGCAGCAACTGGCCGATCGGTTTCGCTTCTCGGCCCGGCCGGACTGGTCCTTCTCGCCTTCGGTGGGCGGCTTCAATCCGGACGCCCAGTACAAGGCCCCGCTGGTGCTCGTCGAGGCGGATCGCATGGCCTTGGGCATCGTGCCCGACCTGGCGGTGCTGGGCCGCGATGAATTGCAGCGTTGCAGTCACGCGCTGGACCTGGACGTGCCGGGCGGGCCGCTGCTGGCCGTGGGCTTCATGCCCGCCCGGCTGGCCGCGCACTCGATCTACGCCCCCGATCCCGGCCGGGCCTGGGAGGCGGACCGGCCGGTCGAGAACGCCTACTATTTGCTGGTGACCGCCGCGGCGGTTCCCGGCGAGGCCTATCGCCAGGCGGTGCGGTTCCACTGGCAACAGTTCGGCCGCGCCGCGCAGGCGCATGCGGCCGGCCAGCAGGCGGGCACCGAGGGCCGCTACCGCCGCCTGGCCCTGTGGGACGACTGGCGGAAGACCGTCTGGGAGGAAGAGTCGCCCGCCATGTGGCTGCGAGTGCCCTTGCCGGACGGCACAACCGGCGGCGGCGTGCGGACGCAGCGTTGGGGCCCCGGGCCCTCGGTCTACCTCTCCTCCTGGTTCAACACCCTGCGGACCTCCTACGGCATGGCCCTGTATGCCAGGCGGACCAAGCGCGCGAAGCTGCTCGCCCTGGCCGAGCAGACGCTCACGCTGGCCGTACACGCCCCCGGCCGCCAGGGCGCGTGGAAGTGCATCGGCGTGCCGGTCGAGGGCGGAAAAGCCGCGGTCTGGGCCGCCGGCGACGGCTGCGGCGGCAGCACCCAAGACGGCTTCCTGGGCTACGACATGTGCTGGACCGGCTACTGGCTGCTGCGCTGGCGGGCGGCCAAACTCCCCGGCAGCGAAGCCGTGTTGCCCCGCTGCCGGCAACTGGCCGAGTTCCTCATCGCCCGCCAGGCGGCCGACGGCATGTTGCCGACTCGCTTCGCCGAGGACGGCTCCGTCCAGCAAGAACTCTCGCGCACCGTCAAGGCAGAGACCGGACCGGCAGTCCTCTTCCTGCTGGAACTCCATGCGCAGGACCCCAAGGGCCACTACCTGGAAGCGGCCCGCAAGGGGCTCGATTTCCTGGAAAAGGACGTGATTCCCCGGCGGCAGTGGTACGACTACGAGACGTTCTGGAGTTGCAGCCCGCGCGGGCCCGCCTTTGACGAGCGGAGCGGGCAGTGGCCGGCCAACAACCTGGCGCTCGGGCAGACCGTGGCCGCTTATCTGGCGGCGTATCGCGCCACCGGCGAGCCGCGCTGGCTTTCCGGCGGCGAGCGCCTGCTGGACTACCTGCTCCTGTATCAACAATGCTGGACCAATCCGGTCTTGGAGAACTTGAGCGGCCCGGCGATGCTCTTGGGCGGCTTCACCACGCAGAACTCCGACGCCGAGTGGTCCGACGCGCGGCAGAGCCAATGCGGAAACATCCTGCTGGATTACTACCGCGCCACGGGCAACGTCGAGTATCTCCAGCGCGGCGTGGCCGCGCTGCGGGCGCAGTTTCCCATCTCGCCGTCCGAGAACTGGGCCCATCAGGGCTACGGCGGGAAGGCCGGCGTCAGCAGCTTCCATTGGGGCACCGGCAGCGGCCTGGCCGGCATCGAGATCGAGGAGGATTATCTCCGCGACGCGGTGGTGGACGTGGCCGCCGGGCGGGGCGTGGGCGTCAACGGCCTGGACCTGACCGAGTGTGCCGTCGCGGATGGACAGATCCGGCTGAAACTCGCCAGCCCGTTCGCTTGGAGCCGCAAGCCGGTGGTCGTCTTTCACCGCACCGAGCCGGCCCGGCGGTACCGGGTTTTTCTGAACGGCATCGAAGCCGGCAGTTGGAGCGGGGCGGAGCTGGAGAATGGGATTCCGCTGGCGCTCGACAAACAACCGCAATAACAATTCATCCCAGGAGGCGCTCCCATGTTTCTCAAGGCAGGCGCCGGTTTCGGGCTCCTTGTCTTCGTCTTCTTCTGTCTGTGCGGGCTCTGTGTGGCCGGGGCCCAGCAGAAAGTCGAGCTGCGGCTGGAGATCGACGGCGCGGATGGAAAGCCCATCCCATGCCGGGTCCACCTGGCCGGCCCGGACGGCAAACCGGTGCGGCCGCCCGGCCAACCGTTCTGGCACGATCATTTCGTTTGCGACGGCCGGCTGGCCGTGTCGGTCGCCCCCGGCCGATACGGCTATGCGATCGAGCGCGGCCCGGAATTTGACCGCTTGGCCGGCAGCTTGGACCTCAAAGCGGGGCAGGAGCAAACCCTCGGGGGGCGCCTGGAGCGAATCGCCGACCTGAAGCAGCGCGGTTGGTGGTCCGGCGATTTGCACGTCCACCGGCCCCCGGAGGATATCGAGCTGCTCATGCAGGCCGAAGACCTGCACGTCGCCCCAGCGATCACCTGGTGGAACCAGAAGAACCTTTGGGCCGGGGTCGAGCGTGAGCCGTCGCCGCACCTGCCCAACCTGTTCGACGGGGATCGCTTTTTCAACCTCATGGCCGGCGAGGACGAGCGGGGCGGTGGCGCGCTGTTGTACTTCCACCTGGACGAGCCCCTGGAAATCGCCAAGGCGACGCGGGAAGTCCCTAGCTCCCTGGCGGTCGCCCGGGCGGCGCGGGCCAAGACCCCGGGCGTCTGGATCGAAGCCGAAAAGCCCTTCTGGTGGGACTTCCCGCTGTGGCTGGCGGCCGGCGTGATCGATTCCGTCGAGATCGCCAACAACCACATGTGCCGCAGCAATATGTTGGCCAACGAAGCCTGGGGACGGCCGCGCGACGAAAAACGTCTCCCCAATCCCCTGGGCAACGGCCGCTGGACCCAGGAGATCTACTACCACGCGCTGGATTGCGGCTTCCGCTTGCCGCCCTCGGCCGGCAGTGCCTCCGGGGTGCTGCCCAACCCGCTCGGCTACAACCGGGTGTACGTACACGTGGCGGGCGAGCTGAGCTACGCGAAGTGGTGGGCGGGGCTGAAGGCCGGCCAATGCTTCGTCACCAACGGCCCGCTGCTGCTCTGCCGGGCCGACGGGAACCTGCCCGGCCACGTCTTCCGCGTCCCCGGGCCGCAAGGCTCACCGATCAAGCTCGATATCGAGCTGACCTCCTTGGACCCGGTCAAACAGATCGAAGTGATCCAGAATGGGACGGTAGTGCAGACGGTCGGCATTCCGCCCGGCGGCACACGCGAGGGTGCGCTGAGCCCGGGGCGTCAGCCCCGGAATCGGGCGCGGCTCTCGGCCAAGCTCACCGCGCGGGAGAGCGGCTGGTTCCTGGTCCGCGCGGTTGCCGACGTGCCCTACACGTTCCGCTTTGCGTCCACGGGCCCCTTCTATGTGGAAGCCGGCGACGCGCCGCGGCGCGTGAGCCGCGCTGCGGTTCACTTCTTCCAGGACTGGGTTGCCGAGCGCATACGGCGGCTGGAGCACGACCTGCCCGCGGGCCGGGACCGCGACGCGGTCCTCCGCCTCCACCAGGACGCCCGCAAGTTCTGGGACGACCTGGCGGGGCGAGCCACGGCGGACTGACGGCCCAAATCCGTTTCCCTGGAACGCCCTTTCCCGGCGCTGGTGGAACGCATCTACCCCGTCGCAGACCTGGCGACTGTCTGAATCGCCGTCGCCCCTGTCCGTAGTTGCCCGCGCCGCCGCCAGGCAAGCAGTCCCAGGCCGGCGGCCGCAAGGAGGACGAAGGTAGAGGGCTCGGGCACGGCAACTAGGTCGAGTTCCGTGGACTTGTACTTCAAGCCGTAGCCGGTGGGTAGACCCGTAACCGTGGCAAAGCTGCCGGTCTCGGAGCTGTAGGCCAAGAGCTCGATCAGTGGGCCGTTGGCGGTGCCGCTGATGCTCAGCGCACCGCCGAGACTGGCCGCGCCGGTGCTGGTCAAGAGATGGCCGGTGCCCAGCTCCAACATGCCGCTGGTGACGGTGAGCGACTTGACCGCGTTGGGGAAGGCCAAGTTGGCCAGCGTGCCGCCGCTGAGGGTCATGCCGGAATAGGGCGACAGGGCGCCGGCGGCCCCGGCCGCGAGCATGCCGCCGCTGATCGTGGTCGTGCCCGAGTAGGTGTTGCTCGCCGCGAGGGTCAGCGTGCCGCTGCCGACTTTGACCAGGCTGCCCGAGCCGGAAAGCGATCCGCTGAGGGTCGTGCTGGCCTTGTTGTTGCCGACGGTCAGGCTGACGCCTGCGCTGGCCGTGTTGTTCAGCACCAAGCTGCCGGAGCCTTGTAGACCGCCGAGCGTCGCCGCCGCGAGGTTGCCGAAGCTCAGGGCACCACCGCCACTGGTGTCCAGCGTGCTCTGTAGCAGGGCCGCGGTGCTGCCGAGCGCGAGCGTGCCAGCGGCGACGGTCGTGCCGCCGGTAAACATGTTGCTGCCGCTCAGGGTCAGCGTGCCAGTGCCGCTCTTGGTCAGCGACCCGCTACCGAAGATGGCTCCCATGAAGGCCTGGGCCGACGGATTTGCGAAATTCAGAGCGGCGTTGTCCGCAATGGTGCCCGCGACATAACCGTTGTTGGCGGTGCCGTCGCCGAGCTGCAGTGTGCCGGCGGATACGGTTGTCCCGCCGCTGTAGGTGTTGGACGCGGCAAGCGTGAGCGTGCCGCTGCCAGTCTTTTCCAGGCTGCCGGGGCCGGACAGCGCGCCTGACACGCTAAGCGCATAGCCGTTGGGAGTTTCGAACGTTGCGCTGCCGCTGGCCAGGCTGATGGGCATGGCGGTGTAGGATCCCATGGAGCCACCCGCCTGTAGGGTCCCGCCGCTGAAGTCGAAGGCCGCTGTTCCGAAGCCTCTGAGTTCCGAGAGGACTAGCCTGCCGCCATTCAGATTGTAGGTGCCGCTACCTCGGGCGTTGTTGGCGAGCTCGAGGTAGCCGACCGTATTGGTGCCCCCCGTCTGCGTAAAGGTGCCAACGCCTTGTTCGCCCACAACCTCATTCCCGCAGTTCATAGATCCGGCGCTCAGATTGTAGGTTCCATTGCTGTCGGAGATGTAGCCGAGTATGAGGCGGTTAGTCGCGTTCGTGCCGCCGGATTGTGTGAAGGTCCCCACCCCATCCTCGCCCACTGTCCCCGTGGATGCGCAAAGCGAGCCCCCACTGAGGTTGTACGCGCCCCTGGCGCCCGTCGCGATGCGGAACTGGCTGGAAACGGTGTTCGTCCCGCCCGACTGCGTGAAGCCCGCGGCTGCGCTATTGATGAACTCGGTGGGCGCGGACAACTGGCCGGTGCCATAGAGGTTGAAAGTGCCGTTCTCAAGATCAATATCGTAGGACACTGTGGCCGTGCCCCCCGGCATCTGCACATACCCGCTGCCGGTGCCGCCAAGCCCCAGCAAATAACACGCCGCTCCTGCGGAGCTTATGGTTGCGGTGCCGCCATTGACGATATAGGCGCTGGCGCTGGACGTCGGCACGCCCGCGGTCCAGTTGCCGGCCGTCGACCAGTCGTCCGATTGCGCCTGCCACGAAGTAACTTGCCCGTCGGCCGGCTGGAGAAAGAGGGCCAGGAGGCAAACAGCCGCGGATGCGGCGAGCGGGCGGGGAAGACAATGCGGGGACACGGTGGTTCTCCTCTTCGGCATGTCTGCCGGATTTTGGGGCTAACCGCAGATGAACGCGGACATGCGCGGACGGCGAGGGATCGGAGCGATCGGGCACGATCAGCGCCGATCCGCGTTCATGCGCGGTTGGATCTCCCTGAGCCGGGCCGTAAGGCACGGGACGCAATGTAGCCGGCACGCGGCGTGTACCGGAAGCCGCACTCGGCAAGTGCGGCCTACACAAACGGAGCCGTCGGGAGAAGTCGCCGATCAGCCCGGCAAAGACCGCCGGGGGATTGGGAGAAGGCGCTGCCTCGGCCAGTGGGCTCAGGGGATGTCAGAAATCGTTCAGCCGTCTTTGAGCTTACTAAGAACCACCGAACCCCGCAAGTATCTGGAGGGGGTATCTCCAAAATGCGGCAAGCCCCCACTGTGGTGGGGAAGAGATGGCGGAACGCAGGGCGAACTGGCCCGCGGGGAGCCTCAAACCGCCCTCACCCCGCCCTCTCCCAGTGGGAGAGGGGAGACGGTGTCACTTCGCGCGGTGCCAGACGTTCTCCAGATCGTCGGAATACTGCTTGCGGATGCCTTCGTCGGAGAGAATCTCCTCGGTGGCCTTGGGCATCTCGTCCCGGCGAAACACGAGCGGGGCGGTGCCGCCGGCCAGGTCGATCGTGAGGAACTCCCCCTGGGCGTCGCGCAAGAGTTCCACGGCGTGCACCAGGTTGCGCGGCGGCGTGCCGTTGACGCGCTCCACCACGGCAAACGGCGGCGGCGTGTAGCCCTTCGACGTTCTGTGCGGCAGCAGTGCGGCGCCGAGATGCACGACCTCTTCTCCCGCGAAGGCCGGGTGCGCCATCAGCCGCGGCAAGAGCGGGTTCTTGCTCATCGCCATCTGCATGGTGCCCGCGGCGATGCTGGCCAGCCGCAGGGCAAAGTCCTCGCTGGCCGGCATCAAGACCATCGGCCCGTAGATGAAGTACCGCGGATACTTCCCCAAGAGCGGCGGCATGAGGAAATTGCCGTCCGTCCGCAGCGGCACCTCGACTTCGCTCGTCTGGCGATCGCGGAAGATCGTCAGCTTCACGCGGCCCTCGCGGGCCACCTTGGCCACGAGGTACTCGAAGCTCAGCCGCAGGTCGTCGCCGACTTTCACGTTGCCCTGGCTGTCCAGCGGCTGGCCGCCGATGTGCGTGATCACGTCGCAGCGCCGCAGCGGATAATCGGGCGTGGCGGCGAAGGGCTCGCAGACCAGCACGCCGCTCTGCTGGGTCATGCCCAGCTTGGCCCGCAGCGCCTCGTTCTCGGTCGTGGAGGTGTAGTCCCATAACTGGGGTTTTCCGTGGTAGGCGCCGTCTTGAATGCTCTTGAGAAACATGCGGACCTCGTCGGCGGCCAGCAGGTAGCCGATGTTCTCGCCCGCGGTGAACTTGCTATAGACCAGCCCGACCATCTTGCCGTCGCTCACGGCGGGCCCGCCGCTGTTGCCGGGGTTCAGCGCGGCGTCGATCTGCACGCGCAGGCCGCTGACGAAATAATAGATCTGCGCGTACTCGATCCGCGACACGACGCCCTGCGTAATGGAAAGCTGCTCGCCGCCGACGGGATAGCCGTAGACGCTCACGGTCTGCTTCATCGCCGGCAGGCCGTCGGCCAGCGGCAGCGGCGGGCGCTGGTCGAAGAACGACGCCTGCTCGACCTCGACGATCGCCATGTCGATGTCCGGCGCCAGCACCTTGACCTTGGCCGGCACGCGCTCCGTCGACTGGTTGGCCTGCACGAAGACCTGGCTGGCGTAGGAAACGACGTGGGAGTTGGTCAGGATGCGCTTGCCCTCGATGATCACCCCCGAGCCGACGGTCTCCTTGGGGGTCTGCTTGCTCCAGGGGCGGATGTAATCCGGCTCGCGGCGGGTGGCGTAGATCTTGACGACGGAGTCCGAGATCTGGTCTCGCGCATCGGCCCAGGCCGGCAAGGCCAGCAGCAGAGCGGCGACGTGCCAACAGGTGGCTTTCATGGCAGGTTTCCTCGTGGCGGTGTTTTTTCCCCGGCAGTGCTCGCCATTCTCATTGCGGGCCGGTGGGATGTCAACATGGCGAGTGACTAGTGGCGAGTGACGAGTGGCGAGTGACGAGTGACTGGTGACCAGTGGCGAGTGGTCGGTGGTCAGTTGTTAGTTGTCAGTTGTTAGTTTTCAGTGCCCGGCACTCGGCACGGCCTGGCCGGCGGGGTTCACTGGTGTTCACACGCGGTTGCCGGCCACCAGCCCGGGGGGGCGGTGGGGAGTTGCCGGCCGGACGGCCAAAGGTTACAGTAAAGGGCGGCGCCAGGACGGGCACCATGCGAGACCGTGTCGCGCGTGGCGCGGTGCCCGGCTGGCTGGACCGTTTCCCGGGAACAGCGAGTATCGATGTTCGCCAAGCGGGTCATTCCCTGTCTGGACGTCGACCGCGGCCGAGTCGTCAAGGGGACGAATTTCCTCAATCTCCGCGACGCCGGCGATCCGGTCGAGGTGGCCGCGCGCTACGAGCAGGAGGGGGCCGACGAGCTGGTGTTCCTGGACATCACGGCCAGCCACGAGGGACGCGACATCATGCTGGAGGTGGTGCGGCGGACCGCGGAGGTGGTCTTCATGCCGCTGACGGTGGGAGGCGGCATCCGGACGATGGAGGATATCCGCGGCCTGCTGGCCGCCGGGGCCGACAAGGTGTCGATCAACTCGGCCGCTTGCCGCCAGCCGGAGTTCGTGCGCCAGGCCGCCCGCCGCTTCGGCAGCCAGTGCATCGTGGTGAACATCGATCCCAAGCGGGTCCTCAAGGACGGCAAGGAGGTCTGGGAGGTACACATTCACGGCGGGCGGATCGGCACCGGGCTGGAGGCCGTCGCCTGGGCCCGCCAGGTGGAAAGCCTCGGGGCCGGCGAGATCGTGCTCACCTCGATGGACGCCGACGGCACCCAGGACGGCTACGACCTGGAGATCACCCGCGCGGTGACCCAGGCCGTGTCGATCCCGGTGGTGGCCAGCGGCGGGGCCGGCTGCCCGGACCACCTGGCCGACGCCATCCTGCTGGGCGGGGCCGACGCCGCCCTGGCCGCCAGCATCTTCCACTACGGCCAATACACCATCCGCCAGACCAAGGAGATCCTCCGCGCCCGGGGTGTCCCGGTGCGGTGGTAGTGAAACGATCAGATGTCTAGCAGCGGCGATCAGAAGCGGCAGGCCCGCGCCCCGGGTACCGCGGGCGGTCCCTCTCCCGCGACCAACCTGCGGTCGGTGCCCGGAGGGGAGCCTGCGTCCGCGGCCGGCGACGAACCACAGGATCGGCTCGTGCACCAGCAGGCCGAGCTGGAGATCGACAAGCTGTTCCGCGCGCTGGTGAAGTGCGAGGGGAGCGACTTGCACTTGAAGGCCGGCTCGCCGCCGGTGGTGCGCGTGGCCGGGGTCCTGCGGCCGCTGAGCCGCGGCCCGATCGGCGACGAGGAGATGACCCGGCTGATCGGCCCCATGCTCGAGCGCGATGAGCGGCGGAAGCGGATCTTCGCGGAGGAAGGCGGGGTGGACTTTGCCCACACGCTCGTAATCGACCAGCGGCGCTGGCGGTTCCGCATCAACGTGCTGACGCAGATGGGCAGCCTGGGCATGGTCGCCCGCCGCGTGAACAACTGGATCCCCGACTTCAAGGCCCTCTACCTGCCCGAGAGCCTGGAGCAGCTTTGCCGCTTCAGCCAGGGCATGATCCTGCTGGCCGGGGTCACCGGCTGCGGCAAGAGCACCACCATCGCCTCGATGCTGGACTGGATCAACCACAACTTCCGCAAGCACATCCTGACGCTGGAGGACCCGATCGAGTTCCTCTTCACCGAAGACAAGTGCCTGATCAACCAGCGGGAGATCGGCAGCGACGTGCGGGACTTCCTCGTCGGCATGAAGCACGCCGTCCGCGAGGACCCGGACATCATCCTGGTGGGCGAGATGCGCGACCGCGAGACGTTCGAGGCGGCCATCCAGGCGGCGGAGACCGGGCACCTGGTGTTCGGCACGATCCACGCCTCCACCGCCCCCAGCACCATCGGGCGGCTGCTGGACCTGTTTCCCGAGCAGCAGCGGGCGTCGGTCCGCAGCGCGCTGGTGTTCAACATGAAGGCCATCGTCGCGCAGAAGCTGCTGCCCTCGGTCAAGCCGGGGGTGAGCCGCGTGCCCACCGTCGAGATCATGACTTTCAACCCCACCGTCCGCAAGCTGATCCTGGACGCGCAGGACGACAAGCTCGGCGACGCGATCCGCATCGGCAAGCAGGAGGGGATGCAGGACTTCACCATGAGCCTGCGGTACTTGGTCGAGGAGCAGTTGGTCGATCGGGCGGCGGCGTTCGAAGTGGCCCCCAACCCGGAGGCCCTCAAAATGGCGCTCAAGGGCATCGAGCTCCGCGAACCCGGCATCCTTTAGGGCCGGGGGACCGCTTGCGTATGCGTAGAAAAAATGCGAAACTCGAAATCCGAAATCCTAAACAATATCAAATCACGGAGATGCCCATGACAGAAACATGAAGAATTGACGCCAAATTGCGGGCGTCCTCGGCACGCTAGTCCACGTCGTTCGTTTTGAACATTTGGATTCTGGATATGTTTCGGATTTCGCATTTCGGATTTTGGATTTATCGCTTCCCCTTGCTCCACGCTCCATGAAGAACTTCCGCCCCATCTTGATCTTCCTTCTGGCGGGCCTGATCCTGTCCGCGGGCGCCGACGCCCTGCTGGCGGCCGATGCGGCCCCGGCCCCCGTCCCCGCCCGCTTCCCGCTGAGCGGCGGCAAGCTGCTGGCGTCCTTGTTCCTCTTCTTCCTCTGGGTCCGCACGACCGACTGGGCCAATCGCGACGGCCAGGAGTTGCGACTCCGTTTCCTGAGATGGAACCCGGTCCTTTTCGGCTCGCCGCTGGGCGCGATGCTGTTGTTCTGGCTTTTGCCCTGGTTCTGGCTGGGCTTCTCGCTGCTGCTGGCGGCTTACGTCGCGCCGCTGACGGCCTATTTCCTCGAGCGGCGAAAGAAGGCCGCGCGGCAGGCCGACGAAGCCTTGGAAAGCCTGTGCGACCTGTTCGGCCGGGTGGCCGCCGACCTCGTCTCCGTGGCCGGCTGGCTGGTCATCCTGCTGGTGGGCAGCCTGATTGCCGCCGGGGACGCGGGCAGTGCCGAAGTGCCGGAGGGCTCGCTGACCGCGTACGTGACCGGGCTGGTGGTCGCCGTGCTCATTCCGCTGCTCTTTTTCGCGTGGGTGGTGCCGCTGTATCACGACCTGCTGAGCGACCTGACCGCGGAGAAGGTGCTGCGGCTGTTCCAGCGGGAGAAATCGGACCCGAACACCAAGGGCGCCCCGCTGCGGCTGTTCGCCCGCGGCGGGGCCGACGTGCCGGCCGATGCCGCCCGCATGTTGTCCGCCCGGCAGTGCGAGGGACTGCCTGCCGCCCGGCAGATCCTGGCCGAGGGCCTGGCCGCCCGCGCGTCGGGCGTCCTGCTGGACTTTACCCCGTCTTCGGTGGCCCTCCGCTACCTCGTGGACGGCGTGTGGGTTCCCCAGGAGCCCGTGGAGCGCGAGACGGCCGACCCGGCGCTGGAGGCGCTGAAGACCCTCTGCGGCCTCGATCCGAAGGACCGCCGCGGCCGCCAGGAGGGCACGTTCGGGGTCGAGTACCAGGTGATCCGGCACGAGGTGTTCGCGCGGGTCGACGGCGCCGAGGCCGAGTTCCGCGAGAAACTCACGATCGACCTGACCAAGAAGATGGCCTCCGACGAGCTGAAGCCGCCCCAGCTCCAGCAGCAGGTGGCCGCGGCCGTCGAGGAGGAGGCGCGGGAGAAGTTCGCCACGCCCATCGGCCGCTGGACGCCGGTCGACCGCAACCGGCTGCCGAAGCTGCCGGGGATCGGGGCCGTCAACCCGATCACCTCGCTGGAGCCGGTCAGGTCCCCGGCGACGCTGGCCACCCAGGGCACGCAGAGCGGCGAGCGCGCCGTCATCACCTTCGAGGTCAAGACGGCCCGCCTGGCCACGCTCGACGACCTGGGCATGCGATCGAAGGTGCAGGAGCAGCTCAAGGAAGCGGTCAATCGCCCGAAGGGCTTCGTGCTGCTCTCGGCCCTGCCCGGCGGCGGCCTGCGGACCACCACCAAGGTCCTCCTGCAAAGCATGGACCGTTTCGTCCGCGAGTTCATCACCGTCGAGGACGAGGGCCACCGCTACGAGGAGGTCGAAAACGTCCCGGTGCGGACCTACAAGGCCGCGGCGGGCGAGAGCCCCGCGGCCATGCTGCCCAAGGTGTTCCGCGAGGAGCCCAACGTGCTGGTGATCCGCGACCTGGTCGATGCCGCCACGGTTGCCGCGCTGTGCAAGGAAATCGCCGCGGCGGAGCGGCTGGTGATCGGCACGGTGCGGGCGCGGGACGCCGCCGAAGCCCTGCTGCGGGTCCTGGCGCTGGGCGTGCCGCCGGCCGATTTCGCCAGGCAGGTCACCGCCGTGCTCGGCCAGCGGCTGCTGCGGAAGCTCTGCGACAAGTGCAAGCAGGCCTATGCCCCGCCGCCCCAGGTGCTCCAGCAGTTGGGGATCCCCGCGGGGCGGGTGCGGGCTTTCTTCCGCCCCCCGCAGCCCAAGCCGACCGACACGGCCCGCAAAGAAACCTGCCGCGAGTGCGGCGGGGCGGGCTACCTGGGCCAGACCGCCCTGTTCGAGATCCTGCTGCTGGACGACGCCCTGCGCAAAACGCTCGCCGCCGCCCCCAAGCTGGACCTGCTCCGCCAGACCGCCCGCAAGGCCGGCATGAAGAACTTCCAGGAAGAGGGCGTGCTGCTGGTCGCCCGCGGCGTCACCTCGCTGCAAGAGTTGCAAAGAGTGCTGAAAGGATGAACGAATGCGGAAGCCGGAGTGGTCTTGGGCCTTAGGTCTTGGATTTCAGACCCAAGGCCCAAGACCCAAAACCTAAGACCAGAGCCCTG
>Ga0326727_10003208_pt1 | contig 53063 bp, 56 predicted proteins | sample MB2enrmetagenome_FD_207643 | JGI IMG/M metagenome (GOLD analysis project Ga0326727, IMG submission 207643) | Lab enriched peat soil microbial communities from McLean, Ithaca, NY, United States - MB29MY | ecosystem: Environmental > Terrestrial > Soil > Wetlands > Peat | place: USA: New York...
CGTCTGAACGTTGGCTCATGCATTAGCGGTGAACATGAGGCGACGACGACTCTAGTAAGTCCCATCTCGCGAATATCGTTCTGGATCATTTCTTGGCCAGGGTTGGAGCACATAAACTGATAGTCTCGTGCAACGGTAACGTTAGGTAGGTGGCTGGCGTACTCCGCGAGAGCTTTGCAGTCAACCGTCTTGGCTATGTTTAGCCCACAGTGACAGATGTAGACCCCTATTTTTTCACTCAACTACCCGATAACCTCCAAATGCTTCTTCAAGAGTGGCCGACTGGAAATCATTTCCTCGTCGATTCCGAGTTCTTTACGTGAGAAGCCAAACGCCAACCCCATGAGCTGGGTGAAGTACAATGTTGGAATCTTGAAGTCTGTTCCAAACATTTTGTTGACATCGCCTTGGTATGTCTCAATGTTCATGTGGCACAGAGGGCAAATCGTGATCATGCATTCTGCTCCGTTTTGTTTAGCGCAGTCAAGGATATTCCTGTTCAAGCCAAGAGCGACATCCTCGTTGGTCATCATCAGAAGACCTCCACAACATTTCGTCTTGAGAGGGAAGTCGACCGGCTCTGCTCCAATCCATGTGAGCAGTCTGTCAAGGATCACTGGAAATTCCTTGTCGTCGATTTCACCGAAGGGTCGCGTCAATTGGCAGCCGTAGTACGGGGCCACCTTAAGACCCGACAGTTTTCTCTTGATTCTGGCTTTGACGTCTTGCTCTCCCACTTCATTGACTATGACCTCCAGCAGATGCCTGACCTTGACACTACCTCGATACTGGAGATTAGCTGCTTTGAGGGAGGTTTCGATGGTCCTCTTGAATCTCGACTCCTCGGCCAAGTAGTGGTTTGTCTTAGTCAAGGTTGTAAGGCATGCAGGGCAGACCACGACGAGATCTTTTTTCTCTTTTTCAGCGAGAACTAAGTTTCTCGCCGACAAAAGATGAGCTTTCATCTCGTGAATGGACATATAGGCCGAAGCTCCACAGCAATTCCAATCATTGAGCTCTGCGAGGTCAATGTCGAGCGCCTTGCAAACTACCTGAGTTGACTTATCATATGCCTTGTTCATTCCATTAACCGAGCAACCTGGATAATAGGAGAATCCGAGTCGAGCCTGCAACTCTAACTTCTCTCCTCTTTGGCCGAACCGGGGTGAAGGCCTGAGATCATAGGCTCTGTCATCGCTCCAGCGCATTTCTCCAATTCTGCTATCCCCTTAATCTTGTGCGAAGTCATGGGCATCCTTCCGCGCTTGTACATTTTCATAGCCCGTGGAATCATTTTGAAAGCTCCGAGTGGGTTCGTTTTCAACATGAACCTGCTGACAAGGGGCACCTCAGCAACCCTTCCCCTCTCGTTGACAATATCGACAAACAGTTTCGCTACTACTGGTGCCTTGGCACCTTTCGGAGTTAGCCCAAATTCGATGGCTAGTCGTTTCAGCTCATACATGATATCCGTGAGTTTGATGCCTGAAGGACAGCGAACTGTGCACGAGTAACACGAAGAACAGAGCCAGATCGTGTTGCTCTTGAGCACTTTGTCAAGCATTCCGGCTCTGAAAGCCGCAATGATCTCTCTTGGAGTGTAATCCATTGCGTAGCTCGTCGGACAGGAGGCGCTGCATGTTCCGCACTGGATGCATTCCTTTATCTTGTCGCCACCGGGAATGCCATAGACATCGTTGAGGAAGACTTCGCCTAAAGCATGTGCTCTTCGTTCAATGTTCTCTTCGTACAAAGAGTATCAAACGGTGAAAATGTGACCCCATCATCCGGTATATAGATCATGCCCGTGTTCTATGTAGTAATATATAGCAAGCACTTTGACTCGACGAAACCGTTCTATTGGATCGAAGCAGACTACTTGGTTTAATGAGCGGGAAGTTCAGTCAATGTCCGTACTTATTCGATGTAGAGTACAGGCAGAACTGCTAAAGGGTAATTACAAACATCGCTGGCGCGGCGGCTTTGCCAAACCAAACCCTTGTAGCGATGTAGTCGCCTGATGTAAGGAGCAAATAAGACTCCGATGAAGAAGAGTCGTCTTGATCACAGTCGAAGGCAGAGATGAATGCCTACCTGCCCGATTTGCAAAAAAGAAAACCAAGACCTCTTGAAGCACCTACGTACATCTCACGACATTACGGACACTGAACAGTATCAAGAGCTGCTGAACAAAGCAGGGAAGATCGATCTGAGCAAGCGTGAATTTAGGAATTTTGTGCGTCAGTTGTGGGATCAACGGCAGGGAGGGTCTATCTCTGTTAAGCAATACTGGGAATCCGTAGCGAAGTGGTTGAAAGAACACGAGGAAGTTTAGTTAAGTTCAATAATTGAGCCCGGTCGAACATTCGATTTAACGAGGCTATTTCATTGGTCCAAGCAGGTAACATAAGGTGGGTCAATATTGTATGTAGAATACCAACAGAACTTCTAAGGGTAATTACCAGCCTCTCCCTCGCGACGGACTTATGCTGAACCAAAAACTGGAGGACATGCTCAAGGACCAACTTGATCATGAAGAGCATGAGACCGAAGTCTACGCCAGAAAAGTAAGAGAAACCAAACATAGCGTCGCAAAGCTTCTCTACGCAAAATTGATGCGGGACTCGATGCAGCACGCGGACGTCATCCACTGCGCTATCAGCTACCTATCCAGCGACCGATGGGAGACGTTAGCTCCCCTCAATGAAACCCGAGAGGATATTCTTGGGCTCATGGAGATGGAGGAGAAGGCTCTACGGCTTTTCACATCGGCTTCGTCACAGGTTCGAGATCCGCATTTGAAGACATTGCTGACAATGCTTGCGTTAGATGAAGAGCAGCATTACGCCATGCTTCGTTACCTATTGGAAAGTTTTGTCGATAAGAAAGAGGTTTTAGAAGTTTGAGTCAAGTAACAACTGTTATTCAACCCCGGGCCGACGTTAGAATTCTTGAAGAGCGATGCAAAGCATGTGAGCTCTGTGTCGTTACATGTCCGCAGGGCAACCTGAAGCTATCAACAAAGTTGAACCATGCAGGTTTTCACCCAGCCGAGTTCTCTTATCGAGGAGTAAAGGGAGAATGCACAGGTTGCGCGATATGCTACTGGGTCTGCCCCGATTTTGCCATAAGTGAAATCCAGGTGAAAGGCTAGATGGTCAAGGAACGGGTTTACCTAAAGGGAAACGAAGCCCTCGCCTACGGTGCGTTAGAGGCTGGACTCAACGCCTACTTCGCGTACCCAATCACGCCCTCGAGTGAAATCCCGGAAACATTCGCGAAAGAGTTTGGTAGCAAGAAGTATCCCGACTACAAGTTCTTCCTCCAAGCGGCAAGTGAACTGGAAGCGATCAACATGGTGATAGGTGCCGCCTCAGGCGGTGCTCGTGCGATGACCGCCACATCGAGTCCGGGCTTCAGTTTGAAACAAGAGGGGCTTTCTTATGCGGCTGGGATGGAGCTGCCCTTCTTAGTCGTCGACATATGCCGGGCGGGACCAGGCTTAGGGAATCTTGGCCCCGAACAGAGTGACTATTTTCAGGCGACGAAGGGCGGCGGCCATGGCGACTACCACTTACTCGTTCTTGCGCCAGCCACAGTCCAAGAGATGGCACTTTTCCCGCGAATTGGATTCGATTTAGCCTTCAAGTACCGCAACCCCGTCCTAATCCTCGGCGACGCCTTTACGGGACAGCTTAAGGAAGACGTAGACTTCCCAGAATTCACACCTGATCAGTACGACACATCATCATGGGCAACCACAGGCGCTAACGGGCGAATACCTCACATAATCAATTCCCTAGAACTTGACTACCAGAAGCACTTCAAACACATTGGAAGAATCTTCGAGAAATACAAGAATGCCGAAGCAAATGATGTTAGGTTCGAAGAATACCGAACCGAAGACGCCGACACAATTATAGTCGCTTTCGGAATCGTCTCCAGAATAGCGAAAAGCGTTGTTAACAAGCTACGCTCCAGAGGAATGAAGATCGGACTTTTCCGTCCGATAACCCTCTGGCCGTTTCCGAAAGCACGACTGAAGAAGCTTGCTTCAGAAGGAAAGCAGTTCCTAGTCGTCGAATTAAGCACAGGTCAAATGATCGAAGATGTGAAGCTCGCCGTCGGCGACGGTGTTACAGTCGATTTCCTAGGTAAATGGGGCGGCATAGTACCGACCGAAGTGGAAATAGAGAGTAAGCTAAGGAAATTGGAGGTGGTCGCTGTATGAGTCAACTCGCACTTAAAGTCAAAGTTGGAAAACTTGAGTCGTTAACCGAGACCCCGACGCATTACTGTGCCGGCTGCGAACATGGCACGCTTACGAGGCTGATCGCGGCAGCGATCGATGACTTAGGCATACGCGAGAGAACTGTAATGATAGACTCGGTCGGTTGCAGTGTTCTCGCCTACAACTACCTAAATTTCGACCATATAGTGGCACCACATGGGAGGGCACCTGCGGTTGCAGCAGGACTGAAACATGTTCGACCCGACCTGACGGTGTTCACAGTGCAGGGTGACGGGGACGCGGCATCGATTGGGCTGCTGGAGCTCGTGTACGCGGCAAAGAGGGCAACGCCGATAACAATTTTCCTAGTCAACAACGCGATCTACGGAATGACGGGCGGCCAAATGGCCCCCACAACGCTCGAGGGCCAGGTTACAAGCACCACTCCATTTGGCAGGGACGCCCACTTGACCGGAACCGAACTAGACGCATCAAAGCTAATTGCGAGCTTAGATGGCGCTGCCTACGTGAAACGGACAAGCCTCGTTGTTCAAGAGCTGTCAACCCAAAGAGGCAAAGTGTACACGATCAAGAACCTGCTTGAAGCCAAGAAATCGGTGGAGAACTCGTTCAAAGTTCAAGCCCGCGGCGGGTTCGCATTCGTGGAACTTCTAAGCACATGCTCAATCAACTGGAAGATGTCAATACTCGACTCCAAACGGTTCGTCTACGATCGGCTGGTAAAGAAATTCCCACTGGGATTATACAAAGACAGCTTCGGAGTTGAGAAAGAATGACCAAGACCAAACTGCTAGTAGCAGGCCACGGCGGGCAGGGCGTCCTTCTACTTAGCGACTACATAGCGTACGTCGCAATGTTAGAAGGGAAACATGTAGCGTACACGCCATCATATGGGCCGGAAACACGCGGTGGCAAAGCAAAATGCTACGTAGTAATTTCGGATGAAGAAGTTGACAACCCCATCGTAGAAGAACCAGACGTCGAAATAATCATGAATGAACCTTCAATGGAATTTCTAAACTACCTCCGTCCCAATGGGCTAGTCCTCTACAATACATCGCTTGTTGACACCGGAGTTGACCGCGACGACGTAAAGAGCCTAGGAATTCCAGCGACCGAAATAGCCGACCAACTTAAAGACGAGACCCAATCAAAGGGAATCAAGGACCCCAAAATATTCACAAACGCAGTAATGTTTGGTGCGTTCATCGGCCTGTGTGCCCCGCAGATTGGCGACGACCGCATCAAAGAATCCTTGAAACACTTCCTTTCAGGAAAGAAAGAAGACCTGATCGGCCTAAACTATCTGGCCCTGAAGAAGGGCATGGATTTCGTTAAGGCGAACCCAATACCCGAATTCCGCACAAAATCGCCATTCCACTGCATTCCAGCTTGGGCTGACCAATAGACAGCCCTACCCACACCAATAACGCTGAGCACCCAGCCTTCTTTCTCTCTCCTGATCTGTTACCCGGTCGATGCACTCCGGGCAGAAGTTGCTATGTCCTGTTTCAGCCAGGCCTGAGGATACTTTGTGTTGGGATATCCAATAAAAAGCCCCACAACGAATGCATCGCCTCTCGCTCGTCACAACGCGGGTTACAAGCTTCTTGGATTTGTCCATGGCGATACTTCGAGCGAGACTCTCGTTGACGCCAAGTGCCAAGCACTGTTTCGGTTCATCCGACGGAAACCCCATGTCCGTGATGAGTAAGTCGTTGTGTTCGGTTAGCCAAACGTCAAACCTGCCATGAAGCTCACATTCCCCATCAGAATTCTTAACCGTGGCACCGCGCTCTCCCAGGAGGCATTTCCCGTTGAGTACGTGACATTCCCCGCCCTCAACGAAATTTAAACACAAAGACCATGCACCTGATGCGAAGCTTACCTTCGCCTCGAATACGTCTGATACTCAGTACTCGTAATACCCGTTGGTTATCAAACTTGGGGAGATATCACACTGCATATACTTTAAGTTCAAAAAGGAACGAACCAGAAACCAGGCGTGAGATAGTAGGCACTGAGAGATGGTGACCCTCTCCGACCGTGTTACATCACTGCATATCTCCCCCATCCGCCGCGTGACCGCACTTCTCGCAGAAGCGAACCAACGAAAAGAGATAGTCTCGTTCGGCGGCGGCGCCCCAAGCCTCCCTCCACCCATAGAAGTGGCGGAGGAAATAGTTCGAAGGATGTCAGAGGATCCTCAGGGATCAACCGTTTACTCAGGAACTCGGGGTTACCTAGACCTTAGAAGACTTGTCGCGGAGGATTGGGCTCGCCAACAAGGCGAAACCTACGACCCCGAAACCGAAGTTATAATGACCGAAGGTGCCACGGAGGCTTTCTTCGCTGCTTTCCACTCGATACTCAATAAGAACGATGAAGTAATCCTGGTGGACCCGACCTATCTCGGCTACTTAGAATCGGCTCAACTTGCTGGAGGACGAATCGCATGGCTCCCGGCTCCCGTGGAAAACGAATACCAACCGAGCCTGGAAGCACTGAAGTCGCTTATATCTCGGCGAACCAAAGCCTTCGTTTTGCTCAGCCCCGACAACCCGACAGGGAGGATTATTCGTCTCCCGTTTGTGAGAGGTTTGTTGGACCTTGCCGTTGACAATGATTTTTGGATCATTTACGACGCAACATATCGCGACATAGTCTACGGCGAGAACATTCAACCCAAACTCACCTCTCTCGCCGGAGCACATGAGCGTGTAATCTCGATTGGTAGCTTTTCGAAGGAAGCTTCCGCGCCGGGATTGAGGTTAGGTTACGCGCTAGGACCGCCCGATGCGATCGATGCCATAGAGAAAATAAAACAATACACGTCGCTGGCCCCGAACACGCTAAGCCAACGTGCAATGCTGCGTTTCTTGACGGGAGACATCAAAGAGAGATATCTGCGAGAGATGGTCATTCCAACGTACGCGGCGCGAAGAGATTTCATGGAGAAAGCTATCCTCAAGTATTTACCTGATGCGCCTACGGTGCGGCCAGATGGTGCATTCTACTTTTTGGTCGACATGAGAAGGTATCTGGCAGCCATGGAACGTACTGACAAGGAGTTGTGCGACCGTTTGCTGAAGCGGAAGGGAGTCGTCGCTATACCGGGCTCGTATTTTGGAGAGAATGGAGCAGGGCATATCAGGCTGACATTTGTCAGTGAGCCCGAACAGCGGATCGATCAGGGAATGAAACGGATCGGAGAATTTGTTTTCTCCTATGCGTTCTCTTTGGCGAAGTAGGGAAAGTAATCACTTTCGCTAATGAAATATTGCCTAACTGACGTAATGGACTCTCTATAGTTGACCTAGGTTAGTTTAAGCTCTGAAAAACATTATAGAAGCATATATTCTACTGCTTACACTATATGCTCGGGTGCGGGATTTTGGAAGCTCGTAAAGTGCAACGTGTGGGGTACTCCACACTCACAGTCTCTCTGCCTCGAGACTGGGTGGAAGACGTCAAACTCAAGGCCGGCGACATCGTCTCCATCAAACGAGAGGACGATGGGTCGCTGAAGCTCGTCCCCGGTACCGAACACAAACGGGACGAAATCAGGAACTGCATCGTAAACGCTGACCTCTGCAACTCAAATCATCTCCTAACCCGCGTCATAACCGCAAACTACATTCTCGGTCATGACACCATTCAGATCCTCGCAAAGGATGAGTTGAAGAGGAACCACTTGGACGAGATACGAGCAACCACGCAACGGCTGACTGGACTTAGTATAGTGGAACAGACAATCAAGCAGATAACTTTGCAGAGTTTTGTTGACCCCACACGCTTTCCAATCTATGGGCTTATTCGTCGTCTGCACATTATCATTACCTCAATGGTCGACGTTTCAATCAAGGCCTTGATTGAGAGGCGGCCGGAACTTGCGTCTGAAGTTACGCACATGGAGGAGGAGTCAGATAGAATATATTGGCTCATTGTGCGACAGTTGCTGCTCGCCATACGCGACCGGAGCGTAGGCACCAAGATCGGAATCGAATCCCCAGTACATATCGCAGGCAACAGAGTTGTAGCAAAGACACTTGAAGAGATGGCTGACTGCGCAGAGAACATCGCAAACGAAGTCCTATCCTTAAAGGACCGAGAAATCAACAGCGAAGCCGTACTCAACGACATAGCAAAATTTGGAGCCGAGACAACAAGGATCTCGGAACAGACGGTCAAAGCCCTTCTCACCGGAGAAATCGCATTAGCCAACGATGCGGTGGAGATGGTTGAGGCTGCGGAAAGCGAGGAAAGAAAATTGACGCAGAAAGTTCTCGCCCACGTGAAAGACCCCACCATGGCAGCTAGCCTGAGGATTGTGGTCTGGAACCTAGGTCAAATCACAAAATACTGTCGAATGATAGGCGAGGTAACCATCAACCGCATCTTAGAGAAACCCTCACCAATATGCGAATACCTACCCATACCCGAAGCGCGAGCCAGTTAGCCAGCGCTGATTTCTAATTACTCAGATGCTTGCCAACCATTACCAGATCCTGATGGATCTCGTAACCGCAGGTTTTGAAGAATTTCAAAGATTTTACATTCGATTCGTAGATTTGAGCGTTAATTTTCTTCGCTCCCTTCTCGACCAGACGTTTCTCAACCTCGCTTAGGAGAGTGGTGGCTACCCCTTGCCTTTGATAGGAAGGCTTCACGGCTAAGTGATAAACCCACCCGCGCCTCCCATCCCACCCACCAATAATGCACCCCACAACCTTTCCTTCTAGCTGCGCAAGAAGGAATAGGTCAGGATCTCTCAGCATTTTCGTACGAACTCCGCCGAGGTCGTCTCCCGGTCTGATGACCAAGCCAGCCTCTTTCCATAGCTCAAGAACCACGTTGTAATCGTTCATCTGAAATTCGCGAATCTGCACCTTCGACAATCCAGTCATCTGGGATCTGTGATCCTGCGCTCACTCGTACTACTGGGTAGAAATGGAGTATCATTACCCCTTATGACTTGTTCTCCAAGCCGCGTTAAATATCCCGGCGGTAAGCATAGTTACTCTAGATGATTGATGGAGGTGTTTGAGGTTGGTTAAGAAACGCAAAGTTAAGGCGAAAATGGGTACTGAGCACGACAAGAACATCAAGCAGGAGGAATTCGTAGCTTAGGGCTGCCAAGCATGGCGGACAGTTCCGCCATGGTTTTCATTCTTTGTTACATCGGATTTTTGTGTGCTCAAAGGCACCCTCTTCGTGAAAACTCATAATCCTCATTTCTCCGTGCGTGAGTCAAAGGGTTCGGTTTGATCACCGGACATCCGAGCTGCTGCTAGTGAAATTAATAGCGCCGCCGGCAGGGCTCGAACCTGCGAGAACGTGAGACACCTGAGGTTTCTCCCCTTCTATGTCCCCTCTTCCTTGGGTCGTGTTCAAGAGTATCATGTTTGATGGAATGATAGGATGTAGATAAGCTTCCTAGGCAGATTTGTTCATCATTAGCTAAGTGTAGGGCGATCCTTTCTATTCTCATCTTTAGAGGTGTCCAAGGTCAAAATTCTAGGTCTTGTTGCTCAGAAAGGCATTTCTGACATTTACGAGGAGAATCACGAACGCATCTTCGCTGGCTTGATACTCCCAGTTATCTTGGGATGCGATAATCTAGCCGACTTCAATGAAGCTGTCGTAAACACGTAGACGTTTAGACCTCTTTTCTTGACTTCTAGGTCCTCACGATCCCTTTTGATCCGATTTCGAAGCGCAACGTACACCTTGGTGGACCGATCATCATTCTTCAGAACAAGCTTGACTGCACCTCGCTTCGCGTCCGATAATACTTGATCATATTTGCTGCTTCTACGTTTCTCAGTGACTTCCGCGGGCAATCTTTTCAATGGATCATAACGCTTCAGTCCCTTGATGTCAGGTTTGACCATAACAATGCCTTACTCAACGAATACATTTTAAAATAATCACGAATACTTTTCAACTGCAAAATAGCGCTACCCTTATTAGTCACTTTCGACATATACTATATACTAGCAGTCTGGATCACATTATTCGTGAAGGCATGAGCCCCGAGATTTGGGGTGCATAGTCTCGTATCACTTTTGCTCTCGCTGCTAAGCTTAGCAAGGGGGGTGGTAAGAAAAATGTGTCAACCTCAAAATCGTTTTGAGCAAGATGAGAGATCATCGCGAAGGCGCAAAGAATTGGGTGAGTTGTTAGAGTGCCCTACATGAAGTATAATTGAACAATAGAAGAAGGTCAGCCTAGATGATAGGCATTCTAGGTTTCCTTCTCCATCTCATTTTTTCTTCGATTTTGTTACGGCTTTTCATATTCAGTTCAAGAGGTGATTAAGTAAATGATGAACTCAAGAGAGAAAATAACTGTCGAATACTTCACTGATAAGGAAACTGTATTAAGACTCATGCGCCAGGCGAAGGACCGCCAGCAGTCAAAATTGTATGAATATTCTGTTGATGAACCAGATTGTATCAGAGGCACATCTATTGAGGCTATCCGAAGCAGAGTTGCAAAGGGTGACAGAGGAGAGGACCTTCTAAATTCTGGGCTCGAAAAACTTTTGCTTGCAGGCTTGAAGTATCAGCGCAATGGTAGAACGGTTCATGATCCTGATTTTCAGGTATCGGCCCCGCTAAAAGCTGACATTGACGCGAAGGACTGGGCCAATTATTACAAGAAGACTACAAATCATATCAAAAAGAACATTATCAACAAAAGCTGGAGGAGAGGTGCAATCCGAATTGCGGCTTTCAAAAGAGATCCCCTGTTTACGGGTAAAAATGTCCAGCTTCTTGATCGAGCTAAGATACACGTCTTGACCTTTACCGAAGTACTTAGCCTACTTCGAAGCCTTTTGATTCCAGATTACTACAGAGTGATCTGAAGCCACTCCATTCTCTGTAATGTAGACAATAGACAGATCATAGTACTCCTGTAATAGTCATTAGCAGTAACTTCAGAAGGAGTACGCGTTAGATTATCTGTTGCACCTCTTCATTTCCCCTTTTTTTCTCTATTCTGATAGGCCTCCAGCTTGCGAAACATCTGTTGGCCGCGCTCATTATGGGAAGATCGTGCAGGCTTAGCCCCAGTTAGATTTGCTGATTTTTTGACCTGATCATTAAAGCAGCTCACAAGGCGAAATTCAGGCACTCATCGAAGCGGGATTTGAACATGGTCTCACAAGGGAAGGTCTAGAATACTTTCGGAAGAGAAAGTGAAGGAGGTGAATCTTGATGAGTAATGCTGACGTGTTCAAGGGATACATCGGTAAAAAAGTGCAGGTTGAAACTTCAACCGGTAAAATCTATGGCAATCTAAAAACAGTTGATGAAAAGTTCATTGTCGTAGATACTGACAACGAAAAATTTTATCTTGAGAGCATAGTGATCGCGATGGATGCGATTGAAAAACTTGGCGTGTTGTCTGGCCAGGACAACTAAGCCAACCTGTCAATTGCGACACTATCTCCCTCTTTTTGTCTATTTCTAATGGCTTTCTAGTTGTCTAATCATCTTAGGATTTCTCTTAGGCTTCTTTGAAGCGATTTCGCTGCCCACGCGCTTGGACTGATCAGATCGTATTTTATTGGTGGCCGCGATGCATCCTCAACGGCGCATGAAGCGTTTCATCGTTAGCGAATAATGCCAACATGAAGGATTCCTAAGAAAAATCGAAGCGGTTCAGTATATGTCATCCTGCACTCAGAGACCATCTAGAGCTTCTTCTTGAGATTGAATGAGGCTCATAAGAATGAATAGTAAGCAAATCCTCGATGCAGATACAAACATCAACAGCTTACAAGACAGAGACTCCGAGTGAGAGAACTGCGCATCGGAATTCAAATCCTTAAAGGCGAGCATTATCCACTTTTTACCCGAGAGCGCGTTCAAACATTGACCGCAAAAGAGCCTCTTGAGCGTGTTCAAGAAAGCGAGAGTTATCTCGAACGTTTGATGCTTGCCCTGCCGGGCTTTCGGGGATACAAGGTTAAGGAACAGCGACGAGAGGCGGACAGGAAAGTAAGGAGTTACGTTTACGATTCGCTTCAACGCTCGCGTGATGACCTCATGTCGTGTCTTAAGGCGTTCACTGACAATAAATTGAGCGAACTAGTTGAACCAATGAATCACCTCGTTGCCAAACTAGATCACGTTGCGAACAAGATTAACCGCGCTTCGTATGGGTATGCAGGATTCTTCGATTCAGTTAGGATTGAAGAGCCTGATCTGAATAGGATGATTAGTTATGATACCCAGCTGATGGATTTATCCGTGAAACTATCTGAGGTCATCACATCCTTTCGAAGTGACCTGATGCAGAATAAGTTTGATGGGATTCGAAATTCTCAGCTACAGCTTGACGGTTCAATTCGCGGTCTTGAATTCGCGTTTTCTCAACGAAAGTCGGTAATTGAAGGAGTTAAAGTATAGAATCAGCGTGAAATAATGGAATAGACTTCCGCACTAAAGCCTCATCTGGTGCTTTCTCCCCACGAACAAATTCAACTAGCAAGTCACATATAGAAGCTGATTGCATGCCCTAAGACGCGTACGATGTGGGTTGTATTTTGGTCGCGCGAAGATGGGAGTCATATGTGGTAGGTTCGCTGCTGGTTCTTGTAGCTTTTCTCTTAGTTGCTTACCTAGAAGCCGCGAGCTACAGACAATATCTGCCGGCACTCTTTGTACTTGGAATCGGAATCATTTTTCTAGTATTAGCTGCATTGAAAGCGATAGCGCCTGTCGAATCTGAGCTGCCTGCTGTAACCACTCTCGCCTACGGACTGATCGCGATAGTCATTGGAGCCCTGTGGATTAGTTTTCCACTCCGGTCGGATGCCGCGATAATTCTTCTCGCCGTTATTGTGGCTATCATCGGTGCTTACTTCTTGGCGAGGACGAGGCTTAAGCCCGCACCTAGAACCGATGCAAACGCTGCGTCAACATAATAGATCAGCTATAGAGTCTGGAGAAGTTAAGCGGTCCGAAACAAGTTTTCTATGCCTTGTCTATTGCATCCTTTACCAAATCGAAAATCTGTTTGACATAAACCGCATGGCCGCAATGAATGCAGTTAGTATACGCGCCTCTGTCAGGAAGATGCACCTCACCACCACAGTAAGGACAACGTATGTCTTGGATTACAACAGCCCCATGCTTCTCCATGTAATCTCTTAACCAGCTGAAATCCAAAATCACCTGCCTCTTCTTGTACGTGTAGGCACCAGCAATCGATAAAACCAACAAGAAAACGCCCAATACTCCGGCAGATAGGTAAAGAGCTGAATAATCCGTTTGCCAAACCGCCTGCAGAACATGCGGCGAATTCATTATTATTTCACTCGCGGCAGGCATAACTGTGGTTCCAGCTCCTTGCCAATTCGCGAAGACGTTCTTCACTCCGAGTAATCCCAGAATGCCTCCTGTGCTAAGCTGATCGGGGTTTACGCTAATGTTAGCTGTGGACCCAGCATCATACCAGCCTTCACCTGAGACTGATCCGTAGGGACTGGTTAGATTGAGGAAGTACTGAATCTTGTACTCCGCATTTAGGAAAACAGTTCCCTCTGTCTGCACAGATACTTCTAGTGTTGTCTGGTTAGGGTACGTTACCCCAGTAATGTGATCAGCCTCCCATCCCATAAAGACAGCCCGAACATCCTCTTTTAGAGGATAAATCATTGACACCTCTACGGTGTGTTGACCAGGTGAGGCAGGCACGATATTAGAAAGTACGCAGCCTGAAATGGAGCATACAGTTGTGTAGTTAACGCCATCTATTACAAAATCAACTTGGCCAATATCACCAGAAGGAAGTTCCGAAGTGAAGTACATTTGAAAAATTATGCCGCTGTCTGTAACGGTAATCGAGAACGACTGGGTTGATATCGAGTCTGTAATTTCATTACCCCCCGAGTCAAATACAAACGCAGCAGCCTCCAGGTGGTAAGTTCGGGCCTCTGTGGGCTGGAAGACGAAATCAAGACTCACAGATCCCGGAACGTTAGAACTTAAAGTGTAATAGCAGTACGCGTAGCCTTCTGTTCCTTCCGTGCAGTTATTAGGTGTCGATGAATAAATCCTTCCGAAGACCCACGTTCCCTGAGAAGTATCAGCATCAGCTATCCCGATGCCTATAGCTGCGCCTTCAGATCCTGGAGAGTAAGAGACGGTGAACGTAATATGAACCTCCCCACTTCCAGCTATCGCGCTAGACGGAGCCTGCAGATTTGTAATAGAGGTCGTTTGCGCTCTTGCGCTTGGAACTGTGGCCAGAGTCATGACAATAGTTAGAACCAGCAGACACGCTATGTTCTTCCACAATGAGTTCACTCGAAAGCGCATGCGGCCACCGGATGATATGGAGGAGAGGAGCGGTTTAACGCTTTCCACAATTCAGTTCAGTTAATCGTTCTTCTAAACTAGACTGATAGAGAAAATCCTTTGCATTACCTAGAGGACTACGCTTTGAAATCCGGACGGGTAAAATGTCGCGATGTACTTGCTGGGCATCGGGAGCACGCGCGGGTTCATCTAGAATGCTTTAAAATAGGAATAGTATTGCGTTCCTTTGCGCCTTTGAAATCCTTTGTTTGCAAGTCCCTTACGTCATATTACATATAGAAAGATGCGGGCTTTCCAAAGAAAATTTAGAGGCGACTAAATGGCTTGGAGATCAATATACTCGGCGTCCTAGTACGATCTCCTTCTTCTTCCGCCACCCAAGAAACTCAACAATGCTAACACAACAATCAGAACGATGAACGATATTTTCAAAACAACAAAGGCTATTTTCGCTCCTTGTTTCATGCCTTTCTCCAAACGGTCCTTCCAAATGATCGTTCTCCGCTTGCTCTTTCTTTCGCTATTGACCGGCGAATAACGCGCGGATTGCTCAGGGCTCTCTCGTGTTTCTTTCCTGACTCTTCTCCGTGATCCTCGATGTCGAGACTTCGTAGGTGAATGCTGAGGAGCTGTGCTTTTGTTAGATAGAGGTTCTCGTTTCAGTGTTTCATCATATTCTTGCCGTCTCGCAGGATCCGACAAGATCTCCCAGCCTGCGTTGATGTGTTGTGTCATTTCGTTTGCCATTGAACTCTTGTTGTGATCGGGATGATACGCTAGGAGCATTCTGTATCGTTGGATTTTTATTTCGTCAATCGTTGCCTGAGGATCAACACCTAGAATTTCGTAGTAGTTTACTGAGTCATTTGACATTCAGATCACGAGAAACGAAGTCGAATTATCCGTCTTCGGAGTAAGATCAGCGAGTCAAGGACCTTTGAGGCTCTAGATGGAAATAGCAAGTCTGTCAGAACATGCAGGATTGCTGCTGATGATGCATCCTTTTCTTTTGAGACTACCCTGGCTACCAGTACAGAGGTTAACGGGTCATGAAAGAGGATTCTATGCTTGGAACCTAGAAACTTGTAAGGATAATCAATTGCCTTATGCACCTTGCCATGATGCTTACCTAAGACCCAAGTTGTGATTGCTCTATGGACGCGATGACTTGGCATAGAATTGCTGCTCTCGATTCTACGCGGAAATCTGGAGTCCCTGTCTCGCGTAAGTTGGGTAAACCTGTTGCACGTTTCCTTGCGAATCTACGCCTAATAGAACCAATCCTAACTTGTCGAATACTCTAGAGTCAATATGCTTGGCAGTTCTAAGAGTAGTAACTAATGCGACTTGATCATATCCATAGGCTAGAGCTTCAGCTAATTGTCCTATACCGCGCGTAATATCGTCCCGCGGAGTCTTCAATTCGAGAGCCATCCTCCAACCCTTCCCTAGAACTTCACCATCAATCGCGACATTGCCCAGCTTTATCGAACGCATCTGAACCTGCAATCCTTGGTCTCGGAAGTGCTTAGCTGTAGCCCATTCGAGCCAGCGAAGATTGGTCATTTGCGTTTCCTGAATAGCTGAGAATCTTGGATGTCTGTCACGAACTCGAATCCAGATTCGATCAGAGATCTTGCTTCTTCAACTGTCTTAGCGACTTTGCAAATGTAATCGTCAGATTCGAAGTTGACTAAGTGCGTGTAGACTAGTGTGTTTCTGATGTTCTTGTGTCCAAGGAGTTGCATTACGTGAAGAATGTCTTTTGTGCGATGGTATTCTGTAGTGGCTTTCCAGTGGCGTAGCGTGTGGAAATGGATTTGGAGTAATCTGGGGTTCTGGAGTGTAACAGCTAGTTGCTTTCTTTTCTTCTCGAAGCTTCTTCTGATATGGCATAGAGAGGTAAGTGGGTCAGCGTGATCGAGGTGGAAGACGTAAGTTGAGGTCTTAGGTAGCGTGTTCAGCATTGCTGTTAGCTGGCCGGAGATTTTCAGTTTTCTGGGTTTTGAGTTCTTTTCCGGAGTTACGTTGACGAATCCTAACTCGCTGTCCAGATCTGCCCAACGTAATGCCCATGCTTCTCCGCATCGAAGTCCAGTTTGCTTGAGGAGCATGAGAAATGTGGCAAGTTTCTTGTTCATTCCACCGATTAACTGTTCGAGTTCTTGTTCGGTTGGTAGGAATGGGAGTTTTTCGATCTTCCTGTATCTCGGTTTTTCGAATGGGAGATGGTTGTACCTGTAGAATCTTAGTATATCATTGCTTACGCGTTCTTTGCGGCCCTCTGAGACTTTGGCTCTCGCTAAGTATGTTTTCACGGCTTCGGAGTCGAGTAACTTAGCGTGGCGTGCGACGGATTTCAATGCTTCAATGGCTGAGCGGACTGTGGCTGGTCGGTAGCCTTCTTTCTCCATCCAGAAGCCGAAGCTTAGAATTTCACCAATCTGCGTGGAGAGTTCGCCGGTAGAGGTGTTGGCGCCGCCGGCAGGGCTCGAACCTGCGACCAACGGGTGTCTGCCCGTTTAACAGCTTCAGCCCCTTCCTGCGAAGGGTCCGCTGCTCCACCACTGAGCTGTCGTCTGCGCAATATTTGCATACGGCGGCTCGTGTGTCCGTTCGGCGGCGTTCGCGCATTTCCCGTTGGCTCTTTATTTGTTCTCCGGAATGGCTTGTTGCTGCTGCCACGAACCGCAAAACGCGCATTTGCGTGCTCCCTCTGGCATCAGCGAACCGCACGATTTGCAATTCACCAGTTTCTCAAGCTCGATTATGGGTTCAGCTGCCCTCTGCTGTAGCCTTCTAGCCCACCAAGCTAGGCCCAACAATAGGGTTACTGACGTCGCTATGGTGAGAATTGCAACCGTCATCGGTGTGGGCAATTGCAACAGCGTCTGTGTTACATAGGGCTGCGAATAATATCTTCGCCTAGGAATGTATACGGTTGGACCCTATGCGCACCAAAGAATTCCGGCAGCTCACCACGATAGAAGAAGCGATCCATGTCCTATTCGGAGCTGTTGGCGACATGAAAGAAAGAGTCGAAAGCATTCCGATTCAGGATGGAGTCGGGAGGATTCTCGCGCGAGACGTACTTGCCAAGAGTTACCTTCCCGCCACTGACCTATCAGCGTTGGATGGGTACGCGGTTCGATCAAGCGATCTTCGAGAAGCTTCGCAAGCGAGCCCTGTTGCGCTGGAGACTGTCGGGGAGAGCAGGCTTGGCGAGCTTTGTCGGTTGAGCATTGCGTCAGGACAAGCGGTCGTAGTAGCCACGGGGAGCTGCATGCCACAAGGAGCCGATGCCGTTGTGATGGTTGAAAACACTAGCAGACTCCAGGAGAACAGGATTGAGGTTCATTCAGCTGTAACTCCGGGACAGGGGATGACGCAGAAAGGGACCGACTTTGCGCCAGGTCGGCGGGTTCTTCGCAAGGGGAGACGGTTGCGGCCTGAGGATATCGGAGCACTCAAAGCAGTGGGCTTATCCAAGGTCTTAGTCGCAAGAAGGATTCGTGTCGGAGTCTTATCAACGGGCAACGAGCTCCTCAACTCACAACGAACAAACAAGGGTGCAAAGATCGTCGACATAAATCGCCCCATCATTTCAGCCATGGTGAAAGAACTAGGGGCCGAACCCGTAGATCTTGGCATTGCGAGGGACGAGGCACGAGAAATAAGACAAGCACTCAAGAAGGGTTTACGGAAATCGGACTTGATTCTGGTTTCGGCAGGTTCTTCGGTGGGCAAGAAGGACCTTGTCCCGACTTGCATCAACAGCCTCGGAAGACCCGGGATATTGGTGCACGGGATCGCAATGCGGCCAGCGATGCCGACTGGGTTAGCGGTAGTAAACCGTAAACCTATCGTCTCATTGCCCGGATTTCCTGTCTCAGCTATAGTCGCCTTCAGGACGTTCGTCCGCCCGCTTCTGGCTAAATTGTCCGGAGCTCCAATGCAGATCGAGCCTTCCGTAAGGGCGGTCCTTAAGGAGAGGATTTCTGGTGCGCCGAATCTACGAACGTTTGTTCGGGTTAACGTCGAGAAAGTCCAGGCAGGTTTTCTAGCCTGGCCATTGAGCGTTCAGCGTTCGTCGCTGTTGACAAGCATGGTTAACGCCAACGGGATCGTGATGATTCCCGAATCCGCTGCAGCCATCGAAGCGGGTGAAGAGGTGGACGTTAGCTTAACCGGTGATATTTCGATCGGCTAACCCTTTTTGTCTTTCTCTTTCGTCGCTCTCTGCTTTCGGATCTCAGATGCGAGAGAGCGCAGGAGCTTGGATTGAGGCGTTGCTCTTGGAACGATAAGATAGCCGCCCTTCTCCCACCAGGTACTGGGTCTTGATTTCCCAGCAAAGACTTCATGCTCAATTGCGAGTTGGTTGGCCGCATCCCTTAGTTCTTCCAACCTAGGGGTTTGCACAGCGGAGCCTTTCGCGAGTTTTCGTCCGGCTTTTCTGGATTTCGTCGAATCGAGATTTGCCGGCCAGATCACAGTCTTTCCATGGAGTTTCAAGCTTCACGCCTCGAGCACGGCGCGAACGCTTACTTTTGGGTGCTCTGTATGAGAATCGCGTTTACAACCCCATGTTGTCCAGGTCTTGAGGTGACGACAGCCTGACCAAGAGGGGTGTCGAGAACGGCGCCTTTGGTGATAACGCCTCGGCGTTGATAGTCGACGTTGGCTGGGTTCTTAACGACTCCTTGAATCTCTGTCTTTTGACTCTTACCGGTTGCCGGGTCGGTTATATTGACAGTGTTAATTGCCAAGGCGGCCAGTTTTATTCTCCCACCGCGGCCTCTCCTTACCGAAAACCGTTTCTCACCAACAATCGTTTGCGCGGGGTCGCTACCCATCTCAAACGCGCGCTTACCGCGGAAAATGTGCTTCTTGCCGCCAGTCTTCTTTCTCTTGTGCAAGTCTCCATGCCATTGGGGCATTCAAAGTAACTCCTGATCGCGATTTTGATGACAGGCATTGCGCGGTTCATAAGCATTGTGAGATTGAAACTCTCAATAGACTCTTTCTCGACCGAAAGCCGAACGCGACTTGAACGACATAGGGGGAAGCGGGAGTCGTTACCGTCTGAGATAGTGCGATCCAATTGGGTCGTGTAAAACGTATTTTGTACCTATTTTCCATGGGGGATGATTAATTCTGGTTTTTCGCCTGGCACGGAATTTGGTGTTTGGGCTTTCTTCGGTTCTCTTTGCATCTTGATGTTCTCGAAGAGGCGTTCCAATTGCTTCTTCTGGGCTTGGGGTTCATGGCTTAGGTTGAAGTAGTCCGCAAAGTTTGGGGTAGTGCGAAGAACCTTGGTTCGCCCTAATTTCTCCTCAGCAATTAGCCCTATTTCGCGAAGCTGTTTCACGTGCGAGTAGGCTAGGTTTCCGCGGACCTTCGCTAGGTAAGATTGAGTGACCGGTTGTCTGTAGGCGATGAAGGATAGTGTCTTCATCGGGCCCGGAGTGAGCAGTTGTCTTGTGGCAAGGCGCTTTACCTGGCTAACATACTGCGGTTTTAGTTGCATCACGAACCTTCCGTCGCTCAACTCTAAGACTTCGAGGCAGCTATCGTCTGCCCCATACTTTGCCTTGAGATACCGTGCTAGTTCCCTGAGTTTGTCTTCCGATCTGAATCCCGTTACCGAGCCCAGCGTCTTAAGGTCTAAGGGCTTCCCAGTGACGTAGAGCGCCGCTTCGATCAATGCGGCTTTCGTTCTAGCTTTCGGGATTGAAAGCTTAAGTTCTGGTGAGGGGTTGGGTTCAGACAATTGGGGGCGAGACCTCGCCTAATCTTATGTACAAGTCTGAGTCCCCTTCGTTCTGTGTTAAGAGAATTTTCTTTTGATTAGCCAAGAAAAGGAGCATGATGAAAACTCTTACCGCTTCCAAAAAGGTCTGGCCTTCGACGACTTTTCTGAAGGAGAGCGGCAATCCTCTAATGCTTAGTTTGATCAAGTGCCCGTAGTAGGTTTCGATATTCTCTTCAATATTGGCTAAGAATTCGTCGAATTGTTCGAAGACTGATGGTGGGCTCAGAATGAAAGGTTTCTTCGCCAATACGGCTTTTTCATTTGCCAATACGTCTTGAAGCGTGCGCAGGATTTCTGCGACCGATGTAGATGTGTATTCGAAGCGGAGAGGAAATGGTAGTGGTGGTGGTACTTCCTCGTTTGGTTTGGGTGCCGCAGGTTTCGGTGGTTCCTCCATCTTCAGAACGATTTCTGATTTCATTCGGTGAACTACTGACGATGAGAGTAAGGCGGTTCCAGAGGCGGAGAAATCGATGTAGCCGTTCTTTTTCATCTCCCCTAGGAAAGAGTTTAGAAGCGCTATGATATCCACATCCCAAGGTTTGATGCGGTGAAGCCTTAGCAGGTCGAACAGGATCAGGTAAGGTGGCCGTAGCCAGAACGGCTTACTTAGCTCTTCCAACGGTCCTCACTTCTTGCATCGGTAGCCCAACGACCTGAGATACTCCTTCTTGAATGAACACTCCGTAGACTGCATCGGCGCGAGCAATCGTCACATCTTTCAATGAAACGATTATGAATTGTGAACCCTTTGACTTCAATTTCAAGAGCTCGGCAAGCCTCTGAGAGTTAAGTACGTCTAGATGGGCGTCGATTTCATCCATCATGTAGAACGGCATAGGATGAATGGCTTGAAGCGCGAGTATGAAGCAGACTGTACTAACCGATTTTTCTCCGCCGCTAGCGCTTCCGATCGTCATCTCAGTCTTGCCTGGGAATTGAAGCCTGATGTCGGCCCCCGCCTCGAACGGGTTTTCAGAGTTCTCGAGGAACAAGCGTCCGGATCCACTTGTGACCGTGGAGAAGATCTCATTGAATGAGGTGCTGACTTGGTTGAAGGCTTTCATGAATGCCTCTAGTTTCTGCCGGTCCAATTCATTCATGAACTGTACGATGGAAAGTTTCTCTTTCTCTAGGTCGTAGATCCTTGACGCGAGCTGCTTGTAGTTGTCCTTGACTCCGTCGTATTGTGAAGCGGCAAGTTCGTTTACGCCGCCTATTGACGCTAGTTCTTTCTTGAGGACTGGTAGGGTCTTCTCCACTCTTTCGATCTCGGTGTCTGAGACCTCAGTGACTTCTGTGTAACCCAATTCCTTCAGTTCGCTCAAATGAAAGTCAATCTGCATTTGCATGTGTTTGTTTGAGGCTGTTACATCGGCGAACTTGCTACTTGCTGGGTCGAGTTCCTCTAGAATTTCGGTAATTTCGCCCTCGATTTTCTTCAGCTGCTGGTTGTACTCGTCACGTTTCCTTTTTACCCCTGTTAATTCTTCTGAGAGTTGATCGCGGGTTGCGTTTGCCTCTTTAAGATATCCTTCGAACTTAGGAAGTTCGGCCTCTGCTTGGAGGAGTTCGTTGTTCAGCTTTCCTAGTTGCTCGTCGATGCCTGTGATCTGTATCTTCGTCTGGTCGGCTGTGGGTTCAATTGCAATAATAGTTGATGACAGAGCTTGCATGCGACCTTCGGCCTCGATCTTTTGCCGAAGTAGCTCGTTTGCTTCGTTTGTCAGTCTCGAATGCTCATTTTCCCTTTCGAGGAGGGTTGTGGAATGTGAGTGTATGCTCATGGAATCTCTGGTGTGCTCGTACGAGGACAATGGGGCCTGCAGTTTCTCTTTTCGAGACTTGCTTGCTTCTAGGACTGTCTGTTCCGTTGCTATTTCGCGGTTAAGTTGCTCGATTCTAACGGTAGTTTCCTCGAGTATTTTGTGGGCTCGTTCTAGGTTTTCGTTGACTGTTTGGATTTCTCTTTCTGTTAGGCGTGTTAGGTTGAGGCTCTGGGCTTTGTTCTTGCTTTGGTCGAGTACTTCTTGGTTGATTCTCGTGATTTCTTCTCTAGCTTTGAGGGTGAGTTTTTCGAGGGAAGAGAGGGTGTTTCTCAGTTCGCCGACCGTCTGGCCGTTAAGGAGTAGTTTCGACATGTCGAGGGGTTGTCTAAAGTAGCCAGTCTCCATTCCGCCTCCCGGCTCGTATAGGTCCCCGGTTACAGCTACCGCTCGAATTCCCTTGAGAGAGGCGAGGAAGGCGGATTTCTGCGTGGTTGTTAGTATCGTGTCGCCGAATACATATTCGATCGCGGGCCGTATCTGGTCGTCAAACTCTAATTGTTCGGTCATAGGCCCAATGATTTCTTGAATTTGTGTGGGGATCTGCGTCTTCTTAGGCTGTTGAAGGCCTCTCAGAGGAATTAGTTTGATACGTCCGACCTTGGTCTTTTTCAAGACTTCGATGAGGTAGATCGCTGTTTCCATGTCCTTGACTACTATTGCTTTGAGCCAACCGGCGGCAGCTGCTTCGACTGGTTTCAGATCGCCTTTCTTAATTTTGAAGAGGTCTGCGAGTCTGCCGTATACGCCGGTGACGGTGCCTGCTCTTGCCATTTCTTCGATCAATCGTAGGGCTTTGTCGTCTGACGCGAAATTCTGAGCGATGTTCCTCTGTGTGTCGAGTTCTGCTAACGCAACGGCTGCTCGCTTGGCAACTTGATTTGCGTTCTCGATCTCTTTGGATCGTTGTTCCTTTAGTTGAGTGTAGTTAGCAACCTTGTTCTCAGCGTCTGAGGCTCTCTTTTCCTCGTCCCGCTTGGCTCCTTTGAGATCGTTAAGTCGATTGGTGATGTTTTGCAGGGCAATTTCGTATTCCTGTTTTCGTGATGTGAGCGTTAAGAGGTGGTTGTTGAGGAGATCGATTTTTGTTGCGCTGGCTTTGATTTGGGCGTTGAATTTGAGGATTCGGTTGTTCAGCGCGCTTATCGTCTGTTCAAGGTCCTCGGCTTCCTTGTTTCTCTCTCCAAGGTTCTCTCTTAGTCCGGTGAGTGTTTTGAAGGACGCATCTGCTAAAGCCTGTTTAGACTGTAGCTCCTTCAATATTGATGCGTGCTGTGTTTCGAGCTGTTGTAGTTCCTTTCGTGAATTGGCGATTTTCTTTTCTATTTCTGTTGAGTTCTGTTCGAGTTCAAGTTTCTGGGTTTGCAATAGTCTTGTGTTGGAGTGTATGGCGTCAGCTTGGGCTCGAAGTCTGGCTATTGTGGCATTTGTGTCGCCCATTGCTCGTTGAACTTCAAGCAGCTTGCTGCTTCCTTTCTCTGCGACCGAGTCTTCATATTCCTTCTTTTCGGATTCGAGTTTTCCTTTTTGTTGGATTAGTTGGTCTCGTTTGGTCTTGAGGTCTTGTATCTGTTGTTGGCTTTGGGTTATTTGTGCGTCCAGGTCAGCGGCCTCTTGCTTGGCTTTTAGAATCTTATGTGATATTGCTTTGGCTTGAAGTTCGTTCAGCTCGTTTCTTATTTGGACAAATTTCAGGTAATCGTTGCGTTCCTTTTCCAAGGCTTCAACCCGGAGTCGAACTTCTTCGATCTTTGCGGATGCGACTTGCAGGTTGACATCGGCCTTTTGCAGTTCCGCTTGGGCTGACGCTTTCTTTACGTCATATACGGCGATTCCAATCATGTCTTCAATTATTTTGCGGCGTTCTTCTGCGGTCACCTCCGCAAGTCTCGTTATGGCGTGTTGTGGGACGATATTGTAGCCTGAAACTTGGATGTCGGCTGAGGAGAGGATGTCGGTTAGCTGTTTCCTTGAGATCTTCCTTCCATTCAGCCTGTAGATGCCCTCTCCACCTCGTCGGAACTCTCGAGAGATTGTAACGGCTTCGGCATCGATAGGTATACGCCTATCATGGTTGTCAAATTGCACCGCGACCCATGCCGAGCGTGTAGTGGCAGCTTGGGAACCTTTGTGGATCAGGTCGCCTATGGTTTCACCCCTGAGCTCCTTGGGACTAAGCTCACCTAGGGCAAACTTTACGGAGTCTAGAATGTTAGACTTACCAGATCCATTGGGTCCGGTCACTATTGTAAGCCCGCGTTCGAGGTGAACGGTCGCCTTTTTTCCGAACGTCTTGAAGCCTCTAAGGTCGATCCTTTTGATGTATACCAATGGTTTTTCGACTCGCCGCGGTGGATGCGCGGAATTTTGCTACTTTGGTGACTCTCGTGTTAACTGGGCTGCTAAGAAGGTGCGAAGATAAGGCTTGGTTACATTTTCATGATGATTTGTATGGATAAGACTGTGTCAACTTTGGCATGGCGCTGCAGGTGAAATCCAGCGTGAAACAGACAAGTTCGGATAAACCCGGAAGATCGACTATACGGGATTCGGAACCTACATGCCCGTGGCGATGATCGGCAGGGAAGCAAAATAGGGCAAACAAGCTTCGACTGACGCCACAAAGGGAAGAGTTCAAGGTTTTCTTTGAGAGGATCGAAGAGAATGCACGTCGTGACTATAAGCGGGTACTTCAGGGTCGCGAGGTTGATGAGTTTGGTTTCCGTTGCGACTCATGCAGACGTGAATGCTCATAAGTAAAACTGTCTCGAATCGTAAGATTTCATCGGTGTATCTCATATAGAGGGACACATGACTGGGTAATTCCCCGCGTCAGTCGATACCTAACAGTTGATCGAATGCAATGCAACTTGGGAGAGGGGTCTAATGCGGTTTCTGCTGCCAGGGGCATATCCTATCTCTGGTTACAGAACCTTCTCTCATCCCTTGCTAAAGTTGTAGCGTTCGCCTTCTTCGCCCGCCTGATATCTGTAGATGAGATGGGCATATTCACAATCTTGAACTTGGCATCCGTCGGAGCATCGACGCTCATGGGGCTCGGTCTAACAAGCGTGGTTACCAAACTCATTGCGGAAAATATAGCACAAGGAAAGAAGGAGAAGGCAGCTTCTGTCTGCTACAAGTCACTTCTCTTGAGTGAGCTGGCCTCCATGATAGTAGCGGCAGGCCTGCTACTCTCAAAGTTTCCTGCAGGCGTGTCCAACCTGCCAAGCTCGCCGCTAATTTCAGCCATCGGCATATTCTTTGCGATAGATCTGATTGCCACCCTTGGGCCAACCTCCGGCGCGGTGTTCTACGGGCTACTTGAATTCAGAAGTTATGCTTTGATCTACACGATCTCCGCTAGCGTCAGGCCATTTATGGTTGTTTTATTCGTCTATGAGACCCGTTCCTTAGTTGGGCTTGTGGAAGCGTGGGTAATTTGTGATACGGCCCTGACGGCTTACGTGCTCCTGTATTTGTGGCGGAGGCTTGGTCCGCCTGTTTTTCGGTTTAGCTCGAAATATCTTCTGAAACTTTCCGCTCCGCTTTATCTTGCTGGCATCGCGTCATTTCTGTACAGCTCGTTTGATCAGCTAACCTTGATCCCGTTAGTTTCACTGACTGCTCTTGGGGTTTATGGAGCAGCGGTAACAGCTTTTAGCGCGTACGCTGGGCTGCTCGGTGTTTTCGGCTCAGTCTTGGTTCCTGTCTTCTCGGGAGTGCACGGAGCCAAAGGGCCTGAGGCGTTAAAGGATTCGATTAGGACTGCGTCTCGTTATGCGTCGATTGTAGCTATGCCTTTAGCATTCGCATTACTCGCGACTGCAAGGCCTGCCCTGACCTTGCTTGTTGGAAGGGTGTATCAAGGAGGCGTAATTCCACTCGCCGTACTAGCGCTTGGGTCCATCGCTAGCATAGTCGCACTGTCGCTCGGCCCAGTCCTAATTGTTCTGAACGAGACAATGCTCGCCGCCTTAGCCTCGATACTCCCTATCCCTCTCAGCGTCGCCTTTGCATTAATCTCAATCCCGATACTGGGCATATTGGGCGCCTCCGTTGCCCGAGCGCTCTCGATGCTGCTCAGTCTCGTGCTGACGTGGTATTTCTTGCGACGAAAGATCATTGTCAAACTTGATTCCAAAGCCATCCTGAAGAGTATCGTGGCTGGCGGGGGTATGGCCTTGGTCATGGAAGCCCTCCAGCTGGTGTATTACAGCCGATTTCTGCTCCCCGTTTACCTCTTGGTCGGGTTCCTCGCCTACCTTCTTGGGATGAGAGCATTGAAGGCGATGGGTGCGGCCGACATCGACTTACTCCGACGTATGCTTGGACCACGCTTTGGTAGAATGTGCGATCTTTTGTCGCGAGTCGTCGTACCCAAGTAACGGAACGGCCCTTTCGTTTAGGCTGGCCCCGCGTCGGGTTAGCGCGATTAGCGGCCGTGAGTGCAATCGCAGTCTGGCGACGCGACTCACGGGCGAGTCGCGGTCGATTTCGCGACCCGCAGCGTGGCGCTCTGTGTCGGCGGCAGGTTCAGGACTGTTTACATGGTTTCATACCTAGAGCCCAACGAGACTGCCCCTTTGGCAATTCATCCGGACCTAGATCCGCGTTGGTCCACGGGCGCGACAACCTTCATCTGTTACTGCTATGGAACGAGCAGAGCCGACAAAGCAAAGGCTCTAGCCGCTAACCTCATGCAAAGATAGTAGGCTGCTACATGATTTCGATTGATCGACACTTGTACATGTCGCAAACTGAAAGGGGATAGCTCATGCCGGATTCGTCAACTAGACCCGCAGACCCAGAACATCTCAATAAGAAAGTCTTGGTGCTGGCGGTTTTCTTCAAGCCGTCAGGTGGGGGCGATGCCGTAACTGCTAATGTCGTGGAAGCCTTGAAGCGTAATCATACAGTTACCATGCTGACCTGGGAACCGGTTGACGTGCACGCCATCAATCGAGTGTTTGGTACTTCGATAAGAGAATCAGACCTCGAAGTCGTATTGCCGCCTCGTTTGCTGCGAGCAATAATCAGATTTCCCAACCGTCTCCTCGCTCTTCGATGGGCAATTTTGCTTCGATTGTGTAAGAAAATTAGGAATAACTATGATGTCATTATATCCGTCAACAATGAAGCTGACTTCGGCTGTAAAGGTATCCAATATGTTCACGACCCGCCCTATTGGTTGATGCCGATTAGCGCGAATCGCACCCTCGCAAGAGAACTCCAGACAGGATTTGTAGGAAATCTCATCCGGAACAGGCATCGACCTTGGATGGTTATCTCGGGTTTTTCGCACGATCGTATGAAGGCCAATTCAACGCTCGTTAATTCAGATTGGACAGGTCGTAAACTGAAAGAGACTTACGGAAGAGTCGCAAACGCTCTACCCACCAGTCGTTGGACGTTTTTCAGAGGTTTCTTGGCAGAAGCGTGAAGATGGTTTTGTCTGCATAGGGCGGGTCATTCCTCCGAAAAACCTTGAGACGATAAGTCAAATCATAACCCGGGTGAGGTCGGCATTTCCGTCTGTACACCTACATATTATTGGTACAATAGACGACCGTGGCTATAGTAAGCGATTGCTTCGTACAATTCGAAACTCGCCTTGGATCACCATGACGGAAAATGTTTCTAGATACGACCTTATACGGCTGATTTCCGCACATCGGTACGGGATTCACGGTATGGTAGAGGAACCGTTTGGAATGGCGGTTGCGGAGATGGTTCGCGGGGGCTGTATCGTTTTCGTTCCGAGCCAGGGCGGGCCACGGGAAATCGTTGGAGAAGACGATCGCTTGCTCTACGATACGACAGAAGAGGCAGTCGGCAAGATTGTCAGGGTCATGCGCAGTCACAACCAACAGATTGCACTCCGTCGGTTTCTCGGCTCAAGACGCGATTTATTCGCTCAGGACTTGTTTCGGCGTCGCATACAGGATGTCGTACACGAATTTCCTAAGCCCTTGCCACCCCCTAGGTGGAAGCAATCTGTTGAAGGTAGGTAGCAATGAAAACCGCTAACATTCTCATATTGACTCCAGTGAAAGATGCGGAGCAATTTCTGGAAAATTACTTCAAACAATTATACCAATTGACGTACCCGCACGCGTTGATCTCTGTGGCGCTCTTAGAGAGCGACAGCTCTGATCATAGTTACCCACTGTTGGTTCATGAACTTCCAAAGTTGCGAGAGAATTTTAGGTCCGTTTCCGTCTGGAAGAAAGATTTTGGAGTTCATGTAGCTGCCGAAGTTCCTCGATGGGCTCCGCCAATTCAACTGGACAGGCGAAGCGTACTTGCGAAGAGCCGTAACCACTTGCTCTTTCACGCTCTCGACGAGGAAGATTGGGTTCTGTGGTTGGATGTCGATGTCGTTGAATTTCCGCCCGATATCATTGAAAGATTGCTTGGCGTCGGAAAGGACATCGTTCAACCCAACTGTGTTTTAGCGTACGGAGACAAGAGCTTCGATCGGAACGCTTGGAGGGACGGCGGAAGATACCATTTGCATGACTTAAGGGAAGAAGGAGACGTAGTGAGACTAGATGCGGTCGGCGGAAGCATGCTTCTCGTTAGGGCAGATATTCATAGAGATGGGTTGATCTTTCCACCGTTCCCTTATGGTCGAGCGAGCCCTTTGATTAGGAAAAAACGAAATAAGTTCACGAAGAACCTGGGGGTGATGGCCAAATCGTCGCTGAAAACCGGAAGGACGATCAAAGCAATGAAGGCAATGAAGAAAGCGGACCTCGAGACATTGCTAGACTCATATGCCGGTGAGACTGAGACAGAGGGATTTGGAATCATGGCGCATGACATGGGATATGACTGTTGGGGTTTGCCTAACTTGGAAATCAAGCATTCTGTTCTGTAGAGGTTGATGGCTTGATTCCATTCAAGAGGGAGACGAGGAAGGATGCGACTAGTGGTGAAGCTGAGTGCGAGTTTTGTGCGAAGGGTCGCTGAGTAGTGGTGTGATGATAATCGGATGGTGAGTGAAGATTTCGTTGAGCAGGTTCATGACGCCAATGTTGCCTTCTACCGAGTTTGGGCAGGGTATTACGATAGAGTTCATCGGGACATCTTCAATGCGATGGAGCAAAAGAGAATTGTCTGCGTTTTGAGACTTGTAGATGGGCTGGTTTCCGATAATTGCAAGAGGGCTTTGGATTTCGGTGCAGGAACCGGAAACATAGCTGGAAAGCTTCTCGACATCGGCTATCAAGTGACAGCGGTTGACATCTCGAAGGAAATGTGCGAGATTCTCATAGGGCGGCATCGGGACTCGATCAAGAATGGCAGATTGAGTGTGGTCACATCAAGGATAGAAGACGTGACTTTCCGCAAGGAGGAGTTTGACCTAATCGTCTGCTACTCAGTCCTCCATCATCTACCCGACTATGTCGGAACGATTCGGAAGCTAGCAGGCTTCCTTAAGCGAGGTGGGGTCATGTGTTTAGATCACGAAGCGTCACCGGTCCGTTGGATTCGATTCGATAAGAAGCGTGAGCGTGTAAGATCCGCACTCCAGTTCTCAGATACCCTTCTCAACCGTTTCTTCTCCGTCGTGTCCTGGGGGCATGAATTTCCCGTTATTGACCACAGTATGGCTGACTATTGGACGAAGCATAAGCACCACATAGATCACGTCAAGATAGGAGAAGTGTTCAAGCAAGAGAACTTCTCGTATTTCCAGTGCCACGACTACTATAATCGTCAGTGCGACCTGTTCAATCCGCTGTGGCACGTCTATAAACGACTTTACGCACCTGACACGAGTCTATGGATAGCAAGGAAATAGGTATCTCTAGTTGGTGGTTGATGTTGTGACTATTGTTTTAGGTCTGCTGGTGTTTCATATGTCCTATAATTATGCGAAAAACAAGGGGATACTTTCAGAGTATTGAAATCTGGCACACTTCTCCACATCAAGCGTCTTGATCCAGAGATGAAAGACTAGAGGAAGCGGTAGGTGACGATTTCCATTGTTGCAATCCAGGTAGCATTTGCCGGCGTGCTCCTAATATCATTCACTGACGACATCGTATCTTCAACCACTACCTCTCGACCCATTCTATTTGGGCTGTTCTTGCTGCCCGTTGCGATCGGCGCCTTTCAGATGTTGCGCGGAAGATTTAGCTCCATTATCTTCGTCGTTCTAGTGTCCAGCTGCGTCCTCACTCTGATTATGCACGCGACAATCTCCAATGTCCTTTTTCTAACACTTGTTTCATCTACCGTGTTGATCTTCGATAAAGTGAGAAAATGGGGCGAAGGCACGAGCTTGAGAAACTTGATTCTAGGATGATTTGTAGATGGAAAACGACATTGACGTTGTTTACACTTGGGTTGACGGCGCCAATCCTCTGTTCAAGTCCCAGCTGAACGCATGGCTTCAACAGTTTCCTTCGTCGTACGCATCTAATGTCAGCTGGAAAAGGTTTCGTGACAACGGCGAGTTCCGATTTTCGTTGCGATCGGTTGAAACTTTTGCTCCGTGGTTCCGTAAGATTCACGTTATCACGCGGGGAGAGAAGCCACGATGGTTGGATGACTCAAATGATCGAGTTTCAATCGTTACACACGAAATGATCTTTCCAGACCGGTCAAGTTTGCCCACGTTCAATTCGAATGCCATCGAGCTTCAGCTTCATAGAATTCCCGACTTATCTAGAAAATTCCTCTACTTCAATGACGACGTTTTCCTAGGGCGGGCTACGTCGGTAAACGATTTCATCACACCGAAGGGCGGGCAATATGCGTATTTCCATAACTGGCGGCTACACTCTAACCCCAACGCAGGTTTCGTTCATGACAGGGCTTACGCTCATACACAGAGTGTGATCGAGAAACTCTGGGGCTACCGCCGCTCGCGTCTGTTGCCTGCTCATGCTCCGCAGCTCTACGATCGCGAGATCTTAACCGCTCTAGAGGAGACTGTTCCCGAAGAATTTCAGGCAACTGCTTCTCACAGATTTCGTTCGTCAAACGATCTCGTTCTACGAATTTTGTACTCCTTCTGTCTGCTAGAAAATCCAGATCAAGCACGTAGGCATAAGCTGAGAATATTGAGGAGCCCACACGCGTACGAATTTGTGTCGCTGGATAATGACGTAAGTAGGATGCAGAGAGCTTTCCTTAAGATCAGAATCCTGAGACCGAAATTCTTCTGCATCAACGACGATATTGAGGAGGTAGCCTCTAATCACGAAATCATGGCTCGTCTGGACAGTTTCTTGAAATCGTACTTCCAACATCCTTCCTCCTTCGAGAGGGCGACCAAGCTCGATGTGGGTTCACGATGACGCGATAGCGCCAGTAATCACTTTGAGATTGTTGGAGTCATATGTTCCCGCGAAAGAGAACGGCTTTGTCTCAATGCTTGCGGTCTCGGTGCTCGCAAATTGCGAGGAGCCCCAGCTTAGAGTTTGGTGGTGCGCGGTGGGCTTTCTGCTGCTTCTCGGCAGGGTATTCGAAGAGCGGTCCGAGTTTCGTAGTCTTTGCGATAACCCACGCCTTATGCTGTCCAGTCTTATTCACAAGATCTATTCTTGCTCGCAAGTTCACGTAGATTTCAAGAAGCGCGCACACCGCGAAATACGGCACCTTGGTTGGATTCCAAGCAAACCACTCGATAAGGATTCGTAAGCGGTGTTTCGCGGGGCACATCTCGAGAACCATTGGAGCTACACCTGTCTCCTTCTGCACCATCAAATGGCCAAAAACAACTCTTCTTCTTTGGGCGAGGAGTTCTAGGACTGTTCGAGGGCTTTGGAAGTGGACTCTTGAAGTCTTGTCAAAAATAACCCTCAGATTCTTACGGTTGCACATTACACCCATGTAGGCATCATCGTTCACAATATCCTCAGGAACATTGTCACAGACGCCTCGTTTTATGGCAAAGAGTCCGCCCCCAAGGTGCTGTCCGATTGCACGGCTGTTGAAGTATTCTTGAGCGTAGATATGGAGACCAGAAATTGTCGTTCCAAGTCTGTCCATGAATTCATTCTGGTTGATAGGTAATTGGCATCCCTGAGCGGCACCTATTCGATTGTCTTTTAGCAATTTGAAAAGTCGTATGATCGCGCCATTCGATGGTATATGGTCCGCGTCGATGTGGATGAAGGCGTCGCCCCTATAGGATCTGAGAAGCCTGTTAAGTGCCGGTGCTTTTCCTTTCCTCTCTGGTTCTGTTATCATCCTTATCCTCGAGTCTTTCTCAGAAAAGGACGCTACAATCTCCTCAGTTTTGTCCGTGCAGCCGTCGCACATGACAATAATCTCGCTTTCCGCGGGCAAACCCTGCTGCGTCAGAAGATTATCCAATAGTTGTCCAATGGATTTTTCTTCGTTGTACGCACATATGCCGATAGACATTCGCGAATGGTCGAGTGTATCTGTACTCTGACCTGTGTCCAGCAGGATGGGAATGCACCCTCGTCTCGAGGTCATTCTTACGTCTTTATTTGAATACCGCCTCATTCTTTCGGCGCCGAACCCTACCGTCGCCTCTGAAAGAATCCATGATTGGAAATCGCAACTTCAAAATAGGAAGAGGCTCAGGCGTGACTAGAGGGCAGAGTAGTGACGGAGCCCATTAAGCACCGGAGCATAATTGCTGATCTTGGGTCGTTCTCCTCACTATCCCCCACCTCGTCCTTTCAGAAGGCTCTTGAGCAGCTTGAGGCGTACGCCCGTCGAGCTGTTCTTTTCGTCTTCACGCACAAGCTGCTTATCGCAATGATGCTTGGGTATTCAGTCGTTTTCTCTTGGTACGACATCTCGAGATATTACGCTCTTCGAGCGGGATACTTTGATCTCGGAGTTTACAATAATTCTTTCTGGACTTTGCTGTACGGTGGAAACCAAGCAAGTCTAAGTGTGCTGTTCTTTGCTGGTCACATTTCGCCCATCCTGCTTGCGTTCGTCCCGTTATACGCCATCTCACCGAGCCCGCCTACGCTGCTAGTGATTCAGTCATTCGGATTGGGCCTAGCTGCGTTACCGATCTATCTTTTGGTTCATGACGCCACCGCGGACAGCAAGGTGGCCACTCTCATCGCATCCGCGTACCTCCTCTACGCCCCCTTGCACGGCGTGAACTCGTACGATTTTCACTCAGTATTTCTCTTTCCATTGGTGCTGTCATCTGCAATTCTGTTCTGGAGGAGGGGAAACTGGCGTGCCTACTATGCGAGTCTCATTCTCGCCGCGGCAACTCAAGAGTTCGCCCCTGTTCTTATCGTCGCGATGGGTATTGGGGGGCTTCTCCAAGGCCTAGTAGATCATACGCGACGGATTCCAAGAAGAATAATCTGGCACTGTGCTCTGACCATCGTTTTGGCAATCGGAGCCTACTCTTTCGATGTCATACTGGCTGCGCTAGGACCACCAAGCGCTAGGAGCACAGCGGGGTGGTATCTTGCAGGAGGATTATACTCGATAACTCTGCCGGTGGGTTCGGGCTTAGCAATCCCGAGCTATTTCCTGAGGCATCCGGTGGCAGGGTTCCTCTCGCTCTTCGCTGATTTCCCCGCCAAATTCGAGTATCTCATTGAGGTTTTCACACCGGTCATGTTCCTGCCGATTTTGGCGCCCCTATCTCTGATTCCTTTCGTGGCATGGGTAGGGCTTGCTTTCCTAACTAGATACGGGCCTTACTACTCAATCTACTACCAATACTCAGCCTCCGTCATCGCATTCATTTTTTCCGCACTCGCAACTTCTCTAGGCAAGCTGGCTATGCCCGTTCATGCGGTGAGAAGAGTAGGGATCGCTATTTTGTTCGTGACGCTCGTAACCTCCAGCTATCTCAGCATGCTAAGCCCAATGAACCCTCTGAATGGGAACCCCCAGAACCCTCTACAATCAAACTGGTGGCCGACTCGAACAGCTCACGAAGACAGCGTAGACGAGGTGGTTAGGTTGATTCCTCAATCCGGACTGTTGTTGACCCAAAACGACTTAGGGTCGGTGACCTCAGGAAGGCGGGAAATCTGGGTTGCGGAGTCAAAGCATTTCCCGGGACAATTGCCCGACTTTATCCTAGCTGATTTGACTTCCCCTTTGTTCTATGCTCGAGGCGCTTCTATTACCACGCCTGAGGGGACGCTGTATCCATTCCTAGTAAGTGTCCTGCAGAATGCTAGTTATGGCGTTTACGCGTACTCTGACGGCGTCCTGTTATACAAGAGAAATTATAATGGGCCACCTGTGCTATTCGCTGATCCATATAACGCAACTTTCAACTCGAGTCAACTTGCAACTAACGGGTTTGCAACGATCGTTGAGGACACAACGTCAAGTACTGGAAGAGTTCTTGCTTGTTTGCAGGAAAGCACGTCGGTGTTCTGGGTCGGTCCATACGTGGTGCTGCCGCCTGGAACATACAATATCACTTACAGACTGAAGATCAGCTCGCTATCTGAGGCACACGTGCTCACTCTTGATGTAGTCGGGATAGGATCGGAACAGATCGGCACGTACGAGATCGCAGGGAGCAACTTTACTCAGCCTTCTAACTGGCAAACGTTCACTTACTCATTCCATCTAAATGCTCCGACCCCCGATGTGGAATTTCGAGGATTGGATCCTTCACCGAACTTGAACATGTACCTAGACGATATCACAGTCACACAAACCTCCATCTGACAGCAAATCAGACCGCCGATCGCATGAAAGCCAGGTCACCTATCCCTGCAAGGTACTTGCTCAAGCCCGCCACTTCCAAGAAACATCGGCAGAATTTCGTATGTGTGGGTATGCTGGTGCGCACACACACAAAACGACGATGTCAGAAGTTTTGAAAGCGTTCTTTGCGCGTTCGAACATTGGGCTGGATTTCTGAGTTCGCTCTTCATATCGGCGTTTCCGATCAACAATCTATGTTTCATCCCAGATTCCAAGTCTAAACTTCAATTGGTTTACTCCATAGAGCATCTTTACTCTATGAGGGTCCAATTCTCCTTTCAGTTTTTTGATAACAGCCCTTCCGTAGCTCTCAATTGGGACTTGATAGCCCGCGCCCTTAAGCCACCCTAGCTCCAGATTTGTTAATCCGTTACACCAAACCCAGATGATATTGTTAGGTGTCCTTGTCTCTGCGTCCGCTAGAAGTGTATGGAATGATGGTCGATCGAGGGCGAGTATCTCATAGGCTTCTGTGATACGTGCATTCGCCTCCCAGTAGGCGTATCCAGTTGGTTGACCGTTACGTTGAGCGATCCGCAGTTTTTCTGTTGGCCCGATCTCTTTGCCCTGGGTATGGTTGCGCGCTCTGAGAAAACTGTCTGGTCTCCGAATGAACCCGTAGCTACTGGCGACCGCTGTTCTAAAGATGCGATCAATAGTCGGAACGTCGACTTCTGAGAACGAACGTACGCTGACATCAGAAGCGGACTGTGCACGCGGGTGTTCGGGATACTTCACGGCAACTCGCGAACGGTCAAGCTCCTTGTAGCCAAGTTTCTCATACGCTATCGCGGCCACATGACGGGCGGAGGTGGTAAGGAAACTATATTCCAGATCCTGCTCAATGAAGTATTCATGCGCCTTGTTCATCACTGTGGTCATCACACCGCGTCGTGCAAAGTCTGGTTGAGTAGCCAGAGCGTTGACTCCACCGACATCTAATGCTCCTTCAATTGTTTCCGTACGGATACGCATGAGTAGGTGTCCTCCTGCAACAGTTCCGTTGGAGGTGACCGCGAACATTCCGAACTCGGGTGTATATCGGTCATCATTAGCTCTGATTTCCCGAAGTAGTTTTGGGGTTGCTGGGAAGAAGAGGCTGAGCTGGAGAAGCATCGTTACTTGGTAAGCATCATTGATCTCGTCGAAGTAGATTATTCGGAAATCCGTCAACGGTATTCTGAGTCAGCCTGATTGAGTCTGATTGCTATAAACAAAATCAAACCAGCAGGAATCAGAAGCCCAGCTGCCCAGCCGCCACTACAATAACCAGCAGAAGGAAAAACAAATTCCTCGCCGGACACAAGTGATCTCCACTTCTAGGAACTTTCCTCAGTCAAAACCGGCATAAGGTCTTGCTGTAACCCGACCGCATTCCGTTCTACTTTTCTTCTACGCTGTGGGTTGAGACGTATACGCTTAGGATCGCGCGTATCATCTCGGGAATCGTTTGCAAACATCTTCGCTTACGCTCCGCGTCGCATCTGTCAATCGAGTCACTGACTTGAAATTTCTGCAGGTTCCGACACTACTTCTGCCAACGTATCGACCATGCACTCCAACAATGCAGTACGTAATTACTTTCCAGGGTTTCTTAGCTGACGAGAAGGTACCGTTACCTTAGAAAGGGTAAAGAGCAGTGCCACCGGTAAAATGGTGCGCGCAGACACACAAATTGAACGGACGACGACAGGAATTACGACGATACGCTTCGATAAACTCTCCGCCGATTTCTCTCAATCGATGCTAGTTAGTAGAGATTCGTAACCAATCGACACCAAAATTATCGTACTAAATATCAGCAGTAACCCACATAAAATAGTAAGAGTTCGCTTGCTCTCGATAGCGCGCCTGGACAATGAAAAAATGCTCAGTACAAGCGTTGCTTCTATTATAATAAAGTCTGTAAACATCATGATTCTCAGCATTCCATTTTTCGAAATTATCGGATTTAAGTTGCCTAGGGTCACAATTAGCGCTAATAGTGTCGCCGACCTCCCCATTATGGCTGAAGAAGCAAGGTCATAATGTGGTTCGTGTTCTGAACCTAACGAAATCACCTGGTCAGTTCCTTGCCCTCATATATGTTTTCAAACTTTAAGATTGCTTCCTGAAGTCGATGCTTCCGCTCTGTGTTCATTTCCAGTTGGGGAGTCAATTGCCGCAAGACTATCTTTAATGAGCTACCTCCCTCTGGTGACCTTCAGCTTTCTGCGTGGAAAGTTCGTTCCCGGGGGAACAAATTGAGTCTACGATACCGGCTTCCCTCTGGACGTGGTCGTAGGGGGTATGGACGAAGGTCGGAATATGGTGGGTTCAGGAGCCGAACCTTCTTTTTCGACGCTGGTATGTTCTTACCGCTCTCAGTAGGTCGATCTTGCGAAATTCAGGCCAGTAGACATCCAAGAAGACGAATTCGCTGTAAGCTGACTGCCAGAGAAGGAACCCGCTCAGTCTTTCCTCGCCTGACGTTCGAATTATGAGTTCAGGGTAGGGGTTCGGTAGATGTGATGTGTATAGGTACTTTCTGAATGTATCCTCGTCGACTAGATCCCCATCTAGCGTCCCGCTTTTGACCTCGTCGATTATTCGTTTTGCAGCGTCGACGATTTCCGCTCTGCCGCCGTAAGCCACGGCGATGTTCAAGTAGTGCTCGTCGTAGTCAGCGGTTACTTTCTCAAGTTCAGCTAACGCGCTCCTCAGCGTGTCTGGGAGTAATTCGAGCCGTCCTATCGCTTTCACGTGTACTTTGTTTTCATGAATTCGCTTATCGGTTACGAGTTTGCGGGATTCGTTTTCAATCAGGTTTAGTATTGTGCTGATTTCTTCCTTCGGCCTGTGGAAGTTTTCTGTCGAGAAAACATAAAGCGTGACTGTCTTAATCCCCAGGTCAAGGCACCATTCAAGAAAATCCTCTCCGGTTCGTGCCCCGTATAAGTGGCCATTGAGTTTCGCTCCGTACTTCTCGAATCCCCATCGTCTGTTGCCGTCAAGTATTATTCCGACGTGCTTAGGCATTTCATCGGAACTTACCTCATCTTGCAGCCATTTTTCATAGAAACTGTATGCGCCGATGGCTTTGAGGAGGGTTGGCAACATGTATTACACTTTGGCTTGGTGTGTGGCCTTGGCACACATGCAGGTTCTCTCTGTGGGAATTTTCTCGACTGCTAACTGTATGACTCTGAGCATTGATGGCATCACTCGGTTACCTACGTTCATAACTTCGACTGCTGACAACCGCTCTTGCATTCCAGCAGCCTTGTTCGAGATGAAGCAGAGAGTGGAGTAGCACATTTCAAGTTCCCTAGCTAGGAAGACTTCGGGTGCGCCAGTCATACCCACTATATCTGCCCCCAGTTTCCCAAGCATTCGGATTTCGGCTGGTGTCTCGTACCGCGGCCCTTCGGTTGCAGCAAGGATAGCTTTGGCACGAAAGTTAACTCCTGTAGCCTTGCAACATTCAGCCAAGACGCTGCAGAGTTCGGGGCAGTAAGGCTCGGTTACGTCTATGTGGGTAACCGGGGCCGTATCAAAATAGGTGCCATGTCGGGACTTCGTCATGTCCAAAATGTCGAACGGAATTGCCAAATCGCCAGGGTTGTAAGTGGTGTTGATTGCGCCCACTGCGTTGGTAGCTATGATTCGTTCTGCTCCGACTTGTTTAAGCGAAGAGATGTTCGCTCTGTAGTTTATTTTGTGCGGCGGAAGGTCGTGCTTCGGCCCATGTCGGGGTAGAAATGCCACCTCCTCTCGCCCAATTACTCCAACCGAGATCGGTGGAGCTGTGCCGTATGGAGTTTCGAGGCGAACTATCTTTGATCCTTTCAGGAGGCTCTCTAGGCCGCTACCTCCGATAATTGCGATTCTTGGCAATGTTGTGGCACGAAATTTCTAGTCTTCGTCAGTATCTGAAACTGAGTCCTCCATTAACGCCTGAAATTCCTCGAATGACAGCTTTCCACCCGTCCGCATTTTTTCGGTAGCCGCTTCTTTGTACTGTGACTTCACTTTCTCTCCCTTCAACCGCGGCGACTGTGACTCTTTCGTTTCCCCTATTTTGGTGCGGATCTGATCGATGCGGTCTAGGCTCTCCCTAAGTTTGTTCACCGCTTCGCGGCGTTCCTGGTTCAGTTCCAGGAATCGTGCGTGTTTCGAGTCTGCTTCTTTCCTTTTATCGATTAGCTTCTTAGCTAGTTCATACATTGACTTGTGGACTTTCTCGCTTTCCTCCGCTGTTTTGGTAAGTTCCGCGTGGGTCGTTTGGGCTTGAATTCTCAGGGCTCCAACTTCGACTCGCAACTGCACCAATTTGTCTTTAACGTTTCTTAGCCCCTTATGTTTCGCCAGGTTGAGTTCTAAGGCGCCAATCTTAGCAATTATGTTTCTTTCAGTTTTCGGGGCCAAAGGATTCGTCTGAATGTACCATTCGAGGCTGTTGATCTGGTGGTAGAGTTCTGACACGCTACCTTTGAGTTGCTCAGACATCTGTTGTGTTTGATCCAAGAGCTTCGAAAGCGCTTCACGTTTCTCAGCAGCCTGAGTTCTCAGTTCGTCCCGTTTCAGCTTCAGCTCCTTAACGCGCCCGTTTAATGAGTCCCGCTGAGCCTTGAGCTTCTTTACCTCGGCGGATAGTTGTTTGACTTCCGCATTCAGCTCGTCTCGATTGTCAGCGGACTGATCTATTCCTTTTCGAAGATTCGCAATTTCCGCTTTCCTGGCGGCGCTCTTGGCTCTTAGATCATCGAGCTCACGGTACAGGCTGTCAAGAGATGTCTGGATTACTTCAGAAACCATTCAGCGACGCCCTGCTAAGCGAAATGAGCCACTAAGGTTCGGGATAATGAGAGCACCGGTTACGATCGAGCGCGGCAAGTGCTCACCCACGTGGGCTACCATAAGGCGAATCCTGTAGGTATTTACTGCGATATTCGTTTTGAAAACAGCTTTGGCGTAGGGGGTTTTCAATTTCAACCGCTGTCTGAGGGATGTGGAAAACACCTACTCGTACATATATAATCAGTGGATGGGGTCAATGATTGGTTAGCAGAATTCTGGCGTCGACGACCGTGGCACCCTTCCCGTATACTACCACGGGATTGAGGTCGATCTGCTGAATCTCTGGATTCTCAAGCAACATCCTTGAAGTAGCCTGAAGGATACCCATTATCGCATCTTCATCAGACGGTGGTTGACCCCTAATCCCCTGTAGTATAGGGTATGAATGTATCTCACGAATCATTTGGCGTGTATCCAAATCGGTGATCGGCGCCACCCTGAAACTGGCATCCTTCAACACTTCAACGAAAATGCCACCAAGGCCGAAGAGTACGGTTGGTCCAAATTGGCTATCCCTAAGACCTCCAACGATCACTTCAACGCCTCTGGGCGCCATGTGCTGGACTAGGACGCCATCGATCCGTGAATCTTCCTTGTATGCTTGCACGTTCGAGAGAAGTTGCTCATATCCCAACTTGACTTGATCTTTAGAGTTGAGGCTCAAGATGACCCCGCCCGCCTCCGTCTTGTGCAATATGTCTTCAGAAATTATCTTCAGAACGACAGGGAACGACACTTGTTCTGCAAGAAATGATGCTTCGGAGGGCGCGTGGGCGACTCGAAACGCCGGAGTCGGAATGCCATAAGCGATGCAAATCTCTTTGGCCTCAGGTTCTAGCAGGGACTTTCGTTGTCGTTCTTGAGCACCGATGATGACGCGCGCTGCGATCTCTTGAGCCAAGTTTCTTCCTTCGAACTTTGATCAGACACCTGTTTCGCTACTATTTACCGTTCTTGGCTGGCTGCAACCTACTACGTCGATGCTTCTTCGCCGCCCGTGAGTATTCGGGTCACTCCAGCGTTAAGTTCCAGTAGCCCAGAGTTGTTTTTTGCTGAGACGGGGATGGGTTCGGATAGTAGCCCGGTTTCGAAGATCGCCCTTGCTAGGTTTCTAGAAATCAGTGAGAAATTCTCTTCTTTGACCGTCCGCAGTGATTGATCGAACGCGTCGGGCTCAGTTGCCCAAGACACTATCATATCGATTTCATGTTCATCAATCAAATCGGCTTTGGATAGTGTTAGAATTTGAGGCTGTTGGATCCGGGCGTATACGGCCGCTGAGAGGAACATGTTGGATGCGAAGTTAAGGGGGTATTTCGTGAAGGGCGCGTCCATTAGATAGATGACTGCTTGATCGCCTTCGGTCAACTGGGTTGCGATGAACCGTCCTCCTTCTCTGAACGCGAATAATTCTATCTGGCCAGGTGTGTCAACAAGGAGGATGTCCGGGTTAGCTGAATCTATCTCTGACCGTATCTCCTCCAAGTGATCTGCAAGCAGGTCAGACGCCATGATGAGCGCTCCGTTCGGCCCAAGCTGGTAGTCCAGCATCAACTTCTCTACGTCGACGTATTGGCGAGCGTCGATATCTGGGTTGTAAGGTAACGTGATGGCCCCGGGGTCCAGGTTCGCAACGAGGATGTCTTGGTCCGTGCCCCTGAGCCATTGTGAATACGCAGCGGCAAGCGCTGACTTTCCAGAACCAGCCATCCCAACAAGAAAGACTGTATACGTCAAGAGCATACGCACCATAGAATCATGTAGTCTCAGTCAGCCCCGATACTACTAGGTTCAGGCTTTTCCCTTTAATAGCCAAACCGATCACTACGACGGCGAAGGTTAACCGGTTGACTAGTACCGCCCTCGGCCAATTGCCAAGGTGGGATCTTTCCAACGTCTATCCCGGCCTTGAGACTGATTCTCTTCGAAAAGCCATTTCGGATTTGGGCGTTCAGGTTAACGCTCTCGATGAGTACTTCGACCGCTACAAGATAGCGCGAAATCAAGTTCCAATCCAACCCGGAAGCCAGGCGAAACTAATCATCGACGGCTACTTGGATCAAACGGACAGGGCGTTGCGCCTATACTCGACCATCAACGCCTACGTCTCTTCGTTCGTTACAACAGACTCCTACGATACCACCGCAAAGCGGCTTGAGTCAGAACTCGAAATGGTGGGAGTTCGACTGCAGAAGCAAGAGGTACGATTCAGAGGCTGGGTCGGTACGATCAAAGACGCTTTGCCATCGATTCTAGAGCCAGCGGGAGCGGCGAGGGATCACGCGTTCTATTTACGCGAAACAGCCGAACAAAGCCGCTACTTAATGAGTGAACCCGAGGAAGCCTTAGCATCAGAGCTTGAACTAAGCGGATCAAACGGTTGGAGCAAACTCCAAGGCACTATCTGTTCTCAATTAACCGTTAATTTCGAACTCGACGGAAAGCCTCACACAATTCCAATAACCACCTTGCAAAATCTAAGTCACCATGCTAACGCGGATGTTCGACGCCGAGCCTACGAAACCGAACTGGCGGCATGGGAATCCGTTCGCGAACCTTTAGCAGCGGCCTTGAATGGCGTAAAAGGTAGTTCAATCACAGTCGACAAACGACGCGGCCGAAAAGATGCTCTTCATGATTCACTCGATACCTCAAGAATCGATCGCGAGACACTGGACACCTTACTTTCGGTAATGCGTGAGTCGTTTCCCACATTTCGGCGTTATCTGAAGGCCAAAGCCAAGAGACTTGGACACGATAGGCTCCCTTGGTGGGAGCTGTTCGCGCCGGTTGGGAAGAATGAGAGGAGATACACCTGGCAGGAAGCGATCAGTTTCATTCTTACCCAGTTTCGAAGTTTTGATGAGCGGTTAGAAAAACTCGCAAAGAAAGCGTTCGATAACGATTGGATTGACGCTGAACCTCGTAACGGCAAACGCGGCGGAGCATTTTGTATGGACGTGCCTGGAGTTGAGGAATCTCGCATTCTTTGTAATTTTGATGGTTCCCTCGACCAGGTATCAACCGTGGCTCATGAGTTAGGGCATGCTTTCCACAACGAATGCCTATCAGGAAAACAAATTTTACAGCGGACCACACCGATGACCTTGGCGGAAACCGCTTCGATCATGGATGAAACAATCATAACCAATGCAGCCCTAGCGCAAGCAGCGAACTCCGCAGAAGAATTAGCGATTTTGGAAACATCCCTGATCGGTTCTAGTCAGGTAATCATCGACATTACTTCGCGCTTCCTATTTGAGAAGGAAGTATTCGAAAGGCGGGTTAACTCCGAACTCTCGGCAGACGATTTCTGTGAAATCATGTTGAGATGCCAAAAAGCCACTTATGCGGATGGACTAGACGAGAAGTTCCTTCACAAGTACATGTGGGCTTGGAAAGTCCATTACTACATTCCCAGCTTCTCTTTCTACAATTACCCTTACGCCTTCGGCTTACTCTTCGGTACAGGCCTCTACGCAATTTACAGAGAGCAAGGGCAGCAATTTGTGAAAGACTACGAGGCCCTGCTAGCAAGCACCGGAGAAGCGACGCCTGCAGAGCTGGCTGGGAGATTTGAAATCGATATACACAAGCCGGATTTCTGGCGTGGTAGCATACGCGTCATCGAGGAACAGATTCAGCGGTACATCAAACTATAGTGGCTATGCTTACCCGTCAACTTTCGCCCCTACGGCTCGCAGTTCCCTCTTCATTTCCTTGAATGCGCTGCCCACAATCTGCGCTGCTCTCGTTGGCTTACTGGAGAAAGTTGAAAAGTGCAATTCAATGTGGGGTCGACCACTCGCTTCAACTCCCCGAGGGTGCGACTTGATGTAGACCTCACTCCAGTGGCTCATGACACGATCTATGATCGGAGCGAGTGTGGATTCCATGATGCCGCTGATCTTAACCCATTTCTCATAGAACGCCTTTCCGCCAGCCTTTGCGCGTATCCTACCCGAGATAGACTCTCGGAATATCGCCTTAGCTTCGGAGGGGACTCCGGGGAGGCAGAAGATCTCGGTCTCACGCACGCTTAACGAGACTGCTGGGGCTGTTCCTACTGGATTGTGTAACGGGTTCGACCCTCTTGGTATCCGTGCCATCTTCAAACGCGGTTTGGTGAACTCAATCGACTCGTGGAACCTTCTTGTATAATGCTCGCGGATCAATCGAACAGCTTCTTTATCCAACTTAATCCGCCGTCCTAACGCCTTCGCCACGCCTTGGAGCGTCATGTCATCAAAAGTCGGTCCAATTCCTCCAGTGGTAATTAGCAAGTCAGGTGCCCTTCGTAGGGTCTCCTTGATCGCGCCTGAAATTTCGCCCAAATTATCTCCAACAGTCGTTATTCGCGTAACCTCGCCTCCAAGAGAGGTTACATGTGACGATAACCATGATGCGTTCGTATTGATCGTGTTTCCGAGTAGCAACTCGTTGCCGACCGACAATATCTCAACGATGCAAGTCAATGTAGCTTACGCTCGGAACAAACAATCAGCGGCCCGTGGATAAATTATGTTCGTATAAACGAATGGCTCGCTCATACGTACGTTTTCCGTATTGCCCCGGATCTAGTCAGGTTTCTTGGAGAGCCACCATTTCAGGTACTCGTTCTGCTTGCGCCTGCGTTGTTCCTCTGGAGATTCCCGTTCCCTCAGTTTCAACCGGCCCTCCATGAGTTGCTGTGCGCTAGTTGTGAGCCCGCAGCTCTTGCAGGTGTAATGCTTCAGGGCGCTATCGTAAGTCAATATTCCTCCACATTCTAAACAGTAGTTCGTTGTCACTTGGGATTTGGTCTCCAAGTGCGTAGGTTTGTGGCGCGCTAGTTAAACCTGTAGCACGTCATTCTTTGGCGGCAACGTAGTAGAATTCTCCGGAACTCTTCTGCTCCTTATCCAATTTGCTATCTAGCTTGTTTATTCGCGGGCGAAGCGTGTCCGGGTCACGTCTAAACGTAATTCCCATTTCGGAGAGAAAAGTGTTCATCGCCTCGCGCAATGACATGGGGTTGGAACTACGGCCGTCGACGCTTGGTGTTCCTTTGAAGACCATCATACGATCAGCGAGAAAATCTTGAGCAACAATGTCATGCTCAACGACAAAGGCGAAAGCTTGTCGAGAGTCAACCAAATGTCTGACTGCGTTAGCCACGTTCAGTCGCTCCTCAACATCGAGGAATGCACTTGGTTCGTCGAGCAAATAGACCTGAGCCGACTTTCCGAGGCACGCGGTAATCGTGACCCGTTGGAGTTCTCCGCCGCTAAGTTCAGTTATTTTCCGGTCGAGGAGCTTAGTGATGGATAAGGGGCGAATCACTTCATCGGTGAACATTGCAGACGAATAGTCGTCTACAACAGTCATGAGAAGCTCTTGAACAGTCCCGTTGTAGGTTGAAGAGATGTATTGGGGCTTGTAACTGACTAGGAGTTGATTCTGACCTGACTTTTCGTAGTAATCGAGAAGTTCTCTTATGAATGTAGTTTTTCCGATTCCATTGGAACCAACTATCCCGATGATTTCCCCGGCGGCAACGTAACCTGGGTCAACTTGAAGGTGAAAGTCTCCAATCGTCTTCGCAATCTTTGGCCACTCAAGCCTACTTTGGGATTCGAAGTCGATCTCCCTTGGCGGCCGTACATGGAATCGGATTGGGTCGTCCCTAAACCTCATGTTCTCGTCGGGCAGAAATCCAGATAAGTAATCGTTGATTCCGCTCCGCGTAGGGTGAACGTGTGAGACTATTCCGTAAGATCCAGGCTGACCATAGACAAGATAGATTTCATCTGAGAGGTAGTCGAGCATTGCTAAATCATGTTCGGCAACAAGTAAGGTCTTTTCCTCTTCCAGTAGTTTCCTTATACATCGTGCGGCTCGAATCCGTTGATAAATGTCCAGGTAACTTGAAGGTTCGTCGAAGATGTAGACGTCGGCTTTTCTGCAAATAGCCGCTGCAATAGCGACCCTTTGCAGTTCACCCCCGCTTAGCACCTTGGCGTCTCGTTCGAGCAACGGTCTTAATTCAAGGTCATCAATCAATTCGGAGAGTTTGCCGCGTTCGTCGACCTTTTTCAGTAATTCGCCTATCTTCCCTTTGATAATCTCGCCGAGTTTGTCGACCTGTTGCGGTTTGTGAACGATCTTCAAGTCGCCGGCGGAAATGTTAGTGAAGTACTCATGGAGAAGAGTACCGCGGTACCTGTTTAGAACGGTGTTCCAGTCGGTCGCAGTCTCAAGTGTGCCGAAGTTCGGTTTCATTTCTCCGCTTAGTATCCGGAGGGCGGTGCTCTTTCCTGTGCCGTTTCTTCCGACAAGTCCGATCAGCGTTGCCGGGCGCGGCACGGGTAGTCTGAAGAGTTTGAATTCGTTTACGCCGTAACTGTGAATGCATTCGCCGTCAAGTTCTTGCGGGAGCTTCACTATGCTGATCGCGTCGTAGGGACATTTTTTGATGCAGATTCCGCAACCTGTGCATAACTCCTCGTCGATTATTGGTTTCTTCTGCCCTGCGATGAATTTGATTGCGTATCTTCTGTTGAGAACTTCGGGGCAGAAACGGTAACAGGGTATGCCGCAGTCATCTGGCTTGCAGTGTTCCTTGTCCAGTGTGGCGACGCGTAACAAGACTACTTTTCCCCTCGTTTCAAGGTTCGACTGAGTTAGGCTTTTAGATCAAAATTTGGCAGGTCGTAGTTGGGTCTTATTACCACTCCTCTTCTTCTCCCCAACCTTCATCCTCTCCCCATTCATCGTCGGTCCAGTCGTCTTCTTCGCCGTTCCAGTTATCCTCTTCACTCAAGAGTCGGACCTGCGATGCGAGTTCGCTTAAGGGGGGTCCTTTAAACTTTTGGCCCTTGAAGTTAAACGATGCCGCGCAACCTAACGCTACCCGGCGCGACATGATGACGAGTATCTAACGCAAGCGGGCTACTACCCGTCCTCGGAAATTTGCTCTCGGTAGTTTCATTGTAGGAGTAGAATGGGCCCAGGGCATGTAGGCGGTGTTGTGAACGGCCGCGACTCTTCCCACTCGATCAATCGCGATTATACCAGCATGGCCCCGCAACCTTTCTGAAGCCATCCGAACGCATGTTTCAGCCGCTTTGCTAGCGGATAATCCCCGTCCCATCATCAAACACATGGTCCTTGAGAGCGATAATTTAACCGCGATCTCTCCCCACCCGGTTGCGGTTGCTGTTCCCAACTGGTTGTCGGAGTATAGGCCTGAACCTATCAGGGGCGTATCTCCAATTCTTCCCGGCAATTTCATCGCCATCCCCCCAGTTGACGCAGCCGAGGCAAAGTTTCCATCCCCGTCGACTGCCACGGCTCCAACAGTGTCATGTTCCAGGATTCTAGGGTGCTCGTGAATCAGTCGAGGATTCTTCTTCAACCATGCGGATCGGCCTCTAGCTGGGCCTTTCTTCATTTCATCGAAGGCCCTCCGCCGTCTGGCTGTGATTAGGTTCGCAGAGGGGAGGTTAAACGCCTCGCCTAACTTTTCCGCCGTCTTGCCTGCCAAGAGCACATGGTCGGTGTTCTGCATCACGACTCGGGCCAGGTGGATTGGGTTTTTGATGTTACGGATCAAGGCAACGGCGCCCGCGGACAAGTCCCGTCCATCCATTATCGCCGCATCCATCTCCACTGTACCGATACAAGTCAGTGCTGAACCCAAGCCCGCATTGAAGATGGGATCGTCTTCCATCACTGAGACGGCGGTTTCAACAGCGTCAAGTGCACAACCACCGTCAGCAAGCACTTTCGACCCGGCTGACGCCGCCTTTTGCACACCCTCTCTTCCCAGTTTGATGTCTCTTCTCCAAAATCCTGCTCCACCGTGAACAACAATCTGGGCATCCAAACGGGGTCACCTATTCTTCGCTTCTGTCCGAAAATGATTGCCTGTGATTCGCGCACTAATCCTTAAGCAGTTTGCGGAAGGATACTTACTCGGAGTTGCGGCTCTACTTGGTACGAGTATTGAAGGCAGACTTGGATGGCTTGGCAAGCGCCGCAGATATCGTTGCCAAGGGGGGAGTCATATGCTACCCAACAGACACCCTGTACGGTTTGGGGTGCGATCCCCTAAACGCATCGGCGATTAGGAGGACTCTGGAGGTAAAGGGAGACAGGACGAAGCCCATGCCGGTTCTGGTGAAAGGCCTAGCTGATGCGGAGAGCCTTGCGTACGTAACTGGTCGTGCGAGGCGCATAGCTGAAAGATTCTGGCCCGGGCCACTGACCATGATCCTTCAATCTCGAGAGGTTGTTCCACCGATACTCGCTCCTGAGAGAAAGGTGGGTGTCCGGTCGCCAAAGCACCCCATCTGCCTAGATCTATTGGGACTCTGCTCGGGAGCACTCATTGGAACGAGTGCCAATCTCTCAGGGAGACCACCAGCGACTACAGCGCTAGAGGCTCTGAAGGAACTCGGAGACGGAGTAGACCTGATCCTAGACGGAGGCAGGACACCGCTCGGCGTGGCCTCCACAGTCATGGACCTGACCCAACCCAAAGTCACTATTTTGCGAGAGGGACCCGTAGAGAGGTTGGAGATAATTCGTTGCCTGCGCCAGCGTAAGGCAAGATAGCTATTAATGTACAGATACATTTCGCTAGGTTCGGGTCATCTCGTTGCTGAAAGATTTCAATCTGGTCATATCGACAAGTCGAGGGAACGAGAGAAACACGTGCAGCGAGATGTGGTACCTCCTCGGGGAAGTTGGAGATCGGGGTTCGACTATCGAAACCACGTCGGTAATAGGTTTGGTCGTCGCGAAGACGAAGCTTGACGTTGTCAAAGCGATTCATGACCTTCGTGACCTCCTGAAGGAAAGGCCTTGGGAATTCAAATACACGTTGAAAATAGTTCCCGTTCAAACCGTCACAGAAGCGAAGCTTGAAGCCATACAAACTTCTGCGCTAACGCTGGCTAAAGGAATTGCAGAGAAAGAGACGTTTAGGATAACGGTTGAGAAGCGGCACACGGGCCTCTCGAGCAAGACGATAATTGACACAATAGCGAAGCAGATTGAAAGAACCGTCAACCTTGAGCATCCGGATAGGATACTGGTGATAGAAGTCATCGGAGATTTAGCCGGCGCGGCATTGCTTAAGACGGAAGATACCCTTTCGGTCGAGCGCGAGAAACGAAAATCCTAACTATCTAACTCCTGAGTGCAACCATCGCCGATCGCTCTATTGCCAGACGTTCAATTGCGCTCGTGGTAGGTTCCTTTGTGCGAATCATCGCTTTCAGCTCTTTATCACCGATCTCAAAGCCTAAACGCACATTCTCGATTCTCGACTTAGACCAGTCATCAAGTAGATCGTCTCTTCCGTGTTGGCCAAGCATCTGCTCTAGGTAGTTTGCCATGCCTGAGACGTGATCACTTGAGCTTCCTACGGTAAGAGCTGCTATCCGGTTTGTTTCCGATGTAACTCCCACTCGGGTCAACGCTTCATTGATCTGTTTGCTGCCTGAGATGTACAGAAGAAGTTCCATGCCTAGAGATTTCGCGATTGGCTGCTTTGAGTGGTAAGATTTGAGAGCGTTAACCGTCGCCAGTAGCAGGTAATGACTCCCAGGTACCCTATTCAAATCAACGCATTGAACGCTGACGTCAGGATACTTCTCGGCAGCGTTCCGAAGCAGCTGCTCGATACTTTGCGGTTTAGTGTCGAATGCCGACACCCAAAGATATTCCCCGAGTTGGGGTATCTCGGAGAGCACTATAAACCGCCGTTGGCGAGTTCGAGAAGAGCGTTCACGGTCTTATTGTCAATCCTGCATTTGATGAGTGTCTCGCGAACGCTCTCCATGTTACGTCCCTCTGCCTTTGCTTCTTGAATCAGGAGGATTGTTGTTTCCAACCTTTCCCACGGGAAAACAATCCAGTTGCTCGTCGTTTCCGCGAAGAAGTCCGGTTTGAACCTGCTGTGAGGCTTATGGTAAACCGTTACAGTCCTAACTTCTCCCGCGTTCTTCTCGCGGATGTGGTCCAATGCTACGAGGAGGCTTTCGCCCGTGTCAGCCACGTCGTCGACTACGAGTATCTTCTTCTTGGATATGTCTTCAGTGATTGGCTGCGTGACAATCGGCTTCCGCGCCGTCTTGCTGATGCCCACATAGAATTCAATTTTGATATTCGCAGTGTGGGTGTTGGCCAAAAGGTCAGAGAGAATTCTCCCAGGCGCCCAGCCCCCTCGAGACACACCAACGATGAGGTCCGGCTTGAATCCTGACTCCTTTATTCTGATAGCCAGGTTTACGAGCATATCGTAAATCTCGTCCCAACTGGGCGCAACATATTCGCGAGAGCCTGACATGAGTTTACCTTCAGAACCGAGGGGTTTCAAGTATCACTTTAAGTGTTTTTGCGGTCAGCGGAGATGCATCTCCTCATCTGGCGTGAGGGGCCTCGGTGCAGGTCAATCCACGTCATGCCGCAGCTATGTTGGCCCAAATCGCATTAACAAGTCTTACTGGACTACCCGAGGAACACATTTGCGGATAGCTACTAGAGTAATACAATCAGCTTAGTGGGAGGCGAAGCCCCTCCCATATTGCCCACTCATTCTCCGCTTCCGGCTGTCGAATCAAGAGGTCTCTGAGCGTCGCATTTACCTAGCCGGGTGGTTGATGCAGCCAATCCATGAAAATAGGCGGCTGGAGGCATTGCACTCACGATTTCGATGGGCAAGTCTAGCCGGCTCCAGCGTTGCCTAGGCCAGTTTCTGAGACTGTGGAATTGCGGGTCAGTTAGGCAGTAAACGTTAGATCGTTCACCAGCCGCTTCCGGTAGCAGTCGTGGTTGATTCCGACGATGTTTCGCTTGATGTTTCGAACAGGGCGAATGGTGTTGGGACCGTGCAAACAGACCATAACTTTGCGACCCCTTGACCATTAGTCTCGCCTGGTTTTGTGTCGTTTATGAAGTAGTAGAGCGGCCAACCATCATAAGCTAACTGTTTAGTTCCATCAGGTCGGGTAACTACCCTAAAGCTGGTTGCACTGAGTCCGGAAGGAAGAGTTAGGTTGGCGACATAGAACTCGGGCCACTTCACTAAGCATTCGCCCGTGCATCTACTTGTCCCATTACTTGGAACGTCACGCCAGAACGTATACAAAGCAAAACCAGTCGCGTTTGTAAGGTAGGGTCCTATGCCTGGTTTGTTTGCGATGTTTACGGTATACTGTGTAGAACTTATCTGAGCGTATGCAACCATGTTCGGAGACTCGATAGAATAACCAGCAGACAGTGCCACAGCCGCAGCGAGCACCACTAACACGGCCGAGGCTACCTTAAGCTTAGTCTTAACGTGAGGCATGCAGAATCAGGAACTATGACAGCTGTCATATCTATTTAAACTCATACCGACATTATTCAAGAATCCCCAAAAAGGGCAATTCAGAATCTTAAGAACGATTGGAGCGAATTTTACCCGTCTAAACCTTCCAGCATTACGCCCATCTACGGCGTCGTAACCGTAACTAAATCCATTGAAGCCGTGTCAAAGCCGCAGTTAACCACTTCGACGTAGCGAGTACCAGCTCCAAGGCTGATGGTAGGAAGGGTCACAGCGGCAACGTTACCCGCAGCGTCTGAATTAACCATCTGGAACATAGCAGCTCCGCAATAAAGGTGACAATATTGCTGACGGATGTGGAACACACATGGAGCCCACGATGTTGGGGGTTCGTATCCCACCGGCCCCACCACTCTGTTCTTGGGAAAAGACTGTTGGATTCTTAAATCGGTTTCATGAGATGGATGACTTGGAATGTTACGTACATGAAAACTAATCCCAGCACAATCGCGAATGGCAATCCAGGAAACATATCTCTTCCCTCTAACATCTTGAATCCAAGATAGGCTCCGATTAGGACACCGAAGGCGGCTGCAATGAATGGGAACAGGCCAAAGTTCATCATTGAAATGCTCGCGAGCATCGAGTAAAACACCATGTCTCCCATACCCACGGTCAAGTCGCCGTAAGTGAAGACGGCGCCCGTGAATTCTTCTAGGTCCGTTGACTCAGCCATTTTCCCAATTGGGCCTTTGTAGACCGCGAAGAGATCGTATCCGGCTAGAGCGAGCAAAAGAACGATTCCCGTCAAGGTAGGTATGGAAACGCCGAGGAATGTTCCAGTCATTCCCCCGACTATGATGATTGCGGCAAAATGCGGCGCTCCCTTCGATTTGTAGATAGCTAAACCCAGAGCGACCGCCCCTAGCAGGCTAACTAGAAGCCATGGCAAAAGCGACGAAGTCAACATAGCTGGCAAGACGTTTGAATACAGAGACCCATACCAAGTGAATAGAAAGAAAACCAACGCGAACAGTGCTAAGTTGATTAGGTATCTGACGATTCGCTTCAACCCGAATTTTATGAACAGATACATCAGGGTCCCTGTAGCAGCCATCAAGATGACGAAGATGCTTGCATTGAGAGTGATCCCGCTTGTGGTTTCGGGGAAAATTGTGATCGGCACAATTGGGGCGTTGGATGATTGAAGACTGTAGGTCAATAACCCTGCTAGAGCGATTGCCAGAATCTCAGGCACTAATTGTTGCGGTTTGGCCTTGAATTTGTTCTTACTCAACTTCTAACCACTTCAAATTATGGCCGCATTCCGCACAGAAGTCTTCCTGCTTTCTGTCAGTGTCTGCTAATCGCTCGGAAAAATACATGACACATAGAGGGTTGGAACAGTGTTTCAACCCTAACATATGTCCGATTTCATGTCCAGCCTCCTTAGCTACCCTGCTCGCGAAGAGGTCAGGGTCGTTCGGATGAAGGGACTTTAACCGAGCGGTGGAAATTACGGCGACTCGCCCAGGGCATCTGGCTTCGCCGAAGACATAATTCATGCTCGGAACGTAAAGGTCCAGAGGGGTTATGCCCAACAGTAGCTCCACGTGAGCCGTTTGGATGAGTTCGTCAAGGATTACTAAAATGCGGGTTGAATGGTATTGGTTTCGGAATGAGTCGTATGCCTCCGTGGGTTCTACAAGTGGCTCAAGTATCTTCACCTGATATCGCGGAAACTTTCTTGCAACCTGTTCCTTGAGCGTGTTGAGGGGGTAGTCGGTTATCGAACCGATCTGAATTAAGCCTAAATTGTTAGACATCAAATACTTCACCAGGCTTCGGGGTTGCCGTCTGCAGGCCCAGCTCTTTAGACGCCCAATCCGCTAGGCCCTTGCAGTTCCCTTCGTCGCCATGAACGACGAAGACTCGTGTCTTCTTATCGACTTCTTTGAGTGTTTCTTGAAGTTGTGTTTTT